>Ga0210389_10003338_pt1 | contig 12531 bp, 10 predicted proteins | sample IncBWH28OmetaG_FD_160127 | JGI IMG/M metagenome (GOLD analysis project Ga0210389, IMG submission 160127) | Forest soil microbial communities from Barre Woods Harvard Forest LTER site, Petersham, Massachusetts, United States - Inc-BW-H-28-O ...
GCTCGGGGTCCGGGCCGTAGGGATGGCCTTGGGCGGCGACGAAGAGACGATTGGGATCTTTGGGATCGACGATGATATTGGCGATTTGCTGGGCGTCACGCAGGCCGAGGTGCACCCAGGTGCGGCCGGCGTCGGTGGATTTGTAGATGCCGTCGCCGACGGAGAGATCGGGACGACGCAGGCCTTCGCCGCTGCCTACGTAAATGATGTCGGGATTGGACGGGGCGACAGCTACGGCGCCGATGGAACCTGTCGGTTGATCGTCGAAGATAGGATTCCAGGTGTGGCCGAAGTCGGTGGACTTCCAGACTCCTCCGTTATTCGGCGCCATGTAAAAAACATTTTGATGGCCTGGGATGCCGGAGATGGCGACGGTGCGACCTCCGCGGAAGGGGCCGATCATGCGCCAGTGGAGATCCTGATACATCGAGGGATCGAACTGTTGGGCGAAGGCGGGCGTGGTGGGGAGTAATGCCGCGAGGGATATGAGAATGACGAGAAGAAGAGGAGTTCTAAGAAGTCGCTGCGATTGAATTTTCAAGAGTTTGCCTCCCACACGCAGATATCTGGAAAGTGAAGAGTAAGGATAAACCAGACGAGGGCTGACTGGGTGGCCTGCCTCCGAATTGGGCGGCACCTGAAGGGGAATTGATCTTCGGCTGGCGGCATCGCTGAAGAGGTTGCGGAAAAAGTCGTTCTGAGTCGAGAGTCGTCCGTCAGCGGCTAAAGCCGACACTGAAAAGAAGCTAGTTATCGCAGCGGTTAACCGCTGCGCCACCCAAAATCAAAGTGCAATCCCGACCTTTAATCAAAGTGCAATCTCGACCTTTCCCGCAGGACTGAAGCGATGCCCTGATACGAAGCGACATCGGCCAAAGCGACTCCCGACGGGAAGAGACATCTCCCGATGGCATCCCGATCCGAATTGACATTGCCCCAAAGCGATTGCGCGAAGCGACGCTCCTCAACATGAACGCGATGGTCAGACGCCCAGGGTAACCAGATGACTCGGGTAGTTACCCATTCGATGGTTTGGCGAATCGAAGTTGGGTTGTAGAGTGTTTTCAGCCGAGGCCTAAAGTTCGGTATCACCGTGCCGATCAATTCTTTGGATAGCACAAGAGATTAGTGCTGAACGACGTGTTTTCGAAGGAGAATCTTATGTCGACTGCGCCTGTTTCCTCCAGTTCCATCTATCAGGAGATACAAACTTACTTTCAGCAGCGCACCAGCGATGTTACCCAACTCGGCCAGGACCTGAACGCCGGCAACGTCGCCCATGCGCCGCAGGACTTCGCCACGCTTCAGAGCCTGGGCCAGGGTGGCCCGTTTGCGAGCGGCGATCCGTTCGCGCCCGGCAATGCGCGCGAGCAGGATTTCGCGGCTATTGGCCAGGCTCTTCAGTCTGGGAACTTATCAGCTGCTCAGCAGGCCTTTGCCCAGCTGCAAAACACGTTCAAGAATGGCGGCGGAGGCGGGTCCGATTCCATCGCGTCGGCTATATCTGACGCGGCTTCGGTGCTCACTCAGGCTTCCGCAGTCACTCAGAATTCCTCGCCGCCTCCGCCCACGAATTCGATCTACCAGCAGTTGCGGCAGTATTATCAGCAACGCAGTGCCGACGTTAGCCAACTGGGCCAGGATCTTGCGTCGGGTAATTCGGCCAACGCGCAGCAGGACATTACGGCGCTGCAAAATCTGGGCGAGAGCGGACCGTTCAAGAGTGGGAATCCATTTGGAAACAAGCAGCGCGAGTCGGATTTCGCAGCTGTGGGCCAGGCGCTCCAGACGGGCGATCTCGCAAGCGCACAACAGGCTTTTGGGGAGCTGGAAGCTACCTTTCAGAAGCATCAGACCGAGCCTCCGGTTTACCAGTCTCCGACCAGCAGCGCGGTGCAGACTCTCGGGTTGGACGCCACGGCCTGAGTCGCATCTGCGGACGGGCAGGCCGCGCGAGGGGACTCGCGCCCTTCTTCTTGATCTGGACTTTTTGGGTCGGCGGCGAATCGGCCTGCCTGTTTGCTAGTTCACGTGTGTTGTGTAGATGTGGCCGTTGAAGGCGGCGTCGTAGCCCGCGCACCAGATCTGGTGGCCGGGCTTGACCGTTCTCTCGGCGCAGGCGTCCATCTCGGAGCCGGTATTCACGTCGAGCGACCACGTGTTGCCGCCGTCGTTTGAGAAGTAGATTCCGCCGACTCCGCTATAGATGTTGCCGCCCGCGGCCCATCCAGTTTTCCTGTTCAAGAAAAGGACCTCGCGGATTGGCCACGGGCCGTCTAGAGTGCGTCCGCTCCAGGTTGCTCCGCCGTCGGTCGTGGTGTGGACCCAGCCTTCTACGTTGGGCGAAATCTCTCCGCCAGCGACCCAGCCGTCTTTGTCATTGTTGAGGAAGAAGACCTCGCCGTCGAAAACCGAGTCGACGCTCGGGCCGCAACTCCACGCTGCGCCGGCGGTTGTGCTGTTGCAGAAATCGACGCCACTTGCACGGGCATGCGAATTTTTCAGCAAGCTGAATTCCAAGCCGAACCAGCCGCCATCGGTATCGTCGACCACCGAACTCCAGTCGGCCACGGCGAGTCCGCCATCGGTGGTGTATTGGGCGGTGTTTTCTGCGCCGTTGACCAGGTCCATGATCAACCCGCTCTTTTTTATGAAGCGCACGCGTTGTATCCAACCGGTGTTGGTTAAGACGATGTCACTACCCCAGGTCTTGCCGCCATCATGGCTCCAGCGGATGAAGCCGTAGAAGGTCGATGAGTCGTAAAAGCCGGAGGCAACTATGTTCTTGGCGTTGATCGCGTCCACGCCATAAAAGTAGTAGGGGTAGCCGAGGTTCAGGGCCTCGGTCCAATTCGCGCCGCCGTTGGTTGTCTTCCAAATCTGGCCGCCTTCCGCGACGGCGTATCCGACGAGCGCGCTTGAGAACGAAATGTCGTGGATCACTGCGCCTGGAATCGTCGCCTGCAAAGTCCAGGTGTTGCCGTTGGGCTGCGTACGTGCTTGCTGGCTGGCGGTAGGAGGGACATATGGCCGGTCGGCGGAGAGTTCGGTGCTTACGCCCTGGACAGGGATCTTGCCGGAGATGTGGTGGACGTTGCCGGGAACGTTGCGCGAGTTCTGCGCGGGTGACTGGAGGCAAAAGCACACGGCCAAGAGAAGAGTGAAAACGGATACGCGGATGAGGTTCATGGGAAGGCCTCCTATGTGGCGCCGGCGAAGAAAATTCGTTATTCGCTCGCCTGTGGCGGAAGTCTAGCACGAGAGGTTAGACCGGGCAATCGGGGCTCCAGGTGGGCAGTTTGGCCGATTCTTTATTAGTACACAGCATTATTAGTACACGGCATTCGTACTCGACGCTCATTATCGCGAAGATGCCAGATACCGTTCGAGTGCATCCTGCCATGAGGGCATCTGAATTCCGAGGTCATGCAGGCTGTCGGGTGAGAGGACCGAATAGGCTGGCCGTGTTGCTGGCCTCGGAAATTCGGCGGTAGTTACGGGTTTGACCGTCGCGGGCAGTCGGGACAGGCGAACGATTTCCCTCGCGAACTCATACCAGGTGCAGCCACCGGAATTCGTCGCGTGGATTATGCCTTGTGCCCCTTGTTTGCAGAGTTGGGCGACGGCGGAAGCCAGGTCGCGCGTGAAGGTTGGCGAGCCCCGCTGATCGTTCACTACTGAAAGTTCCGGCGTTGGTTTTTCTGGCTTCGGCGTGGCTAGCATAAGGATCGTTGCCGGGAAGCATTTACCGCCATGGCCGAAGAGCCATGAGGTTCGCACGATGCAGACGTCCGGAAAAAGTTCGAGGAGTTGTGCTTCGGCCCGTGCTTTGGTTTCGCCATAGACATTGATGGGATGGCGGCGATCGCTGATCTCATATGGCGTTTCCTTTGCGCCATCGAAGACGTAGTCGGAGCTTAGGAATATCAGGCGGGCACCCGCTACATGCGCCGCGGACGCAACATTAATCGCGCCCTGGTGATTGACGGCGAAGGCCAGGTCACGATTTTTTTCGCAACCGTCTACGTCGGTGTAGGCCGCGGAGAGGATGATGCTTTCTGGTCGGGAATCGCGGATTACCTGTTCAATGCGCTTCTGATCGCGAATGTCGGCGTCGCGGGAGGAGAGCGAGGTTAGTTGCTCTTCGCATAGTGCTTGTACGAGATCCTTTCCCAGCAGTCCCGAGGCCCCGAATAGCGTGATGCGCATAGCGGCATTGTAAATGGGATTGCTTGACCACTATGACGCCGCTGGACTCTCTGGGCGCGTCTAACAAATCGTTACCACAGAGGACACGGAGGAGTTCACTCGGAGGGAGTCTGGGCATTCCTCGGGGCTTGCCGCCGGAGCGCGTGCAGAATTAGCGATCCGCTGATTCCGAAACAACCCACTGCGCCGAATGCCATGGCATCGAGCAGAGGGCGCGTCAGGTGCAGGTAGTCGCCCATCAAGGAGGTCGCGGCGAATAGTACGCCGAGAATGTTTAGCCATAGAGGAGATCGAACTTCGGGCAAGTCCCGGCGAAATCGAAGTTGCAGCAATAGCGCAGCGAGGCCGATCGCAGAGACCACGACCAGCGCGATTGGGCTGACAAAGGCTTTTGGGCCCGTGTAGATCACCACCAGGGCGAGTGCGAGAACCAGCAGGCCGGAGGCGATCACGGTCCACCGGCGCGCCGCGCTCGAGTCCGTCACCGGGAGATTCCCTGCGTCGACATGCTGCCATTGTATCCCCGGCGGCATCGTGATTGGCAATTTTGCGGCATCGCTGATGAGGTTGCGGAAAAGTCATTCGGGATCGAGCGTCGTCCCTCCGCGGCTGAAGCCGCATGGAACAAAGGAGTTATCGCAGCGATGAACCGCTACGCCACCCAAAAGCAACGGCAACAACGGTGAACCGCTGCGACGACCAAAACCAAATGCAACAACAGAACTGAACACCGTCATGCGCTGGTCGGCATCCACTCGGCAGGCCGGTTCTCGCCGTGCGACATTGCATAAAGGACGAGCTCCACCCGGCTTGAAATTCCCACCTTGTCAAAAATTCGCAGCAGGTATTTCTTGATCGTGTGTTCGCTGAGTCCGAGTTCGACTGCGACCTCACGATTGCTCAGGCCGTCGGAGACCAGCGCAACTACTTGCTCTTCGCGCGGGGTCAGCAATGCCCTTCCGGTTGAATTCACCACGCGCAATGTCGGCACTACCGAAAGCGCGTCCATCACGTAGTGCATCTGCTGATTGTTGATCCAGATCTCTCCTTGAAAAACGGAGTGGATGCATTTGCACAGCATGTGAAAAGGATCATGCATGAAAAGAAAAATTCCCTTTGCGCCTACGCGCAAGGCGTTTACGACCAGTTCGCGGTCGTCGGTTTCGGCAAGCAGCACGGGCGCGACCTTGGGATGCGTGATGCGCAACCAGCGCAGTAACCCCCAATCGGGCAACTGGCTTCCGGCGATCAGAACCACGTCGGCGGGATTGGCGTGCAGAAAATCGTCGAGCGCAGATAAGTTCAGGTCAACCGGCGAGACATGAAATTCTCGGCGGGCGCGCAGGGCACGCGTGAGGAGCTGCGATTGCAATGGGCCGGAATCAGCGACCAGGACATGCACAGTCGGGGCTTTTGCAACCTGGAACGCGGGAAGCTCTTTCACAGAGCTGCCAGGAGCGATGATACGTGCTTTTACAAGGCTGGATTTCATAGCGCCAATGATGCACGAAAGCGTGGGGACCGGATGTAGGGCCGATCACACCGAATTGGTGATGAATCGAGTGCGGTGTTGCTACTTTGGTACACCTCCACTTGTGCACCAGGATTGGAGCAGCGGGGTGGGAAAGGGCCACGGGATATACCGGAGAAGCCCAGCTTGACGGCCCAAGTCGCGATTTCATCACACGCTCACTGAGGCGTTTTTCACCCTACACATCGGTAGTCAATACTTTGCAAGTCTTGTTCTCCTTCGCGTCTGACGATACTTTCGTGCAAACAGCTCAATCGCCCGAGCTGAATCGATTGCCGTGGAGCAACGGTGAGAGCACGGAGAATGAAAGAAAAAGCAAAATATGTCGTTTTGATGGCTGCCGGCCTGCTCTGCCTGCAGCTAACCGTGATCACGCGCGCTCAGGAGACGGCCTCTTCCCCTGCTCCGCGGTCCTCTGCTCCATCGCCCGGCAATGTCGCGGCGGCGGAGAGCTCGCAGAGCCCGGAGCCAACAGGGATGGGCAGATCCAGGAGCGGCGCGATTACACAACCCGGGAAAGCGGGTGGCATCGGAGAACCTGCCTTAGGAGGGGAGCGCCATCCGCTTTACCGGCTTACCAAGTCCGACGTAGTCGACGCAAATTTCACTTTTTCTCCGGACTTTAATCAAAGCCTGACGGTGCAGCCCGACGGCTTCGTGGCGCTGAAGGGCGCGGGCACGATCTTTGCCGACGGGCTGACGCTGCCGCAGCTACAGCAGTCGATGGCGGACGCCTATCGCAGCTTTCTGCATGATCCTGAGATCACGTTGACTCTGAAAGATTTTGACAAGCCCTACTTCCTCGCTTCGGGGGAAGTTTCGCGGCCTGGCAAATATGAGCTGCGCGGCGATTTGACCGTGAACGAAGCAATTGCGATTGCGGGAGGCTTCACGCAGCAGGCGCGTCATTCGCAGGTGGTTCTGTTTAGACGGGTCTCTTCCGACCTTGCGGAGACCCATGTATTGGACTTGAAACAAATGCTGGATTCACGCGATCTGCGGGAAGACCTGCACCTTCGGCCTGGGGATTTTATTTTTGTACCCCAAAGCCGAATTTCGAAAATTCGGAAGTTTGTTCCGACCAACTCTTTGAGCTGGTACATGAACCCTCTGCAGTTTTGAGTAGTGCAGTCTCGAGAAAAAGGAGCGCAGTCACCGATTGCTCGCCACTTGGCGTGTTACACCCCGCCATCGTAATCGTCTGCCAAACGTGCAATGAACTCCGGAACCCTGGCCAACGGTTCTCTGACACCAATTCTGACCCCGCGCGACCTGGCTGCGGCCTTGTTCCGGAGGCCCCAGCTCATCATTGGGTCATTTGCGCTAGTGCTGGTGGCGACGATGGCCTTTGCGCTTCTCTCAGCGCGGTACGAATCGCACTTCAAAGTTTTGCTTCGCCGCGGCCGGTTTGATCCAGTTGCTTCTGCTCAGCCGGCGAGCGCAATGGATGTTAGCCGTCCCGAGATCAGCGAAGAGGAGTTGAATTCAGAAGTCGAGCTGCTGAGGGACGAAGACCTGCTGAAGCAGGTGGTAGTGATGGCGGGGCTGATTCCTACGGACACTCCCGCGCGACTTCGTCAATATGAGATTGAGCGTACCGCGCGCAAGCTTGGGCGCGGCGTGGATGTAGAAGCGGTGAAGAAGTCGAACCTGATTCAAGTTTCCTACAAGGATTCGGATCCGCAGCGCGGCGCTCGCATCATGATGGCGCTCTCGACCGCATACGTGAACAAGCACACCAACCTACAGCGGCCGTCGGGAGAAATTCAATTCTTCGATCAGCAGACCGAGGAAAGCGCGAAACGATTGCACCACTCGGAAAACGAAGTTGTGAATTTCACGCGCGCCAGCGGAGTCGCCTCGGCCACCATGGAGCGCGACATCGCGCTGCAAAGGCTGGGTGAGGCGGACGCGGTGAATCGGCAGATCGATCAGGACCGAGTGGAGACCGAGCGTTCAATCGCGTCGCTCAAGGAGCAGATCAAGACGTTCCCTTCGCGTTCTGTGACACTGAAGCGCTGGACTGACAATCCCGAGTTGCTTGAGAAACTGAAGACGCATTTGCTCGAACTGCAGTTGCAACGCACCGATCTGCTCACTCGCTTTCAACCGTCCTATCGTCCGGTGTTGGAGATTGACCAGCAGATCGAGCAGGCGAAGACCTCGATTGCGGCCGAGGCGCTCACTCCCGTACGCGACGAGACCACCGACAAAGACCCGAATTATGAATGGGCGCGCATGGAACTGGAAAAGGCTGAGGTACATCTCCAGGGTCTGCGCGCGAAGGAGAATGAAGCGTTGGCCCAGGTTTCGTCTCTGCGGAGCACTGCCCAGCAATTGCAGGCAAGGTCGATCGACCAGCAGGATCTGATTCGCAGCGCGAAGGCAGATGAAGATGCCTACCTGCTCTACAGGCACAAACGCGAGGAGGCGCGAATCGGGGACGCGCTCGATGCGCAGCGAATCTTAAATGTAGCGATCGTGGAGCCGCCGGCTGTCTCAGCCTTGCCAAATCACTCGATTGTTTTTTATTTCGTGATCGCGTTCGGACTGTCTCTCATGTTCGCCGTCGGCACCGCGCTTGCGGCCGAATATTTCGATGCGACGGTGCGCACGCCGACTGAGGCGCAGAGGTTGCTGGAAGTGCCGGTGCTCGCCTGGCTGCCGGCGGCGGAAGCGGAGAGCGCGCGCATTCTGACCATGCGAACAACGGCGCCGAAGGTGACTTTATGAGCACATTTGGCGAATTGCTCAAAGCAATGCCACCTACTGCGAGAACAGTTTCGTTGGCCGCGGACGAGCCTGTATTAGCCCGCGCGACGAGGCTGCAGGCTTTTTCTGTGCGCGATGAGCAGATCCAGGGTTTGATTCAACAGCTTTTTTTTCAGCAGGAATCGGCGCCGGTGCGAAATGTCGGATTCACACCGGTCGAGCCATCGGCGCAAACCGCGCCCATGTGTATTGACCTGGCGAAGGCCCTGGCCAGCGAAGGCAAATATGATGTCGGACTGATTGACGCCAGCGGCGATGCGGTGCCGCTCCAGCGACGCCTACAGGTAGAGGCCCCCGAACATTGCCGGGACCAGTTTCGCGAACATTCCCGCGAACATTCCCTGGATCGGCCCCTCGATCGGTCCCGCGATCAGTCCCACGATCAGTCGAAAGACATATGGCCGGTCGCATCCCGGCTGTGGCTTCTTCCGTGGCAAAGCTGGTCGAGGGGCGCCGGGCTGCATTCAATAACCGATCAGGACCTGGAGCGATTGCGTGACTTCATGAGGGGATTCGACTTTTGCATTTTGTACTGTGCCCCGGTCTCCTGGCTAACGGCGAGGATCGCCCAGAGTTGCGATGGCATCGTGCTTGTCCTGACCGCAAATAAGACGCGTCGCCTGGTGGCCTCTCAAATCAAGGAGCAACTGACGAAGGCGCACATTCCTCTTCTGGGTACGGTGTTAGCAGAACGGCGCCTGCCTGTGCCGCAAGGACTCTATCGAAAGCTGTGAATCTATGGGCGAACTAAGCACGAACCTGCACTGGAGATCTGAGCCCACGGACGGGCCCTCGCAATATTCACGCATGATTCCCGGTGTTTCTGTGGTTACGCCGGCCAGGAAGGCCGCTACCAGCCGGGAACACGCGGCGAGTGCGGTGCGGGGGAAATCTTCGGGGGTAGGACAGAGGCGGACTTTGGTGCAGAATCTGCTACCGCACCTTATTGCCGAGTCGCTTCCACGCTATAAGGCAGTGGGCGCCGATCTGATCGTGCTGGTGGTCGTGTGCGGAACGCAAACGCTGCTGTTTCCAGCCTGGGGTTTGCGGGCGATCGCTCTTCCGCTTTTTGCCGTCCTTGTTACGCTTTTTGCTTTCAGCGAAGGCGTTTATAGTCCAAACGCAGATCCGTTTCCCGAGCGATTCGTTCCCGGGCTGGCGAGGTCCGTTCTGTTTGCCGTGGCGCTGGTTTTTTTCGCCGAACGCGATGAGACTAGCCCGCTTGCCATTCTTGTGACATTTGTAAGCAGCCTGGCTGCGCTCCAGTTGTACCGGGGAGCAAGACGGTTCGTGTGGGCGCGCGGTAATCACGAGAACGATTCGCGCAATGTTCTCATGGTCGGGGGCGGACCGGTCGCCCGCTCGATTGCGCGAACGCTCTGCAACGATCCTCTACACCGGGCTTCTGTCCGGGTCCGCGGCAGCGTGGATGACGATCTGCCGCTTTCCGCCACGGTGCTCGGGCGGATCGCCGATCTGGATTGGCTTGCTCGCTCCGAGTTCATCGATGAAGTCATTATTGCTCTCCCCGGACGTCCTGACCTGGCGCGGGAAGCGGTCGAGGCCGCCTTCCGCAATCACCTTGACATTCGCGCGGTTCCCAATCTTCCGCCCGGAAACTGGCCTGAGGCGGGCGTCGACTTCATCGGCGATGTCCCGGTCGTGACGCTTCACCACGAGCATGTGCCGAGCGTCGGACTATTTGTGAAGCGCGTGATTGATGTCATGGGCGCCATCGTAGCCCTTGCCTTGGCGAGTCCGGTCATGGTGCTCGTGGCGTTGCTGATTCGGCTGGATTCGCGGGGCCCGATCATTTATGGAGCGGAGCGTACCGGTGCTAAAGGCCGGCGATTCCGGTGCTACAAATTTCGCTCCATGGTTTCGAACGCCGACCACCTCAAAGCCAATCTGCTAACGCAGAACCAGCGCCAGGGGCCGATTTTCAAGATTGTCGGCGACCCGAGGATTACCCGCATCGGACATTTTATTCGTCGATACAGTCTCGATGAATTGCCTCAACTTTGGAACGTGTTGATTGGCGATATGAGTATGGTCGGTCCACGTCCGCACCCCGTGGATGAAGTGAACCGCTACGAACTGCACCACTACCGGCGGCTTGATATGAAGCCCGGTATCACCGGGCTCTGGCAGATCACGGCGCGGCATTCGCCTTCGTTCGAACTCAACATGCATCTCGATCTTACGTACATCGAGAATTGGACTTTGCGCCTCGACCTGCGCATCCTACTCGGCACGGTTCGCGTGCTGTTCATGCCGGAAGGGGCCTGATGCCCCAATGAGGAACCGATGAGCAGCCTCGCCCTGGTTTGGGATCGCGACGAGAGTCCACTGTGGCATGCAGCGGGACTTGCGATTCGCCCGCTGTACCTGGCGATGGCGTATCCCTCCGTTCTTTATTTGGCGGCCATGACCGTGTTCCTGTTCCGACCGCCCGATTTGTTTTCCTTTTACGCTGACCGGATCGCATTCGGCGTTCTGGTCTTTTTTGTCGCGCTGCGCACGATGGCTCTGCGCGAAAAACTGCCGTTCTTCGCGGGAATCAGCGTGCCCATGCTGGGCCTGGTGTCGCTCGCGGTGTTGCGGGCCGTTCGCGAACCCTTTGACGTGCAGCTCTGGAGCGTCATCGCGAGCAAATTCATCGTCCCGTTTGTTTTATTTCATATTGCCGTGCTTGTTTTTCGCGGACCTTCGCAGCGGCGGTACTTCGAAATCTTTATCGCTGCTGCGCTCGTGTATCTCATCTTCATTTCGATTGCCTTTCTCGTTGATGCCCGTGCGCTCATCTTTCCGCGCTTCATCCTGGATGAAAGCATCGGCTTTCATCCAGACAGAGCGCGCGGGCCGTTTCTGCAAGCCGTGGCCAACGGCGTTTCCCTGAATCTTCTTGGCATTCTTGTGCTGATCTTTTCGCAAAAAGGTAAGAAGCTGGTCTGGCTTCTATGGCTAGCGCTGCCATTGGCAATACTTGCGACGATGACGCGCGCGGTTTGGATAGCGTTCGCGCTCTCCGCTTTGATGCTTGGGTTCCGAATGATCCGACGACGGTTGCTGGCCGCTGCCGCGCTGGCTCTGGTTGCTGGTCTGCTGGGCGGGATCGCTCTCGGATTCAGCAGTCGCTCACTCCAGGATGCGCTGTCGGATCGCACCAGCGAACGCGGGCCGGTCGACGCGCGCATGGCCGTTTACACCGCCGGTTGGGCCATGTTCCAGGAACGCCCGCTAGCCGGGTGGCCGGCCGGCCGGATGTATGCGGAGCTGGGGCGCCGCATGGAAGGCTATCATCTCCGCATCTTCTATGTTCACAATACCTACCTCGCGCTGCTCGTGGAGTTCGGGCTGCCCGGGCTTGCCCTGTACGCAATTCTTTTTTTCAATCTGTTTCGCCTGACGCGCCGAAGCGAGCCTGATGAGTCCGCCGCGATCACGGCAGTGCGCAAGGCCTGGCCGATCTTGCTGGGCGTCTACCTGATCAACGCTTTCTTCGTCGACATGGCATATCAGTTCGTGATTGGCCTGCTGTTCACGGTTGCCGGAATGCTCTGCGCTTCGGAGGAATCTGCCGCATGACCACCGTGGCTTACATCGCGAATGAGTTTCCTTCGCCCATCGAGCCGTACGTGATGGATGAGATTACCGAGTTGCGCCGCCGCGGCGTCAACGTGGTTTGTTGCAGCGGCAAGCGCGTTGCGCCGAATGGGCTGAGCCTTGTCGAACGCGCGTTTTGGAAAGAGACGCGATACTTCCAGCCTCTTACCGACGAACAACTCGTGCACGCCGCACGCCGACTGGCGTCGGATCGGCGCCATTTGTGGCAGGTGTTGCGGCCGCTGATGGTTGGCCGAGACGCTGCCCTCAGCCTACGCGTTCGCGCGCTCGGTCATACGCTAATGGGCGCTGCGCTCGCCGATCAACTGGCACCGCTCGAGGTAGAACACATCCACTGTCATCATGGATATTTCGCCTCGTGGATGGCGTTGGTCGCGGCTCGCTTGCTCGGA
>Ga0210389_10003339_pt1 | contig 12531 bp, 8 predicted proteins | sample IncBWH28OmetaG_FD_160127 | JGI IMG/M metagenome (GOLD analysis project Ga0210389, IMG submission 160127) | Forest soil microbial communities from Barre Woods Harvard Forest LTER site, Petersham, Massachusetts, United States - Inc-BW-H-28-O ...
CGCCGCCGCGAAATCGAAAAACTTTACGCCTTCAGCCAGGGCCTGCTCGAATCTGGTAACGTAATCCAGTTGCTCAACCGCATTCCTTCGCAGATTGTGGATATTTTCGAAGTCGGCGCCGCCGCTCTACTGCTCTCCGAAAAACAAAAAATTTACCGCTCCGGTCCGGTCGTCGCCAAACTCGATCTCGAAAGCCTCAACACCATCGTCCTGCGCGAAGAGCCTGTGCTGGACGTTCCCAACAGTCTGTCTTTCGTCCCGGTGCGTTTGGGTGGCCGCTCTATCGGCAGCCTCGGCATTTCGGGCTCGATGCTTTCGCGCCAGACTCTCGAAGCCATCGGCACCCTCGTCGCAGTGGCCATCGAACGCGCCCGCGCCATCGAGCAACTCGGCCTCACCGAAGCCGCCCGCGAAGGCGAGCGCCTGCGCACTGCGCTGCTCGATTCCGTCACGCACGCGCTGCGCACACCGCTCACTTCCATCAAGGCATCTGTCACGAATTTGCTTTCGAACTCCAGCGTCACCGAACGCCAGCGCCAGGAACTTCTCACTATCATCAACGAAGAAACCGATCGCCTGAATCGTCTGGTTGGCGAAGCCGGCGAAATGGCTCGCTTGGACGCCGGCGAAGTCGAGCTCGAGCTTGAACCGCGCCCCATCGAGGACGTAATCGCCGCCGCGCTCAGCAAGTGCAAGACTACTTTGGGGGATCGCGTCGTGAATGTGAACGTGCAATCCGGCCTGCCGCGCGTTCGCGTGGATCTTTCGCGCGCCCGCGAGGCTCTGGTCCATCTGCTCGAAAACGCCAATCAATATTCGCCCGCGGCGCAGCCTATCACTATCACGGCGGAACTGGCCGGCGAGTTCGTCGTCACCAGCGTCGCCGACCGCGGCGCCGGCATTGACGACCTTGAGCAAAGCCTCATCTTCGAAAAATTTTATCGTGGTAAAGATCAGCGCTACCTGGTGCAAGGCACCGGCATGGGGCTGCCCATCGCCAAAGCCATTATCGAAGCGCACGGTGGCACCATGAGCCTTACCAGCCAGCGCGGCCAAGGCTCCGTTTTTTCCTTCACGCTGCCCATCGAACGCGGCAGGACGAGAGACTGATGAACGCCGCCACGATTCTGGTTGTGGACGACGAGCCACAAATCCGCCGCGTCATGCTCACGACTCTGGCCTCGCAGGGCTACTCCGTCGTCGAAGTGCGCAGCGGCGAAGAAGCGCTGGAAAAAGTACGCGATATGCGCCCCGATCTCATTCTGCTCGACGTGAACTTGCCGGGAATTTCCGGCCTCGAAACTTGTCGCGAAATTCGCGCCACCTGCGATGCGCCCATCATCATGCTCACAGTGCGCAACACCGAGCGCGATAAAGTACAAGCTCTCGATGCCGGCGCCGATGATTACGTTGTGAAACCCTTTGGCGTCGAAGAATTGATGGCGCGCATCCGCGCAGCGTTGCGCCGCGCGGCACCCAGCGATGCAACGCCACCCTTCGCGTCCGACGATCTGAAAATTGATTTCGAAAAACGCACCGTGATGGTGCACGATAATCCGGTTCGCCTCACGCCAAAGGAATTCGAGCTGCTTCGCCAGCTCGTTTCGAACTCCGGCAAGGCGCAGGCGCATCGCCGCCTGCTGCAAGCCGTCTGGGGACCAGACTACGGAGAAGAAACCGAATACCTGCGCGTTTTCATCAATCAGCTGCGAAGAAAAATCGAGCCCGACCCGCGCCATCCGCGCTACATCCACACCGAACCCTGGATCGGCTACCGCTTCGAGCCACCCAAACCAAAATCCCGCACCCACCGCACTGAGAAGTAATTCGCGGGCGCTGGCGCGTACGCCATCACTTGTGAATCGCCCTACAGGGCAATTCATCCTGACATCCTGCTGTACGGGATCGAACGGCTGCGGCCCAGCTTGCCACAGCTTCAACACCTGGCGCCTTACCTTTAGATCGCCAACCTTTAATGCAACGGATGCACCGCATCCAACTCCAAATTCAACTCCAACACATTCACTCGTGGCTCTCCGAGCAATCCCCACTGCCGAGCCTGCGTGTGCTTCGCCACAAGCGCCCGCACATCCCCCTCGCTCATCACCCGTTCGCGTGCCACGCGCACAATCTGAAATTCCGCAGCCGCCGGTGATATATCCGGATCCAATCCAGATCCCGAACTGGTAACTAGGTCCACGGGAATCCGCGCGCTAGGATTTTCCGCTTGCAGCCTCGTCACATCGCCATTCACCCGCGTAATCAAAGCCGAATTCGTCGGCCCAAAATTTGACGCTCCTCCACTGGACGCATACGGATCGTATCCAGCAGTTCCCGCCGCCGAAGGCCGCGAATGAAAATATCCCGCCGAAGTAAACGGCTGCCCAATCAAGCTCGATCCCAGCATTTTCCCGCCCACGTGAATGATTTCTCCGTTGGCCTGCCGCGGAAAAGCCCATTGCGCCAGCAAAGTCACTACTAGCGGATACAAAATCCCCAGCAGAACCGTCGTCGCCAGCGTCATCCAAATCGAAATCAGGAAATTTCTTTTCATTAGTTGAGCGCCCTTACGCCAATCCGACGTGCGTGATAATCATGTCAATTAATTTGATCCCGATAAACGGCGCGATGATTCCGCCCAGCCCGTAAACCAGCAGATTCCGCCGCAGCAAAGCCTCCGCGCCCAGCGGCCGGTATTTCACGCCGCGCAAAGCCAGCGGCACCAGCGCGATAATAATCAGCGCGTTGAAAATCACGGCCGAAAGTATCGCCGAGTGCGGATTTTTCAGTCCCATCACGTTCAAAACTTCCAGCTCGGGAAACGCCGCCGCAAACATTGCCGGAATAATCGCGAAATATTTCGCCACGTCGTTCGCCACCGAAAAAGTCGTTAGCGCCCCGCGCGTAATCAGCAACTGCTTGCCTATTTCCACCACCTCAATCAATTTCGTCGGATTCGAATCCAGATCCACCATGTTTCCCGCTTCTTTCGCCGCTTGCGTTCCTGCGTTCATCGCCAGGCCTACGTCCGCCTGCGCTAATGCCGGCGCGTCATTCGTGCCGTCGCCCGTCATCGCCACCAGTTTGCCCTTGGCCTGCTCGCGCCGAATCAACGCCAGCTTGTCTTCTGGCCGCGCCTCCGCCAGAAAATCATCCACGCCGGCCTCGCGCGCAATCGCCGCCGCGGTCAAAGGGTTGTCGCCCGTAATCATCACTGTGCGAATTCCCATCACGCGCAAGTGTTCGAAACGCTCGCGCATCCCGCCCTTCACAATGTCCTTCAGATGGATCACGCCCAGCGCCCGCGCATCTTCTGCCACTAGCAGCGGAGTTCCACCCGAATTCGAAATCCGATCCACCGCCTCCATCGTCTCGTGTGGCACCGTTCCGCCCGCATCCTTGACATATTTCACGATCGCATCGCGCGCGCCCTTGCGAATCTTCCGCCCATCCATATCCACGCCAGACATGCGCGTCACCGCTGAAAATGGAATGAACGTCGCCGCCACCGAACCCAGCTCTCGTCCGCGCAGTCCATATTTGTCCTTCGCCAGCACCACGATGGACCGGCCTTCCGGCGTCTCATCCGCCAAAGAAGCCAGCTGCGCCGCATCAGCCAATTCGCTCTCGCTCACGCCGGGCGCAGGAATAAATTCCGTAGCAAACCGGTTCCCCAAAGTAATCGTCCCGGTCTTATCCAGCAACAAAGTATCCACGTCGCCGGCCGCTTCCACCGCGCGGCCCGACATCGCCAGCACATTCTTCTGCAGCACGCGATCCATCCCCGCGATGCCAATCGCCGAAAGCAATCCGCCAATCGTTGTCGGAATCAAGCAGACCAGCAGCGCCACCAGTACAAACACCGATTGCGGCGCCCCCGAATAAATCGCCATCGGCTGCAACGATACCACCGCGAGCAAAAATATAATCGTCAACCCGGCGAGGAGAATGTTCAACGCAATCTCATTCGGCGTTTTCTGCCTCGAAGCACCTTCTACCAGCTTGATCATTCGATCTAGGAAAGTTTCTCCCGGATTCGACGTGATCCGCACTTTGATTTCATCCGACAGCACTCGCGTCCCGCCCGTCACTGCCGACCGGTCGCCGCCGCATTCCCGAATCACCGGCGCCGACTCTCCGGTAATCGCTGATTCGTCCACCGATGCGACGCCCTCGATCACCTCGCCATCGCCCGGTACGAATTCTCCCGCCGTCACCATCACTAAATCGCCCGCGCGCAATTTCGATCCCGGCACGGATTCGATGCTGCCATCCTGCTTCAGCCTGCGCGCCACGGTCTCCGCGCGCGATTTGCGCAGCGCTTCCGCCTGCGCCTTGCCGCGTCCTTCCGCCATCGCCTCCGCAAAATTCGCAAATAGCACCGTGAACCACAGCCACAGAGTGATCTGCAGCGAAAACCCGAATCCGTGGCTGCTCTGCACCACTCCGCGCACTAGATCAATCGAGGTGAGCACCGCGCCCACCTCCACCACAAACATCACTGGATTTTTCGCCAGCGTCCGCGGGTTCAGCTTCACGAACGATTCCCACACCGCCTGCACCACAATTTCCTGTCCCCAGCGCGATTTTTCCTTGCTGCTCGTCTTAGTGGCCATAGTTGCTTAGAACACCTTTCCCGCGTGCATCATCAAATGCTCCAGAATCGGTCCCAGGCTCAGCGCCGGGAAAAATGTCAATGCGCTCACGATTAGCACCACCGAAATCAGCAGCACTGTGAACAGCGGCGTCGTCACCGGAAACGTTCCAGCCGATTCCGGCACGTATTTCTTCTTTGCCAGGCTTCCCGCAATCGCCAGAATCGGAATCACCGCGAAAAATCGCCCGAACAAAGTCGCGAACCCGAGCGTGGTGTTATACCACAGCGTGTTTCCGTTAAATCCACCGAACGCCGAACCGTTATTTCCAGTAGTCGAAGTGTATGCATACAGAACCTGTGAAAGCCCGTGTGGTCCCGGATTCGAAATCGAAGGAATCCCGAACGATTTAGCGACCACGGAAATCGCCGTGAACGTCAGAATCACCAGCGGGAAAATTAGCACCGAAAGCATCGCCATCTTCACGTCGTAAGCCTCGATCTTTTTCCCCAGATATTCTGGCGTTCTTCCCACCATCAGCCCCGCGATAAACACGGAAAGAATCACGAACACGATCATTCCGTAGAGTCCGGAACCTACGCCGCCGAAAACAACTTCACCTAACATAATGTTAATCAGCGGAATCATTCCACCCAGCGGCGTGAACGAATCGTGCATCCCATTCACCGCGCCGCAACTCGCATCGGTCGTCACTGTTGCATACAGCGCTGTATTCGCGATGCCGAACCGCACCTCTTTTCCTTCCATGTTTCCGCCCGATTGCGTAGCGCTCACTTGTTGGTCCACGCCGTGCAACAAAGGATTTCCGTGCGCCTCCGCGCTGTAGGCCGAGGCCACGCCGGCCAGAAAAAGCACAGCCATCGCGCCCCAAACCGCCCAACCATGCCGCTGCGATCCGGTCATGCGCCCCAGCGTGTAAGTCAGCCCCGAAGGAATCGCAAAAATCAGCACCAGCTGCAGAAAATTTGTCAGCGGCGTGGGATTTTCATAAGGATGCGAGCTATTGGCGTAGAAGAAGCCGCCGCCGTTGGTGCCGAAAATCTTGATGGCTTCCTGCGAAGCCACCGGCCCCTGGGGGATCACTTGTTCGTTCACCACTTGCGTCGTCGTCTTGCCGTCGGCGCCCGTGGTCGTTACCGTCTGCGCATCCACCAGCTGCGTATGCGTGTAAGGCCGCAAATTCTGAATCGCGCCCTGCGATACGAAAATCATCGCAACCACCAAACACACCGGCAGCAGTACCCACAATATCGTCCGCGTCAGGTCCACCCAGAAATTTCCGATAGTGTCCTGCTCGCGCCGCGCGATTCCGCGAATTATCGCCACAGCCATCGCGATTCCGACTGCCGCTGAAGTGAAATTATGATATGCCAGCCCCGCCATCTGGGTGAAATAGGTCATCGTGACTTCCGGAGTGTAGGCCTGCCAGTTCGTATTCGTGGTGAACGATGCCGCCGTGTTGAACGCCAAATCCGTCGGCACCGCGACGAGCTTCTGCGGATTCCACGGCAGCCATTGCTGCACGCGCTCGATCACATACAGGAGCGTCATCGAAACGCCGCTGAACAGCAGCATGGCAATCGCGTATTCCGTCCAGCGCATCTCCCGCTTTTCGTCCACGCCGGTCAGCATGTACAGCAGTCGCTCGAATGGACGCAGTAGCGGATCCAAAAACGTCTTCTTATGCGTGAACACTTTCGTCATGAAAAGCCCTGCCGGCTTCGCGACCGCGAAGATCACCAGCAAGAACAAAAATATTTGCAGCCAGCCATTGGCCGTCATTGTCAGAACCTTTCCGGCCACAGCAAGGCCGCGAACAGATACGCCAAAATCAAAACGCAAACCACCAGCAAGAAAATGTTGCCAATCATGTTGTTGGTCCTCTTACTTCAGACGGTCGCACCCGCGCACGTACGCGAGCGCGGCCGCAAAAAAACAAATCGTCACCACAACAAACACAATGTCCTGCATACACCAAGCCTCCGCGAAAACAACGCCGCTGATCCCCGGCGCGCTTAGAACTTCACCAGAATGGACATATCAATAAAATTCTCATCCCGCCGCAAATCCGGGAACCATACGCTGGAGTTCTGCGGCGCGCTGGTGCAGAAAGCCGTCGCGGGCCCCAGCGTTTCCGAGCCGGAGGAAACGCCGTTGTTGCAAATGAAGTCCGTCGGAGTGTTGGTATTTCCGCCGGGAGGCGTAATCCCGCCGCGGCCCGTCCAGTAGGGCACGCTCGCGTGCCGGTAGTCGTACTCCCAGCGAAAGGTGATGTACTGCTTGGGCATGTAGTCAAATGTGATGGAAGAATCCCACGCCTTGAACGGGTCCCCCGGGTTCTCCGTAAAGTAAGGAGAATTCGTTGCGGCCGTAATCGCGCTTTCTCCATTGATCGGTGGCAACAGCACCAGATAGCGTCCCGGATTGTTGATCTTCCCGCCGCCTATCGTCAGGCCGAACAAATCGTTATGAAACCAGAAGCGGTTGTAGAGCATGAACCCTAGAAAACTTTGCTTGGGTCCGCCCGCTTTATCGCCGTAGCAACTCACGCCGCCCCCGTATTCGCAGCCGATATCGCCAGTCAGCGAGAAAGCCATCTTGTCCAGCGGCTGGTACGGTTTGTCGAAGTACTTAATTTCAATGCTGTTGTCGCTGTGAATGCGTTTGCGGTTCGGAATGAAAAGATCATCCTGACCAACGCCGTAGTTATTGGAGATGATGTTCATCCAGGGCGTGGGAGTCCACTTGATTTGGCCCCCGATCCCCGGCGTGTGATTGGCCGAACCGTACGCCTGCCATCCGTTGATGAACCAAGGTTCAATCTTCAAATGCGCGGTGGGGAAAATCTGCACGCGCACGCCGTTAAAAAACCAGGGCGTGTTCGAGGAAACATATGACGGTTGATAAGCCCAATTGTCGAAATTGTAGTAACTGAACAGGCCGATATAAGACATGAAAATTCCCGCGTCCACATTGATCCCGTGCATCACGTTGAAGTGGTATCCACCGTATGCTTCCGAAATGTAGCGGTACGCGTCGGCGAGGTCCCATTGGCCGTGCCCGGGGCTCGGGTCGTTGCGCGGGGTCGTCGTGGAATACATACCGAACTGAGTCATCAGCCGCGCGCGCACGTTGTCATAGTGGAAATCGCCACCTACGCCGAGCTGCGTCAGTTGCACCTCCTGCGACCGGAAGAGTTCGCTCGATCCGCCCATCGAATGGTCTGTCGGACGGTTGAAGTCGAAGACGTACACTGTGTCCGACCGGATTTCTGGCGTGAAGAATTTCGTATCCCAGAATATTTCCTTGGTGCGCGGGTTGCCGTTCAGCCAAGTCCAATCCGCGTCCGAAAATGGTGCGATTGGCTCGGCTGCGGCCTCGGTTGCGGCCTTTTGCAAGCTCGCGGCCTCGGGTGTTGAAGTCGCGGGCGCTGCAGGTGCTGCAGCAGGTGGCGCCAGCGGTATGGACATTTTCGCGCTCGTCGCGGGCGTCGTTGGGCGTTCCGACGCTTTCGCGTTCTTCAACTCCGCTTCCAGTTGATCAATGCGTTTCCGCATCGCATCCAATTCCTGGGCGATTGCGGCGGGTATTTGTTGGTCCGCGCCGCTGGCCTGCTGGGCCGGTGGGTTGCCATTGCTTTGCGCGAAGCTAGAGAATTGCCCCAGCGCAAGAGCCAGGACGCCGACCACGACCTTGTTCCGGTGCTTCATCATGAGCTTCAACATGGAAGTCATCTCCTGTTCTCAGTTGCATCCTGCGTTTTTTGATCTGCAGATTCTTTGCGCAGTTCCTCGCGCGGCGTCTCCAGCGGCATCACGATTTGTCCGGAAGAAATCACCGGAAATCCCAGGGGCGGTTCATTCCTTTGCCGCAGGTGCTTTTCCTCCAACGAGAATTGCACTAGGGCGTACAGAAAAAACACGGACGCAGCCGCCACCACCACAAATACAAGAACTGCGATCATGCTAATCCCTCAACGCACGCGCCGGCTCACCGCTTGAGATCCGGCCCAAGCGCGGTTGCGAATGCCACTCCTCGTGGGCCTTCCAGACGCACACCCGCCTTGCTCATCCGCACCCATCCATTGGATGTCGCGTCGGATGGAAAGTTCTACGGTACTCGTCTGGTGTCAGGAATCTGTAAGCGAGGCGTAAGGATTTCGTAAGGAATATGGGCCGGAAAAGTAGGTTCGTTTCAGGAGGGCAGCGAATCCGGTTTAGCGTGAACACCGCGGCTTGGAAGCGCGGCCGCAAGTGCAATCGCGACTAGCAACAACAGCACCGGATCGATCGGGTGCCGATAGCGCAACGAAGTGTGCGTTAGGTAGTAAATCACGGGATACACAACCGGCCCGGCTGCTAGGGGAAATGCGTATTCATTGTGCGAGCGCAGCAGCGCCCCAATTCCGCACAGCCCGCCGAGCGCCGCCAGCGTGTTGCTGAGCAGCACCAGGCGCACCAGGGGCGAGTCGGTGTCGCGAAAACTTTCGATCGGCTTTTCGACTCCCGTCCAGGTCGCCACAAACCTTCGCGCGAAAAGGGCAATTTCCAATCGCGGGTGGGAGCGCATAAAATCGATCGCCTTGTGCCACTTGTCCTGCATAAAGACCGTTTCTCCCATGCGGACATAATTTCGAATTTCGAAGCGCTCCGGATTCGACGGCGGCACTACCTGCGATTCTTCGTCAAATTGTTCGTTGTTTCCTAGCCACAATTCAAAAGGCAAGTTCGAGCGCAGCGGGATGAATCGGTGAAACGCCAAATAGTTGCGCACGGTCCACGGCACGCAGCACAGCACCGCGATCGCGCAGGCCAGCGCCGGCCGACTGATGCGCGATTCTCCTTTTTTCCACGCGCGATACGCTGACCAGCCTAACAGGAGCGGTAACAGGCTGCCGAGCGAAGGGTTGGTCATCAACGCAAATCCCCACAGCAATCCGTAGCCGCACCAGGCGCGCACGCTTTGGGTATCGGCAAGTTCCAGCGTCGCCCACAAAATTGTGGCCAGCAGCAGCGCCGCGAGCGATGTATCCCAAACCCATTGGAAAGGAATCATGATCGCGTTGGGAAAAATCGCCCACAGCCACGCCGCGCCGCTGGCCACACCCAAGCCCCCCACGCGTTTGCCAATGTAAAAGAGCGGTGCGCAAGTTGCCGTGGAAAATAAAATGTTCAGAAATACAATCGCAAAAAATGAATGTGCTGTGTGAATCCCGAATATCTTGAAAATCGCCGCGACCAGCGCCGGGTACACGGGCGTCAGCCACGCCGTGGGGCCCGTTTCCTGCCAATACGGGGAGCTGAAGCCGTGGCCCGCAGCGAGCGAATACGCGATGTTCCCGGTCTCGTTCAGGAACGGCACCAAGCCAACGAGATCGGCGCGCATTTGGCGTTCCTGATTCCACGCGTAAGCTGCGCGTGCTCCCAGCGCAATCAGCAAGATCAGCGCTAGCGACGTTGCCGCCTTTTGCAAACCACGTTTCATCGTTCGCGTTTCACCCCTCGTGTGCTTTTCAGTTTATCCCGGAAGCTGTGCCCGCGCCGCAATGGCGATTCCGCCGCTAGTCGTCAGCGCATCTCGGTGCCGTGCGCAATTCCGAATACTGTGTCAGCCATTTTCAATTGTGCTGCTTCCGGTCATGTTCGTGCATCTGATAACGTAGAGGCAGCCCAGCGGAATCGGGCCGTTTTTTCTTGCGCGCGTCGGGGAGTTCACTCACGAATGGCTGATCCACACAAAGTCCTGATCCTCGGCGGTGGTTTCGGCGGGCTTACCGCCGCGCAAGCTCTGAAAAATGACCCCGTCCAAGTGACGCTGGTTGACCGCTGCAACTATCACCTATTTCAGCCTCTGCTCTATCAAGTTGCCACTGGCTCGCTTTCGCCCGCTAACGTCGCGGGCCCGCTGCGCGACATCCTGCACAAACAAAAAAATACGCAGGTGTTGCTGGGCGAAGCTGTACACATTGACGCCGCCAAGCGCCGCGTGATCCTCAGTGACGGTGCGCTAGATTACGACACGCTGATTGTCGCCACTGGCGCCAGTCATCAATATTTCGGGCACGATGAATGGGAACAGTTCGCGCCCGGTCTGAAGAATCTGAATGACGCGACCGCTATGCGCGGCCGCATTCTTCTCGCGTTCGAAGCGGCCGAGCGAGAACGAAATCCGGAAAAGTTGCGCGCGTGGATGACATTCGTCATCGTCGGTGCGGGGCCCACCGGCGCGGAGCTGGCCGGCGCGCTCGGCGAAATCGCACACGATACGCTGCTTCACGATTTTCGCTCCATTGATCCAACGCAGACGCGCATCATCTTGGTGGAAGGCACGGACCGCGCGCTGCCATCCTACCCGCCGAAACTTTCCGAAGCGGCGCGCAAAATGCTGGTGCGGCTCGGCGTGACGGTGAGAACCGGAGCGATGGTCACCGACATTCGCGCGGACGGCGTCACCATTCGCTGCGGCGATCACGACGAGATGATTCCCACGCACACCGTGCTGTGGGCCGCGGGCGTGCTGGCTTCGCCGCTCGGCGTGATTCTTTCACAGGAGGCTGGCGCGAAGCTGGACCGCGCGTGTCGGGTGATTGTCGAGCCGGACATGAGCATCGCCGCGCACTCGGAGATTTTCGTGATTGGCGACCTCTCGAATTTCAGCCATCAAACCGGACAGCCGCTTCCGGGAGTGGCGCAGCCCGCGATCCAACAGGGACGCTATGTGGCGAAATTAATTCGCGCTCGATTGCGCGGCGAAAAACTTCGGCCGTTCCATTATTTTGACAAAGGAAATCTGGCGACGATCGGGCGCGGCGCGGCCGTTGCGGATTTAAATTGGCTGCGGATTTCAGGCTGGCCTGCTTGGCTCATGTGGGTGTTCATACACCTAATTTACATCATACAATTTCAAAATCGCCTGTTGGTGATGCTGCAATGGGCGTGGTTGTATATCACTTTCGATCGCTCGGCGCGGCTGATCACCGGAAAAAGTCCATTGCCGCTGGATTTGTGAATCACGCCGGCGAAGTTTCCGCCGCGCGCACGCGGCCCGCGCGAATCGCTTTCAGCAGCGCGGCGTGATCGCGCTCGGTCTGGTCCGCATACGCGGCTGCAAATTCGGCGATCGCATCGTCGAAAATTGAATTCTTGCCCACGTAACCGCCGATGCGCGCTGCGTCGCCTGTGCGGGCGTGGGCGCGCGCCAGAGTCCAACCGCAAATCTGCACGTACTCCAGCCATTCGGATTTGTTCATGGCTTCCAAATCGAATTTCATTTTCATGTCGCGCAGTTGGCGGAAATAATAATCGCGGCCGTCGTCGGCGCGCGTCCAGCCCAGGAACACATCGCTTGCCGCCTGCAACATCCGTTGCCCGGTGACCACGCGCTCGCCATGATTCGAGTAACGGCTCTTGCCGGCGTGAGCTTCGAGCACGGACGGCAACGCTTCTTTCAGCTGCAACACCAGCGCATCGTCTTCTCCAGCCATCAGCAGCGCCACATCGCAGCGCGTACCAACGCTTCCCACCCCCACTACTTTTCGCGCGATGTCCACGATGTGATAGCGGTCCAAAATTACGCGACGTTCTTCGGGCAGCGTCAGGCTGTAGCGGTGAAACAGCGCGCGGACGTGCTCGTCAATCCTAGCGATGTCGCGCGGATGATAAACGAGCGGAGGGTGGTCAATGATGCGCCGCTTGCCTTTGGTGACTTCCGTGATTTTCGGCAGTATGTATTCCGCCGTCTGCATCTTTGCGGCGTCTGCGACTTTTTTCCAATACTTGCGGTCGCGCGCGGTTTTCGCTTTCTCGATAAAAAGTTCGACATCTATATGGGAGTACCATGCCTCGAGGTAGGGCATGCTCGCGTAATCACGGATGTGCGTGCGATAGGAAGCCACCACGGCGCGGGCTGCGTCGCC
>Ga0210389_10003342_pt1 | contig 12514 bp, 9 predicted proteins | sample IncBWH28OmetaG_FD_160127 | JGI IMG/M metagenome (GOLD analysis project Ga0210389, IMG submission 160127) | Forest soil microbial communities from Barre Woods Harvard Forest LTER site, Petersham, Massachusetts, United States - Inc-BW-H-28-O ...
ACACTGGCAAAAGTAGCCGGCGTGGAGTTATAACTTTGCGGACTTATGCTGCCGCTGGTTGGTGTGATGGATGTAATAGCTGTGCCGATAGTTGCATTTACAGCGCTGCCGTAGCTTAACGATGGTGTAGTGACAATTTGTATGTTTACATTGGCCGTTAAGTTATTGGCCCCCGCCGTTGCGGTAACGGTATAATTAGCGGCCGCGGCAAGGGTTGTGGGCGTACCGCTGATGATGCCTGTCGTGCTATTAATGCTCAGGCCTGCCGGAAGGGAGGGCGTCACCTGGAAGCCCCCCGGCACCTGCAACTCTTCAATCTCTGTGCCGCAGTCAACATAAATATTGCCCGAAATGTCAAAAGCGATACCATTCGCAGCTGCCGGCAATGTGGCCATCGCAACGCTGCCCGTTGAAGCTGGTGTGATCTCGTATAAAGAAGTGCCGCTGCTGTACCATACATTACCCTGCGCGTCCAACGCAAAAGCCCCGATGCCGCTCATGCTGATATTCGGCGTAGCCCAGGGGGCTACTGCCGACCATATTCCACCGGAATAAATAGAATAGTAAAGGTTATTATCCTGCCCCACAAAAGCCAGTTTTACAGCGCCCTGGTAGTTGTTAAGCGCAAGGGCAGTTCCGCCGGCAAAGACAGCAGCAGAAACCGTTACAAGGGCATTAGCAATAGGAGCCGGTGCGGAGTAAACGCCACCGGTGCGCGCCGTGAAATTTATGTTTGAATTGTTGTCCGTAAAAACGGCTACAACATCCGGCCCGGAAGCCGGGTGCGTCGCGGCAACCGGCGAAAATCCGTTAAAGACGGAGCCAATAGTAACCGGCGCCTGAAAAACGCCTCCTACAACATCCATCGACTCGAGTTGAGCGCCGCCGATACCAAATATCAGCGTACTGGTTGTTGATGAAATGGGGGCGACGGCAACGTTAGTAATAACTCCATTTGCATTATAAGCGGTTACCGGCGGGCCGCCGCCCGACGGGTACATCAGTATGTTAAAGGCAGTGTTTATAGCATAAGCGTTGCCGTTGTAATCAAGCGCTACGCCTTTGGCGCCGCTGACGCCTGCAAATACCTCCGCGCCGGCGGTAACCGAGGGCGTTAGCGGGGAGATAGCAGTATTCACCGCATATCCCTGCGGGCCGGCATAGCTAATGGAAGGCGAAACGTTGGGCACCACGGTTACGGTTGACGATGGCCCGGCGCCACTGGCCTCGGTATTCCCGGCCAGGTCGACAGCGTAGCCGGCCCCTACCGAAATCCCCAATGTGCCGTTGCCCGAAATATTGGAGATGGTGACCGTATAGGTAGTACCGGAGCCGCTTACCCCAACAGTGCCGGTTGCAGTGCCGGTAGTATGCAACGTAATACCGGAGGCAGTTAGGTTGCTGGAGCCGAAATTAGCATCGGCATAGGTTACCGTGTAGGAAACGGAACTTGTACCAGTGCCACCGACAATGTTAGCCGACGGCGCACTGATGCTGGCGGTAGGGGCGATATTATCAAAAATAATACTTGATGTGCCCGAGCCGAAAGCTATTGTGTTGTATTGGGTATGATAACTCCACGAATACGATAATGCGCCCTGGCCGGTGCCGGAACCTAAGGTGACGCTGCCTGACGCAGAATAACTGCCTCCGCCGGGCGGTACATTGACGCCGGCAATGGTTACGGTCCAGATGGTCATGACATAATTATTTGCAGCGAGGGTGAAGTTTATTTTATCCCCCGTTTTGGCATAGCCGGGGTTGGCGTTAGTGCTGGTTAAACTAAACCTTCCGGTAAGCGAATATAATATGATTTCTGTAAGGTTGCTTACAGCCGGAAGTCCGGTAACGCCCGGGGAAACGCCGGTGCTGTTAACCATTTCGAGTGAAAGGTCCCCCGCAGACTGAAAGCTGCTGGGAACCGTAACCTCTACCCCCCAGGTTGTGCCCGAACCCGTTACGCTGCTGACATAAGCCCCGGTTACGTTACCTGTAACGCTGAAATTGCTCGCCGACAAGCCGGTTTGCGCCGTTGTGAAAGTGACTGTATAAAAAATTTGATTAAAAGAACCATCCGTTTGAAGGGTGGTGAGGGTGACTGACTGCCCGGCGGCGGGCGCGGCAAAAAGGGTAAATGATAGCAGAAACGCCGCCGATAGCAGCAGTTTTTTTAATTGCAAAAAGTTGGCCTTCAGGCTTAAACTGCGGCCGGCGGGGCTGGCAGATGCGATCGATTTGGTTTGCATAACGGGTGAATTTTTGTGATCCTGAAAAATTATGTAGCAGCAATAAATACCGTTGTAAATTACGGGGCATTCAAGCCTTAAAAATACCCTGATTAATAACCGCTGTCTATACCACCTTTGGGGTATATGGGGGAGAGTCTGCAGTCCGAAGTCAGTGAAGTCCGGAAAGACGGAAAAGTCCGAAAGAGATGCCCGAATTCAGGCGCGAGTCTGACGGGTCGGCGAGTGCGCAAAGGCGACTCGTGCCCCGTTGGCAGGTCACAAACTGTGCAGGTCATGGCGCTCATAATGGTTTAAATGTACGGCGCTAAACTAATAAAGCAAAACGTAAAAGCATGTCGGCGACCTGTCAACGGGGCACGAGTCGCCTTTGCGCTTTTGGCCAACCCGTCAGACCCGCGCCTGAACCAGGGGTTTGCGCTTTTGGCTTGCGCGACAGACTCGCGCTTGAATTAGGGGTTAACTTAGTTTCAGTTACTCGATAAAATAACAACACTTTTGACACTACCCACTACCTACATTACCCCTTACCCAAATTAAATATGGAACTGCCAAGCGAATGTGGAAATTCGCTTTCATCTTTAGTTGTTATTAAAGCCAAAAACAATCGTTTGCCTCTTTTCAAGAACAACACTTCTAGTGGTATATATATTTTAATCAAATCTTTATTTTTAACAAATATCTCCTGGTGACTACCCGGCTTAAAATAAATTGACAAAGTTTCACATTTAAAAAAATAGGACGCAACACTATCATTCTTTTCATTTACAGAAAATCCGGAACCTCCAAATACAACGTAGATTTTTGACTGCTTGGCCGCAGTGTCGGTCATACGCTGTTCTATAATTGCCGAACTCATTGCATTTATATAAAATGACACCCCTGGCTCCTCATCACTTTCGCTAAACTTCTCTATCAAAGAACTTTGAAGCGAGGAATCGTATGACCGAGTTAGGGTAAACAATGAAAGACGGTATTTTTGATCATATAAAAAATAACAGACTGTGTCTCGCCCGATACATTCAATTGAGCCGTCCGATTTAATCTTTGCTTTTGCTGTTTGCTGGAATAAATCCACATAATAATCAGGTAGTACATTTGATACGACTGTGGGATGTGCCGCCATTGTCTTAAAAGCTTGATCAGCCTGTGGGGAATTGCATGCCATTAAAAGGCATACAAAGCAGCAACCACTAATTGTTACAATTCTCATTCTTAAATGTATTTATTATTCAACCCCCTATTCAGGCGCAGTCTAACGGGTCGGCGAGTGCGCAACGGCGACTCGTGCCCCGTTGGCAGGTCACAAACTGTGCAGGTCATGGCGCTCATAATAGTTTAAATGTACGGCGCTAAACTAATAAAGCAAAACGTAAAAGCATGTCGGCGACCTGTCAGCGGGGCACGAGTCGCCTTTTTGCTTTTGGCCAGCCCGTCACGCCTGAACCAGAGACAGAAAGGCTAAGAATAAGGTTTGATTTTGTACGGCGCGCTCCGTTAGCGACAGGAATGGATACCGGCCCTGGGCAGGTTGTGGCTAATGCCCGGTGCAGTATGAATGGATGGCGCGACCGCGCATCTACCAGCGCGGTAATGTCCTGATTTTCAGCGGTCAATTTACAGTGGGCTTTGCCAATCGGCGTGACGATTACAATGTCAAATTCTGTAAACCGCTTACTACCAGCTGCAAACTGGTCCGGGTGTTCACGAAATTCCTCAAAAACGTGACAGTTTTGCGAATTGTAAATTTTAACATGCTGAAAATAAACGCCTTAAGTTGCCATTTATGGGGTGTATGCGTGCAAAACGTGAACACCTTGAACCCGGTTTAAACCCGTTGCCGGCAGCCAACTAACCAGTCAGCATTATGCGTTTAATATTAACGTGGGTAACAATTTCCATCGGTCAAACGCAAAAAATTCCTATGTTTGAGCGTTAAATAGCCATAAACAAAAGCGCCGGCCGCAAATGAGTAAATTCGGAGATTATTTAAAAACCAAATCATTCAGGGTCAACCTGCTGCTGATCGTGGTGACCATATTTGCGGTGGTGCTGATCACATTTTTTAGCCTGAGCCTGTATACCCGCCATGGAGAGGGTATCCCGGTACCGCAGTTAAAAGGTCTGCAGATTGAAAAGGCGATGGAATTATTAAAGGATCAGGGCTTTGAATATAAGATCGACTCGGTTTATGTGGCCGATCAGCAGCCGGGCGCCGTCATTGAGCAGGACCCCGACCCGGGCACCAATGTAAAGGAAAACAGGACGATTTACCTGACTGTGATAACCCGCCTGGCCCCGCCCGTGTCCCTCCCCGATCTTACGCCCTATACGTACCGCGAGGCCCTGGCCACGCTGTCAAATTATGGTTTGAAAGTAGGCGATACCATCTACAAACCTGACATTGCCCGCGACCGGGTGCTGGAAGTACGGTTTTCGGGGCAGCCTATCGCCGCCGGGAGCAAGATACCAAAAGGCTCGAAGGTCGACCTGGTATTGGGTAACGGCGAAGGCGCCACCGAGGTAGATATTCCCGACCTGGTTAACCAGGACCTTGATGCCGCAAAATTTGTAATAAAGAATGGCGGGCTTACGGTCGGAACGATAACTTACCAGGGCCCCATCACCGACTCGGCCAACCTGGTAGTGGTAGCGCAAATGCCGATGAAGACCGACTCGCTCAGCAAAACGCCAAACGGCACGCCCATTAACCTTACGGTGACACAAGGAAAAAAGAACTGATGCACGGTGAAATTGACGCAGCTGATTTGCTGACCAGGCTGAACAAAGGTGAAAAGCTAACTTTGCTGGACGTGCGGGAAGAATTAGAGTACAATACTTTTAATATTGGCGGAAAAAATATTCCCTTGCAGGGCCTCGGTCAAAACAGTGATGTGCTTGGCCCTAACAAAAACGAGGAAATAATTGTTATATGCAGCGCCGGCCTGCGAAGCGCAACGGCAGCTGCCTTACTCACTGAAAAAGGCTATACAAACGTGAAGAATTTGACCGGCGGCCTGCTGGCGCTGCGGAAATTAAAACATTAAAACGATCAGAAAATGACAGCTAAAAACGCACGGAAGAGCAGTGTGCTGAAAAAGTTTATCATAGCCTTTGTGCTGGTAATTGTTATCGCGCTTGGCCTTACCGGCTATAATTATTACCAGAAATATTTTAGCCCAAACGTTACTGCAAACCAGGAGTACCTGTACATCCATACCGGAGCTACTTTTAGTGATGTTTACAAAACCATTAAGCAGCAAAATATGGTGAAGGATACGGATGCGTTTTCAGCGGCAGCTCAAAATATGAATTATATCAACCGCGTTAAACCGGGACGCTATCACCTGCACGAAGGGATGAGCAACCGCAGGCTGATCAATATGCTGGCTTCGGGTACGCAGGAACCGGTTACCCTCTCCTTCCATAACCTAAGGCTGAAGGAACAATTTGCGGGTTTTGTAGGAAAAAAAATAGAGCCTGATTCGGCGGCAATACTCAATTTACTGGATTCGACTGCCTTCGTTAAAAAATATGGCTTTACGACGGAGAATGTTTACACCATGTTTCTGCCGAATACTTACCAGTTGTATTGGAATACATCTCCTGAAAGATTCTTTAAAAAGATGCACGGCGCCTATGAAAAATTCTGGACGGGTGAACGACGGGCAAAGGCAGTCGCCATCAACCTCGACCCTATCCAGGTGACGATATTGGCTTCAATAGTTGATGCCGAGGCGCTGCATGATGACGAAATGCCGACCATTGCCGGTCTGTACCTCAACCGGCTAAAAAAAGGCATGAAGCTGGAATCGGACCCTACGATCATTTTTGCCGAAAATGATTTTACCATCCACCGCGTGCTGTCCAGGTACCTCAGCATCAATTCGCCGTATAATACCTACATGCACACCGGTTTGCCGCCCGGCCCTATCATGATGCCCTCTATAAACGCCGTTAACGCAGTACTCGACTATCAAAAAAGCGATTATATTTATATGTGCGCCAAAGAGGATTTCTCGGGGTATCATAATTTCGCCACTAATATGGCCGACCACCTGGTAAATGCGCATAAATACCAGGAGGCGCTTAACGAAAGAAATATTAAGCACTGATGTTTGAGCACTCCACCAAAATCAGGGTCCGCTACGGTGAAACCGATCAGATGGGCTACATGTATTATGGCAACTATGCTGAATTTTACGAAGTGGGGCGTGTTGAAATGCTGCGCAGCCTTGGCCTAACCTACAGCGGCATGGAACAATCGGGCATAAAAATGCCGGTGCTTGAGCTCAATTGCAAGTACTTAAAACCCGCCTTGTATGACGAGGAGATCACCGTAAAAGTGGTCATGGATAAAATGCCGGGTATCCGTATCCATTTCAGGTATGAGCTTTATAACGAGAAACAGGAACTTATTAATAGAGGCGAAACCTTGCTGGTATTCGTCAATATGCAATCCAACCGCCCCTGCTTGCCGCCACAGGACTTTTTGAATAGCTTAAAGCCATTTTTTGAGTAAATTTGGCTTAAATGAAATGGCTGCACCGCATCTTGCTGAAATCCGGGCTTTACCAACGATTTATCAGGTGGTCGAAAACATTTGTGATAAGAGGGTTTTACCCGCTCTCGCTTTATCACGTAATGGCTTTTTTCGCCAGGGAGATAGACCAGCTTACCATGTTCAACCGGGCTGCTTCGCTGTCCTTTAATTTTATGCTGGCGTTTTTCCCGGGCACTATTTTTCTGTTTACGCTTATCCCTTACGTGCCGGTTGTAAACTTTCAAAAAAACCTGCTCTCCCTCCTGTCTACCGTTCTCCCTTACAATGCCTATATGGCGTTCCAGGCAACGATTGAAGATATTGTACGGCATCAAAACGGCAAGTTACTTTCAATCGGGTTTATTACCGCGCTGTATTTCGCTACAAACGGCATCACAATACTGATGCGGGATTTTAATAAATCGTCCCTTGTTATCGAAAAGCGCACCTGGCTGAAACGCCGGCTGATCGCGGCCGCCCTTACGACGGTGCTTAGTATTTCGTTATTGGTTGCCATCACGGTTATGACAATCAGCGAAACAACTATTAACTACCTAAAGTCGCACATCGACAGTGAAGGTCATTTTTGGTATTATCTTGTCGCGTTATTACGCTGGATAATCCTGGTGGCTATTTTCTTTTTTTCGATTTCGCTTTTGTACCGCTATGGCCCGGCCCATAAAATAAAGTGGAAGTTTTTGAATACCGGGGCCATCTTAGCAACCATTCTGGCGGTATTAACCACCATGGGTTTCAATTACTACATCAACAACTTTGCTTCATACAATAAGGTTTATGGCTCCATCGGTACGCTGATCATACTCATGATATGGCTCCATTTAAACTCCCTTATCCTGCTAATCGGCTTTGAACTAAATGCCAGCATCGATTATTCAAAACGCAATATCAAAATGGTAAAACCGATGTTTAACAGCTTCCGGACAACTGCAAATCAATAGTGTTAATCTCTTGAACGGCTCCCTGCCGCCATTCCCGCCAAAAAAAAACTTGCCAAAAAAACGACCCAATTAATTGCATATCAATACAATACAGTAATAATCTGCAGCCGGGTCAGCCATGTGCAATCAATAATAAAAAACAGTTTGGCAATTCCCCCCGGTTTTGTACTTTTGCGCCCGGAGAGTTGGCAGAGTGGTCGATTGCGGCAGTCTTGAAAACTGTTGAGCTGTTACAGGTTCCTGGGGTTCGAATCCCTAACTCTCCGCTAAAAACAAATTATTGCCTTCCGCCATCAGGCGGAGGGCATTTTTGTTTGGCAGCGTTGCCGAACGCAGTTTGAGCGCAAGCTGGCAAACGAAAATGCCCGGTGAGCGATATAACGAGGCATACAGTTTGAAGGTCGGCCAGTTTGGTAGTTCAAGCAGCCTGCCGAGAATCTTTTTTATACACTTTTTTCATACGACAGGGAATTAAAGGAAACATTCCTATTCGCAAATACCATGCAACATGGTGATTACGATGAAAAACAAGAGTTATTGAAGGTAGAAGGCGATTTGAAACAGCAATTCAGTAAGTACCCGGAGTTGAACAACCTGCCGGCAATTTCTAGCTCGGATGACACTGATGATGAAGCATTTTAGGGAAAGTAATTACGGTTACCGTTCATCTGAATTTGGTCGGCTCACTTTGCCGTTAAAACGACAGCCATGTCATTTGCTTTTTTTAAACTTATTAAAATTGTACACCAGGCTCAGCAGCAGGAAACGGCTTTGACTGTTGGTTTCATCAACCTCAGTAAAGTTAGGCCCATTAACCTGACTGATGGATGATTTGGTATCCAGCAAGTTAAATCCCGACAAACGCAATTGCCCGGCGCCGTTGCCAAAAATACTCCTGGAAATAAAGGCATCCAGAAAATTTGTTTGCTGAGTGGGCAGGCTGCCCGATTGCTGGTATAGGTAGTTGTATATGGCGCCAACACTAATAGAAAATGGGAGGACGTAGGTAAAGTTGACATAGTAGTACCGTTGCCATGATTTAGCACCGGGCTGGTTGGGGAGCGAATATTGATTAACCCGGTATGTCAACGTGCTAAACAGGTAAATAAAAATAGATTTTCCCGGATGGATGTTTAAACCAGCGTGGCTGTTAATGCTTTGGTTTTGGTTGATATTATCCAATTCATCAACAAGGCTGCGGTCATGGCCATAAGTAAATGTCGCCCCTATGGTTGCAGAGGCAATGCTTTGCTTGATAACCGGAAAAGAATACGCGGGCGCCAGGCTGACATGATAAACCCCGTTGAGGTTAACATATTGGATTTGCTGCACGCCGCCGGCTAACGTATTTACGGACTGACCGATCTGTTGCTTATTTACGTCGCCAAGTAGCGTAAGATTAAAAAGACTATTGTTTTCGGATGAAACAAACGTAACAAAAGCGACCTGCTTAAACGCTTGCTTTAAATCGGGATTGCCAAGTTTTATAAGATACGGATTGGTCAGATCAGGAAGGGGCTGCAATTGGTTTATCGACGGCGCCAGGCTAAAACTTGAATAAAAAAGGTCGATTTTCTCAGTTTTCGAAAGGGTATATTTTAAATTAACCTGTGGTAAAACGTTGAAATATTTTTGACCAGGTTGTTTCACGCCCGATAAATTATTGTTTTCAAGGTTAAAAGATTGCTCTTCCATCGTCACTTCATAATGAAGTTTTGCCCCCAATGCATTACTTAAAATTTCCTTGAAATCATGGGTGTATGATACTGTATTAAACCGGTCGCTGTTAAGGGTGTCGGGCGAGTCATATTTGCCCGTCAGTCCGTCAAAATCGAACGATTGTTGTTGAAGCAGGCGTTGATCATAGTTAAAATCGTAACTCAATTTCAGCGTAAGCCGCTTATCAAGAGGCTCCTGGTATAACAGGCCGGCGGCATACCCCTTATCTTGCGACGGGCTGAGTTGCTGCTGATTGGCAATTTGATCATTAATCGGGTTGAAAGTTTGCACAAGGTTATCCACATACCCCGTTGATGTTCCGCTATTTATATTATTACTTGCTTTAAATGTAAGCGAACGGCCTTCTTTTTGAAAGCGATGCACAAAGTTTAACTCATTTGAAAATGAATTTGAATTTTTAACGCTGCTATTGCCGGCAAACCCCTTACTGCTTAAATATTGCGTGCCAGCTTTTTGTACAGTCAATAAAGTACTGTCCAGGTTAGTGGCGGTGTTTTTGGCCGGCGCCGCACTGAATGTATAGCTTAAATAATCCCGGTCATCCGGTTTATATTGCAGGTTGATAATTGTTGAATAGCTGTCCGAACGGTTTTCGTTACTGCTTTTATTACTGGATACCAAAGATGAATCGCCCAGGAAAGTTTGCCGGTAACTGTTTGACTGCTGATTGGTTTGGCTCGCCTTAAAATTTCCGTCAGCATAAATTAAAAGCTTTTTACTAACCTGGTCCGAGTACTCAAATCCTAATACACCCGTGGTTTGTTTGCCCAAACTTTGCCCTCCCCGGTTATTCTCCTGCCCGGTAAACTGATCGCTGATATCGTTTATATTTGCCTGTACGGACAAATTACTTTTATCCCCCAGTTTAGTCAGCGTACCGCCGGCGGCGTAACTATCGTTATTGCCTGCCCCCGCATAAATTTTACCTGTGAAGCCGTCTTTTTTATCGTCTTTTAATTTCAGGTCCAGGGTTTTAGTTTGGCTCATACTAACTATTCCTGCTTGTTTTTCCTCCTCGCTCCTGCTGTCATATAGTTCTATACTTTTGATCATATCAGCGGTCAGGCTTGTGGTCGCCTTCCTTAAATCGTCAATAAAAAAAGGTTTCCCGTCAATAAATATCTTGTCAACTTTTTGCCCATTATAACTTACATTTCCGTCCTTATCCACTTCAACGCCAGGCAGCATTTTTAATAATTCATCAACGGTTGCATAGGGCCTCGTCGGATAAGCTTTGGTATTAAACACCAGCGTATCATTACGTAACATAACCGGCGTCACGTCGGATTTAATCTTAACTTCCTTCAAGTCAAAATTCGATGCCTTAAGCGTAATGCTTATGCTGGTATCAATTTTCAGGTAAAATTTTTGAGTATCGCTTTTAAAACCTATGAAATTGGCAATGAGGACACAACTATCGCGGTGCAGATTTGAAAAAGAACAAAGGCCGCTTTTATTGCTGATGGCTTTTACCGCTGATTTGTTGCCTTGCATTAAAATTATAGTAGCATCCGGAAGGACGCCCGGCGGTTCGCCCGCTTTTATTTTTAGTTTGATATGAAGGGATTGTTGCGCCGTAGCTGAAAAACAACAAAGGGCCATTACGACGACAAGAATGTGTTTCATGCCTTCCCTTTAGCGCTTTTTCCTTATGGGCTCCAACCTTCTTACCCTCGCGTATTTCATGGTGTTTGCAAGCGGTTGCCTTTGTTTGATCAGGGCCTTTATATCCTGGTAGGTAGCAAACATTTCATCCAGTTCCTCCATTTTTTTGACATATTGACCGAATATTTCCTCCAGGCTTTTTTTATAAATCCTGATCTGCTGGTCACTATATGGCAGTCGCTCAGCCTTTTCCATAAAGCTGCGATGGTCGGTCTCTTCTATTTTATAAAGTGGCACTTTTTGGCGGCATGTTGCCGGCTTCAAATAAAGCAGGTATGATTCCGCGTGTGTTTGTAAATTGTTCGTATTGTCCATGAGCTTCCATTTAATAGTTTTTACTGGCGGTAAAACCGCATTTTAACCAATCGAGGTATGCGGTTTGATCGGGAGTGTATCCGACTGGGCTATTCATCAATTTGCCATCAGGGGTCAAAATCGCGTAAAGCGGCTGTGTCACCTGCCCAAAGGTGAGCGATTCAAATGCAGCCCATTTGTCGCCTTGCGTATACACCTCTCTTGTCGCCCTTGTGTTATCTGCGTAACCCGCACGTTCGTCCGCAGAAAGGTTCGTACGGTCATCCACATACAGCGATACCAGGATGAAATTCTTTTTTATGTAATCCGATACCGCTGGTTGGGTCCAAACGTTTTCCTCCATCTTCCGGCAGTTTACACAGGCCCAGCCCGTAAAATCGATCAAAATAGGTTTGTGCTGTGCCTTAGCCAGCTTAACCGCCGCCAGGTAGTCATTCATTGCCTGCGGCCTTATTTCATGCTTGTTTTTTGAAGTGGGATAGATGCTGTAGGTTGGCGGCGGCGGAAATCCGCTTAAAAGATTCAGTTCCGCATATTTGGTATTGGTTAGCCCCGGAAGAAGGTAAAGCGCAAACACCAAAGGAATAATTGCAATGGCCTTTCTGGCCAGTGACACCCTTTGCCCGGCATTACTTCTGTTTAAATATCCCGCAAGGTAAAGGCTCAGCGCCAGGCTGATCAGTGTCCAAACGCCAATAAAAACCTCCCGTTTTAAAATACCCCAATGTGCTACCAGGTCGGCATTGGAGAGGAACTTGAATGCGAAGGCCAGTTCCGCAAAGGCAAGCACCTTTTTAACAACGTCCAGCCAGCCTCCGCTTTTCGGCAGCTGCTGCATCCAGCCCGGAAACATGGCGAACAACGCAAATGGTAATGCAAGGGCCAGGCCAAATCCGCCCATGCCGGCGGTTAGTGCCCACGCCCCTTTGCCTGAAGACAGTGAGCCAACCAGCAACGTGCCTAAAATGGGTCCGGTACAGGAGAATGATACCAACGCCAGCGTTAAGGCCATAAAAAACATGCCGCCCAGGCTGCCAAGGCTGCTT
>Ga0210389_10003343_pt1 | contig 12512 bp, 6 predicted proteins | sample IncBWH28OmetaG_FD_160127 | JGI IMG/M metagenome (GOLD analysis project Ga0210389, IMG submission 160127) | Forest soil microbial communities from Barre Woods Harvard Forest LTER site, Petersham, Massachusetts, United States - Inc-BW-H-28-O ...
GAATATTTGCTGCGGCGCGAATACAAGGCAGAGGCGGCGATTCCGACGAGAATTGCGGCCAAGAACATATACGGGAGGTATCGCCACGGCGCATCCGGAATCGGGAAGACGCTCAGCGCGAGGACTGCGGCGAGAATCAACAGCGCGGCGGCGCTGACGGCGACGTCCAGGCGGCGCAGGATTTTGCGGCGGAGCAGGAAGAAAGGCATCGCGAGGCAGACGAGGAAGTATGAGGCGATGAATCCGAAAGAGGCGAGCTGGGTCAGATAGTTGATGCAGTCGGGGAGCAGAACTTTTGCAAGCAGCAGCGCCACGGGGCAGGCGATGGCGATGACCGCGATTAGAGCGATGGCGCGGTTAGGAGTTTTGTTCACGGGATGCGCCGAGCCGAAGCTGGGCGCGAAGAGACGATTTTGCGCAAGGTAATAAAGGATACGCGCGCCGGCGTTGAGCGAGCCCAGAGTACAGGCGAAATAACTGAGCGCGATGCCGATGGAGCTGACGTAACCGAAGCTCGGGAGATTCATGGAGCGCGCAATGGAATCAAAGGGCGCGTTGAGCTGGTCGAGCGCCAAGCCATTTTTCCGCGCGAGCGCGGTGAGGCAATAAATCATCACTAGATAAAGGATGCCGACGGGAATCAGGCAGCTCACGATCACGCGGGGAATAGTGCGGCGCGCGTGCGAAGCTTCTTCGCCCAAAGTGGTGACGCTTTCGAATCCGGCGAGCGTCATAAATCCGAAAACCATGGCGAATTGAAAACCGGATAATTTTGCGCCTTCCAGATGGAGCTGCGCGCGGTCGAGCCACGCGGAATTGTGGTGCATCGCCAGCGCGATGATGATGATGATGACGGCGAGCGAACTCAGCTCGATCGTGAGCATCACTTCAGTGGAGAGCTTGATGTCGCGGTGAGCGATGACCCATGAAACGATCACTACGATCGCGGTGATACCGGCGGCGCGCAGAAAAGATGCAGGCGCGCCGGTGACCTGGCGGTAGAAAAGATCGGCATAGTATGCGGAAGATGGCGCGGTGCCGGCCGCGCCGAACGCCATCGCGGCGACATAAACCCACCCAGTGACCACGCAGGCCGTGCGGCCCAGGCCCGCCGCCGCGAAATCAGCCAGCGAGCCGGCGGAAGCGCACTGCGCGGAAAAACGATGCACGCTGTACATGATCAGTGAGAAGGCGACTAGCGTGAGCAGGAAGATCAGCCAGGTGGCATTGCCGCCCTTGGCAATCAGCAGCGGCAGCACGATGCCGCAGGTGCCGGTGGGCGCCATTACGCCGACGGTTAGCGCCGTATCCTCCACAAAAGACAAATAATTGTGGCGCAGGGTGATGCGCGCGCGCGGCAGGACATCTTTCGGCGAGGATTGTGCCGGGAGACTCACGTGAGCAACAGTAGCAGCAGGAGTTTTTTGGCGCAAATTCGCGGCGCGGGCTGAAAACTTCCGGAAGATTCACGCGGTGCATTGCATATAATGCGGCCTTGCCTCGGCGGTTTAATTAACTACCGGCGCGTGCAGGCGCGAGATTTTCAACCTTGTCCGCTTGGGAGAACTCATGGACCGGCGCGATTTTATGAAGGCGGCAACCACGCTGGTGGCCACTGCAGTGCTGCAGCAAACTGATTTTGCGCAAGCCTCGGGCGCGGAAAATCGCGCGCGCATGGTGCTGCCGATGAATCGCGGCTGGCGCTACAGCCCATCGTTCGTCGAAGGCGGCCACGACCTGAACTTTGACGATTCGAAATTTGCGCGCGTGGTGGTTCCGCATACGAACGTTGCGCTACCGTGGCACGGATTTGACGATAAGACCTACGAATTCGTTTCGCTGTATCGCAGGCGATTCAAGCTGCCGCCGGAGGCGCGCGGCCAGCGCGTATTCGTGGATTTCGAAGGAGTGATGACCGCGTCCACTGTGTGGATCAACGGCCAGCGGCTGGGCGAGTACAAAGGTGGCTACACGCCGTTTTCTTTCGAGCTGACGCCGCATCTGAATTTCGATGGAGAAAACATTCTCGCGGTGGACGTGGATTCTTCCGAGCGCCCGGATATTCCGCCCTTCGGCAATCGCATTGACTATCTCACTTTTGGCGGAATCTATCGCGAGGTTTCGCTGCGCATCGTACCGGGCATCTACATCGAAAATATATTCGCGCGGCCTAAGAATGTTTTGAGTGAGCATCCATCGCTCGATGTGCAGTGCTTCGTCCAGCGACTTGAGCAGTTCCAGCTCGGTCTGACGCTGGAAGCCGTGCTGCTGGATGGCGCGAGCAAAATAGCTGAGACCACGCAGGAAGTTCCGCCGTCGAGCGCCACTAGCGAGCTCGTGAGTCACACATTGGAGTTCGCTCCGCTCTCCAACATTCAGCTTTGGGACCTTACGAGTCCACATCTTTACACCGTGCGTGTGCGTTTGGTTGTTGGCGGGCGCGTGCTTGATGAAGACACGCGCGGCATCGGCTTTCGCGAAGCGCAATTCACGGATCGCGGCTTCGAGCTGAATGGAAAGGTGATCAAGCTGCGCGGGCTCGACCGTCACCAGACTTTTCCATTTGTCGGACAGGCGATGCCAGCTCGCGTGCAGCGCCAGGACGCCTATATTCTGCGCAAACAATTGCATTGCAACATCGTGCGCACCTCGCACTATCCGCAATCGCGCCATTTTCTGGATGCTTGCGACGAATATGGATTGCTGGTGCTGGAAGAAATTCCCGGCTGGCAGTACATCGGCGATCAAGCTTGGCAAGATCTCTCTGTTGACAATGTCAGCCGTATGATTCGCCGCGACTGGAATCACCCTTCGATTGTTCTTTGGGGCGTGCGCATCAATGAATCCCGGGACAACCACGATTTCTATACGCGCACGAATGCCGTGGCGCACAAACTGGACCCCACGCGCCAGACCGGAGGCATCCGGTACTTTCAGGAATCCGAATTTCTCGAAGATGTCTTTACGATGAACGATTTTGGCTGGCCGCTAAAGCCGCCGAATCATCCGCGCTATGTCAATACCGAATTTGTGGGCCACACGTACCCCGTGAAGGCGATTGACGACAACGTGCGCCACCGCGAACACACCATTCGTCACGCGCGCGTCCACGATCAGCTTGCCTCTAATCCGCAATACGCGGGCGGCATCGGCTGGTGCGCGTTCGATTACAATACGCACTCCGATTTCGGCGCGGGAGATCGCATCTGCTATCACGGTGTGGTTGATATGTTTCGCGAGCCGAAGCCCGCCGCGGGTTTCTACAAATCGCAGTGCGATCCGGAAGAAGAAATTGTGCTGGAGCCGGCGTTCCATTGGGCGGCGGGCGATGAAGCGCTGCGATTTACCGTGGCAATGATTTGTTCGAACTGCGATCACTTGAAACTCTACGTGAAAAGTAAAGGCGAATGGGATTTGATCGCCGAAGCCGATCCCGATCGCGTGCAATTCGCACACTTGCGATATGCGCCGTTCAGCATTGATCTCACCAAAGTGCAGCACGAATGGGGTGATCTGCGGATTGACGGCTACCTGAAAGGGCAGCAGGTCGTCTCGAAGACGTATTCGGGCCGCGGCGTGGATCAGAAATTCTCAGCGCGTGCCGATGATATGGAGCTGAGCGCTGATGGAGCCGACAGCACGCGCGTGGTATTCCGTGTGACGGATGAATTCGGCGCGATTCGCCCTTACGCCAATGATCCCATCGCGTTGAGCCTCGAAGGCCCCGCGGAAGTCATCGGGGACAATCCGTTCGCGCTGATTGGCGGCACCGGCGCGATTTGGATTCGCGCAAAAGAAGCGCCGGGGACAGTGCGGCTCACGGCCAAGCACCCCCGTCTAGGAAGTCAGACGATCGAACTCACGCTGCAGAAAGCGCCCGCAGAGCGCATCTAATCTGCAGCTTGCAGTCCGGACGCACCAGTTCGTTCCCAGACGCGGACTCAGAAATAAAACTTCAAAGCAAACTGGACCAGTCGCGGAGCCAGCGACGCAGTGGCAAATCCAAATTGCGACGCCCCGCGCTCGGTAGAAAAGTTTTCATTGGTCGTCGTGGGATCCGCGAACTGCAGGTTCGGATGGTTCCAGATGTTGAAGAACTCGGCGCGGAACTCGAAATGCATTTGTTCTTTGACTGGGAACTGCTTGATGAAGGACAGATCCCAATTTTGCAGGCCCGGTCCCAGGATCGTGTTTCGTCCCGCGTTTCCGAATGTGCCCAGCTGAGTGTTGGCCACAAACGCACAAGTATTAAACAGCGTTCCCGGCAAGCAATGCGCCCCGTTCGGATTTCCCACCACGTTAGGACGCGCGCAATTGAAGACCTCGCCACCGCAATCAGAATTGGAGATGTTCACCAGGTCATCGGTCGCCGTGAACCAATTGCCGGTCTGCGCCGAGACAATTCCGGTGATCTGCCAGTTGGCGACGAGCTGGTTGGCAACGCCCGTGAGATTCGAGCCGAAGTGCTGGCCGTTCCCGAAAGGCAAATTATAAACAAAGTTGACGACAAATCTGTGGCGCACGTCGAAATCGGCGTTGCCATATTCCAGGAACGGCTCCGTTTGCAGCCGGAAGTCTCCCTGATTCTGCGAGCCCAGGCTGGCCGAAGACGCATCATCGAGCGCGTGGCTATAGGTGTAGGCCGCCTCAAATTGCAAGCCGTTGGAAAAGCGCTTTTCCAGGCGAAGTTGCAATCCGTTGTAGTTCGAAAATAAATTCGAGCGCAGCGTTTCAATCCCCGCATCAATATTGGGATCGGGGCGGCGTGGAGCGGTAGGAATCGTGGGATCCGACGTGGGGACAGCCTGGTTTCCATTGAACATGCCGAACAGATTCGCGCCGTGCGAGCCGACGTAGGAAACTTGCGCCACCATGTTAGACGGCAGCGCGTACTGGAAGCCGAGGAACCATTGCTGCATGAAGGGCGTGGTAATGTTCGGGCTGATGGAAAAAAGCAGAGGTGTGTTCGGATCCACCAGCGAATTCGCGGGGAAACCTTGCTGCAGCGAGTTGAATCCCGGAATCGAACAATCTATTTGGCCGGGATTAGGGTTCGCCGAATTGGTCAAGCAGGGCTGATTGAACGATTGCGTCACGAAGAATGGCGGATTGAATCCGGGACTCGGATTGGAGTACGGACCGTTTTCCTGGCCGCCATAAAAAATCCCGTAGGAGGATCGCAGCACTAATTTGTCGGTGATTTTGTACGCCAAGCCGATCCGCGGCGCAAAATTGTGATAATCCGGATTGACCAGCCCGGTCGAGCCAGTCCGGTCAATGGAAATCTGAGTGGCTAACGTGGGAGTCAGCTCGGCGGTTTGCCCCGTAGGCACAATCAGGCATCCGCAAGCGAAATTAAAATTGGCTTGCTCGTTGCCGGCGGCTTTCACCGGTGAATAATATTCGTAGCGCAAGCCAAGGTTCAGCGTGAGGCGCGACGATGCCTTGAAATCGTCCTGAATAAATCCGGCATAGATTTGGCGGTGATAGTCAACGTTGTGCAGGTTCACGATGGAGCCGCCGTCAGAGATGCCCAGCAGAAAGCTGGCGAAGCCGTATCCGCCGGATCCTGGCGCCGCTGGATTATCCGTGAATGCTGAACTGAAATCGGCAGTGCCACGCGAGGCCGAAGGTTGAAACAGCGTGAATTGTTCGAAGCGCAGCTCGGTGCCAATCTTCAGCGAATGGCGGCCTTTCACCCAGGTGAAATTGTCGGTGATGACGTAACTGTTCTGTTTCTCGATGGAGGGCAAAAAAGTCGAGCTGCCCAGTTCCGGAGCGGAGCCGTCGCTGAACGTCAGAGCCGGCAGCCCGCCGTTAAATGTGCCGGGCTCAAAAGGAACCCCGGGAAAACCCAGATTGGCCGAAACATTTGTATCGAAATTGTTTTGAAAGCGATGCGCGTTTATACGGTTGTAGCCGAAACGGAATTCGTTCACGTGCGTGGAATCGAAAACGTGGGTTTCGCTCAACGCGACGCTGCGGTAGGAGAAATCTTCATTGCCGTCGAAAAATCCGCCGCCATCCAGTACGTTATTGAACGGTGAGGGAATAAAACTGGGCTGGTTTTCGTAGCTGAACCTGCCGAAGAGAGAATCCTTGTTCGAAATGTTGTGATCCAGGCGTACGTCAAAATTGTTGCGATTTTCGCTGCGCACTGGAACGGCGATGTAGTTGAACGCGGGATTGGTCGAGTTCGGAGCCGGAATCAGCGCCGCGAGGCGTGAAGCCAGCGGGTCGGTTGTTCCGGTGGGAAACACGTTGGTAGGAACGCCCCCAGCACCCACTCCGATCGGCGTCCCGCACAAGCCACTGGGATTGGCGAGCGTTACTGGAACGACCTGTGTTTGTCTCGCGTTGAAGATTTCTCCCACGAAAGTTTGATTGCCGCTGCAATCCAGCGCCACGGCGCCGGTGGGATTGCCGCTGTTCGGGTCGATCGCCATTGCCGGTGTATTCGTGAGCAGTTCCGAAAAGTCGCCGTTCACCATGCTCTGATCGGGGATCACCGCCGTCTGCGGGATGCCCTGCCGCAAGCGGAATCCCTCGTAATCGGCGAAGAAGAAGGTTTTATCCTTTTTAATCGGGCCGCCAAACGTGCCGCCGAACTGGTTCTGCTTGTAGGCTGGCTTCTGATCCACGATAAAGAAAGGCGAAGCGTCCAGGACATCGTTGCGGAAATATTCGAAAACATCTCCGTGGTAGCCGTTGGTACCGGATTTGATCACCGCATTTAGAATCGCGCCGTTGCCTCTGCCGAATTCCGCGCTGTAGTCGTTGGTTTGAACTTTGAATTCCTCAATGGCATCAATGGGTGGCTGAATCACGTATGACGCTTCATTAAACGCGTCGCCCAAATTCGAATTGTTATCAATCCCGTCCAGCAGAAAATTGTTCTGCAACGAACGCGCGCCGTCCACGCTGAATCCAAAATTTCCGCTCACGCGCGAGCCTGGCTCGCTGGGAACCACACCGGCGCCGAGCTGCGCAAGCTGCGCGAAATTTCTGCCATTCAGCGGCAAAGTTTCGATGCGCGTCTTATCCATAACTTCGCCCATCGTGCTGGTCTCGGTTTCCAGGAGCGGATTCTGGACCGTTACCTCCACCTTCTGCGAAACCTGCCCAATCTCCAGCTTCACGTTGGCTTCGATCCGGTCTTGCACGTCGAGTTGCACCGGCCCTGCCACTGCGGTCTTGAAGCCAGTTTTCTCGACGGTGACCGTGTAGCGGCCAACTTTCAGTGGGCCAGTGACATATTCTCCATTGCTGTCTGTGGTGGTGTCGAACTCGGTTCCGCGATCGGCATCAATCACTCTGATTTTCGCGCCTACGACGATCCCGCCTGACGCATCCCTTACAGTTCCCGCGATTACTCCGGTGTCCTTCTGCGCCCAGGTGCTTCCACACGGAAGCAATAGTGCCAGGAGAAAGCCGGCGACGCGCAAGCTCGTAGTTATTCGGCTGCCGGAATGTCCGAGTCGTCTGTTTAGACTTGCCCAACTGGATAGAAAAATGCGCGCGAGTTTGTTCACCGATACCCTCCCCCACAAAGTTGGGACCAAGTCTCTCGAATCTGGGCTAGCTGCGGTGCACCCCACGCCGCAGGACAACGAGAAGTCGGCCTTAATCGCTCACGTAATTAGTCCTATTGTGCACGTTTGTCAACTTTTTTTATCGAATCTGATTCATTTTGTATTATTGTGCACACTTCTAACCGATTTGTGGCACAATCGGCTGCTTTTGGAATCTGAAAACGGGACGGAGAAGTTTCGATGAGCCTGTTGGCCGAGGAACGGAGATTTCGCATTCGCGAGCTTTTATCCCGCGAGCGAACCGTTACCGCTTCCGAACTGGTTCGCACGTTGGACGTTACCGCTGCTACCATTCGCCGCGATCTTGAGGCATTGGAGAAAGAAGGAGTGCTGGTGCGGTCACACGGCGGCGCGGTCTCGCGCACCTCGACCACGAATATTCAACCTTCCTACGAAGCGCTGGGGCGCAGCAATCGAGCAGAAAAGCAAGCGATAGCGCGCGAAGCGGAGCGACTGATTCTCGATGGAGAAACAGTTTTCCTGGAAGCCAGCACCTCGGTGTATGAACTCGCGCGGCGCCTGCTGCATCGCAATCGCCTTACGGTGATCACTAATTCCCCACCGATCGTGGCTGAATTTCAGCGCACGCAGCACGTCTCCGTGATTTCCACGGGAGGTGAACTGCAGAAGGATCTGTTTTATCTTTCCGGAGTTTGGGCTCAGCGCGCACTTTCGGAAATTCGCGTGGATAAAGCAGTGCTGGGAGTGAGCGCGATTGATCCCGCGTACGGAATTTCCACCGCCAGCCAAGCCGAAGCGCAGATCAAGAAAATGATTCTGAAGTCAGCGCGCGTGAGCATCGCGCTTGCGGACCACAGTAAATTCGGGAATCAGGGATTTGCTTATGTGGGGCCTACTACTGACATTGACATCCTGGTGACTGATTCCGGCACCGACCCGCAACATCTGCGGCCGCTGCGTGAAGCCGGCGTGGAGTTGATCATCGCCGATGTGCGCGAGGCCTCTGTTGAGGCGGACAAGAATGAATCCACGAGAGGCCGCACGCGATCCGGAGGGGCCAAGCATTGATCGGGGACATGCGCGGAAATCTTAAAACAGTTTTCTTGCCAGTGTTGCTCGTCGCGGGCATGACCGCCGCTGGCTTCCAAATCGGCCGCGCGGTAGGAAAGCCGCTGTTTGCGGCCGCAGCGTCTGAACTACCGCCCAACTCTGATAGTGCTGCGCTCCACGCGTTCGCGACGATGGATCCGATTGACACGCACGTTCACGCTTTCAGGACCGATCCTGCCTTCACGGAGTTGATGGCGCGGCTGCGATTGCACGTGCTGGACATATGCGTGGCCGATACCCACGGCATGTACAGCGATTTGCCCACCGAAATCGCGCGCGCCAAGGACTTCGTTAGGGCGAGCGCCGGTCACGCAAGGTTGTGCGTCACCTTTGATCCGTTCACGTTCCAGGAGAAAGATTTTGAGCAGAACGCCGTCAAACAACTCCACCAGGAATTTGCCGAAGGAGCGATCGCGGTAAAAATCTGGAAAAATATCGGGATCGAGCTAAAAACGCTGGACGGCAAGTACGTGATGCCCGATGATCCGGCGTTCGAACCCATCTATCGCGAGATAGCTGCGGAAAATAAAACGCTGGTCGCGCACGTGGCCGAGCCTTCCTCCTGCTGGCAGGCGCCCGATCCAAACAGCCCTGATTACGATTACTACAAGGAAAATCCAGAGTGGTACATGTACCTTCACCCGGATCATCCGCACAAGGAAACCATACTGGCGGCACGCGATCATCTGCTCGCGGAAAATCCGCAATTGCGCGTCGTGGGCGCGCACCTGGGAAGCATGGAAACCGACGTGGATGAAATCGCGAGGCGCTTCGACCTCTATCCGAATTTCGCGGTGGATACGGCGGCGCGTATGGAATATCTAATGCTCGCGCCGCGGGAAAAAGTGCGGAATTTCCTGATCAAGTATCAGGACCGCGTGTTGTACGGAACCGATCTGGAATTTCTGAACGGTGAGGCGACGCCGGATGCTTTGAAGGATTGGCAAGAAACCTACGCGCGAGACTGGAAGTTTTTGGCAACGGATCAGAAGCTGCGGCTAAGAGGGCGCGAAATCGAGGGGCTGAATTTGCCCGAGCCCGTTCTGCGCCGCATCTATCACGATAACGCCGTCCGGTGGATTCCTGGGATCGCGGCCTCCGCGAAGTAAGCAGGCCGCGAGCAAGCCCGGACGGCGATCTTATTCTAGAAATTTACTTGCTGGATTTCGATTTGCGGCATCAACGCGCGCACCGTCGCGAGTTCGATCCTGCCAGGAGCAGGCGCCACGCAATTTGCAGCGCCGCAGGCTGCCGCCAGACGCAACGCTTCTTCGCCGGCCATGCCTTGAATCGCAGCGTACGCAAAACCTCCCAGCGTTGCGTCGCCGGAGCCGACCGCCGAAATTCCGGTTATGCGCGGCGGCACGGCTTTCCATGCTGGACCATTTTTGTGCTCGAGCCAGACCAATCCTTCGCGGCCCAGCGTGATCGCGGCGCTGCCCACTCCGCGTTCCACAATCTGCCCGGCGGCGTGAGCTATATCGTGCGTCGTCGTGAGCGGCCGCCCCATCAACGCTTCCGCCTCGGCGCGGTTTACCTTCACAAAATCCAGACGAGCGCTCGCGGTCGCGCGCAAAGCTTCGCCACTGCAATCCACAAAAACTCTAGTGCCTGCGGCGCGCGCCCCTTCAATTAGTGAAACGTAAAAATCGGGGCCGACGCCCGCGGGCAAACTACCCGAAATTACCAGTACCGCGGGCTGCCACTCGTCCTGCAGTCCCTGAACGCACGCCTGCAGAAATTGATCGCGTTCCTGCGCGCTCGTTTCCGCGCCAGGTTCGAGAATTTCCGTGACGCGACCGGCTGCATCGATAATTTCCAGATTCACGCGCGTGCTGGATTTCGTGGGTATGGCAACCACATGAATGCCCAGCGATTCCATTTGCCGCGCACATTCCTGGCCAATCGCTCCGCCGAGAAACCCGACCCACACGGGTTGAGCCTCAAGCGCGCGCGCGGCTATCGCTACGTGAGCAGCCTTGCCGCCCGCAAGGCCCTGCGCGCTTCTGGCACGATTAATTTCGCCCACGTTCATGGATTCCACGAATAAGCGGCGATCCATGGCCGGATTGGCGCTCACGCAGACGATCGTGGGACGGGGCATAAACCCTTGCTCCTGGCTGGCATTTGTGCCAAGCTATCACCCTCAGAGACAAAATAGTAACAAAAAGTAAGAAATCGAAAGCAGGCTGTTGCTTATGCTCGCGGAAGAGCGGCGGCGAAAAATCCTGGAATTGACGCAGCGCGACGGCCGGGTTGTCGTGAAAGAACTAGCGCGCCGTTTTTCCACTTCGCTAATCACCATTCGCAAGGATTTGGAATCTCTCCACCAGATGGGCCGCCTGCAACGCGCGCATGGCGGCGCGCTGCCGCTGGACGCCTCGGCGCTGCGCGACCCCACGCTGCACGAAAAAGAACAATTGCACCGGCGCGAAAAACTGAAAATTGCCGCGGCGGCCGCGCGCCTGGTGCGCCCGGGTCACGTGGTAATTCTGGATTCGGGCACCACCACCACCGCCATCGCGCGCGCCATTCAGCATATTCGCGACCTCACCGTGATTACCAACGCCGTGAACATCGCCGCCGAGCTGGCCGGCACGGACGTCGAGGTGATTCTAACGGGTGGCGTGCTGCGAAGGAATTCGTTTTCGCTGGTGGGGCCACTCACGGAAGATTCCTTGCGGCATGTCACCGCCGATCTGCTGTTCCTCGCCGTGGACGGATTTGATGTGGAGTATGGGCTCACGACGCCTAACCTCTTGGAAGCGCGCGCCAACCGCGTGATGATGGAGAACGCCAAGACAACGATTATCGTATGTGACTCCAGCAAATTCGGCCGGCGCAGCCTTTCGTTTATCGCGCCCACTTCAGCCGTGCATCACACCATCACGGACAGCAAAATTTCCGCGCGGCACTTTCGCGGGCTGCGCGGGGCGCACATTAAAGTCGTCGTGGTTTGAGTTTCAATTTGCAATCATTGCGGAGGAACAGTTGGTCGATTTGAAAGCAGGAGTGGGCGCTCACACCATAGCGGAAATTCTTTCGGAACCTGCCACTTGGAAATCGTGCCTCAAGGCGATGGAGCAGTCGGGCGAGCTGCAATCGCTGAATGAAAAGCTGCCCAGGAATATCGAGTGGGTGTTCGTCGGCTGCGGCTCGAGTTTCTATCTGGCGCAGGCCGCGGCAGCCAGCTGGTCCACCTTGACGGGCGAGAAATCCCGCGCGCTTCCCGCATCCGAAATCACGCTTTTTCCGCAATCATTTTTAGCGGCGTGCCAGCCCGTGCTGATCACGCGCTCCGGCTACACTTCGGAGGTCTTGCAATCCGCCGAATATCTGGAAACAAAACTCCATTTAAAAACTTTGGCGATCACCTGCGGCACCGGTACTCCTATTGAAAAAATCGCGTCGTACTGCATCAAATTGACCGTCGCGGATGAAAAGAGCACGGTAATGACGCGCTCTTTCAGTTCGATGCTGATCACGCTGCAGGCCCTTGCCACAATTCGCGGAAAGCGCGATGAATTTCTGGCGGCGCTGGGCAAACTTCCGGATCAGGTGGCAGCGCGCTTGAACACTATTCACAGCACGATCAAGGCGCTGGCGGAATCGCGGGCCTTCGCGGACTATGTGTTTCTCGGGCAAGGCCCATTTTTCGGCGTCGCGCAGGAATCCATGCTGAAAGTGAAGGAGATGTCCTGCTCGTACGCGCAGTGCTTTCACACGCTGGAGTTCCGGCACGGCCCGAAATCGATCGTCAGCCCTGAAACGCTGATCACTTTCATCATCAGCGAAACGGGATTTGCGGCGGAAGTGCAGGTGCTCGAGGAAATCAAAAATTGGGCGGCA
>Ga0210389_10003344_pt1 | contig 12512 bp, 13 predicted proteins | sample IncBWH28OmetaG_FD_160127 | JGI IMG/M metagenome (GOLD analysis project Ga0210389, IMG submission 160127) | Forest soil microbial communities from Barre Woods Harvard Forest LTER site, Petersham, Massachusetts, United States - Inc-BW-H-28-O ...
ACTAGATTTCCAGAGTGCGCCTTCTCCATCTCTCCGATCTCCACCTCGGGTTCCGGCAGTTCCAGCGCACCACACCCACTGGCATCAACCAGCGGGAGTGGGATGTCGCGCAGTCGTTCACGCGCGCGATCGACCGCATCATCGAACTCCGCCCCGACATCCTGCTGATCGCGGGCGACGTTTTTCACACAGTTCGCCCGACCAACCCGGCCATCCTTCATGCGTTCGCGCAGTTCTCGCGTCTCATGCGGGAACTCCCCGATGCGATCGTCGTGATCGTCGCGGGCAATCACGATATGCCGCGGTCGAGCGAGACGCTGTGCATTCTGCGTCTGTTCACGCCGCTTGGGATTCACGTCGCGGACAGCGAGCCGCGGCGGCTTTCATTCCCGGAAAAGAACCTCTCGATTCTCGCGGTGCCGGACATGCCGCGTGGCAGCGTCGCGCTGGAGCCCGATCCGACCGCCCGTTTCAATCTTCTCGTGATGCACGCCGAGATCGAGGGCGCGGTGCCGTCGCTGCCTGAGGATTCGGACCGCGCGACGCGGCAGATTCCCGTCGCCGAGATTTTGAATCCCGCGTGGGACTATGTCGCGCTCGGCCACGTTCATGTGTACATGAAAATGGGGCCGAAGGCGTTCTACTCCGGATCGCTCGACTACACCAGTCCGAACGTGTGGCCCGAAGTCGAGGAACAGCGCGCGCAGAAACTTCCCGGGAAAGGGATGATCGAGCGCGATCTCGAATCTGGAAAGCAGACCTTTCACCCGCTGCGCGTGACGCGCGACTTTATCGATCTGCCGCCCGTTGCCGGCCGCGGATTCTCCGCCGCCGATCTCGACAAAGCGATCGTAGCGGCGGTTTCGCGCGCGCCGGGCGGGATTGAAGGGAAGGTAGTCCGGCTGGTCGTGCGCGACATTCCGCGTCACATCGTCCGCGAACTCGACTATGCCGCGCTTCGCGAGTATCGCCGGCTGGCGCTGCATTTCGACGTTGACGCGCGCCGGCCCGAGGTCGTGCGCAACGCGGTGAGCGGTGGGCCGGGTCGGCGCCCCTCGCTCGCGGACATGCTGCGCGAGAGCCTGCGCAACCGCGTGCTGTCGTCGGACATCGACCGCGACCGGCTCGTGGAACTCGGCTCGCATTATTTGCGCGAGGCCGAGCAGGTGGCGAGCACGCGCGCACTGCCGTCGGCGGTGGAGGAAGCGTGAGGCTCAACCGTCTTCGCCTCCTGAATTTCCGCCAGCACGCGGACACCGAAATCGAATTCGATTTGGGTCTCACCGGAATTATCGGTGCGAACGGATCGGGAAAATCGACGATTCTCGAGGCGGTCGCCTGGGCGCTGTATGGCGGCGATACGGCGCGCGGCGGGAAAGACACCATCCGCTTCACGCGTGCGCCGGCGCGCGCGTCCGTGCGTGTCGAGCTCGACTTCGAACTCGGCGGCCACCGCTATTTCGTGGTGCGCGGCCTCACGATGGCCGAGCTGTACCTCGATGGCGCGCAGCAGCCGATCGCCGATTCAGTGAAGTCCGTTGGAGAGTTGCTGCAGCGGCGGCTGGGGATGTCGCGGTCGGAGTTCTTCAACACCTATTTCACGGGACAGAAAGAGCTCGCCGTGATGGCGATGCTCAGTGCCACCGAGCGCGCACAGTTTCTCTCGCGAGTGCTCGGCTACGAAAAACTTCGTACGGCGCAGGAGCTTTCCGACGTGCGCCGCCGCGAACTGCGCAGCGAGATCACCGGGATGCGGAGCGGCATGCCCGATGCGTCGCTGGTGAGCGGACAGATCGCCGAAGCCGACCTGCGGCTTCGCGAGACGACCGCGCGTCTCGCCGGCGTCGAACTGGATCGCGGCCGGCTTCAGGGCGAAGTAGACGCGCTCGCACCGCGATGGATCGACGCGCAGCAACAGCGCGACGAATCACAGCGGCTCGAGGGGGACCTTCGCGTCGCGCAGAGCGAACTGCAGGGCTATCAGCGGAGCGCCGAGCGCCTGACGGCGGAGTTGCAGCATGTGTCGGCGGCGCGTGAAGCGCTCATTCCGCTCGCGGCCGAACTCGCGCCCTTTCACGAGCTCGGGAACGAGCTCGCGCAGATGCGCGACCTCGCAGTGTTCGACGGCAAGCGTCAGGCATGGCTCGAGCAGGAACGGTCGCTCGCAGGCGAACTGGAGTCATTGCGCGAGCAACGCGCCGACGTTCAGTCTGCGCCGGCGATGGAAGAGCAGTTCACCGCGGAAGTCGAAGCGAAGCGGCGCGCTCATGAAGAAGTGCAGGGGAAACTCGAACTGCGCCGCACCGAGTGGGTTCGCGACCGCCAGGAAGCGGAGACGCGGCGCAATGCGCTTCGCGTGCAGTACTCGGAGCTCAGGGATCAGCGCGAGAAACTCGTCGCGCTTGGCGATGAAGGAACATGTCCGACCTGCCAGCGCCCGCTCGGCGATCACTACCGTCAGGTGCTCGACCTGCTCGACAGCCAGCTCGAGACCGTCAGTGCGGACGGATCGTATTTCAAGTCGCGGCTCGAGCAGCTCGAAGCGATGCCTGAAGATGTCGCGGCACTCGACGAGCAGCGGCGGAAGCTGCAGAACGAAGTGGGTGCGCTTCAGGCGCGGCTCGCGCGCGTACAAGTGAGCGTGCAGCAGCTCGAGCAGGTCGGCCGCGAGCTCACCGCAAAAGAGCAGCGTCATGCCACGCTGGTGCGTGAGCTTGGCGAAATCCCGGGCGGCTACGATCGCGCGCGGCATACGGCGGTCGAGCAGGACTTCGAGCGGCTCGCCGCGCTGAACACGCAGGCCAACCGGCTCAACACGCAGGTGGAGCGCGAGCCGGCGTTGCGGCGCGAGCAGGACAGCGTGACACGCAGCATCGCGGCGGTAAGTGGGAAACGCGAGGAGCTGCTGCGGCGCCGCACGGCGCTTGCGCTGTCGGAGGAAGAGTTCGTGATGCTGCGCGATCATCACACCGCGGCCGCGGCGCAGCTGCATGCCGCGACGCTCGCCTCGATGAACGCGAACAGCGAGATGGCACTCGCGCGCGCCGCGCTCGACCGCGCCGTTGCGGCGCAGAACGATCTCGAGCGTACGGAAAAGAAACTCGAGGCGATGGAAGGCGAGAAGAAACTGCATGACGAACTGCATCGCGCGTACAGCGACCTGCGGACCGATTTGAATTTCGCGATGCGTCCGGAGCTTTCGGAGCTGGCGAGCGCATTTCTCACGGAGCTCACCGACGCGCGCTACACCGAACTCGAGCTCGACGACAAATACCGGATTGTGGTGCTCGAGGAAGGGGTGCCGAAGCCGGTGATTTCCGGCGGCGAGGAGGACATGGCGAACCTCGTGCTGCGCCTCGCGATTTCGCAGATGATCGCGGAGCGCGCGGGGCAGTCGTTCTCGCTGCTCGTGCTCGACGAAATATTCGGATCGCTCGACGACACGCGCCGGCATCATGTGGTCGAGCTGCTGCGCGGGCTGCAGGACAGATTCGAGCAGGTGATTCTGATCACGCACATCGAGAGCGTGCGCGACGGGCTCGATCAGGTGCTGGAGGTTCGCTATGACGAGAACAGTGGTGCGGCGGTTGTGCAGCGCGGAGCGGCGGGACAGGCGGATGTGCTTGAGCTCGTAACGGCGGGAACGAGCGAGGCGATGAGCGACGGGACAGGGGCGGGAGACTGATGGTCGCGCGCGCCGATCTTCCGCCTGCGCTTCGGCTCGAGGGGCCGTTACCGATCGGGCCTGCTGATATCGCGCCGATGAACGTCCTGTTCAGCGAGACGTTCACGGAGCGCTACCGCCGCGACGGGCTCGTCGGCGTGCGTGTGCCGCCGCTCAATCCCGCGATCTGGCAGTATGCGGTGGCGGATGCGGGTGAGGGCGCGATGCTCTGGCGCGACGCGCGCGGCGCGATCGCGGCGTTCAACATTGCGCATCGTTCGGGGATCGAAGGGTGGATGGGCCCGCTCGCGGTGCGCGACGATTGTCAGGGCGCGGGGCAGGGGAAGAACATCGTGACCGCGGGACTCGAGCTGCTGAAGCGCTCGGGTTGCGAAGTGATCGGCCTCGAAACGATGCCGCGTACGATGGACAACATCGGTTTCTATTCCGGACTTGGTTTCACGCCGGCGCGGCTGACGGTGACGCTCACGGCAGACGCGGTGGCCTCGCCGCGCCCGCCGCGGCTGTTGTCATCGTTGCGCGGTGCCGCGCACGACAGCGCGGTGCTCGAATGCGCGCAGCTCACGCGCGAGATGCTGCCGGGTATCGATTACACCCGCGAGATCGAGCTCACGCATGAACTGGCGCTGGGCGATACGCTGTTGATGTACGACGGAAACTCTCTTGCGGGCTTTGCGGTATGTCACGCGGCGCCGCTGGTCGAGGGACGCTCGCGCGAAGAGTTGCGCGTCCTGAAATTGTGCGCGCGCGACGACTCGATTTTCGATCTGATGTTCATCCAGCTCGCCGATCTCGCCCGCCGCAGCCAGACTGCGCGGGTCGCGATCAGATTGCAGGGCGATTACGGAACGCTCTACCGGCGACTGGTGGGATACGGCGCGCGCGTCAGATGGACGGATCTGCGGATGGTGCTGGCGGGGTACGAGGAGCGCCCGCCGAAATTCGGAATCGCGCTGTCGAATTGGGAAATATAATTACTAAGAGCTGGTAGCTTACCGCTGTAAGCCAACAGCTCTTAGTTTTTCTTGGGCGATCCGCGCACGACGATCCGCCAGATCAGCAAAAATACGCCGGCCGTCAGCAGCAGATGGATATACCCCGGCGCCTCGAACACAAACGTCCCAACCGCCCAGACAACGAGCATCGCGACCGCAACAATTATTCCGAGATCCATGATGCCGTCCTGTTACCGGGACCGTGATTGACGCATGATGCACCTCAACCTAGCTTCTCTCACAGCAGGAACGAAGAGGCCTACTTTTTGAGCCGATAAGTCCTCCGAGTGGGTTCGATATGCTTTGTTGACGTCATGCCCGCACGGCGGGAAGGCGGAAGGCAGGGTGAGGGCCTCATACATTCGACAGGGCTTCAAAAACTCCTCTTCGTTCTCCTTATAGTGAAAGCTCGGCCCCGGATGGGGCCGGGCTTTTACTCCTTAAAAGGGCAGAATTGAGAGGTGAGTTGAGAATGAGAGGTGAGTTTGAGAGGGAGGGATGAGGTTGAGTACGTTCAGTGCGAGTCTGAGGGATGAGAGTGAGTTGGAGTGGGAGTACAGTGGGAGTGGGCGGACCCTCAGACTCCGACTCGACTCCGACTCGACTCCCACTCGACTCCCACTCGACTCCCACTCGACTCCCACTCGACTCCCACTCGACTCCCACTTACGCTCACTCTCGCCCCTCAAACTCCCACTGAGTTTGCTCAACCTCATCCCTCCCTCTCAAACTCACCTCTCATTCTCACCTCGCCTCTCCCACTAACTCACTATCTCCCACTGCCCTCCGAGAGAGGTTAGCATTCGACGTATGCCCCAAGTGACCGTCACTCGCCTTCTCAGGTTCAACGCCGCGCATAGGGTCCATAACCCCTCCCTAACCGACGAAGAAAACATCCGCCTCTTCGGCAAATGCAACAATCCGAACTGGCATGGCCACAACTACACTCTCGAAGTCTCCGTCACCGGCGAGCCTGATCCCGTCACGGGCTACGTCATCGATCTGGGCGAAGTCAAAAAAATCGTCGAGCGCGAATATGTAGATCTCGTCGATCACAAAAATTTCAATCTTGACGTTCCATTCATGGCGGGCACCAACCCGACCACGGAAAACATCATTGTCGCCTGCTGGCGCCGGCTTGAACCTGCGCTGAAGCCGGCGCGCCTCACGAGGCTGCGCCTCTGGGAAACGGAGAACAACTATGTCGATTACGAAGGGCGCTAAGCCCAAACCCAAGGCTCGCGCCAATGGGCGCGGCAACGCGGGCGCCAATGGCACTTCGTCCATCATCGGGAAAAAGGTCCTGCGCGGCGAGTGCACCGCCGAGCTCGAGAGCATGGTCAAGAACGAGCTCGGGCTGCTCGGCGAAGATCCGAACCGCGAAGGGCTGATTCGCACGCCGCATCGCGTGGCGGAATCGATGCTCTGGCTCACGCGCGGCTACGAGATGGACGTCAATGAAATCGTCGGCGAGGCGGTGTTCGAGGAGGCGCATCAGTCGATGGTCATGGTGCGCGACATCGAGCTCTATTCGCTCTGCGAACACCACATGCTGCCGTTCTTTGGAAAGGCGCACATCGCGTACATCCCCGATGGCCGCATCGTCGGCCTCTCGAAGCTGCCGCGCATCGTTGAAATGTTCGCGCGCCGCCTGCAGGTACAGGAGCGGCTCACGGAACAGATCGCGATCGCCATTCAGGATGTGCTGAAGCCGATCGGAGTCGGCGTCGTGATAGAGGCCTATCACCTGTGCATGATGATGCGCGGCGTCGAGAAACAAAACTCGAAGACGATCACCTCGGCGCTGCGCGGTTCGTTCCGCGATGACGCGAAGACGCGCGACGAGTTCCTGCGTCTCGCGTACACGCCGTCGACGCCGCTTCGCTGAGGCTCCGGTGAGCGACGCAACTTCGAACGGCCGCCTCGACGGCGTCAACGCGATCGTCACCGGCGCATCGCGCGGCATCGGCGAGGCGATCGCACGATCGCTTGCTGCAGCCGGCGCGCGCGTCGCGCTCGTGGCGCGCGACCGTGATGCGCTCGAGAAGCTCGCCGCGGCGATCGGCGGCGGCGCGTTTGCCGTTTCGTGCGACGTCACGCACGGCGATCAGGTGCGTGCGGCAGCCAAGGCGGTCACCGCCGCCTTCTCCGGCCCCGCAAATATTCTGGTCAACAACGCCGGCCTCTTTCGCGTCGCGCCGGCGCAGGAACTCGCGGAAGGCGACTTCAAGGCGATGATCGAAGTCAATCTCGTCGCGCCGCACATGTTCGTGCGCGAATTCCTTCCCGCGATGCTTGGCGCCCGCCGCGGTCATGTCGTTACGATCGGATCGGTCGCCGATCGCTCCGCGTATCCGGGTAACGCCGGCTACTCCGCCACAAAATTCGGCGGTCGGGCGCTGCATGAAATCCTTCGAGCGGAAACCAAGGGTACCGGCGTGCGCGCGACGCTCGTGTCTCCAAGCGCGACCGACACACCAATCTGGGATCTGCTCCCCGCGGCCAAGCGCGCGTCGTATCCAAAGGCGCAGGATATGCTGCGGCCCGAAGACGTTGCGAGCGCGGTGCTCTACGCCGTTACGGCACCGGCTACGGTGAATGTCGACGAACTCAGGCTGACCCGGGCGTAGCGCGCCGAATTTCGTTCAGCACCGGCGTCGCAATCCGCTCTCCGACCCACTGGTCCTGATCGCGCGCAATAAGTTGGATCCCGTCCGGCACTTTCAGCCCCGCATCAGTCACGAGCCGTCCGCCCGGCGCGAGCGCCTCGACCGCCGACCGCATCAGTGCGGCGCTCACCTCGAAATCAAACGCGACACCACGCAGCGAGCCTTTCGCGAACGGCAAAACGCTCGGCCGGCCGCGAATCGACATCACGGCATCGTCGACACGGTCCATCACGGAAAGCGCGATGAACTGCGACTCAGGCGAAAGCTCGTGAAATGATTTCGTGAAGTAGCGGCCGATTCCATCGACGAGATACAGACCGCCACGCTCGTCGAGCCCCAGCTGCGCGGCACGGCGAATCGTCTGCTCCGGCGAAAATGTCTCCGGCCGGAGCATCGGAACCGGAAAGTCACCGGGCATCTCGAGCAATCCCTGATGCACGCGGAACTCCGCGAGGCACACCGAGCAGCCCAGTGTCCCCTCGATCACATACCGCGCATGCGTGACGGCGGTCGTCGTAACGAGCGCGTTCTCCTCGTGCGGGTGCGGACAGCGGAGCTTCTCGAGCAGTTCAACGAACATGAGTTCCCGGTTCTCCCCTGTGCCTACGAAGTAAGATCAGGCCAGCCGCGCGTCCGCTGAATCATACAGCGAATCGATCAGCGTTTTGTAGTCCTTGTCGATGACGCGACGCTTCACCTTGAGCGTTGGCGTCAGCTCCCCGCGCTCGATCGAGAAATCGTGCTCGAGCAGCGCGATTTTCTTGGGTGCCTCGAACTTCGCGAGCCCTGTCGTCTGCCTGGCGACTTCCTTTTCCATCTTCGCCCTGATCGTTGGCATCGCGAGCAACTGCGAGCGCTGTGTCCAGATGATGTTCTTGCGCGCTGCCCACCGCTCGAGCTGATCCCAGTTCGGAACGACGAGCACGACGGTGAATTTGCGCTTGTCGCCGATCATCACGGCCTGGCTGACATACTTGTTCGTCTTGATCGCGTTTTCGATCGGCTGCGGCGCGACGTTTTTTCCGCCCGCGGTGACGATGATGTCCTTCTTGCGATCGGTGATCACGAGATAGCCGTCGTCGAGCACGCCGATATCGCCGGTGTGGAACCAGCGGCCGGAATCGATCGCTTCTTTGGTCGCGTCCTCGTTTTGATAGTAGCCCGCCATCACATGCCGGCCGCGCGTGAGGATCTCACCGTCGCCGGCAATGCTGACTTCCACGTCGGGAAATGGACGCCCCACGGTCCCAATTCTGAACGCTTCGGGCGTGTTGCACGAAATCACGGGCGACGTTTCGGTGAGGCCGTAGCCTTCGAGAATCGCGAGCCCGGCCGCGTAGAAAAACTTGTTGATTTCAGGTGCGAGCGGTGCGCCGCCGGACACGAAATACCGCAGGCGGCCGCCGGTGCGCGCTTTGAGTTTGCTGAACACAAGCTTTTGCGCGAGCGCGTACTTCATCGCCAGCAACGCACCCGGCTTGCGGCCCGCAAGCGTTTCGTCCGCCCATGCATCCGCGACTGCGCGCGCCCAGAAAAAGATTTGTTTTTTGGCAGCTCCGCCCGAAAGCGCGTTCTCGAGCACGCGCGCGTACATCTTCTCATACAGACGCGGCACCGACATGCACAGCGTCGGCCGCACCTCCGACATGTTCAGCGGCACGGTATCGATCGACTCCGCATATGCGATCGAGACGCCCGCTGTCCAGAACAAGTAGTCGCCGGAACGCTCGAACACATGTGAGAGCGGCAGGAACGAAAGCGCCACGTCCTCCAGCGTGAATGGCAGCACGGTGAGGCCGGCGCGTGTATTGAAATACAGGTTGTCGTGCGTGAGCATCACGCCCTTCGGCAGCCCGGTCGTGCCAGACGTATAAATCAGCGTCGCGAGATCATCGGGCTTCACCGCGAGCGCGCTGGCCTTCCAGGCGGCGCGCCGCTCGGCGCTGTCCGCCGCGGCGCCCATCGCTTCGACTTCGGCGATCGTGAGATCGACGCCGGTGGGCTTCGTACTCGCGAAAGTGACAACGTGGCGCAGCGCTGGGAGCTGCGACCGAATCTCCGCGATCTTTGCCGCCTGCGCGTCGCCGGAAACGAAAATCGCCGTCGAGCCCGAGTTCGCGAGGATATGCGTGATCTGCGCGGCGGGGAGCGTCGGGTAGATCGGAACGTCCGCCAGCCCGAGCGAGAGGCAGGCCCAATCAGCGAACGCCCACTCGGGTCGATTTTCGGAGAGGATTGCGATACGATCGCCGCGCGCAAAGCCGAGCTGCTGCAGTCCGAGCGCAAGGAGCGTGACACGCTCGTGAACTTCCGCGTGCGAGACAGAGTGGTATTTGCCGTCGCGTTTTACCTGATACGCATCGTCGCGTTGAAACTTGTCCAGTCCCTCGAAGAACAGCTCCGTCAGGGTACCGGGCACGCTATTTGAGAGCGGACCGGAGCTGGATCACGTACGTCACCGGGCTGCCGGGAACGGGACGACCGTGGTAGCGGACCGTCGCGACAACGAAGATCGAATCGTCGCGCGGCGAGATCAACGTAGAGCGCACGCGAAGCTGGCGCGACGCGAGACCGCCCGCCGCGGTTGTGTCGAGCAGCGTCGGTTGGTTCGCCGACGTCCAGAGTGATGCGATGGTCGTGTCGGTAATCGCGAGCGGCTGGCCGTGATAGAGAACCTGATACGAAACAAGCCAGCCCTGCGTCCCGGGAAAGCCGCCGACCGAGTCGCGCGTGGCGATCTGCAGCGAAAGCGCCGGCGACACATTCGACCCATTGTCCGGGGTATTGTAGTTAAGCGTGTCGATGAGCGCCGAAGTCGCGAAAACGGAGTCCGGGCGCCGCGCCACGATCAGTGTCTCCGGCTCGCTTTGCAAGGTGCCGCTCGACGCGATCAGCCGAACCATTCCGCTCCGCGCCTGTGCGGTAACGACGCCGGTCACCGGGTCGATCGTGACGCCAGAGTCCAATGCGAGGAATGTGAACGACGCGTTCGGGAGGACGTTGCCCGCCGCATTGAACGCGATAGCGTGCAGATGTCCGGCGTTGCCGAGCGAATCGCGCAGCGTGTCGCCGGTGATGATCGCGGGGTAGGGGAGCGAGTCGAACTCCAGCGCCGTCACGAGGGTCGGGCTCGTGCCGATCTCGGTGCAGCTTCCGGCTATTGCGGCGATCAGCACGGCGAGTGGAGCGGCGTACCGCGCCCATGCGACCCGCTTCACGCGCATCACGTCGCGAAACGCTCCGCGAGGAGCGCCGCGAGATGGATGTACGACTGCGATCCGGGGTCGCTTGGTGCGCGCAGCACCGCAGGCTGTCCGGCCGCGAACGCTTCGCTCACCGCGGCACTGCGCGGGATCACGAGGTCGAACACCATGCTCTTCGGCAGGTGGGCGCGCAGATATTTCTCCGTGCGCTCGCACGCCGGATTTCCCGCCTCGTACATCGTGAGGAGGATTCCGTCGAGCGTAAGCTGCGGATGATGCGCGACAACGTCCTGAATGCCACGCAGGATCTGCGGCGTCGTCTGGAGCACGAGCGGCTCGCACTGCAGCGGCACGAGCACGCGATCGCTCGACGCGAGCGTACGGCGCGTGATCGGGCCAAGTCCCGGCGGCGTGTCGACTACCACGATGTCGCAGCGCTCCCGCGCGGCCTCGAGCATTTTCGGAAGGAGGTCACCCTCTGCTATACGCTTGGCATAGTCCGAGTGATCCGCGTCGTCGCTCACGCTGCCAACCAGCATCACGCGGAGCCAGGGGAGCGCCGTCGGCAGGATGACGTCCTTCAGCTGGCGCGTACCGTTGAGATAATCGGCAAATCCGTACGAGCCGTGCCCCTTCTTGAGCGCCGCGCCGTAGCGGACGGAGCCCTGCGGGTCGACGTCGACTATAAGCGTCTTGAGTCCGCGGCGCGCGAACGCCGCTCCGAGATTGACCGCTGTGGTGGTCTTGCCGACTCCGCCCTTCTGGCTGACTACTGCGAGAATCTGACCCAAGTTTTTCTTATGCCTCGCCAGGCGGCGTCGCGCCGTCTGTTGGGTTTCTCATTTGATCCAGTGTGGCTTGAGCGTGGCGAATCCAGCGTTCGGCTTCTTCGCCCGAAGGCGGCTGAGAAAGGAAAGCCTGCAAGTGCTTCTCCGCGCCGGCATTGTCGCCGCGTTTGACGAGGAGAAATGCCAGTCCATAGTGGGCGCCGGAAAGCGCCGGGTCTATTTCAAGTGCGCGCCGATACGCGCGCACGGCTTCTTCCAGACGTCCAGTGCGCGAAAACGCGATCGCCATGTTCTGCAGCACACGCAGATCATTCGGTGTGTCGCGCAGCGCGAGCCGGTACGACGTCAGCGCCGCGTCATAGTCACCCTGACGCTCCAGCACCAACGCCTCGTTAAGATAATCGAGGCGCTGCGGACGTACGTCGCTCTTCGTGTTCCCGCCGAGCAGGCGCGTGAGCCATGACATGTCTCTAAAAGACGCTCTTATAGGCCGTTTTGGTACAGTCCTGAAGCGGTGAGCCTAATACACTTGTGCGGTACCCCGGATCGCACCGCGACGATACCTTCCAAAATGCCCAAGAAGAAGCCGGTCCGTCCAGCGAAAGATGTGTTCAATGTCGATTGGCCGCTCTTCGGCGAGCTCTCGCGGGCGCTGGCGCTGAAAGTCGCGCGCGACTACGACCCGGATCTGGTGGTTGGTATCGCGACTGCCGGTGTGGTGCCGGGCGCCGCGGTGGCCGCGATGCTCGACCGGCCTTTTCACTCGATGCTCGTGAGCCGCCGCTATCAGACGGAGACTGTCCGCGAGACGCCCGCCGTATTCGGCGCCGCGCCGGCTGAGGTGCGGGGGAAGAACGTGCTGGTCGTGGACGAGACCTGTGGATCAGGAGCTACGCTGCGGCTGGCGATTGCCGCCGTGCTGAATGCGGGGGCAAGCGATGTGCGGTCAGCGGTGAGCTTTAAGACTGGGGACTACCAGCCCGATTTTTTCGGGCTGGAGACGGAGAGCACGATCGTTCTCCCGTGGGACAAGGAGATCATCGTTGATGGGGAGTTGCTGCCGAATCCGAAATACGAGTAACTGCGGCGACTGGCGACTGGCAACGGGCGATCTGGTGCATAGCGAGTGGCACGTGGCGCCTAGAACTGAAGTTCCACGCGCCAGGCGCTAC
>Ga0210389_10003346_pt1 | contig 12508 bp, 8 predicted proteins | sample IncBWH28OmetaG_FD_160127 | JGI IMG/M metagenome (GOLD analysis project Ga0210389, IMG submission 160127) | Forest soil microbial communities from Barre Woods Harvard Forest LTER site, Petersham, Massachusetts, United States - Inc-BW-H-28-O ...
CGCGACGGCCACACCCGGCCAGTGTCAGGCGTCCGGCGTCACCTGCGCGACCGACACCGACTGCTGCAGCGGCCGCTGCGAGCCGGTGACCGGCATGTCGGGCGTCACCCAGTGCACGAACATCTGCACCGCCAACGGCGTCGCCTGCAGCAAGGCGCTCGACTGCTGCTCGCTCGGGTGCAACGGCGGCGTCTGCGGCACCACGCTGTGCAAGGTCGAGAGCGAGAGCTGCACCGCCAACGCCGACTGCTGCTCGAACATCTGCTCGGCCGGCCAGTGCCAGATCGATCAAGCCAACCGCGATTGCCGCCCGACAGGGGAGACCTGCAACTCGGGGCCGGGGCGCGGGTGCTGCACCGACAACTGCGACGACACGCAGAATCCCCCGCGGTGCGGCTTCGGCAAGGAGACCTGCTTCGCCGAGAGCGCCGCCTGCACCGGCGACGCGCAGTGCTGCCGCGGCGTCTGCGATCCCGCCACCCACGCCTGCAAGACCCCCTGCGCCGCCGACGGCGCGACCTGCACCGGCAACGCCGCCTGCTGCAGCAACAGCTGCGCCGCCGGAAGCTGTGCGCCCCCCGTCAGCACCTGCCAGCCGGTGAGCGGTGCCTGCACCACCGGCGCCGACTGCTGTTCGACCTTCTGTGTCGGCGGATTCTGCGAGCCGCCCATCTCGATCGGGTAAATCGACGCGCGCCTTCAACCGTCCGGCCGGCGCCCGGCACCAAGGACCGACCACTTCATGGGAGGGACACGAATGACCCGGATCTCTTGCCTGACCGTTTCCGCCTGCTTGGCGCTGGTCGTGACCGCGCTCGGTTGTAACGACAGCTCGGGGGTCGCCCCAGACGGCGGCGGCACCGGACAAGGGGGCGCCGGGCAAGGGGGCGCCTCGGCCCGGGGCGGCGCGGTTGGCACCGGCGGTGCGACAGGCGCCGCGGGCCACGGCTCGGGAGGCGTCCCCGGAACGGGCGGCGGCGCGGTCGCGGGCACCACCGGCGCGGCCGGGGCGACAGGCGCCGCGGGCACGAAAGGCGCCGCGGGTACGACGGGCGCGGCCGGCGCCAAAGGCGCCGCGGGGGCCACAGGCGCGGCAGGTGCCAAGGGCGCGGCCGGCGCGGCCGGCATCAGCGGCGCCGCCGGCGCGAAAGGCGCCGCGGGCGCGGGCGGTGGCGGTCTCATCTGCCAGGCCGACGAGGCCTGCACGGCCGGCCAGCAGTGCCAGACCGCCTGCAGCGGCGGCGCCGACAGCCATTCGACCTTCTGCAGCTGCGTCGATCAAGGGGGCGGCGGGCTGACCCTCGCCTGCCTCTCGCTCCCCTGCGGTGGGCGCGACGCCGCGGTCAACGACGCGGGTCCGATCTTCCATGCCTGCGCGGCGGGCCTGAAGGACGGCGACAACTGTGATCCGAACGCCGACACCCTCTGCGAGTCGGCCTGCGCCGCCGATACGCAGATGCGCTGTCTCTGCGTGCCCCACGGCGGCGGCGGTGGCGGCAAGTGGGCCTGCACCGCCGGGATCGCCTGCCATTAACTTAGCTTGATCCGACCGGCCGGCCGCGTTTCTTTCTGGGGGCGCGGCCGGCCACTTTTTTTCATACCCGCCGAGGGGCGCGGTCAAACACAGTGACGGCCGAGAACGCCGAGCACCGTCTCCAGGCGAACCGGCTTGGGGAGAAACTCGCCGCTGATGCCGGTCGCCTTCGCCGCGAGATTCTTGTCGGCGGAGATGACGACGATCGGGATGGTCGCCAGCGCCGGGTCGCGCTGCTGCTCCGCATAGAACTCCTGGCCGTTCATGACCGGCATCATCAGATCGAGCAGGATCACGCAGGGGCGGAGCCGGGCGGGCGGACGCAGGAGGCTCAACGCCTCGGCACCGTTCGTGGCGGTCTGCACCCGGTACCCTTCGTCGCCGAGCAGGTCGGCCAAGGACTCGCGGATCGAAGCGTCGTCGTCGACGACCAGGACCGTTCGCTGACAGTCGGGGTCGGTCACGCCCGTCCTTCCCGTGGCAGCTCCGCGCTGAAAACCGAGCCCGCTCCGACGGAGCTGCGAACGGAGACCTTCCCCCCCATCGCCTCGACCAGCAGCTTGACGATCCAGAGACCGAGGCCGAAGCCGCCATAGTGCTCGGGCGAGACGACGCGCGCGAACCGCTCGAAGAGCCTCTGCTGGTCATCGGGCGAGATGCCGATCCCGTGATCCTCGATCTCGAGCGTGGCGGCGGTCTCCGTCGCCGAGAGGCGAATCTGGATCGGCTTCCCGGCGCCGTACTTGATGGCGTTGGAGAGAAAGTTGGTGATCACCTCGTCGAGGCGAAGCCGGTCCCAGCGCCCATGAATCTCCGCCTGCGTCCCCTCGTGCCTGCCCACCTGCCCGGTGACGACCACCGACAGCGAGCATCCGGCGGAGGCGAGGTCGTCCTTGAACCGCTCGGCGATCGACCGGGCCGCCGCCACGAGGTCGACGTCCTCCAACCGGAGCTGCAGCTGTCCGGCCGCGGCGCGGCTGACGTCGAGCAGCGCATCGACCAGCTCGGTGAGGCGTCCGACCTGCTTGTCGACCCCCTGCACCCGGGCGGTCAGCTTGGCCAGATCGGCCGGTGCCTTCTCCGGCTTGGCGGCGATGCGCAGGATTCCGTCAACCTTCAGTCGCAGGCTGGTGAGCGGCGTCTTCAGCTCGTGGCTGGCGATCGACAGGAAGTCGTCGCGCAGCTTCACCGCCGCGCGCGCCTCGTTGTAGAGCCGCGCATTCTCGACGGCCAGCCCCGCCCGGCGGCCGAGCTCGCGCATCGTCTCCAGGTCCTCCGTTCCGTAGCGGCGCTTCGACTCCGCCCAGACCAGATTGAGGACCCCGATCGGGCGCCCTCCTGCCATCAGCGGCACGATCAGCAGCGACCGCAGCCCGAGATCGCGGATGAAGCCCAGGTGTTCTTCGTTGCGCGCGCCGCGCAGAGCCATCGCCTCGGTCACCTCGCTGATCAGCTCCGGACGTCCGGTCCGGAGCACCGCGTGGGGCCCCCGCGCCGACGCAGGATCGGGCGGGTAGCGCAGGCGCATCTGGCGGGCCGCCTCCACCTTCCCGCTGTCGACGTGCGCGATGGCGATCGAACGCAGCTCCCCTTGCTCGGCCAGCTCGACGCCGCACCAGTCGGCGAACGACGGCACCACCAGATGCGCCAGCCGCTCGCAGATCGAGACGTGGTCGAGCGAGCTCGAGAGGAGCGTGCTCGCCTCGGCGAAGAAACGCATGGTCCCCTCGCGCCGCCGCGCCTCTCGGTAGAGCCGCGCGTTGTCGATGGCCAGCGCCGCGCGGTGGGCCAGCTCCCCGGCCGTCTCGACGTCGGTCTTGCGGTAGGGTTCCCGCCCCTCCCCGCGCATCAGCGAAATCACCCCCATGATCTCGCCCCGCACCACCATGGGGACCATCACGCACGAGGTGCAGCCGAGCCCGCGCATGATGCGCAGGTGATCGTCGGTCTGGGCGGCGCGCACCAGATCCTCGTCGGTGACGTGCACGGTGAGCGCGGCGGCCCCCCCCTTGAGCACGTTCGCCATCTCGCCGTTCCGGTGCTCGGTGGGGGGGAACTTCCTCTTGTACTCGGCGGCCAGCTCCCGCTTGGCCGGATCCGCGTGCACCACGGCCAGCCGCCGGGCTTCGCCCAGCTCGTCGACCACGGTGACCGTGCACCAATCGGCCATGTCGGGGACGGAGAGCTCCGCCACCCGCTGCAGCGTCCGCTCGTAGTCGAGCGATTCGGAGAGCGCCGCGCTGGCCGAGATCAGAAACCGCGAACGCCGCTGCGCTTCGTCGGGGAGATCGCTCCGCTCTTCAGACTCGGCCGTTGATCGTCCAGCGCCCATTCGCGCAACGGCAGAAGTCGCCGCCCCTTCTGCGAAGGGTAACACGCCGCGAACCGTCGGTGCCCGCTACGATCGCGAGCGCGCGCGGTTCCGCCGGCGGGCCAGAGCGATCGCCGCCAAAACCAACATCAAGGATGTCGCTGACCCCGCATCACGCACCCGGCCACCGAGCGCGCAGCCACCAGCAGCGTCGCCAATCTGGTGCACCGGGGTCTCTCCCGGCGGCAGGGCTGTGGGCGTCGAGGGCGTGGGCGCCGGGCTGTCCGGATCGCCCGTCACCGCGGCCGGCGTGCTCAGCTCGGCGTCGGCCGTCCCGCCGAACGCGCCCAGGTTGATCCGCGCGCCGTTGGGCGTCGGCTCCTCACCCACCGCGTCCGCCGGATCCCCTTCGTCCGTCGACGGCTGCGGGCCCATCAGCATCAGGTTGTGTCCGGCGAGATCGGCGAACGTCACCGCCGCCTTCAGGTCCCCTGTCCCCGCCACCAACCCCTGGTAGTCGGTCGTGTTGCCGAACAGATCGTCGTAGCTGCTGGCCAGGTCACCCGAGCCCTCACTCTTGAGGCCCACGTCGTTCCCGCTCACCAGGCTGTTCTTGATCGTCGCGATCCCCGTCGCGTCGACCCCGATCCCGTTGCCCACCAGCGTGGCGTTCGCGATCGCCGCGCCGCCACCGGCCGCCACGACGATTCCTGCCGTCGCGCAGTCGCGGACCACCAGGTGGGTGAGGCGCACATCGGTCGCGCCGCTGCCGACGGCAACACAGGTCGCCGCCCCCGTCACCGTCGTCTTGTCCAGCACCGCTGGCGATTTGGGATCCGCCCCGTCGAAGCTGACGCCCACCGCCAGGCCCGTCGCGTCGATCGTCGTCCGTCCCGCCCCCGAACCCCGCACGCTCACCCCACCGGCCACGTGCAGCGTGTCCGACAGCGGATACGTCCCCGCCCCGAGGACGACCAGATCTCCGGCCTGGGCGGCGGCCACGGCGCTCCGCAAGTTCGTCGCCGGCGTTCCGTTCACCGTCACCGTCCCTGCCGTCGCCACCGTGAACGTCTCCGGCGCCGACCAGGAGGAGAGCGCCCCCTGCGGATCGCGCGCCCGCACGGCGAAGGTGTAGGTCACCCCCGCCGAAAGCGGCGCCGTCACGGCCACCGACGTCACCCCCTGCCCCGGGAAGATCTGCTGCGCGTAGCTCTCCAGCACCTCGCCGTCCGAGTCGATCCGCAGCTCGTAGGTCGCCTGCTCGCCGTCGAGATCCATCGCCGCCGACCAGCGCAGGGTCACGTCCGCCGCGTCCAGGGGCCGCGGGCTCGCCGCCAGCACCGGCGCCGTCGGCGGGTGGTTCACGCTCGAGAGCTGCCCCTCGACCGTGCCGTTCTCGGCGACGGTGATGATTCGGCCGTTCGCCATCACCGGCGACGCCAGCGCCCGTCCCACCACCGTCAGGCCGCCGTCGTCCGCCCCGCTCGCCGCGTCGAGGATGCTCACCCGCGCGGCCAGCGACGACGCCGTCGCCAGCAGCGGCGTTCCCCCCATCGTTGCGTAGGCGGCCGGCGTCGGGCAGATGAAGAACTTCGGCACGTCATTCGGGTCGGTGAACAGCACGCGCCCGAGCGCCTTCTGCCAGACGACCGCGCCCGAGCCGGCGTCCAGCGCCACCACCGTCTCACGGGAAAGGTACTGATCCGGCATCCCGTCGGCGTCGCTGTCGATCATGTCGTCGAGCCGCGTCTGCAGCACCACGTTCCCTCCCACCGCCGCGAACGATGACACCGCCCGGTGCCGATCGAGCCGCGTCCCCGTCACGTCGGGAGCGGGCGCCGGCAGGCTCACCGGCCAACCCGCAATGGCTTGCCCGGTCGTCGCGTCCACCGCGTGAACGCGATCGCTGTCGTCTCCCCCGGCCATGTAGACGCGCCCGCCCACAATCAACGGCGACGCCAGGTGCACGACGCCGTCGGCCTGGTAGTCCCAGCGAGCGGCCCCCGTCGCCGCGTCGAAGGCGTAGTAGTGCCCGCCGTTGCTCCCCACCACCACCAGCCCGGCCGACACCGCCGGGGAGCTGTTCCCGGGCTGATCGATCACCGCCGGGCTCTGCCAGAGCACCGCCCCCGTCGCGCCGTCCAGGCGAAGCACCCGGTGCTGCGGGAATCCGGCGGCGAAGACGAGGTCACTCCCCACCGGGGCCGGCGACGACATGGTCATCCCCCCGACGTTCGTGGTCCAGAGCGGCGCCCCGTCCGCGAGCCCGAACGCCACCACCTTGTTGCCCAGCGTCGGCACGAACAGCCGCCCGTGCGCGATGGCCGGCGTCCCCTGCACGGGCGCCCCGGCCGAGGCGGTCCAGACCAACTTGCCGCTGTCGGCCCGCACCACGCTGACCGTCCCGTCCAGATCGGCGCTGACGGCGAACCCGTCGGCGACGACCGGGCTCGCCAGCGCGCGCGCCTGCGTCTGCGGCGTGAACGACCAGTGCCCGTCGGTGAATCCCGCGCCCGAGCGCTCGGCCGACGAGCGGCTGCGCGGGCCGTCGAGGCCTGGCGTCGCCCAGTCGTCGGCGCGCACGACAGCCGGCGCGACGACCGCCAGCGTCCCGGCCAGCACGACGGGGAGAACGAGGCGCATTCTCTGAAGGGGTTGGCGCATGGTCAAAGCGAGCTCGGTGTCGGGTCGGTGATGAGGTCGATGTAGTAGAGCCGCCCGTCGTTGGTCGACGCGTTGGCGGTGGTGACCATGTAGCGGTTGACGGTCGGGTCGAAGGCGATCCCCGACACCGACTCGGTCGAACCGAAGTTGTACTCACGAATGATCGAAACGGCGGGCGTCGTCCCCGTGTTGCGATCGAGGAAGTAGAGCTTGCCTCCCGTCGAGCCGACCGCCAGCACGCCGCCGTTGTAGAGCGGCGCGGCCGTGATCGGATCGCCCGCGCCGCCCGCGGGGGTGTAGGGGTAGCCGCTGTTGAGGAGGGCCCCCGTGCCCCCGCCGAGAACGAGGATCGTCCCGCCCTGCGTCCCGTACTGGACGGTGTCGGTCAGGTAGTCGTAGTACGGCGCGCTCTTGATCGCGTTGGCGGTGTTGCGGCTCCAGAGGCCGCCGCTCGTTCCGAACGTGGTCGTCGACGCCGCGTCGATCGCCCACATCGTGCCGCCGTCGTCGCCGGCGTAGACCCGGGTCGCACCGCCATGCTGTCCCACCACGATCCGCCCGAAGACCGAGTGCGTTCCGGGCGAGCTGTTGGTGGCGGCGACGATGTCTCCGGCGGTGCTGATCTGCAGGATGGCGCCCGTGACCCCCATGAAGGCGTAGGCGGTCGAGCTGATGGTGGACATCGACAGGCCGGTGTTGGTGACGGCCTGGCCGAGCACGATCGGCGTGGGGTTGGTCTGGGTCGACTGGCCCAGCGTCCAGAAGCCCTTGTTGGCGGTGGTGCTCCCCCAATAGAGATTGCTGGCGTCCAGCCCCAGCGGCGTGCTGATCGTGCAGCCACAGCTGAACGGATTGTTCGTCGACCAGGGGGCGTTCGTGGTGTCGAGCGACAACGTCCCGGAGGTGGTCCCCGTCGCCGTGTCGATCAGGCGATACACGTTGCCGGCGCTGGTCGCGACGTAAACGAAGTGCGTCGACCCGCTGGTGTTCCACTGGGGCGTTCCGGTGATGGCGCCGCCGCCGGCCGGCACGGTCCAGGAGTAGAGCGGGTTGCCGAGCTCGTCGCGCACGTAGACGACGTCGCTGCTCCCCGAGGCGGCGTTGTGGAACGCCACATAGGTCGAATAATAGGTGAAGGTGTTCCAGTTGAAGGCGGCCGTCGGGAACCCGATCACCGAGCCGGCCGTGTCGTCCTCGGCCGCGCGCACGAACTGGACGATCGCCCCGTTGCTGCTGGCGGTCGCGCTGTCGGCGATCCCGTTCCCGTCGCTGTCGTCGTCCGATTTGGCGGCCGCCACGCAGATCCTGTCGGAGCCGCCGCCCGTCCAGCTGCCCGAGCTCGACTGGCAAGTGGTGGCGCCGAAGACGGCACGCGTCTCGCCGTCGCCAGTCCCGTTGCCGATCAATTTGACGGCCACGGAGGGGAAGTTGTTGTCGCCGTTCTGCCCGAAGATGCAACCGCTGGAGCTGAGGTTGAGCGCCTTCGAATAGACCTCCAGGTACTGCGCCCCGCCGCTCGGGGCCTGGCGGAAGGTGATGTTGTCGAAGTGCCTGATGGTGGTGGTCGCGCCGGTCGCTGTTCCGGCCAGGTTGTCGATCTGCATCCCGGCGGCTTCGGTGAACCGGACGATCAGGCCGGTGATGTCCAAGATCGGCGTCGAGCCGGTGAAGGTCCCGACCTGGAGCGAATAGGTCTCGCCGCCGTTGTCGCGCGAGAGGACCGCGCTGGCGTTGGAGGCGGTGAATGTCCCGTCGATCGCCACCGTCGAGTTCTTGCCCGGCTGAAACTGGTTGCTGGTCGCGTCCATGAGCAACGTCCCCATCGGGTTGATGGTGAGGCCGCCGTCGCAGTTCACGATCTTGGACCCGATGTGCAGCGTCCCGGAGTAGACGATGCAGGGGACGGTGGTGACGCTGACGGTGACGTTCTGATCGTTGCTGTCGTAGTTCCCGGAATCGATCATGAAGCCGAAGTCGCCGATCGGGATGTTGAGCGGGACGTTCGTCTGCGTGACGGTGGCGACGCCGCCGGTCCCCGCGTAGCGTCCCCTGGCGAGCTGTCCCACCTGCGCGGCCGTGAGCGCGGTGTTGTAGACGCGCACGTCGTCGATCGCACCGTTGTAGAGCTCGCTCGCTCCGTCGTACGTCCCCAGGTAGGCCACGGTGGTCGAGGCGCTCTGGTGGGCCGTCGTCGTCGAGGGGACCGCCACGCCGTCGACGTAGAGCCTGTTGTTGGTCCCGTCGTAGCTGTAGACGACGTTGTGCCAGGCGCCGTCGACCGGCGTCGTGCCGGTGACCAGCGAAGCGCCGGCCCAGGTGAAGGCCGCCAGCGTGCCGCCGTTCAAGCCCAGCTTCACCCCGTGCCCGGCGCCGTCGCCCAGCGCCACGAAGTCCTGTGTCCCGGAGGTCGAGCCGAGCTTGACCCAGGCGCTGATCGTCTCGGTGCCGTTCGCCGCCGGTAAATTGGTGGTGCCGAGCGAGACGTATCCCGTCGCGCCGTCCAGCTTCACGGCCGCCGCGTCGTCGAAGGTGATGCCGGCCGGCGGGTTGGTCCAGGTCGAGCCGGTGGCGGAGAGCGCCCCCGTGTTGCCGCTGCCCGAGACGTCCTTCGCGGTGGTCGACTGCCCTTCGTCGAGCTTCCAGTAGCCGACGATGCCGGTCTCGCTCGGGTCCTCCAGGCGCAGTCCGAAGAAGTTCTTCTCCGCCAGCGCCAGGTTGGCGCCGCCGTCGATGACCACTGTCCCGGTGCTCCCGGTGGCGAAGCCGTTGGTGTTGCCGCCGATCTCGGAGATCGACCCGACGTGCGCCACGAACGCCGGGCTGAGCCCCCCCGCCTGCTGCAGCTTGAGGGTCTGCCCCGACATCCAGAGGCGATCGGCCGTGGTGTACTTGCCGCTGGCGTTGACGGTGAGGTTGCTGAAGACCTGCCCGGCGCTCAGGAGAATCTCGCTGTTCTTGGTGCTGGTGAGCGTGACGGCGCCCGTCCCCGTGAACCGGCCGCCGTAGTTGATCCAGCTGCCTCCGACCGTGACCGCCGCCGCGCCGGCCACGACCCCGGAAGCGATCACCAGATCCAATCCGTTGGCCGTGAGGAAGGCGTCGGAGAAGGTGTGGGTGATGAGGCCGGTGCCCGGCAGGTGCCCGAACGCCAGATCGGCGATCTCACGCGCGGTGAGCGCCCGCTTGTAGATGCGCACGTCGTCGAGCGAGCCATTGAAGAAGCTGGCGCCGGCGCTGGCGGCGCCCATGAAGACGGCCGTGGGGGCGACCGCATCGTGCGCCACGCCGAGCCCGCCCGTCATGAGCACGCCGTCGAGATAGATCTTGTCGGCCGAGACGCCGTCGTAGCTGTAGGCGATGTGGTGCCAGGCGTTGTCGGTCGGCGCCGCGGTGTGGGCCAGATCGGCGGCCGAGCTCTTCCAGACGCGGATGTTGCTGCTGCCGAGGCCGAGCACCACCGCGCCCGAAGGACCGGTCAGGGCCAGCATGGCCTGCGTGTTGGCCGAGGCGGCGAACTTCGCCCACAGGCTGAGCGTCTGCGCCGCGTTCGCCGACGGCATCGCGGCCGGCGACGCGTTCGTCGCGTAGCCGGTCGTGCCGTTGAAGGTCAGCATGTCGGCGTCGGAGAAGGTGACGGCCGACGGGACCGTGGTATTGAAGGTCGTCGTCCCGTTGCGGGTGAGATCGTTCCCGTAGCCCGAGCTGTCCGCCGCCGGGCCCGAGCCGTCGTCCAGGGTCCAGTAGGCGGCGAGGCCGTCGTTGATGATCGTCGTCGGCATCGAGGCGCCGCCGAAGGTGTGCGCCTGCGACGACGTGGCGTTGAAGAGGATCGCGCCGCCGTTGGCGTCGATGGTCATCCTTCCATTGTTGGTGAACGCGCCTCCGACGCGGGTGGTCCCGCTGTTGAACTGGAACGAGCCGCCCGTCGAGGAGGGCGTCAGCGCCAGATTCCCGGTGATGATGAGGCTGCCGACGGAGCTCTTGGCCGTGATCGCGGCGGTGTAACCGTTTTGGACCGTGAACGACTTGAGGGTGGCGCCGTCGAGATCGAGCTGCATCGGGTTGTTCCCGGTGGTGTCGAAGCAGACGTCGTCCGAGACGCCCGGGACGGCGCTGGCCGACCAGTTCGCCGCGGTGTTGAAGCTGGTGCTGGTCGTCCCCTTCCAGGTCGTCGTGCAGGCCGACGCCGCTCTGGGGGTGAGGCTCACCACCAGAAAAACGGGCACCAGGAGAGTCGGAATTCGGCCGACCCACAGGCGATGAGCTGGTCGATTGTGTTCGTCGATCGACACGTAAAAAGTCCAGACGAGGTCCTGGGTCACAAACAGGACCCCGAACATTGCATGTCCCTGGCCATGATACTCGGCGGAGCGGAGACAATGCTTTACGTGGCCGACCTCTGGCACTCCGGAATCCCCCGGGCCGCGCGCTGCGTCGCGATCGACGCCCCCCTGCTGGCCGGTCGCCCCTCGCGGCTGTCGTCGAACGTGGGGTGGTCTTGTCATTGGAAGGTCGGCGTCGTGTCGGTGACGAGGTCGAAGTAGTAGAGGCGCCCGTCCTTGCTGGACGCGCTGGCGGTGGTGACCATGTAGCGGTTGACGGTGGGATCGAAGCCGATCCCGGAGACGGATTCCGACGCGCCGAAGTTGTAGGCGCGGATGAGGGAGACCCCGGGCGTGGTCCCGGTGTTGCGGTCGAGGAAGTAGAGCTTCCCGCCTGTCGAACCGACCACCAGGACGCCGTTGTAGTAGAGCGGCGCGGCCGTGATGGCGTCACCCGCCGACGGCGTGTACGGATAGCTGGCGTTCAGGACGGCGCCGCTGCCGCCGAGGACGTTGATCGCGCCGTTCTGCGTCCCGTACTGGATCGTATCCGACCCCTGGTCGTAGTACGGCGAGCTCTTGATCTGGTCGCCGGAGATGGCGTACTTCCAGAGGCCGCCGGTGGTGGTGAAGTTGCTCCCGGCGTCGACGGCCCACATCGTCCCGCCGTCATCGCCGGCGTAGACGCGGGTGGTGCTTCCGTTGGTCCCGAGAACGATCCGTCCCCAGATCGACTGCGCCCCGGGCGAGGTGTTGGTGAAGGTCGTCGCCTGGGAGAAGGCGCTGATCTTGATGATGGCGCCCGTCAACCCCAGGAAGGCATAGGCGGTCGAGCCGATGGTCGCGATGGCGGGCGCGTTGTTGGAGACCGTCTGAGTGATGGTGATCGGCGATCCGGAGGGGATGGTCTCGCTCGCCTGCCCCACGGTGAAGAAGCTCCGGTTGCTGGTGGTGCTGCCGAAGTAGACGTTGCTCGCGTCGAGCGCCAGCGGCGTGCTGATCGTGCAGGCACAGTCGTAAGGGTTGGTCGCCCAGGTCGTGCCGTCGGGCGACAACGTTCCGGAGGTCGTGCCGGTCGCCGTGTCGATCAACTTGTAGACGTGCCCCGCGCTCGTCGCCACGAACACGTAGTGGGTGGAGCCGAGCGTCGCCCACTGCGGCGTCCCGGTGATCGCCTCGCCCGCCGTCGGTACGGTCCAGGAGTAGAGCGGGTTCCCCAGCTCGTCGCGCACGTAGATGACGTCGTTGGTCCCCGCGGAGGCGTTGTGAAAGGCGACGTAGGTCGAATAGTAGGTGAACGTGCTCCAGTTGAAGGCCGCCGTGGGGAAGCCAACCACCGATCCGGCCGTGTCGTCCTCCGCGGCCCGCGTGAACTGGACGATCGCCCCGTTGGTGCTGGCGGTCGCGCTGTCGGCGACGCCGTTGTTGTCGCTGTCGTCATCGGACTTCGCGGCCGTGCTGCAGAGGCTGTCGCTGGCGCTGAGCGCCCAGTTGGTGGCGCACTTGGTCCCACCGAAGATGGCGCGCGTCTCGCCGTTGCCGGTGCCGTCCCCGGCGGCCGTCACCGCCTTGGTCGTGCCGCCGGTCGCGCTCCCGCTGTCGAAGGTGCAGCCGCTCGAGGAGAGAAAAAGCGACGTGGCGTTGAGCAGCAGGTACTGAGCGCCGGTGCCGCCGCTG
>Ga0210389_10003347_pt1 | contig 12506 bp, 8 predicted proteins | sample IncBWH28OmetaG_FD_160127 | JGI IMG/M metagenome (GOLD analysis project Ga0210389, IMG submission 160127) | Forest soil microbial communities from Barre Woods Harvard Forest LTER site, Petersham, Massachusetts, United States - Inc-BW-H-28-O ...
CTCTAATTTATAGGATTAAGAAGAAGAGGTAGCAGTAGGTGCTGTGGGATATGTGGACGGAGTAGATTCTCCGTCGGTGAGTGTGGTTGCTGGGGCTGTGAATTGCTGGGGGACAGAGATCCGGGGAGACGGTGGAGGAGACGGACGGCAGGCAGTTCGCAGCTCCCTCCACAGCTCTCTCCACAGCGCCCTGTGTAGAGAGGTCAGGGCTGGCGCAGATGGCTCTCGAGCGTCCCGACGACGCTGCGAACCGAGGGATCTTCTCCGCACAGGCGCTCGATCTTGCGAACGGCGCTGATGACCGTGGAGTGGTCCTTCCCACCGAACCGGCTGCCAATCTCGGGGTAGCTCATGTTGGTCAGCTTGCGCGCCAGGTACATCGCGATCATGCGTGGATGCGCGACGGCGCGGTGGCGCTTGGGTCCCTTGAGGTCGTGCAGCTTGACGTCGAAGTAGGCGGCCACCTCGCGCTGCACCGCCTCGATGGTGAGGCCGCTTGGCGCGCTGGCCATCAGCTTGGAGACGGCCTCCCTGGCCAGCTCCATCGTGATGGCCTCTCCCTGGAACGAGGCGCGCGCTGCGAGGCGCAGGAGCGCCCCCTCGAGCTCGCGGACGTTGCTCTTGATGTGCGCCGCCAGGTAGAGCGCCGCTTCGTCGGGGAGAATGACCTTGTCGAGCTCCGCCTTGCGCTTGAGGATCGCGACCCGTGTCTCCAGGTCGGGGGTCTCGACCTCGGCGATGAGTCCCCAGGTGAAGCGGCTGCGGAGGCGATCCTCGACCCCCGGAAGCTCGGCCGGGAGCTTGTCGGAGGCGAGCACGATCTGCTTGTGCGCGTAGTGGAGCGCGTTGAAGGTGTGAAAGAACTCGTCCTGCGAGCTGTCCTTGTTGGAGAGGAACTGAATGTCGTCGACGATCAGGACGTCGGGCGCCGTCCGGTAGCGGGTGCGGAACTCCTCCATCGAGCTGCCGCCGGACGAGCGCTTCTGGCTCATCATCGAGCCGATGAAGTCGGTCACGAACTTCTCGCAGGTGATGAAGCAGACGGCCCACTCCGGGTGCTGCAGGTGGATCTCGTGCCCAATCGCCTGAAGCAGGTGCGTCTTCCCCAAGCCGACGCCACCGTAAATGAAGAGCGGGTTCCAGCGCGAGGCGGGCGCCTCGGCCACCATGCGCGCCGCGGCGTGGGCGAACTGGTTGGTCGGACCGACCACGAACTTGTCGAAGGTGTAGCGCTCGACCAGCTGCGGCGGTCGCGCGGCCGGTGGCTGCGGCGGGCTCGGGCGCCGGTCTGAGGCCGCGCCCGGCAACCGCGAAGGACCGCTCTGGTCCCTCTGCTGTCCTTGTGGCACCTGTTCCTTCGCCTGCTGCGCCTGGTCCTCGAGCACCTCGAAGTCGACCTTGAAGGCGCGCTGGGCGCGCGATTCCATATCCTTGAGGATCGACGGGAGGAAATTGTCCTCGAACCATTCCTTGTGGTAGCGGTTCGGCGCCCGCAGGCGGATCCGCCCGTCGTCGATGCCGACACACTCGATGGGGCGCAGCCAGAGATCGCGATGCGCCGGCTTGACCAGCGGCTCGATCGATCGAACGGCCTCGGTCCACAGATCAAGCATCACGGCCACCGCCTATCCACAGCCCACGAGACAACAATTCCCTCATGATTTCCGGGTCTGTCACGCCGATTCCCCCTCTTTGTCCACAACGAAAAGGCCAAGCGAAATCAACCCGCAGCAGCCCACCGAGATCATTCGCCAGCCCTTGGCCTCGTCGGTCACCGCACGACGGGTTCACCGCGCGGTGGAGGTTCTCTATCAAACCGCGTCGAGCGCCATCAAGCGGCAAACCGGGCGGCTAAGGCAAGACCGCGAAAATCAGCGAGATAATTTTTTCAGGGTTGTTGCCGATTCGAAGCACGAGCAGACCCGAGGTGGCGTCGGGGGCTCATAACCCGGCGTACCAGCGCGCATTTTTTGATTCCGGCAGAGCTCGAATTCGGGCCGAGTCGGAATTCACGGCACTTGACCGCGCTCGATGGCGGAAAGCCCCATGACATGGGCGTTGGCGCACGCCCCGCGCGCGCCGAGTCGAATCTCTCGACGGTGATGGGTGGCGCGGCAGGACGCACGCGTGCGGCAGACCCCCAAAAAGGCGTAAAACGCGGCCGGCAGGCGGGTCCGTTGACACGCAGGATCCGCGATGCTATCAAGTTCGACCTTTGTGGGCGCTTCGCGGCGCCCCTGCCGCAGCAAGAGAACCAGAGACCTTTCGGAGGACGTCGTGAGCAAGAGGACATTTCAACCGCATCGCAAGAGCCGAATGCGTACCCATGGTTTTCGCAAGCGCATGAAGTCACGCTCGGGGCGCGAGATTATTCGTCGTCGGCGGCGCAAGGGTCGCCGGCAGCTCACCGTTTCCGTCTCGAAGAAGTAGCCTGGTTTTGGGCGCCGCGGCAGTTGTTGAGCGGCGCCGCGAGCGCTTTCCCGCTGCGGCACGCGTGCGGCGCCGCGTGGAATACTTGGCGATTCAGAACCGGGGACGTCGTCTGGTCGGACCGAATCTCCTTCTGTTCGCGCTGCCTGGTGCTCCTTCTGGTGGAGGCCGGCTCGGCGTGACCGTCAGCAAGAAGGTCGGAGGCGCCGTGTTGCGCAACCGCGTGAAGCGCTGGATCCGCGACTGCTACCGCCGCCGGCGTCCCGAGTTTCCGCCCGGGCTCGATCTGGTGGTCGTCGCGCGCCCCCCGGCCGCCAAGGCCGATCACGGCGCCGTCTGCAACGAGCTTGCCTCCCTCGCGCGTCGGCTGAGAGGCGCGACGTGAAGACGATCCTGCTCGGCCTGCTCTGGCTCTACCGGAGGACGATCTCGCCGGTGCTGGGCGGGCGCTGCCGGTTCGAGCCCTCCTGCTCGGCTTACGCCGAGGAGGCGATCCGGACGCACGGCGCCCTCCGGGGTGGCTGGCTGGCGCTTGGGCGCCTTCTTCGCTGCCAACCGTTCGCTCGGGGTGGTATAGACCCGGTTCCCGGGCCGGGCTCACCTCGGCACGCGGAGTAAAAAACCATGGAAAAACGAATCATCCTCGCGATTGGCCTCTGCGTCGCGGTCATGATCGCCTGGACGAAGTTCTTCCCCGTGCGCGCGCCGACGCCTGCGCCCGCACCTGCGCAGACCGCGCCGGCCACCCCTGAGGGGGCCAGGCCAACCATGGCGGGCGGGCCCTCGCCGGCCTCAGGCGCGCCTGCCGGCGCTGCGATCGCCAATCGCCCCGAACAGAAGGTCGAGCTCGTCACCCCAGACGCGCGCTTCGTCTTCTCCAGCCACGGCGCGACCCTGGTGCATGCGGAGCTGAGCAACGCCAAGTTTCGCGACCGGCCCCAGGACCCCGCCAGCGGTCATGACCTGGTCGGGACGTTGGATCCGGAAGAGGCTCCGCTGCGGACGACCTTCCCGAAGTCTGGATTCCCTGAACCGCCCGATGGCTCCTGGGAGACACGACAGCCGGCCCCGAACACCGTCGTCTTCGCGACCGACACCGGGAACGTCCACATCGAGAAGCGCTACGTCGCTGACACCACCCGCTACCGCCTCCAGCTCGACGTCACGGTCACCAATCGCGGCGCGCAGCCGATCGATCACCACCTGGTGATTTCGCTGTCGGGTCGGCAGGATCCGGAGAAGCGCGGCGGAGGCTTCATGTCGGGGTCGTCGGCCAACACGGCGTCGATGCTCTGCTCGATCGACGACAACAAGGTCGAACGCCGGCCGATCGAGAAGCTCGGCAAGGACCCGATCGACAAGCTCGGCGCGGTGAAGTGGATCGCCACCGACGAGAAGTTCTTCATCTTGGCCGCGGTCCCCTACCCCGAGTCGCCGCCACACGAGCGTGGCTGTGCCGCGACTGCGCAGCCAGATGGAACGGGTCAGGTCACCTTGTCGTTCGCCGAGCGCACCGTGCCACCGCAGGGGACGGTCGACTACCCATTCGCCATCTACGCCGGCCCCAAGGTGATCACCGACCTCGAGGCGGTTCGCCCGGGCGGCCAGGAGGTCGAGCTCGACAAGGCCGTCGACGTCACCCTCTCATTCCTGTCGCGCCCCATTCTGTCGCTGCTCAAGTTCTTCTACAGCTTCGCCCACAACTGGGGCCTGGCGATCATCCTGCTCACGCTGTTCATCAAGCTCTTGACCTTCTACCCGACGCAGAAGTCGCTGCTCTCGGCCAAGAAGATGCAGAAGCTGGCGCCCAAGATGAACGCCATCCGCAAGAAGTACGAGAACGATCGGCAGCGGCAGTCGGTCGAGACGATGAACCTCTACAAGGCGCACGGGGTGTCGCCCTTCGGTGGCTGTCTCCCGAGTCTCATCCAGATGCCGATCTGGATCGCGCTCTACTCGACGCTCAACTACGCGGTCGAGCTCTACCGAGCGCCCTTCTTCGCCCACATTCACGACTTGACGTCGAAGGATCCGTTCTACATCACGCCCCTGCTCATGGGCGGCGTCATGTTCGCGCAGATGCGGATGTCCCCCTCGGGCGCCGATCAGCAGCAGCAGCAGATGATGTCGATGATGATGCCCATCATGTTCACCGGCTTCTCGCTCTTCCTTCCGGCCGGCCTGGCGCTCTACATGCTCACCAGCTACCTGATCGGGATTCTGCAGCAGCTCTACGTGAACCACCTCGACCGCAAAGGCGCCGCCAGCGTTTGAGATGGGAACCCTGAGAGGGTTCCCAAACCCTCCCGCGATGGGCTGCGGCGAGCAAAGCTCGCCTCCGCCCGACGCGATCAATATATGGTTGGGGCCCCAGCAGAACCGCCTTCGCCTGACGCGCTTTCGGCCCGTGGTAAGTTTTGCAGTAGAGGCGGCACATGAAGTTCTTCATCGACGGGGCAGATCCGAAGGAGATTCGAACCTGCGTCGAGCAGGGACTGATCGACGGCGTCACCACCAACCCGACGCTCATCTCCAAGGTGCTGGGCGCGGGGAGCACGGCGCGCGATCCACAGGCGCTCCTGAAGGAGATCTGCGAGATCTGCAAGGGGCCGGTCTCGGCCGAGGTGGTGAGCGAGGACAAAGACGGCATGATGCGCGAGGCGCACGAGTACGTGAAGATCGCGCCCAACATCGTGGTCAAGCTGCCGCTCACCACCGAGGGGTTGAAGGCCGTTCGCGCCTGCGCTGAAGAGAAGATCAAGACCAACGTCACGCTCTGTTTCTCGCCGGTGCAGGCGATCCTGGCGGCCAAGGCGGGCGCCGGCTACATCTCGCCGTTCGTCGGAAGGCTCGACGACATCGCCAGCGACGGGATCGACCTGGTTCGTAAGATCGTGGCCATCTACAAGATGTACGGCTTCAAGACCGAGGTGCTGGTCGCCTCGGTGCGCGGTCCGAACCACATCGTCGAGGCAGCGCTGGTCGGAGCGCAGGTCGCCACCGTCCCGTTCGCGGTGCTGCAGACGCTGGTCAAGCACCCGCTGACCGACGCGGGCCTCGGCAAGTTCCTGGCCGACTGGAAGAGGATCCAGAAGTAGCCAGCGGTGCCCCGAGTCCGTCAGCACGTCAATCCGCTGAAGTCCGATCTGCTCGAGATCGCGGACGTGCCGCGCATCGAGGCGGCCGGCCGGGCGATCGAGGTCGAGCTCGGCGCCGCCGAGGCGCACTTCCTGATCGACCGCGCGCTCGCCGATCGCGAAACGTTGTTCGTGGGGGTCGAGATTCGCCGCGACCTCATCGAGATCGCGAACGCGGGCTTCGTGCAAGCGGGGATCGCCAATGCCCGCGCGGTCTTCGCCAATATGTCGGTGGACATGCCCCGCCTGTTCTCGGCCGGAAGCGTCCGTCGTTTCTTTCTCAACTTCCCCGACCCCTGGTTCAAGAGCCGGCAGCACAAGCGACGGGTGATCGGCCCCGCGCTCATCGCCGAGATCGGTCGCGCCCTGATCCCGGGCGGTGAGCTTTACGTCATGACGGACATTTTCACGCTCGCGCTGGAGGCGATGGCCTCGCTCGAAGGGTCCGAGCTGTTCGAGAGCGCGCGCGGTCCCTGGTCCTTCACGCAGGACAACCCCTACGGCGCCAAGTCGCGTCGTGAACGGCAGTGCGAAGGTGAAGGGGCGCGCGTCTGGCGCCTCCTCTATCGGCGCGTCACCTGAACCGTCGCCCGCTCCTCTGGTTGAGACGGCGCTGGTGAGCTGCCGGTGGGGCCAGCGGCAACCTGTTTTCGGGGGCCGATCCGTGCCCTCGCGACATTTGGGTTAGCCGCAGGCGGCTCGAGCAGGTTCTTTCGCCCAGCTCGCCCGAACGAGAGGACTTCATGAGAACCACACCGATCGCACGCCGGGCGCTCTTTTTGTTGACCGTCGCCGCATCCCTCGCGGCCGGCTGCTCCAGCTCCGGACCTGCCCGTACGGACGCAGGATCCGGCACCGGCGGTACGTCCACGGGCGGCGTTGGCGGCGCCCACGGGGCTGCCGGTTCTGGCGGTTCGACCGGTTCTGGCGGTTCGGCCGGTTCTGGCGGCGCGGCCGGTTCTGGCGGCGCGACCGGTTCTGGCGGCGTGACGACCGATGGCGGCGCCGACAGCGCCGCGGGGAACGCCTTCGTCTACTTCGTGAAGCAAGCCAGCGGCACCACGACGGCGACGCTGGCAAGCGGAGCGTTCTCGGTCAACAGCACCTTTGGCGCCTCGGGCAATGGCTTCAAGTACGTGGCTCCCAACTATTACGGCACCGTCAGCAACGGCTTCATCTCGTTTCCCACCGCAATGACGGGCGACTTCAGCATCACGGCCCAGGTGACGGTCACCACCCAGAACAAGGCCAACAACGCCTGCGGAATCGGCCTCGGCATGACCACCGGGTGGAGTGGAACCGACGCCTACGCCTACACGCTGATGCGCAATTCGAACAACTCCACCAACGGCTACTACATCAGCGCCGCCGGCGTCCTATCGGCGGGCGCGCCCACGGTCGCTTTCACCAACGCAACACCGCTGCAACTGACGTTCAGCCGCACCGGCAGCACCGTGACCTATGGCGCGGGGCCGGTCGGAGGTACGCCGACCACCAGCACCTCCGCCACGAGCGCCCTCACGAACGGGACGACTGTCTACGGCAGCGGCGCCGTTTACCCGACGATCTCCTTCAACAACGTGGCCGCCACCATCACGAATCTGGTGATCAAGGACGGCAGCGGCGCCACGGTCTACGACTCGGCGACCGGCGCGCTCGTCAACTACGTCCCCCCATCGCTCGCGCTCTCGGCCAGCACGGTCAATGTCAACAAGGGGGCCTCGGCATCCGTGACGGCAAACGCGAACGCTCTCGGAGGCGCGGTTGCGGGCGTCACGGCGGTCTCGGCGGATCCGACCATCGCCACGGCGACCGTCACGAATGGCGCGACCAACTCGACCATCACGTTGAACGGCCTCAAGGGCGGCACGACGACCGTCACCGTCACCAACACCGGTGATGCCAACAGCGCGACGAACACGAAGACGATCTTGGTCTCCGTCGCCGAGTATGCACCCAGCGACCCCTACGGCTCCCTCGCGACCCTTGCCTATCCCGCCCCGGGCGCGACCAACGCCTACACGGATGGGGAGCTCGCGCTCACCTTCGACGCGCCTCCCACTCTGAACGCGGGCGGCCTGATCAAGATCCTCGCCCTCGCCGACGGCAGCGAGGTCGACAGCATTGCCTTCGCCAACGAGACCCAGACCTTCGGCACGACGGTGATCAACGTCGGGTCGCAGCTGGTGCGGGTCAGCGGCAACACCGTCTTCTTCACGCCTCACCTCGGCAAGCTGGCCTATGGCAAGGCCTACTACGTGGCCATTCCCACCACCTCCATCACCGGCAGCTTGACCGGCGTCGCGTTCAACGGTCTGTCCAACCTGAGCACGGTGGCCACCTGGAGCTTCACCACGCGAGCGGCTCCGACCCTGAGCGCGGCGAGCGTGACGGTCGACGGTGGCCAGAGCAGCACCGCCAATTTCCGCACCTTGCAAGGGGCGCTCGGCGGCGTGGCCGCGGGCTTGTCGGCCGCCACCGCTGTCACCATCAACGTCGCCGCCGGAACCTACAACGAGCTGGTCCATTACACGGGCCCCGGCGCGACCCAGACCATCACCATCCTCGGGCCCGCGGGGAACAACCGGGGGGACAACTGCATCGTCCAATACTCCAACGGCAACATGGTGAATGGCAGCACGTCGACGCGCGCTTCCGCCTATTTCAGTGGGACGAACCTGATCCTCCAGAACATCACCCTCAAGAACACGGGGGTTCGTTCGGTCGTGAGCCAGGCCGAGTCCCTCTACTTCGCCAGCGGCTCGGGGTTCACCCTGGCCGCCTTCAACAGCTCCTTCTCCAGCAACCAGGACACCATTCAAACCTCGGGGCGGAGCTGGTTCTACAACTGTTACGTCGAGGGCAACGTCGACTTCATCTGGGGCACCGGTGATGCGGCGCTGTTCGAAAATTGCAGCCTGCGGTTCATCAATGACCTGGGAGGCGGGGCGGCCAGCTATGGCCTCTTCGTGGCCCGCACCGGCGCGACCATCGCCGCCGGCGCGAACGGAACGGTGCCTAAGGGGTACGTGCTGTTGAATTCCACCGTCAGCGTGGACGCCAACGTGACGGCCTATTTCGGCCGCGATGCGGGCACCGGCGCGTTCTATGACCAGGCTGCGCTCATCAACGTCGTCTTCAGCGGGGCCGGCATGATCGGCGCGGGCATCTGGAACGTCACCACCGCGCCGCTCTCGCTCGGCGACTCCAGCTACATCGGCTGGAAGTCGGCGGGGTGCTCGGGGCTGAACCTGGCGACGCTCACCACCGATCCGAAGACGTCCGCGACCATCGCCAGCCAGGCGACCGAGTACGATACCCGCGACCACATCCTGAACCGCGTCGTCACCGTCACGGCGGGTGTTCCAAGCGGGTTCCAGGCAGCGGCCTCCACCTGGGATGTCTCGTCGCTGGCGACTGCCTGGGGCGCCCCTTGAGGTGAGCGCGCTTGCGTGCGGTGCTGGCGGGCGGCCCGCCCTAGCCGCCCAGTGACAGGCGAATCTCTTCCAGGTCCTTGATGCGATCGCGGATGGCGGCCGCCTTCTCGAACTCCAGCGCCTCCGACAGCTCCACCATCTGCCGTTTGAGAGCGGTGATGGTCTTGGGCAGCTCTTCCAGCGCGACGTTGTTGGCCTGTGCCTCTCGCGCCGTCTTGGCGACGTCGACGTAGTCGTCCTGCGCCGTGCCGGCCAGCGCCGCGATCGCCTTTTCGATCGTCTTGGGGGTGATGCCGTGGCGCCTGTTGTGCTCCTCCTGCGCCGCGCGCCGCTCGGCGGTCACCTTGATCGCCTTCTTCATCGAGTCGGTGTGGCGGTCGGCGTACATGATCACCTTGCCGCGCACGTTGCGCGCGGCGCGGCCGATGGTCTGGATCAGCGACCGTTCGGCGCGCAGGAACCCCTCCTTGTCGGCGTCGAGGATGCCGACCAGCGAGACCTCCGGGAGGTCGAGCCCCTCGCGCAAGAGGTTGATCCCGACCAGGACGTCGAACTCGCCCAGGCGCAGGTCGCGCAGGATCTCGATCCGCTCCAGGGTATCGATGTCGGAGTGCAGGTAGCGGACCCGGATGCCGAGCTCGGCGTAGTACTCGGTCAGGTCCTCCGCCATCCGCTTGGTCAGCGTCGTGACCAGCACGCGATCGCCCATCTTGATCCGCTCGCGGATCTCGCCCAGCAGATCGTCGACCTGCTGGCCGACGGGACGGACCTCGATCTCCGGATCGAGCAGCCCGGTGGGGCGGATGATCTGCTCGACCACCACGCCCTGCGCGCGCGTCAGCTCGTACTCGGCCGGCGTCGCCGAGACGAACGTCGCCTGCCCGATGCGGGCCTCCCACTCGTCGAATCGCAGCGGGCGGTTGTCGAGCGCGGACGGCAGCCGGAAGCCGAACTCGACCAGCGTCTGCTTGCGGGAGCGGTCCCCTTTGAACATCGAGCCGATCTGGGGGACCGTCTGGTGCGACTCGTCGACGAAGAGGAGAAAGTCCTTGGGGAAATAGTCCAGCAGCGTCGGTGGCGGCTCCCCCGGCGCGCGCCCCGACAGGTGGCGCGAGTAGTTCTCGATCCCCTTGCAGCGCCCCATCTGCTCGAGCATCTCGAGGTCGTAGAGCGTCCGCTGCTGCAGCCGCTGCTCCTCGACCAGCTTGTTCTCGGCCTTGAGCTCGACGAGCCGCTCGCGCAGCTCGTCCTTGATCCCGGTCATCGCCTTGGTGAGGCGATCGGCGGGCGTCACGTAGTGCGAGCCCGGGAAGATCGACACCTCGTCGATCTTGCGCAGCACCTTGCCACGCAGCGGGTCGACCTCGGAGATGGCGTCGATCTCGTCGCCGAACCACTCCACCCGGATCGCCTTTTCTCGCTCATAGGCCGGGAAGATCTCGACGGTGTCGCCCCGCACCCGGAAGGTGCCGCGGGAAAAGTCGATGTCGTTGCGCTCGTACTGAATCTCCACCAACCGGCGCAGGACCGCGTCGCGCCGCACCTCGACCCCGCGCGCGAGATCGAGCTTCATCCCCAGGTAGGCCTCGGCGGCGCCGATGCCGTAGATGCAGGAGACCGAGGCGACGATCAGCGAATCGCGGCGCGTGAGGAGCGCATAGGTCGCCGCGTGGCGCATGCGGTCGATCTCCTCGTTGATGAGCGAGTCCTTTTCGATGAACGTGTCGGTCGAGGGGACGTACGCCTCGGGCTGGTAATAGTCGTAGTAGCTGACGAAGTAGTGGATGGCGTTGTCGGGGAACAGCGCCTTGAACTCGGTCCAGAGCTGATGCGCCAGTGTCTTGTTGTGGGCCATCACCAGCGTCGGACGCTGAATCTTCTCCACCACCTGGGCCATGGTGAAGGTCTTGCCGCTGCCGGTGATGCCCAGCAGCACCTGCGAGGGGTCGCCGCGCTCCACGCCGGCGGTCAGCTCGGCGATCGCGCGCGGCTGATCGCCCATCGGTTGCAGGTCGGTGACGAGCCGGAACGGGGTCGGCAAAACGCTATAGTGTAGCTCGATGTTTTCGTTGCGCGGCTACTACGCGATCGTCGACGCCACTGCCGCGCTGCTGGCCGACAGCGAGGCGCTCGAGCGGCGCACGCGGCAGCTCTTGGAGGCGGGCCCCTGCTGCTTGCAGCTGCGCGCCAAGGAGATCGGGGCGCGCGCCTTCGCCGCCGCGGCGCGACGGGCGCTCCCGCTTTGCCGCGCGGCCGGGGTGCCCTTCTGCGTGAATGATCGGCTGGACGTCGCCCTCGCCGTCGGCGCGGAGGTGGTCCACCTCGGCCAGGACGACCTGCCGCTCGCCGACGCGCTCTCGGTTCGCGCCGCCGCCGGCCGGCCCGACCTGGTGATCGGCTACTCCACCCACAACGCCGCGCAGGCCGTGGCCGCCGCCAGAGCGGGCGCCGACTACCTCGGCTTCGGGCCCGTCTTCGCCACCAGCAGCAAGCTCAACCCCGATCCCGTGGTCGGCCTCGGTCAACTGGCGGAGATCTGCCGCACCGTCTCCGTCCCCGTGGTGGCGATCGGAGGCGTCACGCCCGCAGAGGCCGGTCTGCTCGCTCAGGCCGGCGCCAGCGCCGCCGCGGTGATCTCGGCGGTCAACAATGCCCCCGACCCGGCCGCCGCCGGTCGCCAGGTCGCCGCCGCCTGGAGGCTCTAGCTGGTGCAGGACGACTTGGGGAGCTTGGCGATCGACTTGAGCTCGCCGCGGGCGTCGCCGGCGCGCGCCGACTTCGGGTAGCGCTTCACCAGATCCGACAGCAGCGCCTTGGCGTCGCCGCAGAATCGGAGCTGCACGAACGACAGCGAGAGCTGCCACATCGCCTCCGGTACCTCTGGCGAGGTCGGGTAGTCCTGGAGCACCTTCTGGAACTCGGCGGCGGCGTTGGGGTACTTGCTCTCCTGCACGAACGACATCCCGATCGCCAGGTGCGCCTGCGAGGCCCGGGGATCTTGGGGGAAACGCTGGATGAAGACCCGGTAGAAGCGGCGGCCGTCGTCGCGCTGGCCTGACGAGAGCCGTTGGCCGGCCTGCGCCCAGAGCTGCTCCTTGTCGTTCGGCATCTCCGGCGCGACGCGGTCGACGATCTTGTTCTGCGTCTGCTCGAGCGCCGCCAGGCGGGCCTCGAACTGGGTCCGGGCCTCGACCCCCTGCCGGTTCTCCAGGTCGACGTTGTGGGCCAGCTCCTCGATGCGCCCCTGGATGGCCTGGATGTCCTGCTCCGACTTGGCCGCCTTGGCGCCCACGTCGGCCGAATTGCGCGTCAGCAGCGCCGTCGCCTCGTCGAGCACCTTGCGCAGGCGGATGACCTGCTCCTTGTATTCCCGGTCGCGCTTGTCGATCTCGTCGAGCCGCACGCGCAGGGCGTTGATGTCGCTCTGCATCTTCTCCCCCTCGCTCGTCGTCACGCAACCGGACGGCGCCCAGAGGCTGAAGAGGGCAACCGCCCCCAGAAT
>Ga0210389_10003348_pt1 | contig 12506 bp, 9 predicted proteins | sample IncBWH28OmetaG_FD_160127 | JGI IMG/M metagenome (GOLD analysis project Ga0210389, IMG submission 160127) | Forest soil microbial communities from Barre Woods Harvard Forest LTER site, Petersham, Massachusetts, United States - Inc-BW-H-28-O ...
CGACCACCAGCCTGCCCTTGGAAATGGCGTACGCGATCGCCGCGCGCTCGTTGGCGGTGGCCTGCTGGGTGCCGAGCGACAGGTTGATGATGTCCGCGCCGTACTTGACCGCGGCGTAGATGCCGTCCCCGACCGCGTCGGCGTACTTCGGGTCCTGGTTGTAGGCGTGGTAGCCCGGCTCGCCTTCGTCCGGGATCACCCGGACGGAGTAGATCTGTGCCGCCGGGGCGACGCCGATCACCCCCAACTGGTCGCCCGGCCCCTGGCCGTGCCCGGCGATGAGGGACGCGACGTAGCTGCCGTGCCGCAGCGGGGGCCGGTAGCCCTTAGGGTCCACGCCGGCCGTGAAGTCCGGCCCGACTCTCACCTGCCCGGTGAGGTCCGGCGTGGCCGGGTCGACACCGGTGTCCAGGACGGCGACGACCACGCCCTTGCCCCGGGTGACCTGCCAGGCTTGCGGCACGCCCATCTGCTGCAGCACCGGCATCTCCGCCGGGCGGACCTGGGCGAGCTGGGCCGGCGGCGCGGGGACGGTGATGCCCAGCGGGGCTGCCGCCGGGTGTGTAAGATTCACCGGGCCTGTCCCCGCCACGGGGGCCGCTAGAGCCACGAGGGGCGCCGGCACGAGCAGCGCGGCGGCTGCCAGGAACGCGCGGGCGGCTAGCATGCGAACTCCCCGTCGCCGCAGTGGACCGGCTGGGGCGCGGAGAGCGCCGCCACGACCGCCTGCACGATCTGGCCCGCGGGTGAGAAGAGCGTGTCCTGCGGCTCATCGGACGTGGTGGCGGGCCTGCCGTCGGCGTAGCCGGACACCGAGAGCACCACGTACGTTCCGGTCACAGAGCTGTCCAGGGTCTGCCGGGCGCTGTCGGTGAACAGCGCGGCGGCGGTGCCGGGGAGTTGCAGGGTGTTCAGCCCGGTGCCAGTGGGACCCGCGCCTGGGGGCACCGAGTCGTGGAACGCGCGCGCCGCCTGGTCGTCCGGGAACACGATCACCCCGACGGTGTAGACCGTGCCGTAGAGCTCGTCGACGTAGCTGGCGCGCAGCGCGGCGACGCACCCGAAGCCGTCGGCCGCGTCCACCAGGGTCGAGTCGAGCGCTGCCGCGCAGCTGTCGCCCGCGCCGATGCCCAGCCGGGTCGCGGTTTCGCTGGTGCCCTGCCCGGTGGTGTAGCCGACGCTCGCGGGGAAGATCTGCCCGAGGGGTGCCCGCTCCCAGCGCTGCGCGATGGCAATCGACTCCGCCTGGGAGATCTCGGCCTGCAACGGGCCGCGGGCCGAAGCGGAATGGGCGTACCTCGCGGCCTGGAGGGCTATGCCGAGGCTCACCACGGCGATCAAGCCGCATGCCACGATCAAAGCTGCGCGCCTGCCGGTCACATAGCGAGGGTAGCCGACTGACGCCAGGGCCGATAGGCCATCATGGCCCCATGGGTGATCTGATCTTGCTCCGGCACGGGCAGACTGAATGGAGCGCGGCCGGCAAGCACACCGGGCGGACCGACATCCCGCTCACCCCGGCCGGGGAGGCGGGTGCTTCAAGGCTAGCGCCCTCGCTTGCGGCCCGGGTCGCCAATGGCCACCCCATCGCCGCGGTCTTGACCTCGCCGGCCAGTCGCGCGGTTCGCACCGCAGAGCTCGCCGGGCTCGGCGGCCCGTCCGGCCCGGGAGAGGCCACCGGCACCGTGAAGCCGGAGACCGATCCTGACCTATGGGAATGGGATTACGGCGGGTATGAGGGCAAAACGACTCCGGAGATCCGCGCCGGGCGCCCAGGCTGGTACCTGTGGACCGATGGCGTGATCCCCGGCGATGCCGCGCACCCAGGTGAGACCCTCAGCCAGGTCGGCGAGCGCACGGACCGGGTGCTGGCCTGCGCACGGCGACTGCTGCCCTCCGGGGATGTCGCCCTGGTGGCGCATGGCCACGTGCTGCGCGTGCTCACCGCCCGCTACCTGGGCCTGCCGCCAGCTGACGGGCGGCTGTTCCGGCTTGACACCGGGACGATCTCGACCCTCGGCACCGAGCACGACGAACCCGTCATCCTGACCTGGAATGTCCCCTCGCGCTAGCCGGCACAGCTTTAGCCGGGCACAGCTTTGATCAGGCACAGCTTTGATCAGGCACAGCTTCTAGTCGGGCGCGGCCTGGGCTGCTTGCGGGCGGGTTTCCTCGCGGAGCCAGCTGAGGTACGCGGCCACGCCGCCGATGATCGGGATGGCGACAACCTCGGGCTCGTCGTAGGAGTGCCGCTCGGCGATGAACTCGATGAGCTCCTTGCAGCGGTCGGCGGTCGTCTTGAAGAAGACGAACCACTCCTCGGCGCGCTCAATCTCGTCGTTCCACCAGAAGGTCGATGCCATCGGCCCGGCAACCTGGCTGCCCGCCGCAAGCCGTGCCTCGACGGCGGCCCGGGCGAGCGCCATCGCCTCGGCCCGCGAGTCGCACATGGTCTGCACCTGCAGGAACTCGATCCCCACCTGGTGGCCAACCCCGTTTGCCGCCATGCTCACTGATGGTACGCGCCTTGTTCCCGATTGCGAAGAGGCGGTGCTCCCCGCGCCCCCGGCAGGCGGCGTACCCGTCCGGGCAAGTCCTGGGAAAAGGCAATAATAGCGACATGCAGGAACAGGCCGACGCGACGAGGCGAGAGCCGCGGCCCTTCCCCGCGATCGACCCCGAGCCCGATCACCGGTACTCATGGCGCGCGCTGCTGCGCGCCGGGACGGCACTCGCCGTCGCCTGCGCCGTCGCCGCCGGGATCTTCTTCGGGGTGCGGGTTATCCGCCTCCCGGCGGCTGGCAACCCAGCCCACGGCCAGGCGGCCGCCACCCAGCTGGCCCCGGGCCAGGCGGCCGCTAAAAACCCGGCCCGCGGCCAGGCGGCCACGGCCGCCGCCCCGTTTTCCGACGATGACGGGATGATCGTCTTCGAGCAGCAGCCCAGCGGCCTGCTCGGCACCGCCAGCCCGGACGGCAGCCACCCGGTGCTCGACGCCAAGCTCGGCGGGCTGCAGGGCTACGACATCCCGGTCGCCTCCCCCGACGGGCGCTACCTGGTGAACGCCGCCGCGCAGCTCATCACCCTGGGTGCCCGCGGCCCCGTGTCCGTCACCCAGCTCCCGGCGCTGAGCGACCAGGCCTCCACCACCTCTGGCGGCCTGCCGGAGTGGATGACGCCCACGTTCGCCGACGGCGGCAGGTACCTGGCGATCACCGAGTGCGACCCGGCCGGGCCGCCCACCACGGCGCTCTACACCGAGTGGGCGGGCTGGCTCATCCCGGTCGGTGCGCCCGCCACGAGCGGGAAGCCAGCCAGGCCGCAGTCGTTCGGCCTCGTCACGGCGGCCGTCGGCGACCCAGGCTCCGACGCCCTGCTGGCGGCTGCCCCGGCGGACAGGGCGGCGGCCAGCCAGCAGGTCACCTGCGACGGCCCGCCGCAACCGGACGGCGGCATCGACCTGCTGGCCCCCGGCAAGCCGCCCAAGGAGATCATCACCGCCGCGGCCCTGCGCAGCGCGGCCGGGTGGCAGCCGTCCACCCCCGTGCAACTCGGGCTGGTTCCCAGCCCGGACGGCAGCCAGTTCATCGCGACGATGACCAGCGACACGGCGCCCCCCGCGGGAGCGGGGCAGGGCGCTGGGGCCGGCGGCGGGGCACCGGGTGCCGGTGCCCCGGGATTCGGGGCAGCCACCGCCAGCTTCGTGGTCGGCCAGTCCGGCACGATCCTGGAGGCCCTGCCCGCATCGGCCGGCCTCGGCCAGCTCGCCTGGTCCCCGGACGGCCGGCAGGTCGCGACGTGCGCCGCCGCACCCAGGCAGGCCTCGACCGTCTCGGTGCTCACCGTACGCGCGGCCGGGACCGCGACGGCTGGAACGGTGGCCCCACTGGGCGTCCGGACATACCCGCTGCCTGGGAGGCACGACGTGCACTGCGACCAACTGCTGTGGTCCCCCGACGGCAGGCAGCTGGCCTACTCCGGGACCGTGACCTCCCAGGGCCTCACCCAGGCCGATGACATCCAGCACGGCTGGACGATCATCGACTTGCGCACCGGCACCGTCCACGACGTGGCCGCCCCCGGCCAGCCCGCCGCCTGGCTCGTGGTCTCGAAGGGCGCCGCCTGATGGGCACCGTGTGGCAGTTCATCAGGGGCCTGCGGCAGCGCGCGGGGGTGTCGGTCGGGATCTTGCTCATCGCGGTCGTCGCGGCGGCCGCGGCGACGACCGGGCCGGCGTATGACGCGGCGGCGCGCTCCTCCGTGATGCGGGACGCGCTAGACACGCCGACGGTCATTGACCGGACGGTGGAAGCCAACAGCAGCGGATCGGTCGCGGGCCTGACCGACAGCCTGGCGACCCAGGCCGGAGGGGTGCTCGCGACGCACCTTGGCGGCCCGGCGCAGCTGAGCAGGCTCTTCCAGCCCCCAGTGGAGGACACGCTGGTCCAGGTGCCGGTGACCCGGCCGGGGAAGGCCGGGGCGCGCATGCCGAGCATCTTGCTCTCCCTCAGCTGGCACAGCGGCCAGTGCACGCACCTGCGGATCACCGCGGGGACCTGCCCGGCGCAGGCGGGGCAGGTGATGATCTCCCAGTCCTTCGCGGCCGCCTTGCACCTGAAGCCGGGCGACATGCTCGCCACGCCGGACGCAGGGCTCACGACGCTGAGCATCACCGGGGTGTACGCGGTGCCGTCGGCCGCCGACATCGCCTCCGCGTACTGGCTCGACGGCGCCTGCGCGGACTTCTCCTTCGAGCACTCCTGCACCATCGGCGGCAGCTCGGCCGACGCCGGGACGCGGCAGCCTGACGGGATGTTCACCCCCGCCGGCACGCTCAGCGGCTTGTCCCCCGCCATCCAGGGCCAGGCGGCGGCCTGGTGGGTGCTTCGCCCCGACGGCGTGCGGCCCGCTGACCTCGCCACGCTGACCGCGGCGGTGAACGAGTTCCTCAACGACCCGGGGATGCAGAGCGCGTTCGACACCGCGAGCAGCTCGATCCCGCAGTTGACTGCCCAGGTGACCGGCGACTGGGGCACGCTGGACGTCCCGGTCTACCTCATCAGCGGGCAACTGCTGCTGCTCGCCTGGCTGCTGCTGTTCCTGATCGCGACCGACGCGGCCGAGGCCCGCGCCTCAGAGGTCGCCCTGGCCAGGCTGCGCGGCTACGGCCGGGCCAGGACCGCCGCGTTCGGGATCTCAGAGCCCGCGGCCCTGCTGGCGATCAGCTTCCCGGCCGGGGCGCTCGCCGGCTGGGCGTTCACCTCCCTGCTCGGCAGGGAACTGCTGAGGCCCGGCACTCCCACGGTCCTGCCGTGGCCGGGAATCGCGGCGGCCGCCGCCGCCACGCTCGGCGGCCTTGTCGCGGTCCTGCTCGCCGCACGGCGGGCACTGACCCGGCCGATCACCGAACAGTGGCGGCGGACCGCCCGGGACGCGGCCCGGCGCGGCTGGGTGCTCGACGGGGTGCTGCTGACTGGCGCGGTCGCTGGCCTGGCCGAGTTGTTCGCCGGCGGCTTCGCGACCGGTGCCAGGTCCGGCGCGCTTGGCCTGCTCGTCCCCGGATTGCTCGGCCTCGCCGCCGCCGTGATCGCGTCGAGGCTGCTGCCCGCCGCCTGCGTCCTGGCCTTCGCCGTGACCCGGCGCCGCGGCGGGACCGCGGTGTTCCTCGCGGTACGTCACATCGCCCGGCGCGCCAGCGGGACACGCACCACCATCGCGGTGGCCACGGCGTTCTCGCTGGCCACGTTCGCGATCACCGGCTACGCGGTCGGCCAGCGCAACATCGAGCGGGTCGCCGCCGCGCAGACGGGTGCCGACGGAGTGCTCACCGTCCAGGCGCCCGAACGGCAGGACCTCGGCGCGATCGTGAACCGGATCGACCCCAGCGGCACGCAGGCGGCCGCCGTCGACGTCACCTCCGGCGCGGGGAACGGCACTGCGCTCCTCGCCGTCCAGCCTGCCCGGTTCGCGCGGGTCGCGGCGTGGCGGCCGGGCTTCCTGACCGACCGCCAGTCCCCGGCGGCCCTCGTGGCCAAGCTTTCCCCGCCGGTCGCCCCGCCGGTCCTGATTCCGGCGGCCGCCACGGCGGTGCGCGTCCGCATCGGCGATGTGTCCGGGGTCCAGCCAGGATCGGTCCTCACGTTCTGGGTGTCTGACACCTCGCCGGGAAGTGGTGGCGGCCAGACCCCGCAGCCCACCGGCCCGCTGGCCGCCAGCAACGGCGGTTTCGCCACCGCGGCCCTGTCCGGCTGCCCCTGCGAGCTGACCATGCTCAGCATCGATGCCCCACTCAGTGCTGCCAGCCCCCCGGGGCAGCAGCCGGGTGGCGTCACGCTGTCGGACCTGAGCGTCGACGTGCACGGGAACTGGAGACCGCTCCCCGGCGCGCTCGCCGCGTCGCGGACGGCGTGGAGCGCGGGAGCGGTGGCACCCGGGCCCTCCTGCGCCGCCACCACAGGCAGCCTGGCACCTGGCGGTGCCGCCGAAACCCGGTGGTCGTTCCAGGTCAGCGGGGGATGCAGTGCGGCGCTGACGCGGGTTGACGTCCCTAACCCCCTGCCGGCCCTGGTTTCCAGCGGGGTGCCGGGCAGCAGCGGGCCGGTCTCGGCCCTCGGCTTGGACGGGCGCACCCTCACGATCGCGCCGGTCACGCTCGCGGCCGCGGTCCCCGGCGCGCCCGCCGACGGGATCGTGGTAGACCGGACGCTGGCGCTGCGGGCCGCGTATTACCAGGAGTCGGGTTCCGTCACCGAGCAGGTGTGGACCGCTCCTGGCGCGCTCACGTCCATCCGGGCGAAGCTGGCCGCGGCAGGCGTGGTGATCAGCGGCGTGGCGACGATCGGGCAGGCGGAGACGACCTTGGACCGGCAGGGCCCGGCGCTGGCGAGCGTGCTGTTCGTCGCCGCCGCCGGGAGCGCCGCGCTGCTGGCCGCCGGGGCGGCCGTGCTTGGGCTTTACCAGGCTGGACGCCGCCGGCGCCACGAGTACGCGGCGCTGATCGCGGGCCGGGTGTCGCGCCGGTCGCTGCGCGCCTCGGTGCTGATCGAGCAACTGGTGGTGCTCGGCTTCGGGACGCTCACCGGGATCGCCGCCGGGCTGGCCGCGGCCGCCACCGTCTTGCCGCACGTGCCCGAGTTCCGCTCACCCCCGGCGTCGCCGCCGCTGCTGTACGCGCCGCCGCCCGTTCCAGTCGGAGTGCCGTTGCTGGTCGCGGCGGCCATCTTGGGGCTGGCCGCGACGGTGGCGGCGCTGGCCGTAGTAGCGTCCGCCCGCCCGGAGCTGCTCAGGCAGGCGCAGGCATGAGCTTGCGAGCGAATCGGCAAGCACTGCGCGTCCGCGAATGCGGCCGGCGAGCACCAGCGAGGAGGTGGCAGTGAGCGAGCTCGCGAGCGAATCGGCAAGCACTAGGCGTCCGCGAATGCGGCCGACGAGCACCAGCGAGGAGGTGGCATGAGCGGGAAGGCAAGCACAGCCGTGAGCGGGACAGCGGGGCAGCCCGCGACGGCCGCGCCGCCCCCGGTGGCGGTGCGGTGCGAGAACCTGGTGCACGTCTTCGGCACGCCGGGCAATGAGGTCGCCGCGCTGCGCGGCGTGGACCTGCTCATCGAGCCCGGCGAGATGGTCGCGCTGCTCGGCCCGTCGGGCGCGGGCAAGACCACCTTGCTGTGGCACCTGGCCGGGCTGCTCAAGCCGACGGCCGGGATCGTGGAGATCAACGGCAGGCCGCTGGCCGGCCTCACCGGGCGGGACCTGACCGGCATGCGGCTGCGCGAGGTCGGCATGCTGCTGCAGAACCCCGCCAGTAACCTCCTGCCGAGCCGGACCGCGCTCGGCAACGTGCTGTTCGCCCAGTCCCCGACCCGGCGCACCCGGGCGATGAAGCGCAAGCGGGCACGCGACCTGCTGGACAGGGTGGGCCTCGCGCACGCCGCGCACCGCCCCGCCGGGCTGCTGTCCGGTGGCGAGCAGCAGCGCCTCGCGCTCGCCGTGGCCGTCGCCAACGGGCCGCGGTTGCTGCTGGCCGACGAGCCGACCAGCCAGCTCGACCCGGCCTCGGCCGCTGACGTGATCGAGCTCATCCAGGCGGCGAACGCCAGCCTGGGCACCACGGTGGTGGCGGTCACCCACGACCCGGACGTCGCCGCCGCCCTCGGCCGGACGGTGACCATCCGCGACGGGCGCGTGGGCTCGGCGGGGCATGGCGGCCGGGACTTCGTGGTCGTCGGGAAGGACGGGACCCTCACGCTGCCCGCTGACATGCTGGACGAGCTGCCGCCAGGGTCCCTGGCCGAGGCCAGCCGCGCGGAGGACGGCGGCGTCCTGCTGCGCCGCGTGGACCCGGGGCGACTCGCGGCACCCGATCCAGCGCAGGAGGCGTCGTGAGCCCGCTGCTGGAGGCGTCGGGGCTGCGCGTGCACCGGGGCGGCCGGACCCTGTTCTCCGACATCAGCCTCGCCGTCTCGCCCGGTGAGCGAATCGCCGTCACCGGCCCTTCCGGCAGCGGCAAGACGAGCCTCCTGTCAGTCCTGGCCGGCCTGGCCGCGCCCGACGCGGGGATCGTGCTGCGCGCCAGCGCCCCCGTCTCGGCTGGCCGGCTCCCCGGCCGCACGGCCGCGGTCCTGCAGGGCTTCGGCCTGGTGTCGCTGCTCACCGCCGCCGAGAACGTGGAGATCGGACTGCGCGCGGCGGGAATCCCGGCCCGTTCGGCCATGGACGCGGCCGCGCAGGCCCTCGCCGGCCTGGGCCTCGGCGACCATGCCGATCACCTGGTCCAGGAGCTCTCCGGAGGCCAGCAGCAGCGCGTGGCAGTAGCGCGCGCCCTGGCGTCCGAGCCCGAACTGCTGATCGCCGACGAGCCGACAGCCGAGCAGGACGCCGTAGCCCGCGAGCTGGTCCTGGCCCGCATGTTCGCGGTCGCGACCGCTGGCGGCGCGATCGTCTTGGCCACCCACGACCCGGAGGTTGCCGCCCGCTGTGACCGGGTGATCAGCCTGGCCCGCCACCTCCCAGCCCCCGCCTGACGCTCCCCCGTCACCTTCCGTCCTCGCCTGACCCTCCCCTGTCACCTTCCGTCCTCGCCTGACCTCCCCGTCACCTCCGCCTGGGCACGCGATGGCGCCATCGCCACCTCCCGCCAGGGGACGTGATGGCACCATCGCAGGCTGTATGGGACCCGCGATGGTGCCAGTGCATGCACGATTAGGAGACAGCACCTACGCCATCGCGGCCCCTGAGTGCGAGATAGCCCGATGCGGGGCACCGTCGCGGAGCGACTGGCCGCCCTTGACCCGGGCAACGCGCAGTGGCAGCGCGACGTGGAGCACGCGCGGCGGCGGCTCAGGGAGCTTCCAGAGGGCGAACCGGGGGCCGGCCGGGTGATATTCGCGTATGCCGGCCGGCAACGGGCCGGTAACATTCGCTGTGGATACTCACCACGACTCGGCGGAGGGCATACGTGGTTACGCAGGCGACGCGGCTGGCGGACGTTCGGTACGACATCCGGGGGCCGGTCCTGCGGCGAGCCCGGGAGCTTGAGGCCGAGGGGCACGAGATCATCAAGCTCAACATCGGGAACCCCGCGCCCTTCGGGCTGTTCACGCCCGATGCCGTCCTGGAGCACGTGACCAGGTCCATCGCCGGGTCGCAGGGATACTCCGACGCGCGCGGCATCCTGGAGGCCCGCGAGGCCGTGACCCGGTATTACACCCGGCGCGGCGTGGCCGGGGTGACCCCGGACCATGTCTACCTCGGCAACGGCGTGTCCGAGCTGATCGTGATGTCGCTGCAGGCGCTGCTCAACCCGGGCGATGAGGTGCTGGTGCCCACCCCGGACTACCCGCTGTGGACCGGGGCGGTGAGCCTGTGCGGCGGGCGGGCCGTGCACTACCGGTGCGCGGAGGACCTCGACTGGAACCCGGACGTCGAGCATGTGGCCTCGCTGGTCACGAAGCAGACCCGGGCGATGGTCATCATCAACCCCAACAACCCCACCGGCGCCGTGTACTCGCGCGAGACGCTGGAGCAACTGCTGCAGGTCGCGCGGGAAAACAACCTCCTCGTGCTGGCCGATGAGATCTACGACCAGATCCTCTTCGACGACGCGATCCACCACCACGTGGCCGGGCTAGCCCCGGACCTGCCCATTCTCACACTCGGCGGAATGTCGAAGACGTACCGGCTGGCTGGATATCGTTCTGGCTGGCTGGCCGTTACCGGCCCTCGGGAGCCGATCGCGGAGTACCTGGAGGGGCTGGAGCTGCTGGGGAACATGCGGATGTGCCCGAACGTCCCGGCGCAGCACGCGATCCCGGCCGCGCTGGACGGCGGCATCGACATCACGCCGCTGCTGCAGCCCGGCGGGCGGCTGCGCGACCAGCGGGACCACGCGTGGGGGCTGCTGTCCGCGATCCCCGGCGTCGAGTGCTACAAGCCGGCCGGGGCGCTGTACCTGTTCCCGCGGCTGGATCCCGAGGTGCACAAGATCTCCGACGACCAGAAGATGTGCATCGACTTCCTGGAGCAGCAGCACGTCCTGCTGACCCACGGCACGGGCTTCAACCTGCCGTCCACGGACCACGTCCGCGTGGTGTTCCTGGCCCCGGTCGATATCCTCGAAGACGCGATCGGCCGCCTGGGTACCTTCCTGTCAGGCTATCGACAGTAGGTTCGCCCGGATCCGGCGCCGCCGGGGTACCATGACCGGGTGGCCGACGTTTCCCCCCACGTGCTCGAGCGCTACAGCCGGGTCCCCGAGCAGGCGACCGCGGACGGGCCGGCGGATGAGTTCCTGCACCTGGCGTGCCTGACGTACTCCGACATGGACAATCCGGAGCGCTGGGCGCGGGCGCGGGAGATCCTGCGCGCCAGCCCGGGCCTCGCCGAGGGCAACGTCCACGTGGCGGCCGCCACCGCCGGCACCGGTGCACTGCGCCGCGTCCTGGCCGGCGACCCGGAGGCCGCGAGCCGCGAGGGCGGCCCGTTCCGCTGGACGCCGCTGTGCTACCTCGCCTACGCCAGGCACGACCCGGACATCACGCTGCCCGCGGTCCTGCAGGCGGCGCGACTGCTGCTCGGCGCCGGCGCGGACCCCAACGCCGGCTACCTCTGGCACGGCCTCCCGACGCCGTTCACCGTGCTCACCGGCGCCTTCGGGGAGGGTGAGCTCGGCCCGGTCAGGCAGCCCCGCCACCCGCACTCGCTCGCGCTCGCCCGCCTGCTGCTGGAGGCCGGCGCGGACCCGAACGACGGCCAGGCGCTGTACAACCGGATGTTCCAGCCGGGCAACGACCACCTGAAGCTGCTCATCGAGTTCGGCCTGGGCAACGGGGACGGCGGGCCGTGGCGGCAGCGCCTCGGTGACGCGCTTGACACTCCCGCCGGCATGGTGCGCGGGGCGCTTGCCTGGGCGATCACCCACGGCATGACAGAACGGGTCCAGCTTCTCGTTCCCCTCCCCGCCATTGACCTGACGGTCCCCTGGGGACGGGGTGACCCGGCCGGACGGGAAGTCACCTGGACGGCGATGGCCGCCACCACCGGGCACCGGGACCTCGTCGATTACCTCGTCACGCACGGCGCCCCGCCGTGCGTCCTCGCGCCCGCCGACGCCTTCGTCGCGGCGGCCCTGGCGGCAGACCGTGGATGGCTCGGCGAGTTGCTGGCCCGCAACCCGGGCCTGCCCGACGAGGTGCGGGCGGCCCGGCCGGCCCTGGTGACCTGGGCCGCTGCCATCGGCGCCATCCCAGCCGTGGAGCTCCTCGTGGAGCTCGGCTTCGACGTGAACGCCATGGGCCGCACCGACATACCAAGCGACCAGCCATGGCAGACGGCGCTGCACGAGGCGGCCGGGGACGGGAACCTGGAGCTGGCCGCGGCACTGCTCCGCCTCGGCGCCGACCCCGGCATCCGCGACGCCCGGTTCGACGGCACGCCGCTGGGCTGGGCCCGCCACTTCGGCCAGCACGCCGTCGCCGCCCTGCTCGCCGGCTACCAGCGCTGACGCGGCCCGCCCGGCACGCGGCCCGCCCGGCACGCGGCCCGCCCGGCACGCGGCCCGACCGGCACGCGGCCCGACCGGCACGCGGCCCGCCCGGCACGCGGCCTTGCCAGCGCTGACGAGCCCCGCAGGCAGGTAGAGTCGGGTAAATGGGGCAGCGTGCGGTGGTTGTGACGGGTGGGTCTCGCGGGATTGGGGCGGCGATCGCGGCGGCGTTCGCCGAGGCAGGCGACCGGGTTGCGGTGCACTACGGGTCGAACGCCGGCGCCGCGGCGGCGGTGCGTGACGGCCTGCCGGGCGAGGGGCATGTCATCGTCCAGGCCGACATGGCGGACCCGGGCGCGGTGCAGGCGATGCTCGACTCGGCCGCCGCGCAACTCGACGGTCTCGACGTGCTGGTCAACAACGCGGGCGTGTACCTCCCGCACCCGGTGGTGGACTCCTCCTACGAGGAATGGCAGGTGGCCTGGCGGACGACGCTGGACATCAACCTGCTGGGCGCGGCGAACGC
>Ga0210389_10003349_pt1 | contig 12505 bp, 10 predicted proteins | sample IncBWH28OmetaG_FD_160127 | JGI IMG/M metagenome (GOLD analysis project Ga0210389, IMG submission 160127) | Forest soil microbial communities from Barre Woods Harvard Forest LTER site, Petersham, Massachusetts, United States - Inc-BW-H-28-O ...
GACGCCGCCCTTGGTCTCGATGCCGAGGGTCAGCGGCGTGACGTCGAGCAGCAGCACATCCTTGACGTCGCCGGCGAGCACGCCGGCCTGGATGGCGGCGCCGACGGCGACCACCTCGTCGGGGTTGACCCCGCGGTGGGGCTCTTTGCCGGTCAGCTCTTTGACCTTCTCCTGGACCGCGGGGGAGCGGGTCATGCCGCCGACAAGCACCACGTGCTCGATCTCCTTGACGCCCTTGGCTTTGGCGTCGTCCATCGCCTGGCGCACAGGCGCGACCACACGATCGAGCAGATCGCTGGTCAGTTCGGAGAGCTTGGCGCGGGTGAGGCGCGTGTCCAGGTGCTTGGGCCCGGAGGCGTCGGCGGTGATGAACGGCAGGTTTATCTGCGTCTCCTGCGTGGTGGACAGCTCGATCTTGGCCTTCTCGGAGGCCTCGTACAGGCGCTGGAGCGCCATCGGGTCGGCCGCCAGGTCGATGCCCTGGGACTTCTTGAACTCGGACACGAGCCAGTCGACGATTGCCTTGTCGAAGTTGTCGCCGCCGAGGTGGTTGTCGCCGGCGGTCGACTTGACCTCGAACACGCCGTCGCCGATCTCCAGCACGGACACGTCGAAGGTGCCGCCGCCGAGGTCGAACACGAGGATCGTCTGGTCGGACTCCTTGTCGAGGCCGTACGCGAGCGACGCGGCGGTCGGCTCGTTGATGATGCGCTTGACGTCGAGGCCCGCGATCTTGCCGGCGTCCTTGGTCGCCTGACGCTGGTCGTCGTTGAAGTACGCCGGGACGGTGATCACGGCCGAGTCGACCGCCTCGCCCAGATACGCTTCCGCGTCTGACTTGAGCTTCTGCAGGATCATCGCCGAGATCTCCGGCGGTGAGTGCTGCTCGCCACCGGCTTCCACGCGTGCGTCGCCGTTGGGGCCGGCGACGACCTTGTACGGCACGATCGACTCCTCCTCGCGCACCTCGGCCTCCTTACGGCCCATAAAGCGCTTAATCGAGAAGACGGTGTTCTGTGGGTTGGTCACGGCCTGGCGCTTTGCGACGGTGCCCACGAGGCGCTCGCCGGATGCCGCGAACGCGACCACCGACGGGGTCGTGCGACCGCCCTCGGCGTTCTCGATGACGGTCGGCTCGCCGCCCTCGAGCACCGCCATGCACGAGTTGGTCGTGCCCAGGTCGATGCCTATTGTCTTGGCCATGCGTATTGCTCCTTCTATTTTGAAATCGTCGTTGACGGCGCTGTGCACCGGCTCGACTAATAAGCCTTATAAATCTAAGTGAGAGTGTGGCAGATTTCCTGCCAAGCGTCAAGTGGTAGTTATCGTGGGCCTCGTCCGGCACCCACCAAACGGGTTCTTTGCGGTAACTAGCGCGAGCGACGTGGGTATGAGCGGACAGACATGACCCGCCTTGAGCGCAACGCCAACATCGCCGCCGTGGTGATCCCATTCCTCGGCGTGATCACGGCAGCGGTGCTCTTGTGGAACCACTTCCTGGGCGTCCGCGACCTGGCGATCTTCGCCATCATGTACCTGCTGAGCGCGCTCGGCATCACCGTCGGCTTTCACCGCCTACTCACCCACCGCGCCTTCCAGACGCGCCCGTGGCTGCGCTACACGCTGGCGATCCTCGGCTCGATGTCGCTGCAGGGCGGCGTGATCGACTGGGTCGCCGACCACCGCAAGCACCACACGTTCACCGACGAAGAGGGCGATCCCCACAGCCCCCACGCCGGTCACGGAGCCGGCCTGCGCGGCATGGTCGCGGGCCTGTGGCACGCACACGTGGGCTGGCTGTTCGAGACCCACGGCCAGGCGTCGTCGAAACGCTACGCGGCCGACCTGGTCGAGGACCCGACCATGCGGCGCATCAACAAGAACTTCCCGCTGATCGCGCTCGGCAGCCTCGTGCTGCCGTTCGTGCTCGGCGTCGCGCTCAGCGGCGGCTCGCTCGTCGACGGCGGCCTGTCGGCTCTGCTGTGGGCGGGGCTCGTACGAATCTTCCTCGTGCACCACATCACCTGGAGCATCAACTCCATCTGCCACTTCTTCGGCAGCCGCCGCTTCGACACCGACGACCAGTCCACCAACGTCTTCTGGCTGGCGCTACCGTCGCTCGGCGAGGCCTGGCACCACAATCACCACGCGTTCCCCCAGTCCGCGTTCCACGGTCTGCGCTGGTATGAGCTCGATCCTTCCGGCTGGCTGATCCTCGGGCTCGAGCGCGTCGGACTGGCGTGGGACGTCGTCAAGGTCACGCCCGAGCGGGCGCGCGCGAAGCTAGCCGCTTAGCGCTACCTTCAGTGGCATGAACCTGGTCCCAGCGGGGCCGATCAAGCCTAGTTTGCGCGGCGTGCTTCACGAGTACGCGTTCTTCGTGTCGCTCGCGTGTGGCGCGGCACTGGTGCTCGCCGCGGGCAACGGGCGCGCGCGGCTCGCCGCCTTGATCTACGCCGGGGCCGTGTCCGCGCTGCTCGGCACCAGTGCGCTGTATCACCGCGTCACCTGGCGCCCGCGCGCGCGGCGCTGGATGCGCCGGCTCGACCACTCGATGATCTTCGTGCTGATCGCCGGCACCTACACACCGGTCGCGCTGCTCGCGCTCAAAGGCACCCTGGCCAGCACCGTGCTGATCGTCCTGTGGCTCGGCGCACTCGGCGGCATGGTCTTCAAGCTGTTGTGGATCGACGCCCCCAAGTGGGTGTTCGCGGTCGTGTACGTCGCGCTCGGGCTGGTCACCGCCGCCGTCTTCGGCGAGCTGCCTGCCGCCATCGGCTGGCTCGGCGCCGCCGGCCTCGCCGCCGGCGGGCTGCTGTACGTGCTCGGCGCGATCGTGTACGCGAGTGAGCGCCCCAACCCGTGGCCCAAAGTCTTCGGCTACCACGAGGTGTTCCATTCGCTGGTGCTCGCCGCGGCGGCGATGCACTATGCGGTGATCGCCTTCGCCGTGCTCCCCCGCGGCTGAAACTCGCCCCGGCTGGGACACATGCGCGCGAGCGCGCACTCATCGCACGCGGGCGAGCGTGCGTGACACGTGCGCCGCCCGTGGCGCAGCAGGTTGACGTGCAGCTCGAGCTCCTCGCCGGGCGGGGTCAGCGCGAGCATGCTGTCGTGCAGCTCCTCGAACGGCGCCCCCGGGCGCAACAGCCGCAGACGCATGCCCACGCGCGAGACGTGGGTGTCGACGGGCACGTCTCGTCGGCCGTACGCGAACAGCAGCACGCACGCGGCCGTCTTGCGCCCGACGCCCGGCAACGACACGAGGTAGTCGCGGGCCTGCTCGATCGGTGCGTGCTCGAGCCACGCCAGCGACAGCTCGGGCTCGTCGGACGCCTGGCCGCGGGGCGCCCGGCCGCGGGGTGCCCGGCCGCGGGGTACCCGCGACCCGGGCGGCAACGCACCGTCCTCGGGTACCCGCGACCCGGGCGGCAACGCACCGTCCTCGCCTTGCCCCTCGGAGATCGCGCGCAGGATCGCCTGGATGCGGGCGGACTTGACCTTGGAGATGCCGCCCGGGCGGATCGCCTCCTCGACCTCCCCGAGCGGCGCGTCGCGCACCTGCTCCCAGCTCGCGAAGCGCTCGCGCAGGCGCAGGTAAGCAACGTCGCGGTTGCGATCGTTGGTCGACTGCGAGAGCACCGTCAGCACCAGCTCGGCGATCGCGTCGCCGTGGGGTCGCATCGACGGGATGCCGTACACCTCACGCAGACGGTCGCGCACGCGGGCGACCCGCGCTCGGGTCGGCCGTTTGAACGCGCTCAGGTCACTGGGCACGGCTGCACGGTAGCCGGCGGGCCGCGCGCGGATATCCTCGCCCGGTGCCCGAGGCCAGGGACCACAGCCCCGTGAGCGAGCTCGCGCGGCGCGTCCCGGCGTGGGCGATCACCACGGCCGCGTCGATCGCGTACCTGATCGCCGCCCCCGCCAGCCCGGACCTGGCCGCCGCCAGCTACCGCAGCAGCCTGTTCTCGAGCGCCGGCTTCACGCTCTGGGACAACTCGTGGTACGGCGGACACCACCTGCCCGCATACTCGCTGCTCTCTCCCGGCCTGGGCGCCCTGATCGGCCCCCAGCCGCTGGCTGCGATCTCGATGATCCTCGCCACCGTCCTGTTCACGCAGGTGATCAACGGCTGCTTCACGCCGCGGGCAGTGCGCATCGCCACCGTGTGGTTCGCCATCGGCGCGTCCGTGTCGCTGCTGTCCAGCCGCGTGCCGTTCGACCTGGGCCTCGCGATCGGCCTCGGCGCGGTGCTCGTGGCACGCCGCGGACATATGTGGAGCACGCTCGCGCTGAGCGTGCTCACCGCCATCGCCAGCCCCGTCGCCGGCGCCTTCCTCGGGCTGGCGTTCCTGACGTGGGCGCTCGCCTCGGCGTCCGTGTCAGCCGGCGATCGCAGCTCGGGCGCCAGCGCCGGTCGCGGCCCGGGCGTCGGCGTCGGCGTCGGCGTCGGCGTCGGCGGGACGCGTATCTGGGCGGCAGCGCTGACGCTCGCGGCGCTCGCCCCGATTGCGCTGTTGGCGGTCGCGTTCCCCGAAGGCGGGGCCCAGCCGTTCGTCGGCTCAGCGTTCTTCCCGGCGCTCGCCGGGGTGCTCGTGATCGGCGCACTGATCGAACGCCCTCCCGCGGACGCTCCCGTGAGCACGACCGACGCGCTGCGACTGCTGCGCGTCGGCGCGGGGCTGTACGCGCTTGCGCTCACCGGCTCCTACTTGGTGCACACGGCCGTCGGCGGCAACGCCGACCGGCTCGGCGCTCTGATCGGCGGGCCGGTGGCCGCGTGCGTGCTCACCGGCGCCTCGCGCAGGCGCCGCCAGGCGCTAATCGTGCTCGCGCCATTCCTCCTGTACTGGCAGGCGAACGCTCCGGTGGCAGATTTCTCGGCGGCCGCCTCCGACCCCGCCGTCGCGTCCTCGTACTACACGCCGCTGATCGGCGAGCTGCACGCGCTCGGGGTCGGCTACGGAGCGCGCCCGGCGCGCATCGAGGTGGTTGCCACGGCCGACCACTGGGAGGCGCGCTGGCTCGCGCCGCACGTGATGCTCGCCCGTGGCTGGGAGCGCCAGCTGGACACCTACCGCAACGGGCTGTTCTACGACGGCGCCCCACTGAGCGCCGCGCGCTACCGCGCGTGGCTGTCCGAGAACGCAGTCTCCTACGTGGCGCTGTCGGACGCGCCACTCGACTACTCCGCCTCCTCCGAGGCGCGCCTGGTCCGCGGCGGGCGTGTGGGCGGGCAGGCGCCATACCTGAAGGAGATCTGGCACTCGCGCCACTGGCGCCTGTACGCCGTCCAAAACGCCACCCCGCTCGCGCAGCCGCCCGCGCGGCTGAGCGGCGCGAGCAGCGACACGTTGAAGCTCGACGTTCCGCGCCCCGGCTCCTACACGGTGCGCGTACACTTCACGCCCTACTGGGCGCTGTCAGCCGGCAGCGGCAGCGGCAGCGGCTGCGTCAGCCGCGGACCGGGCGACTGGACCGAGGTGCAGGCGCGGCGGCCCGGCACGTTCGCGCTGGTAATCAGCTTCTCGCTCGCCCGCGTACTCGCCCATGGGGCGCGCTGCAACTGACCGTCAGCCAGGCCGGCGCCGCCATGGTCTAGGCTTTGATCGGATGCTCGCCCGCGCTCGCCTTCTGCAGGCGCGTCTGTTGCCGCACGGTTGGCTTGACGCGCTCAGGCAGGTTTCTCTCTTCGGCGCCGCGTACCTCGCTTACCGGCTGGTGCGTGGGCTGGTCGAGGGCGACGCCAACGCCGCGTTCGCACACGCCCGCGACGTGATCAACCTGGAGCGCACGCTGCACGTGTTCGTCGAGCCGTCGATCCAGGCGTGGGCGTCGGGCAGCCATTTTGTGATGGTCGTGTGCAGCCTGCTGTACGTGAACGCCCAGACCAGCGTCACGGTGGCCGCGCTCGTGTACCTGTACCTGCGCCACAACCGCAACTTCTACTTCGTGCGCAACATGTTCATGGTCGCCATGGGAATCGCGCTGGTCGCCTACGTGGTGTTCCCGACCGCGCCACCGCGCTTCATGCCCGAGTGGGGCTTCGTCGACAGCGTCGCCGACGTCACCGGCGTGCACGTCAGCCACAAGACCGGCTCGATCAACACGCTCACCAACCTGTACGCGGCGGTGCCCTCGATGCACGTCGCGTTCGCGCTGATGATCGGCGCGACCCTAGCGCGCGTCACGCGCTGGCGGATCGTGCGTGTGCTGTGGCTGCTGTACCCGCTGCTGATCACGTTCGTGATCGTCGTCACCGCCAACCACTTCCTCACCGACGCACTGCTCGGCGCGATCACCGCCGCCATGGCCGCGTACAGCGCCCGCTGGATGGCACGAGCGCGACCGCAGGCGTGGCGTTTCTCGACCGTTCCCAGCCCACAGCTGAGCGCGAGCGCGTAACACTCGAGCATGGCGCCACCCCGACAGCACGCACCCTCCCGGCGCACCCGACGCGCGACACACCGCACCGCCGCCAGGACCGCGCGCGCGCCGATCGGGGCGGGCGAACGACGCGAACTGGTTCGCAACCGGCTGATCGAGTCGCGCCTCACCCCCAACGCGATCTCGCTCACCGGCTTCGCCTTGAACGTCCTCGCCGCCGCGCTCGTGTGGGAGCGGCTGTTCTTCCTCGGCGGCGTCGCGTTCATCGTCGGCTCGATCATGGACACGCTCGACGGGCGCTACTCGCGCATGTCAGGCAAGGGCACCCCGTTCGGGGCGTTCCTCGACTCGACGCTCGACCGCATCGAGGAGGGCGTGGTGCTTACCGCCGTCGCCGGCTATTTTGCGTTGCACGACAACCGCGTGGCCGCGGCCGCCGTGGTCGTAGCGGTGCTCGCCTCGCTGATGGTCAGCTACACCCGCGCGCGCGCCGAGGCGCTCGGGGTCGAGTGCAAGGTCGGGATCGCCACGCGCCCCGTACGCGTCGTGATCCTCGCCATCGGCCTGATCTTTGCCCGGGGCGCATCCCTGGGCAACTTCGAGTTGCTGCAGCCGGCCGTCTACGTGCTCGCCGTGCTCAGCCTCGTCACCGTCGCCCAGCGCATCTGGCACGTGCGTCGCGAGCTGTCGGTGTGACCTCCCGCCCGTGGCGGAGTAGTTAGCACGAACTTAAGGAAGGGAACTCTCCAGTGAGCACATCCAGCAGCACAAGCAATGGCCATGCCGCAGCCCGCAACGGGCACGCATCCAACGGCGCATCCGGCAACGGCGCCGCGCGCTATCAGTCAGAGAAGGTGCGCGTCGCGATCGTCGGTGTCGGCAACTGCGCCTCGGCGTTCGTCCAGGGCGTCCACTACTACCGCGACGCTGACCCCGCCGAGCGCGTGCCCGGCCTCATGCACGTCGACCTCGGCGGCTACCACGTGCGCGACATCGAATTCACGGCCGCCTTCGACATCGACTCCAAGAAGGTCGGCAAAGACCTCGGCCAGGCGATCTGGGCGGGCCAGAACAACACCATCAAGTTCGCCAAGGGCAGCCACGCCGTGCCCGCCAAGCTCGGCGTGCCGGTGTACCGCGGCATGACCCACGACGGCCTCGGCAAATACCTCAAAGAGAAGATCACCAAGGCCCCCGGCGAGACCGCCGACATCGTCAAGATCCTCAAGGACACCCACACCGACGTGGTCGTCTCCTACCTGCCCGTCGGCTCCGAGCAGGCCACCAAGTGGTACGTCGAGCAGGTGCTCGAGGCGGGCTGCGGCTTCGTCAACTGCATCCCCGTGTTCATCGCCCGCGAGGACTACTGGGACAAGCGCTTCAAAAAGGCCGGGCTGCCGATCGTCGGCGACGACATCAAGTCGCAGGTCGGCGCCACGATCGTGCACCGCACGCTCGCCCGCCTGTTCGCCGATCGCGGGGTCGAGGTCGAGCGCACCTCGCAGTTGAACGTTGGCGGCAACATGGACTTCTACAACATGCTCGAGCGCGAGCGCCTGGAGTCCAAGAAGATCTCCAAGACCAACGCCGTGACCTCGATCATGGACCACGAGCTGCCGGCCGACGATGTCCACGTCGGACCGTCCGACTACGTGCCGTGGCTGACCGACCGCAAGTGGGCGCACATCCGGGTCGAGGGCCAGGCGTTCGGCGACGTGCCACTGAACCTGGAGCTGAAGCTCGAGGTGTGGGACTCGCCCAACTCCGCCGGGATCGTGATCGACGCCGTGCGCTGCTGCAAGCTGGCGCTCAACCACGGCGTCTCCGGCCAGCTCGACGGGCCCTCCTCCTACCTGATGAAGTCGCCGCACCGCCAGCGGCCCGACGAGCAGGCGCGCCGCGACACCGAGGCGTTCATCGGACGCTACGGCGGGAGACTCGGCACCCACCCACCCACGCGCCCGCAGAGCGCCAAAAAACAGGCCGGCGCGGGCAAGGCGCGGACGACCCGGACGTCGGCCGCGACCTAGCAGCCTCCCCCCACACGCGGACAGGCGGGATAATCGTGCGTCGATGACTGCCTCGTTCGCCATAGCCCACGTGACGCCGTACCCGTGGGAGGCCGAGGACAACGAGGTCAACGCCCACGTGGAGCGAGTCGCCACGGCGCTGTCCGCGCGCGGGCACCGAGTGCTGGTGCTCGCGCCGTCGCGCTCGCAGGAAAGGGTGCGCGACTCACGTCGCGCACTGCGCGCCGCCCGTGCGTCAGGGCGTGACGCCAGCTCCCTGCTGGACGGCACCGACGGCGGCACCCCGCGGGTGATCGCCGTCGGCGAGGTGCTCGACTTCGGGATTCCCGGGCGGGCCAGCGGTACCCGCCGACGCCCGGCGGCACTGCCGATCGACGTGGCCCGCACCGTCGAGGAACTGCTCGGCACTGTGCAGCTGGACTTCGTGCACGTACACGAGCCGTTCGCGCCGAGCACCTCCGCCGCCGCCCTGCGCCACTCGCGCGCGCTCAACGTCGGCTCCTTTCACTCATCCAGCGAGCGCCTGCTCTCGACGCTCGTCGCGCGGCGCTTCGTCGAGAGCTTCTTCGGGCGCCTGGACGGCCGCACCGCCAGCCTGCCCGAGACCGCCGAGCTGATGAGCCACCATTTCCCCGGCACCTACCAGCTGGTGCGCGACTCAGAGCACGCAGCCGATGAGCTGGAGCGCATCTACGTCGAGCTCGCCGCCCGCCGCCACCCCAGCGAGGGCGACCCGCTGCTGGCGCGGACGCTGTCCACGCGCAAGCTGATCGACGTCGACCTGCACATGCACACCGACCACTCACACGACTGCGCCACCCCCGTCGAGGTGCTGCTGGCGAGCGCCCGCGAGCAGGGCCTCGGAGCGATCGCCGTCACCGACCACAACGAGATCTCCGGCGCGCTCGCCGCGCGCGAGATCGCCGAGGAGGCGCACGTCAAGGTGATCGTCGGCGAGGAGGTCAAGACGGCCGGCGAAGGCGAGGTGATCGGGCTGTTCATCGAGGAGAAGATCCCACGCGGGCTCAGCCTGCGCGAGACCGTCGCCGAGATCAAGCGCCAGGGCGGGGTCGTGTACGTGCCGCACCCGTTCGACCGCATGCACTCGGTGCCCGACTACGAGTACCTGCTCGAGATCCTCGACGACGTCGACGCGATCGAGGTGTTCAACCCGCGCGTGGCCATCTCCGCGTTCAACGACGAGGCCGTGCGCTTCGCCGCCAAGTACCGCGTCATCGCCGGCGCCGGCTCAGACTCGCACGTCGCCCAGGGCCTTGGCTCGGTGCGCATCCGCATGCGCGACTTCGACGGGCCGACCGAGTTCTTGCAGTCACTGCGCGACGCCGAGATCGTGACGCGCCCGTCGTCGCTGCTCTACGTGCAAGCGCTCAAGTTCCTGCAGACCCGCGCTACACCGCGCTCGGCCCGGCAGGCCAGCAAGGAGCGGCGTCTGCGCCGGTTGCACCGCACGCGCGGCAGCGGGCGCACGCCCTTCGGCGGCGCTCCGCCGACGGGCGGGCAGGCAGGCCGATAGAGCAGCGAGCGTTCCCCGCGGGGGGAGCCACGGGCGCAAGTACTGATGCACCGTCAAGGACAAGACGACGCCCCGTCAAATCCGTCCGGGTCGATGCCCGTGACCGATGACGAGATCCGCGAGAAGTACCTCGAGCGCGCCATCCGCGAGCTCAACCACCTGACGCGCGAGCTGCAGGCGTGCCCGCACTGCCCGCGCGGCAACCTCATGCCGGTGCTCGGCTCCGGTCACCCGCAGGCCGACATCATGCTGCTCAAGCACTCCGCGCTGCCGTCGGAGATCGAGGAGGGCGTCGCCTTCTACGGCCGCGCCGGTGGCGCGCTGATGAAGTCGCTCAAGCGCCTGTCGATCGACCCGCTGGCCGTGTACGGCACGCTGTGCGTCAAGTGCCCGCTCAGCGACTCGTCGCTGGCGGACTTCGCGTGCGTCGCCCGCGTGGTCGAGGAGATCGCCATCGTGCAACCCAAGATCGTCGTCGTCATGGGCGCCGACGCGCTCGTCGCGCTCGGCGAGATGGACATCCCGCTGGCGCGCGAGCTGCACGACACCTACGGACAGATCCAGCAGCTCACACCAGGGATCGACGCCCTGTACGTGCCCAACATCGACGACTCGCTCGACGAGCACGACGCCAAGCGCGACTTCTGGGCCGCCTTCCGCGCGCTCGGCGACTGGTACAACGCGCAGCCGCCGTACTGAGCGCTCCCGCGAGGCGTCGAGCGCCGGCGAGACCGCGTCGGGCCGGGCCCTTACGCGCTCAGCACGATCTTGCCGAGCTTGCCGCCGGCCGCGAAGCACTCATACGCCTCCGCCGCCTGCTCCAGCTCGAAGGTGCGCGCGATCGGCACGCTGAGCGCCGGCGGGTGCGCGTCGAACAGCGGCAGCACCTCGTGCTCGAGCCGGCGCGCGACCAGCGCTTTCTCCTCCAGCGAACGCGCGCGCAGGGTCGAGCCGTGGATGCGCGCGCGCTTGCCCATCAGCGCCAGCAGGTTCAGCTCGCCCTTGGCGCCCGCCGACACGCCGATCACCGCGATCCGCCCGCCCATCTGAAGCGCCAGCAGATTCTCCGACAGGTTCGGTGCACCCACCAGCTCGAGGATCACGTCGAATGGTCCGTGCGCCGCGAAGTCCTCGGGGGCGATCGCCTCGGCGCCCAGGGCCGCGACCTGCTCGCGCAGTCCCTCGTTGCGCACGGTCGCCGTCACGCGCGCACCGGTCGCGCGCGCCATCTGGATAGCCGCCGTGCCCACACCGCCCGCACCGCCGTGCACCAGCAGATGCTCGCCCGGGCGCAGCTCCGCCTGGGAGAACAGCGCGTCATGCGCCGTCGCGAACACCTCCGGCAATCCGCCCGCCGCCGGCCAGTCGAGGCTTGTCGGGACGGGCATCAGCTGGCGCTCGTGCACCGTCACGAGCTCCGCCTGGGCGCCGCCGCCGACGATCGCCATCACCTGCTCGCCCACCGCGAAGCGCTCCGCACCGTCGCCCAGCGCCAGCACCTCGCCCGCCAGCTCCATCCCGGGGATGTCCTGCGGCGAGCCCGGAGGAGCCGGGTACAGGCCGCGGCGCTGCATCATGTCCGCCCCGTTCAGCCCGGCCGCCCGCACCCGCACCAGCACCTCGCCAGCCCGTGCCACCGGGTCCGGGTGCTCCTCGATCACGATCTCCCCTTCGCGGATGGTCGCGGCGCGCATGCTCGCGCCAGCTTATAGCCGCCGGCCATCGTCCCGCTCGAATAGCGCCACGCACTCGATGTGGTGCGTCTGCGGAAACATGTCCACCGGGCGCACCTTGCGCAGGGCCCAGCCCGCCCCCACAAGTTCCGCCGCGTTCGGCGCCAGCGTCGTCGGGTTGCACGACACGTACACCACGCGCTTGGGCGACGCGTCGATGATCCGGTGCACAACCTTCTTCGACAGGCCCGCACGCGGCGGGTCCACCACGATCACGTCCGGGCGCCCCGCGCGCCCGACCAGCTCCGGCAGCGCCAGGCGCGTGTCGCCCGCGAAGAAGCGCGCGTTCGTGATGCCGTTGCGCCGCGCCCCCGCGATCGCGTCCGCCACCGCCTGCTCGATCAGCTCGATCCCCCACAGCTCCCCCGCGCGCGGCGCCAGCGTCAGCGCGATCGTGCCGATCCCGCTGTACAGGTCGAACACCCGCTCCCAGCCCTCCAGCGCCGCGTACTCGCCCGCCACCCCGTACAGCAGCTCCGCCATCTCCGTGTTCGTCTGGAAGAACGCCCCCGAGGAGATCTGCAGATCCAGCTCGCCCAGGCGCTCCGGCAGCTCCGCCTCGCCCCACACCAGCTCCGTCTCGCCACCCATCGTCGTCTCCGCCAGGCTGCGCGTGCGCGTCCACAGCACGCCGCTCAGGCGCTCGCCCAGCCGCGCGCTCAGCGCCGCCGCCAGCTCCCCCGCCTCGAGCTCTCCCTCCGTGGTCACGATCCGCACCTGCAGCCTGTCCGTGCGCCGCCCCTCGCGCACCACCAGGTTGCGCAGCCGCGCGCGCCCGTCCGCCGCCGGCGCCGTGCGCTCCGCGCGCGCGTCCCCGT
>Ga0210389_10003351_pt1 | contig 12504 bp, 14 predicted proteins | sample IncBWH28OmetaG_FD_160127 | JGI IMG/M metagenome (GOLD analysis project Ga0210389, IMG submission 160127) | Forest soil microbial communities from Barre Woods Harvard Forest LTER site, Petersham, Massachusetts, United States - Inc-BW-H-28-O ...
CTGTCCAAACTATCCTTCACACGATTAGGATCCAAAAGATCACCTAGCCGAATACCCACTCGCGCAATTTTGTCGCCATACGCGGGACCAATACCGCGTTTCGTTGTGCCGATCTTGTTCGGCCCAACAGCAAGCTCCCGGTATTCGTCAATCAATTTGTGATATGGAAACACCAGGTGTGCAGCCTCGCTGATCAACAAATTCTCCTTTGCGATCTCCACCCCCTGGCTTTTCAGCTCCCCGATCTCTTCACAGAGCGAGATCGGATCCACCACGACACCGTTCCCGATTACACAAAGCTTCTCAGGACGTAGAATGCCCGACGGGATCAACCGAAGAATGTATTTTACATCCCCGACTACAACGGTATGCCCGGCGTTATTGCCGCCCTGACTCCTAACGACCACATCGACCCGGTCCGTTAGATAGTCGATTACCTTGCCTTTACCTTCGTCACCCCACTGCGCACCCACCAACACTGTATTGGCCATAAATTCGGGACAGAAAAAGTCCCGCGTTCCAAAACGCCTACGCGGGACGCCTCGCGACATTAAGTCCGTCGCGCCCGTCCGCAAGAGAAAACAAAGCCAGACAATGAATTACGTTCCGCAGGACCCAACGAAGCCTTTCAGCCTGTCCGACGAAGCTTCCTGGAGCCTAAGCGAGAGGGGAAGTCGGAAGTCTGAAAGACGAGGCGAAGTGAACATCCACTAAGTCCACTTTCGCCACTAAGTCCACTTGCACACCGGTGCGCCGAAACGCCTCCACCACCACCCGAAACAAAAAAACGCCGCCTGACCTCACGGTCAGACGGCGTAAATTCTTTTCGTTCCCGGCGATCCTACACCTGAGGCCGCTGCTCATTGCCAGCCGCAACCTGTGGCTGCGACTGATTCGCTTGCCCGGCCGGTTGTGCCGGCTGCACGTTCTGCGCCGGCTGATACGGCTGAGGTTGGCTCTTTACATCGTTTGCCGCGGTATGGAGTTCGCGATCGAACTCTTCCCGAGCCTTCCGAAATTCATTCATGCTTTGCCCCAGACTGCGGGCCAGCTCAGGGAGCTTTTTGGCGCCAAACAATACGAGCACAATGAGCAGGATGATAAACAGATCAGGGCCACCAAAGTTCCCAAAGCCCAGTGCTAGCATATTCATATGTTTAACTTTTCGATCGGCGCCACATTAAGAGCAATTGCCTTCAAGTTTAAACAACTGCCTCTACCTTAGGGTACCCTTTTTTGCGCCAGATATTCCCTACTTATTTCTTTTTACTTTCTTAAAGCATCCAGGCGCGACACCAAGTCCGCCTTGCTCGTCAATCCAACCACTTGATCCTTAACTTCGCCTCCCTTGAAAAACAGCAAAGTCGGAATGTTCCTGATCCCGAATCGATTCGAGATTTCCGGATTAGCGTCGACATCGATCTTCACGATCCGCACGTTGTCACCCTGTTCCTTAGCGATCTCGTCCAACACAGGGGCGATCATCCGACAAGGACCACACCAGCTCGCCCAGAAATCGACAAGCACTGGCACGTCGGACTCGCTAATGGTTTGATCGAAGTTCGACTGATTCAAATGTAATACAGAAGCCGTTGACATAACCTTTTCTTTCTTTCGTTAGCACAACCCCTGGTTCCCCCTTTGTTCTCAACTGAAAGCAACTAAACACTGTACGATAAGCGAAATCACGGAAAAAGCGAGGACCAACCCCGCTAGTGGAACCACCCAAGGATCCCGCCGCACCGGGGGCATCCGAGCGATCAATCGCTCGCTAGTGTGCACTGGAACACCCTCCGGAACAACGACCGGCTCCACCACCTCCGGAGCTTTGGCGCGTGGGGGAAGCGTGATCCGGGCGGGACCTCTTTTCTCGTCGGGCATTGGCTAATTGTGTATATCCCCGCGGTTCGGTTCACTTGTCAACCCCGTCTTTTAAAAACTGGTGAAAGGTGATAGGTGAAAAGTGAAAGGTGGAAGACAGCTTCTCGTAAAGCCCCATTCTGACCGTGCCTCGAAGCGATCAGTACTAAGGAGGTCAGGTAATCGGTGGGAACAGAGTGAAGCGGAAGGCCATACGGACTTCGTACTTCCCCGAGCGCCTTCACCTTTCACTTTTCACCTGTCACCTCTCACGGTTTGCCCTTGCGCCTCGCCTCGTTCCACCCCAGCTTGGTCCCTTTCCACCACTAATGAAAATCTTGGTGACAGGCGGTGCTGGTTTCATCGGTTCACATCTGGTCGATGTGCTCATCGCTCGTGGCGATTCCGTCGTCGTAATCGACGACTTTAACGACTTTTACGACCCTGAGGTCAAACGTTCTAACCTGCGGAAAACACCAGCCAAGATCTTCACTGCCGACGTCTGTGACTCGGACCAAATCAAAACCATCGTTCAAACGGAGCGCCCCGATGTCATTGTTCATCTCGCCGCTCGCGCCGGTGTCCGACCCTCGGTTTTGTGCCCGGAACTCTATCTTAAGACCAACATATTCGGGACATTCAATCTGCTCGAAGCCGCGAAATGCTCCGGGATCAGCAAGTTCGTTTTTGCTTCCAGCTCCTCGGTCTACGGCGCTACCCGCCAGCTCCCATTTCGCGAAGATCAGGTGTTAGTGCAGACCCTCAGCCCTTACGCCAGCAGCAAACTCGCCGGCGAACAGCTCTGCTCGAATTACTCGTATCTGTACGGATTAAAAGTGGTTTGCCTCCGTTTCTTTACCGTCTACGGACCAAGACAGCGCCCCGATCTTTCCATCCACAAATTCACGCGTCTGATCGCCAACGGAAAACCAATCGAGGTCTATGGAGACGGCACCGTCCGCCGGGATTTTACCTTCATTGATGACACCATCCAAGGAGTCGTAAACGCCATCGATTTTGAAGGGGCTCCGTTTGAAATCTTTAATCTCGGCGAAAATCAAACGGTCGAGCTGAATGACGTCATACGCCTGATCGAAAAAGCGCTGGGCAAATCCGCCGTGATCGACTATCAGCCCCCTGCTCCCGGCGATATGCCGCAAACCTACGCCGATATTTCTAAGGCTAGCCGCCTCCTCAATTATCGGCCCACCACGCTAATCGAAGACGGAATCCCCCGTTTCGTTGATTGGTTCCAATCGATTGCCAAGGTATGAGGACCAAACGCCAGCAATCAGATCATTCACGGCGTTCACGCTCGTTCCCGGCGTTCCCGGCGTTCCCGGCGCTCCTGGCATTCACGGCGTTACCACAGCTATGAGCCCGATCCAGTCCGTTACCGAGTTGTGTCGCGCTCTGGTTCGTATTCCGAGCGAGAATCCCTCTGGTGCCCCCGACAGCGCGGGCGAAGAAGCCATTGGCCGGTTCGTAGGCGAATTTTTGAGCGCCCACGGCGCCTCTGTCGAATTCGAATATGTCGCCGAAGGCCGCCCAAATGTGTATGGCTGGTTCCCTAGACCACCCGCTGCCAAGACTACCCTCCTGTTCGCCCCGCACTTGGACACCGTGCCGGCGCGTGGAATGACGATCGACCCATTTAAAGGCGATATTGTCGACGGCCGTTTACTTGGACGCGGCGCCACCGATACCAAAGGCCCAATGGCCGCAATGTTATGGGCACTGACAACCACCGATCTTTCGAAACTCAATGTTGCCGTTGGATTCGTCGGACTCGCGGACGAAGAGGCCGATCAACTCGGGTCTAAGATCGCTGCCAAGCGACGCGAAGCCGATTTCGTTGTGGTCGCCGAACCAACCGATCTAAACGTTGTCTACACCCACAAAGGCACCGCTTGGATGCAACTGGATGCTAAAGGAAAAGCGGTTCACGCCGCCGCCCCTGACGCCGGGATCAACGCGATCGAACTTCTGACCGAAGCCTTCGCCGCCCTAAAAAAAGAATTCCCTAACCTCTGCCCCGCTCCCGCCAATGAGACCCTGGGCAAGCCAACCATCAGCCTTGGGACCATCACCGGCGGCGTCAAAATCAATGTCGTCCCAGACCATAGCCGAGCCGAGGTCGACATCCGCACCGTTCCCGGTCAGGAAGAAATGGTGTCGGCGGTTCAATCATTTCTTGCCCAGTACTTTCCCGACGTTCAAGCCACTCCGCTAAAAGTCTCCCAACCCCTTTACACCGACCCTTCTCATCCTATCATCGAGAAATTCGTGGCTCTTGGTTCCCAACGCATCGGAGTCCCTTGGTTCTGCGATGCCGCATTTTTCGCCCAGCAAGACACCCCGGCCATCGCCATCGGCCCGGGTACCATTAAACAAGCTCATACCTGCGACGAGTTCATCGAGATCCGCGACCTGGATCGCGGCGCCGATTTCTTCCGCTCCTTCCTAAATTCGTTCACCTAGGCGTCCCGGCGCCTTTTGTTATCTTAGTAGCGCTTACGTCCACCCCGTCCACTAAGTCCACTTCGTCCACTAGCTATGTCCACTTCACCCCAAAAGACCGCCATCTCTCCCACCCGCGCAGAAGATTTCCCCGAGTGGTATCAGCAGGTCGTCCGCGCCGCTGATTTAGCGGAAAACTCGGATGTTCGTGGTTGCATGGTGATCAAACCGTGGGGCTTCGGCATGTGGGAAAACATCCAGCGCCATCTGGACCGGATGTTCAAAGACACCGGACATCGGAACGCCTACTTCCCTTTGCTGATCCCGCTCAGTTATTTCGAGAAGGAAGCCGCCCACGTCGAAGGGTTCGCCAAAGAATGCGCCGTGGTCACTCACCATCGCCTCGAGATCGGTCCAGATGGGAAAATGCGTCCTGCTCCTTCCGCCGAGCTCACCGAACCTTTGGTGATCAGGCCAACCTCGGAAACCATCATCGGCGCTAGTTTCTCCCGCTGGGTCCAGTCCTACCGCGATCTACCCGTCCTTATCAATCAATGGTGCAATGTCCTGCGATGGGAAATGCGCACCCGTCTCTTCCTTCGGACCGCTGAATTTCTCTGGCAAGAAGGGCATACGGTTCACGAAACCGCTGAAGAAGCGGTCGCTGAAGCAAATCAGATGCTCCGGGTCTACCAAACCTTTTCCGAAGAATTCCTCGCCATCCCCGTCTATGCCGGCGAAAAGAGCGAGAGCGAACGGTTCCCTGGCGCTGTCAGCACCTTGACCGTTGAAGCCATGATGCAAGACCGGAAAGCCGTCCAAGCCGGTACCTCCCATTTCCTTGGTCAAAACTTCGCTAAGGCCTCGAATATACGTTACCTGTCGCGCGAGGGTACCCAGGAATATGGTTGGACTACAAGCTGGGGCGCCAGCACCCGATTAGTCGGGACTGTCATCATGACTCATGGCGACGATGACGGTGTTATCTTACCTCCGCGGATCGCCCCCAGTCAGGTAGTCATTTTACCCGTGATCCAAAAACCCGAACATCGCTCCGTCGTCCTGGAAGCTGCCGACGACCTGGCTGCCGAGATTCGTAACCAGCGTTATGCTAACGAACCGGTTACAGTGGAAGTCGATAAACGCGACGTTGGCGGCGGCGTCAAAAATTGGGACTGGATTAAACGCGGCGTCCCTATCCGGCTCGAGCTCGGTCCCCGCGATTTAGAAAAAGGCACGGTCGCCATTGCCCGGCGTGACCGACCCATCAAAGAAAAAGCCTTTAAACCGCTCGAAGAAGTGGTTAAAGGCATCCCCGGCATTTTATCAGAGATCCAGGCCGGCCTGTATCAGCGTGCTAAAGAGCTCCGTGACCAACACACGGTCAAAATCGACTCCAAAGCCGACTTCTATGATTTCTTCACCCCAAAAAACGCTGAGCGCCCTGAGATTCACGGGGGCTTCGCGTTTGCCCATTGGTCCGGTGACTCCGGGGTCGAGGCTCAGATCAAAGAAGACCTGAAGGTCACGATCCGCTGCATCCCAACCGATCCCGCCTTCAAAGACGAGACCCCGGGTAAATGCATTTTCACCGGGGCCCCCAGCCCCCGCCGTGTCCTCTTCGGCAAAGCCTACTAACGACTTATTTCACCACAGAGACACAGAGAACACAGAGGATAAAAGTTTACAGACTACACAGATTTCGCCCACGTCTGGGTACTGCTCAGTGAGCCAACAGGCGGTTGGTTGTGGGCCACATTTTCCTTTGCCTGATCGCTCAATCAGACCAAAAGGAAAATCTGAGTAATCTGTGCAATCTGCGGATCATCCCCCTCCGTGTTCTCTGTGTCTCTGTGGTGAATATTGATTGGCGTAGCGTCGCCGTTACCCGAGCTTAATCGCCACTTCCGTCTCCCACTTCTGCGGATCTTTCTCCACTGCCGGATCGGTTAAATAAATCTCCAACCGACATCCAAACCTGTCCCCGTCCGGGCTCTCCGTAACATCCATCTTGAGTCCCTGTTCCTTGATCCAATCCTGGAGGGCCGCATTAGCGTCGGCAAGCTGTTCATAAGGCCCCCGATGGACCAGCGAAGCATACCTCCCCGCAGGAAGCACACCTGCTAACACTCGGTCATCCCCTTTAGCCGGAGTCGCGGTCGGAATGCCAAACTCGATCTCAAGCCCGCGTTCCATATCGACAACGTTATACTTGAAAAAGGGAGCACCAGCCGGCGCCAACCCATGCCCGGCAGCCCATCCAAAAATCTCTCCCAAGAACTTCCCCGCCACCGCCCCAATCTCCTTCATCGAAACCACTGATTTAACAGCCAGATACGGTTGCTCACCGCGCTCAACGATCTTTGGCGAAGTAATCATCTCTTTACCTTTCTATTCTTTTCCTGCTCACCTATTCGACGAACAAGCCCGTCCGGCGAGGACAAGGAAACATCGTCATCGCTCCGGCTGCCGCCAGACGCGTCACACCTCTCAAACAGTTCTACTCCGTCCACCAAGTCCACTCCGTCCACTTTCAGGCCCCCCATTCGACGCGCTTCATCTCACCCAGCCCGTCTTCCACCAATCACCTCTCACGGTGCGCCGAGCCTGTAAGGCGAGGCGCACCACCCCCCTCCCCGCCATCACCAACAGGAGGCTATACAGATACATCAGCACCATCATCACACTGAAAAACAACCAGTCTGGCACCGTACTTCCGCCCAGAATACTGAACTCCCCGAAACCAAGTTTCTCACAGATCACCGCCGCCGGTATGACTAGGCCAAAGAACAAAACACCCACCAGGAATTCCGGAGGCTCGTAATACCTCCAAAAAAAGCAGATAAGCGAAGTCACCAACAACGTCGGAACCGCAGCCCAGATCAGAGGAACCAAAAACCTCCTCGTCCGCCAGCTTCCACCTTCAGTGACGGTCGGCTCACCTCCAGCACCAGCCCCAATCGCTTCTGTTCTCATACCCACCAAGATCACCGATTCCCATCGATACCTATAATCGATAAAACAGTCACAAAGATCGACACTATCGATGACAGAAGCGACACCCAGACACCACTCCATTACTCCAATACTCCACCACTCCGCGAAGCGCTGTAAGCGCTAGCGCTTCGACACCCCCACCTGCACCGCAACTCTCACGGAAACTTCCTGTTCTCCCGAAACTGTCTGGACGGGACGAGCCGCAGCCCGCAATCCCCCTTCGACTTTTGCCGCAAACTGCAGCGGTACCACGTTTTCTTCACCTGCTACATTGATCGTCTCCACCCTTACCACGCGCAGCCCAGCAGCCTCAGCGATCGCATCGGCCCGAGCCAACGCCGTCTTAGTCGCCTCAATTCCCAAGTCGCGGCGCGCAGTATCGATCTCACTCTCAGATGGAGTGAACTGCGTTTGGCTGACCGTATTGGCGCCGTTCTCTAAACTCCCGCTCAAAACCGTTCCCAACTTATCCGCCGTCGTCCGGAACGAAACATTGGCCGTCCCGGTATAACCCACGATCTTATCGGGTCCGTTAGGCGGAGACTCGACCTGCGGTTGGAAATTCACGTTCTCGGTCCGAAGCCGCTCCACCCCTTGCTTGCGCAGATATTCGACCAATGTCTGTGACTTTTGCGCTAGCGAACTAGACACCACATCGCCATTGCGCCCGTCCACCTGAATACCGAGGACGACATCCGCAGCCGTGTTCGGCAGTCGCTTCCGCGCCGTCGCCTCCAGATTAATCTTACCCTGCGGCGAGGGATTCGCCACCGGTGCCGCCGGACTAGGCGCCGGCGAAACCGGCTCCTCCGCTTGCGCCGCAACCAATCCCAGTCCCAAAACCAAAACGAAAAATGCTCGCTCAACGCCTAGTCGAACCGTTGGCATTCTCAGAAAGAAACGCTTGATAGAATTCATGTGAAACAAAAACAACTCCGCTAAACAAAACCCCGCTCACACGAACGATGTTGCTGAAAATCGTCTCCACCCCGAGATCATCCCACCCTGCAATAGCGCGGCGGACGCCGCACTCCACTGCATCCACACCACCAATCACCAATCACCATTCACCATTCAGCAATCACGTCTCACCTCTCACTGGCGCGTAGCGCCCCCTATTCCCTTCACCGGAATCTCGATCAAATGCGGTTTCCCAGCCTTAATCGCTGCCTCAACCGCTCCACTAATTTCTCGGTGCGAACTCACCACCGTCGACTCCACCCCCATGGATTTCGCTAACGACGGAAAATCAACTTTCGGTTGGCAGAGATCCATCGCCAGAAAACCATGTTGATTCGAATTGTACTGGGTTTGGCTAACCATGAAATTTTTCAGGATGCCGTACTCGAGATTGTTCAACACCACATAAACCACCGGCGCACTTTCATGCACTGCACTCCAAAGTGCTTGCGGCGAATACATCGCTGATCCATCCCCAACCATGCAGAGCACCGGCGCATGATCGCGCGCCAAGGATACTCCGATCGCTGCCGGCATCCCCCAGCCCAACCCGCCTCCTCGATTATGAAAATATTGGCGCCCACCGGTTGAGCGGTGCATCGGCTGAGTAAACGGGTTCGCGCAAGGCGCTTCATCCACCAATAAGAACCCATCCGGTAACGGACGTAAGACTTCTCTGGCGGCAACAATCGGCGCGATACTGCCTTCACCATCGGCTGCAGCATCTGCCTGATCCATCAGCCCGCGCCAAAGCGCGTCCTTTTCTTTTTGGGCAATTTCGACGTTCTGTTTAGCCGCCGCCGGAGACACCTTGAGTTCTAACTCATCGGCTAACGCTTCTAACGTCGCCCTGACATTCCCAAAAACCCCAAGCTTAGGAGCATCGTTATATCCCAGATCGTTAGCGTCCTCAGAGATATGATAAAACTCGATCGATTCAGGGATTGGATCCCGCATCGTATAAACGATCGAGATCAAACTTTTTCCACCTAACGCCAACAAACAATCGTATCGCCCGAGAATTTCCGAAATGCCCTTAGCGGTAGTCGGCAATGACCCTCGCCAGAACGGATCAGTCGAAGCATAATTATTAACTGACGGCCAGGAAGCACCATACACCGGCGCACCGAGGAGTTGCGCCACCCGCGCCGCCGCTTTTCCTAACCCGAGCTCAGCGATATCGTTCCCGGCCAGAATAACCGTCCGAAACCGATCAAATTTCAAAAGCCCGGCGGCCAATTCTTTGACCCCAACACCAACACTGGAAAGTTCAATCCGGCTTGGCGGATGTACCCGCGGCGAACCCACCTCATCCAAAATATTCATGGGCAACGACAAAAACACCGGCCCACGCGGCGGAGTAACCGAACTGTGAAACGCGCGGCGAAGTATCAGGGGTAGATCGTCTAACGAATTCGGCTCAAAACACCATTTAGCCGCCGGAGCTGCGATCTGCACGAGATCAGCTGCTAACAACGGGTCAGCCAGAATATGGCGCAGATCCTGTTGACCCGCCGTGATCACCATCGGCACCCTGGCGATCTTCGCGTTCATGATCGCGCCCATCCCGTGCCCCAGCCCTCCGGAAGTATGCAGATTCACAAAAGCCGGTTTACCCGACGCCTGCGCATAACCGTCGGCCATACTAACAACCGTCGCTTCTTGCAGCCCCCAGACGTAACGAAAATCCGGATTCACAACTAGCGCATCGATCAACGGAAGCTCAGTTGTACCCGGATTCCCAAAAATGTACCTGGTCCCCTCCGAGCGTAAAATCTCGAGCAGAATCTCTGCCCCTCGCGTTTTCTGCGTTCCCATAAGAGCAGAGGTTAAACCACGCGAAACCCATAACAAATGACAAATGACAGATGACAGATCGCCCGCCTGACATGCGTCACCACTCCGTCCATTAAGTCCACTGGGTCCACTCCGTCTACTAAAACGACGCCACCACGTGATTTCTTATTTGTGCTCATCAGCTATCGGCTATTGACTATTGGTTGTTCGCCAAGCGCCATGTGCCGAATCCTAGCCATCTCAGGTAGCCTGAGATCAGCATCGCTTAGCACCGCGGTGCTGACCGCTTCTTCTATGGTCGCGCCGCCGGACACCGAGATCGTTTTTTACACCGGCCTCGCCGATCTACCCGCTTTCAACCCAGACCTCGATATCGGCGAACCGCCACCCGCCGTGAAAACGTTGCGAAACGAAATCGGCGTGGCCGATGGATTACTGATCTCAACGCCGGAATACGCTCGCGGTTTGCCCGGCTCCTTAAAAAATGCGCTTGATTGGCTCGTTAGCAGCTCCGAGTTCCCGGAAAAGCCGGTCGCTGTGATCCACACATCACCGCGCTCTGTCGAAGCCCAAGCCCAATTACGGTTGGTCCTGACGACCATGTCCGCTCGCTTGATCGATGAAGCATCCATTACCTTACCCCTGCTCGGCAATAACCTGGATCCCAATCAGATCGCTTCTGATCGCGCTTTCTCAGGTCCCCTCCGCCTCGCCCTAGCCAATTTCGTGGCCGCAATCAGCTCAATTCGCAGATAGCCACCGCGCCGCGAATAGCCGAAAGTAATAGCCGCGAAAGAACGCAGAGATCGCAAAGAGCAGCTAGCTCCTAGATCCCAGCTCCTACCTCCTGCCCGATACTGATTACTGACCTACTGAGTACTTTTGCTTTCCACCAACTACCTTTCACTTTTCACTTTTCACCTTTCACGCCCCCTATGCGCTTCACCCGTCTCCCGATCCTCGTTGCCTTTCTTGTCCTGTCTTCCGCGCTAACCCGCGCCGCCGACATCCACGTCGTTAGTTCCGGAGGCTTCGCCGCTGCTTACCGAACATTGGCTCCGCAATTCGAAAAGACTACCGGCAACCATTTAATCACCGGCTGGGGACCTTCGATGGGGAACACCACAGACGCGGTACCTCAACGGCTTGCTCGCAATGAACCGATCGACGTTGTGATCATGGTAGGTCCCGCCCTCGGCAGATTCGTCGATGAAGGCAAGATCATCCCAGACAGCCGAGTCGATCTGGCGCGTTCAGCCATCGGCATAGCGGTTCGTTCCGGTTCCTCCAAACCGGACATCAGCACAGTCGACTCATTGCGTACCGCCCTGTTGAACGCTAAATCGATTGCTTACTCCGATAGCGCCAGCGGTGTATACGTTTCCACAGGGCTCTTTCGACGCCTCGGCATCGTCGACCAGGTAACCGCTAAAAGCCGGATGATCCCCGCCGTACCAGTCGGATTTGTAGTCGCCCGCGGCGAAGCCGAGATCGGTTTCCAACAAATCAGCGAATTAAAACCAATCTCAGGGATCGAGTTAGTCGGCCCCTTACCCAACGAAGTCCAAAAGGTCACCATCTTCTCCGCCGGAATAGTAACCGGATCCAAAGAGCCCGACGCCGCGAAATCCCTAATTACTTTCCTGTCTTCCCCCGCCGCCACCCAAGCCATCACCGCCAGCGGCCTCGAACCGATCACGGCCTCGAATAGCAAATAGCGCGAACGCGCTTCGTTCTCATACTCGTCGTCGTCCTCGTCCTCGAATGCACCGTTTTCGCCCATCCGCCCATTCGCCCACTCGCCGTATCGCCCCTCAAGTGGTCTGCCTTTTCTTTCATAAATGGCCCTTCCGATCGGACCTCTTTTAGACGTGGTTTCAGCCGAACCCATCGCCTTAAATGTTTACTGACCTCTCCATTCGCCCTATCAATCGCCTGGATTACGACCAATGGCTCCCACTATGGAACGGCTATAACGCGTTCTACGGCCGATCAGGCCCCACCGCGCTTCCCACCAAGATCACTCAGATAACCTGGGCACGTTTCTTCGATGCCTACGAACCCCTCTACGCCCTGGTAGCCGAAACCAACGGACAACTACTAGGTTTGGCCCACTACCTTTTCCATCGGAGCACAACCACCGTGACCCCAATCTGCTACCTGCAAGACTTATTCACCTCCGAACCAGCCCGCGGAAGAGGAGTAGGCAAAGCCCTGATTAAAGGGGTTTACGAGCAAGCCAAAAACACCGGCACTACCCGCCTCTACTGGCACACCCACGAATCCAACAAAACCGCCCGCCGCCTCTACGACCAAGTCGCCGAAAACTCCGGTTTCATCGTCTACCGCAACGGCGAATGGACCCAAAAGCAAGCCCCGCTACGTCCTCATTAGGTCCACTGCGTCCACTAAGTCCACTAAGTCCACCCC
>Ga0210389_10003353_pt1 | contig 12501 bp, 11 predicted proteins | sample IncBWH28OmetaG_FD_160127 | JGI IMG/M metagenome (GOLD analysis project Ga0210389, IMG submission 160127) | Forest soil microbial communities from Barre Woods Harvard Forest LTER site, Petersham, Massachusetts, United States - Inc-BW-H-28-O ...
GTCTGCCCGGGGCGGGGATGGTGTGGCTTGCTTCCCTTGGTCCGCTCACGCTGCGAGTACGGAAGCGTGTTTCAGCGGCGTTGCTGAACAACAAGCTGGCGGGGGTCAGCCGCGATGATCTCGGCCTTGCCTCGAAAGGACTGAATGACTCCCGTCGCGCATGTGCGCTTGCCCATCAGCGTTGTTTCAGGCGTTCCAAATTTCGGTCGGTCGCTTCCCCAAATGACCACGGCGAATATTTGGCGTGGATAGGGCAGGTCGAAGTTGAGGAATGTCGGCTGTCCTTTTGTCCCTGCCGCGTACCGCGTCGACGCCACGACACCACAGACGGTCGCGTTCTCGCCGATGTGAAGGGGAGCTTGATCTGGCGTGAGCATATCGTCCGCAACGGCGGGCGTCGCGACATGAACAGCAACGCACGCGACAAGTGCCGCAATGGCAATAGCTGAGGACTTTCTCGACATTCGTATTACTCATTGGACGTGTTACGCCGGTCGCCACCATCGGCTCCGCGCGGGGTGGAAATTGGTGTTCGTGCAGTTTGCGCGCATTGACGGATACCGACACTCTTTTGACTTTTGGCGACAACTGCTCGTTGTGATGTGCAGCGTCCGTGTTGTGTCGTGGAACTTGTAGACCGAGCCACCCGGCCCCCGATTTCAAACCCGCCCGTCGAGGCGGCCCACCGGGGCCGGGGGGTCAAAGCCCGCCGTCCGCCGTTCATCTCGACGCCCAGGTCCCGACGCGTACGTCCACATCGAGGAAGTCGCGGTGCGCGCCCACGTCTGGCTACAGCAGCACTAACCCGAGGCCAGCGGATTTGAATCTGCCGGATTACCGGCGGCGGCTGACAGCATGCGTCCGATCACATTGATCCATAGATCGCGAGCCGCTTCGATCGACAGGCCGTGATCTTCACGCATCCGCCCCCAGCTCTCGAAATCGGTCAGAATGTCCAAGGCGACCAGAAGCTGGGTATGTTGTGCCTCAGACAGCGTTGAAAGCTCGGGCCCGTACACCAGGTCCAGCCGTGCGACCGTCGCGTCACGAATGCGTTTGATCCGAATTGCCAGCTCTTCGGATACGCTTTGGTAACGTAGGAGCGCGCGCCACAACGGCAGCCACTGCTCGCAGATGGCGGCTCGCGTCTCGACCTGTGACTTGAGCCGGATGTGCAGGTCGGCATCAGCATTTGGCACCGCAGCCTGCGACATGGCCTGCTCGAAGGCATAATCGGTCGCGGCAAGGCTGAGAGAGAGAAGGTCCGAAAAGCGCTCGAAGACCGACCGTGGAGAGCAGCCAGCGCGCTTGGCAATCTCCGGCGCTGTCGGTGGCCGCTGCATTTCACTCAGAAGATCCAGGTATGCCTTGATGAGCGCCTGCCTGGTGCGCTCGCTCCGCATATGGCGACCATCAGATATGACTTTGATTGGAACAGTCATGCCACTTTCTCGTCGGGCCTTGGGACGGGAAGATGCCCGCGCGCTAGGCAAATTCCATTGATGCCTGCCGCCATTCTTTTGACGTTGGGAGACACGTACCCGCTCAGGGACTAAATCACTGGTTAGCGGCACAAGGTCGCGCTCACCCGTCGAGCAGTGGCCGTTTGCTAGTAGTGGGTGGCTTTATAGAGCGCGGGTGGCCGCTTTCGAGGTTCAGCACGGCGCGCTTCAGCGTGGGGCACCGTCGATGGTGAGGAACCTCTTGCCTCCTCTTCGCAAGCCAAGCGTTCGAGATAATCAGGATCGGTGGAATACGCCTTCTGCGCACGCAGTCGGCGAGCTGTATCGTTCATTGCACAGTGTCCGGTGTGTGTGCCGCGCATATCGCATCAGCGGCTCGAACCGACATTGATCCTGGAAGACAGTTTGTTGACCCGGGACGGCGACCTGCATGGATCGATGCAAAGGCTGGCTGCTAGGCCAATGGGCCCTCATCACTGCCGACAACAATAGATTGACCGGCAGCGCCAGGTGCTCGGCGATTAGGAGCGCTTCGCCCGGAATTGCATGGGCGTCGCGCCGGTCCAACGCCTAAAGGCGCGCACGAGCGCAGCCGGTTCCGAGTAACCGGTCAGGTAGGCGATCTGCTCCAGGCGCAAGTCGGTATCGGTCAGGTAGCGCTTCGCGAGCCCGGCCCGCACGTCGTCCAGCAGCGCGCTGAACCTGGTGCTCTTATCGGCAAGACGGCGCTCAAGCGTCTTGCTGCTCATGTTCAATTCGGCGGCAACATCGTCGAAATGAGGCGTCCCTTTGGCGAGCCTGTCGATCACCAGCTCCCGTACATCGTGAACGATGTCCTGCTTCTTCGGCGTCGGGCCCAGGATCTTTCGGCACGCTCGTTCCAGCACCATGAAGAGCTTGCTATCGGCCCCGATCACCGGCAGGCGCATCGTGTCGGCTTCGTAAATCAAGGCATCCCACTCGGCGTGAAACTTGACCGGGCAGGCCAGGTAGTCGGCGTAGGCCACCTTGGCATTCGGGCGCCCATGCATGAACTCTACGCGTATCGGTGATATGTGCTTGCGGGTCATGTCCCGGCAGGCCCGCACAATGATCGAAGCTATGTACTCCGAGTTGTGACGCAAACCGCGGAGAGCCTTGTCGGTTTCGCGGAAGCGCAGGGTGACGTGCGGCCCCATGCGCTCGACCTCGATGTCCTCGCCCTCCCCGAGGACACGGAAATAGCGCTGCGCGTTACCGAGCGCGTCCAGCAGCGTGGGCGAATTGAGCATGAGGAAGCCGAGCATGCCGCTGTCTCTTGCTTGCTGGGCCGCGCCCAGGCGAAGCCCATAACTGGCATCCCCGAGGGTCGTCGCGGCGCGCTCGATCAATGCAATTACAGCAGCGTACGAAATGCGGTTGCCCTCATCGGACACGTCGGCGCGCCTCAGGCCAACCTCCTTGAGGAAGCTGTCGGCATTGACGCCGTGCCGACGAAGGTCGCTGACGACCCTGATCGCTAGACGCGCATCGATCCTGTGGGACTGCAAACCGTCGATCCGAGGAGTTGAGTGGCGGGAACGGTCAAGGATCTGTCTGCAGAAGTCAATGCAAGCAGGGACAGCAATCACCAATAAAGACGACGAACTGCTCGTCAGGGAGGATAGGATCGCAACCTCAGAATTGCGCCCTTCCCCGGACGGGCCTGGCCCCCGTTCCCCAGAGAACGAGGGCCAGGCTTCGTCTGGTCCTCGACCTGGTAATGACACACGAACTTCCAACAAGCTCGAGATAAACTACGGCGCTATATCGGTTCTGTCCGGGCACTTTTGGGACCTAAGGCACATCCTTGGCGGGCTCTGAAAGATTCAATTGGCGGGTACAGTGACGACCGGTGGGGCCGAGCGCACGCCGACGTCGGAGATCGAAAAGAGCAACATTACGCCCGTGAATATGGACTTCGAGCGAATATCGTCATCGGCGATCCAGAACCAGCGCCCTTTGTATTGGATGGAGACGTAAGCCTCGGGCGGTGGGGCCGATCCGCTTCTTATGTTCAGGAGTGGCGGTCGTTCGGCAGCCGGCGATGGGACGCCGCCGGCGCCGGGCGTTGCCCTGCCGCCTGCAATATCGGCCTCCGGCACCTGGGCGAGAACACCGAGCTCGAGCATCACCTGCAGCATCGAGCGCGTGGCCATCGCGATTTCGTCGGCCTTTCCGGACCAGCCGCCGTAGTGGACCTGGTAGCTCCGGCCTGCTCCCGAGAGATGCAGGATATGCCTTATCTCGACGGTCTTTGCGATGACGTCGGGTCCGACATTTGTCGGCGGAAACCCTATGACGGCGGTTTCGAAACTGTCCTTCGAGCGCTCGATGCGGATTTGCAGGGCATTGGCGAGCTGCACCTCGTAAAGAAGCTGGGCGAGGCGCGTGAATTCCGGATCGCCCGGCCTGGTCATGCCGGCACGCCTCGATTCATTGGCGACGCCGTTGATCGAATCGACTGCGATCTGCATGACCAGCGTGGCCGAATAACCGGACTGCAGCAGAAACAGCACGGCAGCCGGCGGGATTGGCGTCATCAGCTTCTTGATGAAGTCGTTGCCTGTCAGGGGAGCATAGATCACGGTGGGTCGGTCGATGTAAGTGGCGGCCGCAGCGGCAGAACCAGCGACAGCCACCGGTCCGCCAATCGATGTCGTTATGTAATTCTGGGCGGAAACGCCCGCGCCGACGGTGGTCTGGAGCTGATAGCCGGCGATCACCTGCGCGATTTCCATGAACACCGGAAAGTCGCCATAGCGCAGCTTGACGATGTTGAGGAGTGTCTGCTGTTTCCATGAATCGCCGATCGCTGCCCCGTAGTCGGATCGATCCCGGGACACGGTCGGCGGGCCGATGCTGCTGCAGGCCACCGTCACCGAGGCCATTAGCGCAACGACGAGAATTGCTGATATTCGATTCGCCACCATGGGCCAAGAAAGAGATTGGATTAACTCGGGGTGCTCGCCAAGGGCCTGAGAGTTGCCTGAAGAGCGCACGATGCGTCTGTAGCGAAGCCCATGGGCGGACTGATGACGGCTTGCCACGTCATCAAACACTCGTCCTTTTTGCTGTAATGCCACCGAGTTGGTCCCGAACTGCACTCCCAGATTGCGCTGCTGGGCCGAACTCCATCGCGCTGTGGCCGTTTAGTGTTCAGCAGGGGGGCTTTGACTTTAGTCAAAGCACCGGCCCCCAGAGCGGCCCTATGAGCAGTCACATTCGTGGAAATTACTGACTCTTCACAAACCGTACGTTGTGACCACGACACTTCGCGGGGGGAGGATTAGTCGATGCTCAGATTTCTGTTTTCTGTTGTCGCTGCCACGCTGCTGTTGGGTGCGTGCAGTCAGACGCCACCGCCCCCACCGCCGGCGCCGCCGCCTCAACGTGCGATGGCGCCGAGCCAAATGCCCCCGGCGACGGTGTATTTCGCCACAGGCAGTTCGACCCTGTCACCAGAGTCGATGGCCACGATCCAGCAGGTCGCAGCGAACTACAAGACTACGGCCAATGCTACCGTGACCCTGACCGGCCACACGGACACCGTGGGTTCACCAGACGTGAACATTGCGCTGTCGCAGCGTCGCGCTGACGCCGTCAGGAACGCTCTTGTCCGCCAAGGCGTGCCGGCTGCGGCCATCACCGCCGGCGGCCAGGGCGAAGCGAGCTTGCCTGTCCAGACCGCCGACAACGTGGACGAGCGACGCAACCGCAGTGTCGATATCGCCGTCGTCGGCGCCGTCCCGATGGCCCGCACCGGCATGAGCGACGCCGAGTACTGCGCAGCCTTGAGTCGCACGTATCGGCAATTCCGCCCCTCGCAGGCTGACGAGACAGCCGCCGCTGCGATGCACCAATGCGAGATCGGCAATACGGCGGCCGGCCTTCCCGTGCTCGAGCAAACGCTGACGATGTCGAGGATACCACTTCCGTCGCGCTACTGACGATTGCACCAGCGGGCGGCTGGCAACCTGGCGGCCGCCCTCGTGGGCCGAGCAAAGACAAACCTGGCTCCCTTCTCGTCATTCTTGGCGGGACCGCGCCCAATGAAGCGACGCATTCCCAACAGACTCCAAAGGAGGACGACATGAAGCGCGTTAACACATTCTTAGGCGTATCCGGTTTGGTCCTGGCTCTTTCCCTTCCCGGGTGGGCACAGGAAGTCAAACAGCTCCCGACACAGACCGTCACCATTTCGGGCACCGTGGCGACCATCGATCATGCCAAGCGCGTCGTGAACATCAAGACGTCCGATGGCAAGTTCGAGACCGTCGACGTGCCCGCAGGCGCGAAACGGTTCGATGAACTCAAGGTCGGGGACAAGGTGTCGCTGACGTACAACAACAACGTCTCGGCGAGATTGAAGCCGCCGGGCGAGGCGCCCGTCGATACGGGCAGCTCGACCACGACTGCCGGACAGCAGACGCGACCTGGCGGCACGGCAAGCGTGCAGAGAACGCTGACCGTGACCGTCGACGCGATCGACAAGAACGCGTCCTCGATGACCTTCTCTGGTCCGAACGGCTGGAAATACAGTCGGCATATCGTCGATCCGACCGTGTTCGACAAGGTCAAGGTTGGCGACAAAGTCGACATCACTTGGAACACGGACGTCACCGTTGCGGTGAACTGACCCTAGGTGAACGAAGAGAGAGGGCCGCCCGGCTTGCCGGGCGGCCCATTGCCTCAACAGTAATCGACCTCGCAGGTGAGGCGCGATGTTGATGTCGACTGCGCGCTTTCGCTGCGACGCCTGCAGCGTCATCAGCGACTTCCCCAATGGCTGGGCCCTCATCGAGGCGCACAACACGGACGCATCACCGGATGGGACAACCGTTGTTCATTCTGCTCGCCTGTAGGCCGCGACGGGCCGATCTCGTCGCCTGGCTCGAACAGACGGGTTCGCTGTATTGGTTTATCCAATTCTCGTACATGGGTTCCTGAGCCGCCTGCAGGCGAGCGTTCGCTTTCGGACCGCGCCCAAGGCTATTGGCCGCCAAGAAGAACCGACCAGCTGCCCCTGCGTTGAGCCGCCGGAGGCGTCCGCGGTGATCGAAGCATCGAGGGCCATTTCCCGCGTGAGGTCAGACTGTATCGCAACCCAGAAGGCCGCCATGCGGAAGATCCACGACCTCAGCGATCCCGAGTTTGGGCCAATCAAAGCCCGGCTGGCGCGCGTCTATCTGGAGCACAAGGGCGATCTCGAGGTGCTGCTTACGGACGACGCAGAGATCATTGCGCACGTCGATGAAATCACCGCGCTCTTGTTGGCCGCGTCGAGCCGGGCGTTGCGCGCCGACAACCAGCGCTGGACGGAGCGCTATCGCTGGTTTTTTGAGGCCATTGCGGAGCTCCAGGACGCCCTGCGGGACAAGCCGCTCGATGGCTGAGCGCGGCAGCGGCGGCGACGCGTCGCGTTCGTGGCTCTTTGCATGGCGGGCTTCCGTTCCCGGCCTGCTGGACCACCTCGACGGGCGAGTTTGAAAGCGGGTCGTGCAGAATCAGTCAGTTGATTGTCGTTGCGCTGGGCCTGCCATCGTGTTCGACCTTGGCGATCCGGCGCAGCTTGTTGTTGTCCAGGACGACGACTTCATCGCTTCCCATGAGACCGATGACATCGCGGACTTTCAACTTGCCGATGGCGCGGCTGACCGTCTCCAGGGTGAGACCAAGATAATCGGCGATCTCGGTCCGGCTCATCTTCAATGACAATGGCCGCGACGAGACAGCGCGCTGTCGATAGAGCGTGTCGATCTCGGCCAGGAAATGGGCTACCCGCTCGGTAGATCTGAGCTGACCCAGTACCAGCATGTCCTGGCCCGACTGCTTCAGGGCGGCGGACAAGGCCTCGGCAACCGCTGCGGCGAGGTCGGGATGCTTCGCTGCGAAGGCATCGAAGCCGCGTCGATCGAACGCGCAAGCCTCAACGTCGGTGAGCGCGTCGCCGTCGAACGCGTACTTGCCGTCATTCTCTAGATAACCCACGCAGTCGCCGGGAGCGCGAACAGCGACGATCTGTCGGCGTCCGTCATCGAGAGTGCGCGAGACGGCCACGATGCCCGACCTGATCTTGAAGAACGGTCCCATGGGCGCGTCGGCGCGAAAGAGGGATTCGTGCTTCTTCCAGCGATGAATGCCACCGAGAGCAAGCATCACCTGTAGACGGGCGCCGTCGAGCGGCCGGCACAAGTTGAGCGATCTGCCAACACATCTGTCGCATGGTAGAGCGGTCATGTCCTACTCCTGGCGACATAACGCATTCCACGACTCGGAGCCGATCAGCTTTTTGGTACACTAAAGCATACGGTGTGCAAAATGCAGCGGCTGTTCAATATTGAACAGTTCAAAAAAGATCGTTCGGCATCCGCCCGGCCCATGCGGCAATGCAGGAACGAAAAGCAACGGCCAGGAAGCGAGCTGGCAAAATGATCTCACCCCAAGTCTTCGACCTCCAAGCATTTCTGAGGACGGTCGGCACTGGCCGAACCTTTGCGGGTTGGAAACCCAAGAATTACATCTTTCGGCAATGCACCAAATGCGACGCGATCTTTTATCCAGAAGGGCCGTGTCGAACTCATTGTGCTGTCTGAACAGGGAAAGGAAAGGGTCGTCGGGGTGCTTGGCCCTGGTGCTTTCATCGGCGAAGAATGTCTGGCAGGTCATCCGCTCTACCTCGCATCGGCACGGGCCTACGCCGAAGCCGCCGTGGCCTACGTGAGAGCGAGAAAATGAGGCGGGCAATGCAGGACCATCCAGAATTGTCGGAACGGTCCATGGCGTTCCTCTTGCTGCACAACAGCCAGATCGAGGCGGACGTCGACCACCTGTTCAATTCGAGCGAAAAGCGATTGTCCCGCCTGCTGGTCCTGCTGGCTCAGGTCGGACAGGAAGCTGAACTGCGCACGGTAGCCGTGCCGATCAGCCAGGAGATGATGGCCGCGCGCATTGGTACCGCGCGCTCGCGCATCAACTACTTCATGAACAAGATCCGCAAGCTTGGGTTCATCGAGTATGACGGCGACCTCAAATCATAGGCTGGGATGTTCGATACCTTCGTGGACGGTTGCCAACGAAAGTAGACGTCGGAAACAAATCGGTCGCCGAACCAATAGGCGCTGGCGAGTGCGAGCTTGAGCGAAGAGAACCAACGGCCATCTCTGTTAAAAAGCTTATTCGATGCTTTTCAATGGAGGTCCTCCGAGCGGATCTCAATGGCGATGGCGTGCAAGATATTCGATCCGCCGCTCAAGCGCTTTTTATCGGTAAGCGAGTGATTCCACACCTTGATACGCAGCTCAGCATGGGCCCGTAGGAAGGCAGCGCTTCCGTAGCAGCATCGCCGAAGTAACCAAAGCGCCGACGTCGGCTACGTTGCCAGCGCAGCGAGCGATGCCATGGACCCGGATCTGCGGAAACCGAAGGAGGCGCCGGGGAGGATGCTGCCATTATTCGATCTTGCCCACGGAATTTCATTGTCCCTGCACCCGCCGAAGCCTAGCGTTGCCGCCAAGGTCCCGCCGAGGGCCAAACTAGGGACAGCCCCTCTAAGGACCCACCAGGGACAAGGAGGAAACAAGATGGCTTACAGTAAGTTTGCGCGTCGTCGTTTCGTTGCCGGTACCGCCGCGGCATCAGCCGCCCTCATCGCCGCTCCATTCGTCCGCAGCGCCCATGCCGCGGGCAAGCTCTCCGTCGGCCTGTGGGATCACTGGGTCCCCAACGCCAACAACGCCACCGAGACGCTGATCAAGGAGTGGGCGGAGAAGGAGAAGGTCGACGTCGCGATCGACTTCATCACCACCCAGGGCAACAAGCTGCTGCTGACCGGCGCCGCCGAAGCGCAGGCCAAGTCGGGCCACGACATCCTGGCGCTCACCAGCTGGCTGCCGTCGCGCTATGCCGAGCAGCTCACACCGGTCAACGACATCATGGAGCCGTTGATCAAGTCGAACGGCGCGGTCAACGCCACCGTCGAGTATCTCGGCAAGGTCAATGGCAAGTGGCTCGCCGTGCCGGCCACGGTGGGCAGCCAGATCAAGGGGCCGTGCTCGCGCATCGACCTGATGAAAGAGCTGGCCGGCATCGACGTGCAGGCGATGTATCCGGCCGGCGCCCCGCCCAAGGCCGACGCCTGGACCTTCGACGCCTTCCTCAAGGCGGCCGAAGCCTGCCACAAGGGCGGCCATCCGTTCGGCATCGGCGTCGGCACGACAGGCGACAATGTCGACAGCGCGGGCGCCATCTTCAACGGCTTCGGCGCCATGCTGGTCGACGCCAAGGGCGACATTACGGTGAAGAGCGATGCGGTCCGCCAGGCGCTCGACTACTACAAGCGGCTGATGGCCTTCCTGCCGTCCGACGCGCCGTCGTGGGACGACGCGTCGAACAACAAGTTCCTGATCTCGGGCCAGGGCGCGATGATCCTCAATCCGCCGAGCGCCTGGGCGGTCGCCAAGCGCGACGCGCCCAAGGTCGCCGAGCAGCTGTGGACGCACGGCATGCCGGCGGGGCCGAAGGGCCGCTATGCGCCGTTCGTGCCGTTCTTCTGGGGCATCTGGAACTTCAGCAAGAACCAGGCGGCGGCCAAGAGCCTGATCGTGCGCCTGTCGCAGGCCGACGCGGTCGAGAAGATGGTGACGGCGTCCGGCGGCTACGACCTGCCGTCGTTCGCCAACTTCACCACCTTCAAGGTGTGGGCCGAGGAGGGGCCGCCGCCGGGCACGCTCTATCACTATCCCAATCCCTACAACCACCAGATCCTGTCGATCGCCGGCGCTCCCGCGCCGCACAAGTTCGGCGAGCCGATCGCCGTCCAGGCGCTGCAGACCCAGATGGCGGTGCGCCATTTCAAGGGCGAGGCGATGGAGAAGACGCTGGACTGGGCAGCCGGAGAACTCGAAGGCTTCATGCGTAACTGAGGCCCGGCCCTCGGGCATCGCGCCTTCGATCGAGGCATCGGCGCTTCGCAGCGCGCCGATGCCGGGCGGGCAGGCTCCGACGCTACCGCCGGGCCGCCGACCGCCGACCGCCGACATAACTTCAGAATGTTGATTTCCGGTCTACTACAATCCGACAAACCGGAAATCGACCATGGTCGCGACGAACGACATCGACGCGGGGGTCGCAACCCTTTTGACCGGGCCAGCGTGGTCAGGGCAGCACGTCGTCGAGCTTGGTTCGATGGTCAGCGCGGATGAAGTCGCGGAGCAATTGGGTGAAGTCCTGAATCTCGACGTGAAAGCCTTTGCAGTCCCGCGTGCAGGGTGGGCGGAAGTGTTCGAGCAGTTCGGCATGCCGAAGGGCCACACCGGACCTGCCGAAGAAATGTTTGAGGCCGTGAACGCGGGATGGATGGACCTCGGAGCCGAGGATACGGAGCACGTAGCGGGTACGACGTCCGCACGCGATGTATTCGAGGCTGCACAGAACACCGCCAAGGCGTAAGTCCGGGAGGGATCAGGCATGACACGGAGACTGCCCACTCCGTGGGTACCTACCAATCATCACCGTGCCGCCTTGAGGCGGTGCTTGTCGCACTATGAACGCGCCACGTTGAGGCGAGCGGCTTATGGCACAAATGCGAAGTGCCGACCGGGCCCGGAAATGTCTGCTGATTGGGGTAGACCGGACATATCGCGGACATCACGCAACCGACGCGACTGACCCGAAGCGGACATTCGCTCCCGTCGCGACGGCGTTTCCGACAGCTCGAAGCGCCGCCCCGGAGCACCATTACGTTCGATCAAGCGGCGGCATTCCAAAGCTGGTAGAGCGCAGCCACGTCGCCATTGAACAAGTTGCGATCGCAGCGGTCCAGACCTTGGATGATTCTGTTGCGGCCGCGGGCGCGGCGACCCGCATACTCGTCGCTGGCATATTGCCAGAGCCGCCAACCGCTCGTTGCCCAGGCCCGCGGGATCGTAGGCGATGCATGGTAGTCAACGACCCAAAGGCCGCAGCGCGCGAGGATCGAGCCGGGCGTGATCCCGGCGCCGCCGTTGGCCCAGCTCGGATGCACGTAGATGAGCGGCAACCGGCCCGTTGCGCTGGCCACCGCCTGCACGAACGCCTCGGCCTGTTCCCGCGTCATGGAGTTCGAGGGATCGCCTTCATTGGGCTCGAGATCCAGGGCGAGGAGAGTCCGTGGGCCGGGGCGGGAGGATTCCAGGAAGAAGGCTGCCTGCTGCTCGCCGGATGAATCGCCCTTGCCGAAATGATAGGTACCCCACAGCAGTCCTGCTGCCTCGGCCTGCGACCGTCGCTCGGCACACATGGGGTCGGCAAAGAAGTCGCCTTCGCTCGCCTTGTGGATGACGGCGAGGATGTTGCTCGCGCGTACCAGCCGGAAATCGCAGAAAGTGGTGTGCGCACTGATGTCGATTACCGCATCCAGTCCCTGGGGTGTGCGACTGGGCGGCGCCGGCGCGATCGGATATTCAGGCGGCGGAGTTTCAGGGGGCGGCGTTTGCGGATACTGATCCGGCGCCACGGAGGCCTGACGGGGCGCCTGAGGTGCGCTGCATCCCGTTGTCGCTGCAGCAGCCAGGCCCGCGATGACATTCCTGCGAGAAATCATGCAGCCACAGTAAGGTGTTCGGCGCGCGTGGCAACGTCCACAACATGCGGCCTACATCGAAGCGGCCTCAGACTTCTTCAAGATGACGAAGGCCTTCCCGACGAGCACCTTGAATAGTGGGCCAGACCGCGACGACGAGGTGGTCAAGCGGTTTCAGCGTGTCCACTATTGGCACAAATGCGAAGTGCTGACCGGGTTCGGAAACGTCTGCTGTTTGGGGTAGACCGGACATACCGCGGACATCACGAAACCGACGCGTTTGACCCAAAGCAGACATGGCAGAGTAGCTTACTCAATCACCTCGTCGGCGCAGGTCAGGTCCACGGCATGATATGCAGTTGACAGCGCGATACCGGATTGCTCGTGCGATTGTGCCACCGGTGGCCAGGCAAGGCTGTGCTGTTCTGCATTTTGCAGCATCCTCGCAGTGATCAAGCG
>Ga0210389_10003354_pt1 | contig 12500 bp, 10 predicted proteins | sample IncBWH28OmetaG_FD_160127 | JGI IMG/M metagenome (GOLD analysis project Ga0210389, IMG submission 160127) | Forest soil microbial communities from Barre Woods Harvard Forest LTER site, Petersham, Massachusetts, United States - Inc-BW-H-28-O ...
GCCCACCGAGTTGAACACGGTACGCCGGCTCACGTGCGCGGCCTCCGCGATCCCGTCGATCGTCGTGGCCGCATAACCCTGGGCCAAGAAGAGGTCGTGAGCCGCGGTGACGATCGCCCGCCGGGTGCGGCGGGCCTGCTCGTCGCGCACCTGCGACGCGTACCGCTTCGGCGGCTGGCTCGTTGGGTCAGGCGGCTGGGTCGTCGCATCGGGTTGGCTCGTCGCGTCGGGTCGGGGGCTCATCGTGACCCTCCCGGAGCCTTGACGTTCCCCCAAATCCGCTGCACTATAAGTGCAGTAATCACATCACTAACATACCAAACTTCCGGGCGCATGCATTAACGACAGAGAAAGAAGTGGTGAGTCCCATGTCTGACGTCACCTTCGTCAGCAGCGCCTGGGATCGGCGGCGGTGGCTCATCCTGGGCGTGATCGGCCTGGCACAGCTGATGGTGGTGCTGGATCTGACGGTGATGAACGTCGCGCTGCCGTCCGCGCAGCGGGCGCTGCACTTCACCACCGCGGACCGGCAGTGGGTGGTCACCGCCTACAGCCTGGCTTTCGGCAGCCTGCTGCTGCTCGGCGGCCGGCTGGCCGACCTGCTGGGCCGCAAGTTCACGTTCCTCACCGGCCTGATCGGTTTCGCCGGCGTCTCGGCGGTCGGCGGTGCCTCGGTCAACTTCGCGATGCTGGTGACCGCGCGGGCGTGCCAGGGCGCATTCGCCGCGCTGCTGGTGCCTTCCGCGCTGTCGCTGCTGACCACCACGTTCAGCGAGCCGAAGGACCGTGGCAGGGCGTTCGCCGTCTACGGGGCGATCGCCGGGGCCGGCGGCGCGGTGGGCCTGCTGCTCGGCGGCGCACTGACCGAGTACCTGTCCTGGCGGTGGACGCTGTATGTGAACCTGGTCTTCGCCGGGGTGGCCTTTGCGGGGGGAGCGCTGCTGCTGAAGCGCCCGCGATCCCCGGTTAAGCCCAGGCTGGACATCCCGGGCGTGCTGCTGGTCTCCGGCGCCGTGTTCTGCCTGGTCTACGGCTTCTCGAACGCGGCCACGCACGGCTGGCACGCGCCGTCCACCTGGGGGTTCCTCGCCGCCGGCGTGGCGCTGCTGGCGGCCTTCGCGCTGTGGATGAGGCGGGCGGCCCACCCGCTGCTGCCGGCCCTGGTGGTGCTGGACCGTAACCGGGGCGGCGCGTACCTGTCGATGCTCATCGCCTCGGCCGGGCTGTTCGGGATCTTCTTGTTCCTGACCTACTATCTGCAGCAGACGCTCGGGTATTCGCCGCTGCTGACCGGCGTGGCCTTCCTGCCGATCAGCGCCGGCCTCATCGTCGCGGCCAATCTGTCCACGACCGTGCTGATGCCCAGGATGGGGCCCAGGCCGCTGGTCGCTCTCGGGATGCTGGCCGCCGCGGCCGGGGCGGCGTGGCTGGCCCAGCTGGGCCAGCACACCGCCTATGCCGCGGGTGTGCTCGGCCCGATCATCCTGGCCGGAATCGGCCTGGGCATGGTGATCGCGCCGGCGATCAACACGGGCACCTTCGGCGTGGCCCCGCAGGAGGCGGGCGTCGCCTCCGCCACCGTCACCGTCGGCCAGCAACTCGGCGCCTCGGTCGGTACGTCGCTACTGAACACCATCTTTGCCGCCGCCGTCACCGCCTACCTCACCGCGCACTTCGCCGCGGCCCGGCTCATCGGCCGCCCGGCCCTGACCGGGCTGGCGCTAGCGCACGGCTACGACACTGCATTCTGGTGGACCGCCGGCATCTTCGCCGCCGGCGCAGTCACCGCCAGCGCCCTGCTCCGCCCTGGGCCACTTCGCCTGGCAAGCACGCCGCCCCCGTCACACGCCGAAGTGACAACTGCACAAGCCAAGGCCGACCCCGTTCCTCCCGCGTGATGTCGCTGGCGCAGATCGTCGGTGTCCGCGAAGGAGGTGACTGACGGACGCATGAGGGCTATTCATCCCTTTATTGGGCATTTCATCTGGGCTTGCTGCTCGCGTCCGCCGCAGGCATTATCGCGATGCGGACCACCCTCGGGGCTCCTCCGGCGGGGACTGAATCGCAGACGCAGCGCGCCGAGTCGGCGTTAGGCGCTGCTCAGATCAGACCACGACACGTACCGACGGTTTGGCTGCCTGCCTGCTGGCCCTTAATGGGATATCCGATGCTGGAGGCAACTGCGGGGCTAGAAGAGGGCGACACCGGTGAGCGCGGCCAGGCGGTCAGTTAGCTGGTCCTGGAAAGTCAGGTCACGGGCTTGTGGCGCGGGTTCCTGTCGCTGCTGGTGGTACCAGTAGCCGCCGCTTACGGTCGCTGCCGCGTCGTTGCTGACGGCGAGCCAGGTCTGCGTGAGGTGTCCCAGCTCCAGGTCGTCGGTTGCTGCGGGGCCGCCCATCTTGGTCGGGACCCAGCCCGGATCGACGGCGTTGCTCAGTACCTGCGGCCAGGCGCGCGCCACAGTGAGCGCGAGCGCAGTTACCTGCAGCTTGCTCTCGGAGTAGGCCTGCGCGGCGTTCCACCGCCGCCCGGTCCAGTCGATATCCCGCAAGGACCCGGCACCTGCGTGATGCAGTCCGCTGCTGAGGTAGATCAGCCGATCCGGGCGGTCGATCAGCGCAGTAAGCATGTAGGGGGCGAGGGTGTTCACCGCGAGGGTCTTGGCGTGTCCTTCGGCGGTCGCAGCGCGGGAAGGCTCAAGGAAGATGCCGGCATTGTGGATGACAGCGTCCATCCGGCCGATGCCGTTCACCTGATCGGCGAGCTCCCGGGTCCCGGCTGCGCTGCTGAGGTCGCCGATGACCACTCCCGCGGCGTCGGGGGCGAGGTCACTAAGCGCCGCCGCCCGCTCGAGGGTGCGGGCGTGCAGGACAACGTCATGGCCCTCAGCCATCAAGACACTGGCCGCGGCGCGGCCGAGCCCGTCGGTGGAGCCGGTGATAAAGATACGAGACACGCGATCATTCTTCCGCCTGGCGTGCTGGTGCCGATCGGCAGTTGCACTCGAATTGAGTTGCGCCAGCGCCGGTCTGCCAGCAGCCCGGCGGTGACGGCCACGGTCTGCACGCCACCGCGCCGTCCATCCGCCTACGCCCGCGTAGGCCATGCCCACTCCGCACAGGGCGGGTGATGGCCGATGTTTCTGATGACCGCCAACACTTCCGGGCGCAACCGCTCTTGACCCGCTGCACCACGTTGGCAGGCGTGGCCCGTAGCCGATGGCTAACCTGTCGGGATGCCGGGCACAAGGTCTATGTTCATATGAGGGCATATCTGAGCTCATGACTGGTGCTCGGTCCAGACGCAGGGTCACGCGGCCCTACTCCTCCGGCAGAGGCGGCACATGACAGCGACGACAAGCACGCCAACACTCATGGTTCCCGAAGACATCGCCAGACTTCGCCAGGTGGCTGACCCGCAGGTGTCTCCGACGGGATCGGCCATCGCTTTCACCGTCAGCGACCCCGATATCGAGTCGAACACTTACCGACGCAAGATCTGGCTTGCCCTAACCGACTCAGCGGCCGGTCAGCCGCATCCCTTGACCGGGCATGGGCACGAGGTGCTGCCGCGCTGGTCCCCTGACGGCCGGCGGCTGGCCTTCGTCTCCGCGCCGCCGGGGAATGGCCCGTCGGAGATCTGCATCCTGCCGGTCGCCACCGCAGGCGAGCGCATAGTTGTGTGCTCCTGGTACGGCCCTGTCACCGAGCTCGCCTGGTCGCCGGACGGCAGCCGACTCGCATTCGTGGCCCGCGATCCCGACGTCGAGCAGTACGGCAAGCCAGGGCAGCCGCGGGAGGGCAAGGACATGCCACCCCGCCGTGTGACGCGCCTGATTTATCGCCTGAACGCGGCAGGCTGGACGATCGACCGCCCGAACCGCATCTTCGTGGTGGCAGCTGACGGCTCCTCCGCGCCACGCACTGTGACACCGGGGCCATTCCAGGCGGATGGCCTGGCCTGGTCGCCCGATAGCAGCAAGATCGCTTTCACGTCCGCGCGCCATGAGACATGGGACCTCGACCTCGCCAACGATCTCTGGGTTGTACGGGCCGACGGGACGTCTGAGCCGGAGCGCATGACGGAACCCGGATCGGTGTACGCGCGTCCGTCGTGGTCGCCGGATGGGCGGCGCCTGGCCTACTACTTCAACCCGACGCCGCTGGAGCACCCTCGCCACCGTCAGGTCGGTGTGCTCGAGTTGAGTTCGCAACGGCAACAGGTCCTGACCGCAAGCCTCGACCGGAACTGCCAGCCGCTTGGCTTGCTCGTCGCTCCGTCCTGGATCGGGGATCATCTGCTCTTCTCGGCCGAAGACAGCGGGAACGTCAATCTCTATCAGGCGAAGGTCGACGGGACCGAGAAGCCAGAAATCATCGTTGGCGGCGAGCGCTCGGTGTCTGAGTGGAACTGGGCCGCCGGAACGCTGGCGTTCATCGCCGCCACCCCCACCAGCACGGGCGAACTGTTCGTCAAGCGCCTTAGCGCGGAGAACCCGCAGAACGGGGAGAGCGAAGAGCGCGCGCTCACCAGGCTGACGCAGCCATTCGCTGATGCGATCAGTCTCGGCTCTCCGCAGCGGTTCGTTGCCCGCTCCGCCGACGGCAGTGAGGTGGAGTGCTGGGCGATTCCGCCTGCGGGAGCACGCCCGGGCCAGAAGTACCCGACGCTGCTGAACGTTCACGGCGGGCCGTTCTCTCAGTACGGCAACCGGTTCATGGACGAGTTCCAGCTCGAGGCCGCCGCCGGCTTCGGCGTCCTGTACTCCAACCCGCGGGGAAGTTCCGGGTACAGCGAGCAGTGGGGCCGGGCTGTGCGGTGGCCCGAGTGCGAGAGCGATCCTGGCACCGGATGGGGCAGCGTCGACTTCGAGGACGTGATGGCCTGCGTCGACACCGCCTGCGAGCGTTTCGACTGGATCGACCCTGCCCGGCTAGGCATCCTCGGTGGCTCCTACGGCGGGTACATGACCTCCTGGGCGGTCGGACACACCGACCGGTTCAAGGCAGCATGCTCGGAACGGGCCTGCAACAACCTGACCACGATGGAACACAGCGCCGACATCGCGGGATTCATGCGCAGCTACATCGGGCGTGATCACCTATCGGCTCCGGAGGCTTACGTCCGGCACTCACCGGTCACGTACGTCAAGGACATGACGACTCCGATGCTGATCCTTCATTCCGAAGACGATCTGCGCTGCCCCATCGCCCAGGCAGAGGAGCTATTCGTTGCCTTGCGGCTACTGGGTCGCGAACCGGTGATGGTTAGGTTCCCGGCCGAGAATCACGAGCTCAGCCGTGGCGGGTCACCTCAGCACCGGATCGTGCGCGCCAACCTGATCCTGGACTGGTTCCGCGAGCGCCTGTGAAGCTGCTGGACGGGTTGCCGGAAGACGCCGTGGCGGGCGTCATCAGTGCGTGACGAGTGGGCGTTCCACCAATACGCCGGCTGGCTGGCCGTCAGCCATACGCTCACCTACGGGAACGTCCTCTGACGAGCCTGGTCGGTTGATCCTGGCCCGGCTGACCACCTTGACTGCCGCACGCCTCGCGCAGGTGCGCAAGCCGCCGGCCGTGAGCTGGGCGAAATACAGTTCTCGGATGTGCCATGAGCAGCCCCGAAGACGACTCCGTTGTATATCCGGCGTTTAGCGACGATGAACTGGCCACGCTGCGCCGCTATGGCACCGTGCGGCAGACTACGGCTGGCCAGGTTCTCCTCTCCCCGGCTGACGATGTCTACTACCTGATTTTCGTTCTCAGTGGAAGTGTCGAGGTAACAGACCACTCACGCGGACGAAGCGTGCTTCTCGCCCAACTTGGTCACGGCCAGTTCGCGGGCGAGCTTAGCCTGCTGACGGGCCAGCGCCCGTCCTGCACAGCACGGGTCATCGCCGGCGGCGAGATAATCGTGGTCGCTCCCGGACAGCTGCGTGAGCTGCTAGCGCGGGAAGCAGAGCTGGCCGAGGTCCTGATGGCGGCTTTCATCGCCCGCAGGCGGCGCCGAATTTCCCAGAAGGCCTCGAGCGCGGTCGTTGAGCTCATCGGCACCGGTCAGTCGGCGCAGGCGCTAGCCCTGCGTTCGTTCCTGAGCCGGAACACGATCGCTTACCACTGGGTCGACATCGACCAGATCGACGGTGCGGAAGACGTCCTTGGTGGTATCGGTGCGTCCCGTGACGACCTGCCCATTGCGATCACTCCGACCAGGGTGCTGATGAACGCGGGCACGTCTGAGGTGGCAGAAGCACTGGGACTCGGACGCCGGCCAGCCGGACATCGGCTCTTCGACGCGATCGTTGTCGGTGGCGGGCCGGCCGGGGTGGCCGCGGCCGTCTACGGCGCATCCGAGGGGCTCGAGGTGGCTGTGCTCGACGCAGCGGCGCCAGGCGGGCAGGCTGGCGCTACCTCGCGCATCGAAAAACTACCTCGGCTTCCCCGAAGGGATATCCGGCACAGAACTGACAACACGGGCCACGATCCAGGCGCAGAAGTTCGGCGCGCTGCTCGCGAGCCCCTGCCGCGTCGAACGGCTGACTGCCACAGGCAAGCAATTCAGCGTCGTGCTGACCGACGGTACCGCACTGACAACGCGAACCGTCGTAGCTGCGACCGGCGCCGTTTATCGCCACCTGCCGCTGGCGCACTGGCAACGCCTGGAGGGAGCCGGGATCTATTACGCTGCCACGGACCTGGAGGCGGGACTGTGTTCTGGGAACCCGGTCATCGTTCTTGGCGGCGGCAACTCGGCCGGCCAGGCGGCGCTCTATCTGGCCCGGCAATGCCCCCATGTCACCATCGTCATCAGGAGCGAGTCTCTCGCAGCGTCGATGTCGCAATACCTGATTGACCGGGTGGCCGCCAACCCGCGCATTGACGTAGCCACGTCCACAATCATCCAGGCAGTTGACGGCGGCGAGCACCTGGAATCCGTGACCCTCAGGAACACGGCCACGGGTAACACCACCCGGCTAGCTGCCGCGGGACTTTTCTGCTTCATCGGTGCGCGGCCCGCGAGCAGCTGGCTGCCGGAGGATGTCGCGCGCGACGACGACGGATTCGTGCTGACCGACATCGCCGTCCCGCCGGGCACCGGGCGGCCGCGCTTGCCATACGAGACCTCGGTGGATGGAGTTTTCGCCGCCGGCGACGTCCGGGAGGGGTCAATGAAGCGCGTCGCCGCAGCCGCAGGCGAAGGCTCCTCGGTCATCCGTTCTATCCACCGATACTTCAGCTTCTGCCCCGAACCAGAGGGCGATCCGGCAGCTCCAGCGAGGTGCACGCCGTGACCCGAATGTCGTGAGGAATCAGGAAGCTTGCAGGTTGCCGTTAGTCACCACACGGCGGAGAAACGACCGTCCGCTTTTCCGGGCGCCAGGGCTCGCCCAGCGCTCATGCGGAGCGGTGATCGCGAGCGTAGGCGTCGAGTCGCTTGAGTTCGTCGCCGTAGATGGCGCTCAGCACTCGGGGCGCGAATATGCGCTCGAACAGGCCGCCGATGCCTCGTGCGCCATCCCAGGCGGTGGAGATCCGGACGAGCGACCCGCCGTCCTGCGGAGAGACCATGAACGTGGTAACCGCGGTTGAGTTCATGTCGGACTCGGCGAGAACCCGGCCCGGTTCGGGCTCGGTGATCTTCATCCGGTACTCGCGAGTGCGCCCGCCGGCCGTCATCTTGAACCGCGTAACCGTGTCGGCCCCGACACCTCCGGACTCCACCTCGAAGTCCGAGAACGCCGGAGGCAGGAAACGCGGATGGTGGTCGCGCATGTCTGCGATATAGCGGTAGACCGTATCCGCAGGGGCATCCACCACGGCCTCAGCTCCGGCCACATTTCTTGCCATGCAGGCCTGTCTATCACGCCATGCGAGACGCACTCACAGGCCGCCCGGACTTGCCGCGGCTACGGTTTAGACGGGATGGACGACGCTGGCCATTGTGCTGATCAGATCCCGGAATCGCCGGACTGCCGCCGGTTTGCCGGTGATGTCGACGCCGGGGTCTGGCCCGGTGAAGATGAGGGTGGCCAGGGCTTGAGTGGTCGCGGTGACCGTGACGTCGGCCTGTGCGGCCGGCGCTCCCGTGGCGAGTGACCAGTGGTGGCCGTCGCTCTGTGCTAGGTAGTCAGTACCGTCGAGGCGGAAGTGCCAGCAGGCTGGCCGGTGGTCGTCGGTGGCCAGGTCGATGGCCTGGATGGCGGAGCGGAGCAGGTGCTCGGCGTGCAGCGGCTCGCCGGCCTGGGGCCAGCGCCAGGCGTGCTGTAGCCCCCACCAGCTGAGCCCGTCGATGACGGGCGCGAGCTCGGCACCTGCCGGTGTCAGCCGGTACCAGACTTCCCGCCGGCCCGGCTCCCGGTCGGCGGTAACGATGGCAGTGTCCTCGAGTTCGCGCAGGCGCTGGCTGAGCGTCTTAGGGGTTATCCCGCTCAGGCGGTCCATCAGGTCGGTGAACCTCTTGGCGCCGGTGAGAAGGTCGCGGATCACCAGCAGGCTCCACCGGTCGCCGACGCGTTCCAGGGCCCGCGCTACCAGGCAGAAGTGGTCGTAGGTGCGAACGTTCCGGGTCACGCTCTCCATGATACGAGTTGACAGATACTAGTTACAAACTCCTATCTTAGAGATACTCAATTCTTCCACGGAGGATGTCATGTACGACCCCCCTGCCTATCTGTGGGCAATCACTATCGCCGCAATCATCGCGATCCCCGCCGCGACCTGCATCGTGCTGTACGGCGGTGCACAGCGCGCCGGCCTGGGCCGGCGGCGCGCGGCGCTGCTCGCTGGCGGCGCGGCCGTCCTGCTCGGCAGCTGGTTCACCGCCAGCGCGGTGATCGCCGGCCACGGCTGGTACCACGCGCGGTTCGGCCACGGCGTGCCGTGGCTGCCGGTCGCGGTGGCCGGCTTCCTGGGCACGCTGCTGGCACTGCGCCGGATCCCGGCGGTTGCACGCGCCCTGACGGCGCCGGGCATGGTACACCGCCTGGAACTGCCGCATGCGTTCCGCGTGGCCGGCGGGGCCGCCTTCCTGCTCACCATGGCCCTCGGCCATCTGCCCGCGCTGTTCGCCCTGCCCGCGGGCCTGGGCGACATCGCCGCCGGCATTGTTGCGCCGGTGGTCGCGCGCAGGCTCAAGCAAGGCAGCGGCCGCCGCGCGGCCCTGTGGTTCAGCGCCTTCGGCATCACCGATCTGCTCGTCGCGCTGACTCTCGGCGCCCTCACCGGTTTCCAGCTCCTCAACGTCACGCCCTCCGGCGCACCGCTCAGCGAACTCCCGCTCGCGCTGATCCCGACAGCCGCCGTGCCGCTGCTGCTCGCCCTGCACATCACGTCTGTGTCTGCGCTGGCAAGAGCTCCCCGAACACCGCTGCCAGCCACCACCCCGCTCACTGCCGCCGCAAGGTAGAGGAGAAGACAGTGACTCGCGCACCTTCGAAACCGCTCGTCCTCGTCGCCTTGCTCATGGCGTCGTTCGTGATCAATCTCGACACCACGCTGGTCAACGTGGCGCTGCCGACTCTGACCCGCGAACTGGGCGCTACGACCGCGCAGTTGCAGTGGGTGGTGGACGCCTACAACTTGGTCTTCGCCGCGCTGCTGCTGACCTCCGGAAGCCTGTCCGACCGGTTCGGCCGCAAAGGCATGCTGATAGCTGGGCTACTGGTGTTCGGCCTCGCCAGCTTCGCCGGCGGATATGCCACGTCCCCGGCCGGGCTGATCGCCGCGCGCTCCGTCATGGGCCTCGGGGCGACGATGACGTTCCCTGCCACGCTGTCGCTGCTGACCGGGGTGTTCACCAGCCGCAAGGAGCGGGCGCTGTCCATCGGCCTTTGGGGCGCCACGGGCGGGATGGCGATCGCCCTCGGGCCGATCGTGGGCGGCTTCTTGCTCGAGCACTACAGCTGGTCGAGCATCTTCTACACGCTCGGGCCGGTGTCGCTGGCCGTCATCGCCCTGGTCGCGCGGTTCGTCCCCGGCTCGAAAGACCCCGTGCCGCACGGCCTGGACTTCCTGGGCCTGGTCCTGTCTGGCGGCTTCATGGGGCTGCTGGTCTATACCATCATCGAGGCTCCGGGCCGGGGCTGGACGTCGGCGGCGTCGCTGCTCGGGTTTGCCGGTGCCGCTGTCCTGCTGATCGCATTCATAGTCGGCGAGCGCCGCACCGATCAGCCGATGCTCGACGTGCGGCTGTTCGCGAACATGCGCTTCAGCGCCGCCAGCGCCTCGGTCACCGTCGCGTTCTTCACCCTGTTCGGGTTCATCTTCCTGATGACCCAGTACTTCCAGTTCGTCCGGGCCTACAGCCCGCTGTCCACCGGCGTGGACTTGCTTCCTGTCGCGATCTCCGTCGCGGTCGGATCGACCGTCGGCACCCGGCTTGCGGTCGGTCTCGGCACCAAGATCATCGTCACCGCCGGGCTGGCCCTGCAGGCGGGCTTCTACTTCTGGGTCGCCAGCGACATCACGCCCGCACTCAGCTACGGGATCATAGCCGCCCAGATGGTTGTCTATGGCCTGGGCATGGGACTGACGTCCGCGCCCGCGACCGAGTCGATCATGGGGGCCGTATCGGCCCGCCAGGCCGGCGTCGGCTCCGCCGTGAACGACTCGACCCGCCTGCTCGGCGGCACCCTCGGCGTGGCCGTCATCGGCAGCGTCTACGCCTCGCTGTACGCCTCTCGGCTTACCACCTCCCTTCCCGCGACGTTGCCGCACACCATGACGAACCTCGTCCGCCATTCCGTCGGGGCAGCGTTCGAGGTCTCCGGCCAGCTTGCCGCTCACGGCCAGGGCGCCGCGGCCGCCGCCGTCCACCAGGCCGCCACCAGCGCCTTCGACCACGGCCTCAGCGTCGGGTGCGTCGTCGCCGGAGCCGTTGCCGGCGCCGGCGCGCTGCTCGCCGCGCTCTTCCTGCCCGCCCAGCCCCCGCAGATGCCCGGACCTGAACAGCACCTAGCCGAACCGGCGGCTGCAAGCAACCGAAAGGACCTCGTGCGATGACCTACGGAGAAACGACTATCGGCCAGACGATCAGCCGGCTCCTGAGCGAACATCCAGACCTGGACGCGTCAGCGGACGGTGCACTGGACAACCTCGACCAGTTCCACATCGGCGGAGCCGGGGCGGTCGGCCTGCTCATCGGCAGCCTCGCGCTCGCCGACGGCGACCAGGTCCTGGACATCGGCTCGGGATTCGGCGGGCCCGCGCGGCAGATCGCCCGCCGTACGGGCAACCACGTCACCGGCATCGACATCACCCCGGCCTACGTCGACGCCGCCCGCGACCTGAGCGCCAGGGCCGGATTGCGCGACCTCACCCGCTTCCGGGTGGGCGACATCGCCACGTTCGAACCTGGCCGGTTGTTCCAGGCCGCGATCACGATGCATGTCCAGATGAACGTCCAGGACAAGACCGCCTGGTTCGGGCACGCCGCCCGTTTGCTGGCCCCCGGCGCGCGCCTGGCCGTCTGGGAGGTCTGCCAGCCGCGCCCGGGCGGCCTGCCCTGGCCGATGCCGTGGTCACTCGATGGCACCGACAGCTTCGTCGTCACCGCCGACTCACTACGCGCCTCGATCGGGCAGGCCGGCTTCACCGCCACCGAGTGGACGAATGAAACAGCCTGGGTCCAAGCCTGGATTACCGAGACATTCGCGAACGGCTTGCCGGCCGGACCGGCGCTGCCGATGCTCCTCGACGACGGCTACACCCGGGTTATCAACTACGCCGCCGCACTCAGCAACGGCTCTCTCGAGGTCTGGCGAGGGTCCTACACCAGGGACGCTCGCTAACTCGCCCGCCAAAAGCCAGGCGGCACCAGTTCGGGAGTGGACCTTCGTGGCGCGCAACCTCATGCGGCGGGGTGTCAGGTGCCGTGATTGCTGCGCGGTGATTGGCTGGGTGGCACGATGGGCGCCTGCTGGCTGATGCCGGTCAGCGGCGGAGTACCGAGGCGCCGGATCGTTCGACAATCTCTTGCAGCGCGGCGACGTGCAGCTCGAATGCGGCCCGGCCGGCTTTGCTCAGCCGGGCGGAGGTGCGCGGCCGCTTTCCGACGAATGCCTTCCGGATTTCTAGGTAGCCGGCTTCTTCCAGCGTGGCTAGCTGCTTGGACAGCGCCGAGTCCGACAGGCCAAGCTCGTCTCGGATGAACTTGAAGTCCGCCCACTCCGCCGCCGCCAGCAGCGACACGATCGCCAGCCGGGTCGGCGCGTGAATCAGCTCGTCGAATCTGGCCGGGCTCACCGGGCCGCCCCGGATCGGTTGCCGAGCATGATCTTGCGCAGCCCGCGCATCAGCAGCGGGCCGCCAATGACGAGCGCTGCGCTTCCGGCTGCGGTCGCCGTTGTGGCGGGCAGGCCCGCGCCCGCGGCCCGCAGCGCGAACCCGATACCGAGCGTTAGCCCCACCACGAGCCACACGAAGGCGACGATCGCCAAAGCGCCACGCCCGCCGAGCAGCGCACTGCTGCGTACCTGGGCGTGGCGGTAGGCGCCGAAGATC
>Ga0210389_10003355_pt1 | contig 12496 bp, 8 predicted proteins | sample IncBWH28OmetaG_FD_160127 | JGI IMG/M metagenome (GOLD analysis project Ga0210389, IMG submission 160127) | Forest soil microbial communities from Barre Woods Harvard Forest LTER site, Petersham, Massachusetts, United States - Inc-BW-H-28-O ...
CGGCCTCGCCCGGAGCCAGGCGGGCGGCTCGGGAGTCCAGGTCGAGGTCTCCTACCCGAACCTCGCGCTGCGGACACAAGACGGGCGGCGCTGCCTCGTCGTGAGCCACGGGCACTTCACCGAGTCCATCTACACGCTGATGTCGCAGCTAAGGAACATCCTCTACCCCGGTCAGCACCTGGCGGCGTTCGAGGACATCGACCGCCTCGAGGAGGAGAACTTCGCCTGGATCGACTTCTTCTGGTCCACGCTCGGCCGATCCGGCCAGGTGGGCACGGACATGGGCCTGATCTACGCGGACCTGAGCAGCGAACAGGACATCGACATCCTCGTGTCGAACCTGGTCGCGGCGCTGACGGCCAAGGCACCCGGCTGGCTGCGCAGGCCCGAGCGGTGGGCGCTGAACGCTGTGCTGAGGCGCGAGGTGCTGAAGGTGGCCACGAGCGAGCGCGGCACGCCCTCGGTGACCCTGACCGCCGCGGGCCAGACCGGGCTCAGGGATTACCTGGAGGGGCCGGTGCGCGGTCAGCTGCGCCAGCAGCTCGGGCAGGTCCCTGAGGAAGTCACGTTCGTGTACGGGCACACCCACAAGCCGTTCGTCGACCAGTGGTCCGTCCCCGGCTTCCCGTCCCCGGTTTCCATCGCCAACACCGGAGGATGGGTCGTGGACACCGCGACCCCAGCCCCGGTCCAGGCGGGCGTGGCGGTGCTGGTCAACGAGGACCTGGACGCCGCCTCGCTGCAGTTCTACCGGCAAAGCGCCGGGTCGGCGCCCGTCCCGGTCCAGCTCCTGGCGCCGGCCGGCGGCCAGCCGTCCGCCTGGCACTCCGAACTGGCGTCGCGGATCGACCCGGCGGCGCCGCCGTGGGCGACACTGTCAGAGTCCGCCGCCAAGCTCGTGGCCCAGCGCCACCGGCTGCACGCCGCGACCATCGCCCTCCGCGACGCCACGCGGGCGCCGGGCAGAAGAAAAGCATTATCCCGAACGACAGCGTGCGATGCGCCCACCCGCCCCGCCAACTTTTGGCGCCGGGGCGAGGCTAGAAAGTCAACTCCTCACCGCACGGGATTAATCACGTGCTCAAATGCGATGCCGTCAACTAATCGGCCCACGCGGGGCTAACTAAGCGGGCCAGGCGCACCGGCCCCGCCGCGCCCATTCGCGCTGTTGACCTACGTGGCAGGTGGTGATCGTGGGGGCCATGCGCGGGCTGGGACGCGGCGCCCGTGCGCGGCGCGGCGTGATCGACAGTGATTTCGCTTTTCATGTGGATTCAGCAGCTAATAGGATGCGGAATCCACATGATCATGGACCGGGCCGCGATACCGCCGCGACAAACCGGACGAAACGGGCGCGCGAGCGGGTCGGACCCAGAATTGTCCGCACGTTAGTCCGCGCCGAACGGCCGCAGTTCCATCGCGCCGCGCTTGGCCAGCGGGTGCTTGGACGCGACCTCGATCGCCTCGTCGAGGTCCGCGCAGTCGAGCATGTCGTAGCCGACCATCAGCTCCTTGGTCTCGGCGAACGGGCCGTCGGAGATCAGCACCTCGCCGTTCCGCACGCGGACCGTGGTGGCCTCGTCCGGTGACAGCGGGCGGCCCTCAAGGCGCACTCCCCGGCCGTCCATCTCAGTGACCCAGTCGTCGGTGTCCTGCAGGTTGCCGTCTTCCAGTGCCGTGATGGTGGGGTCGTAGCAGACGATCATCATGTATTTCATGGCGGAGATTCTCCTCTTTCTCGGCGGGCCGCCGTGGCCCGGCTGGCCCTGCGCATTGACGACGAACGGCCGCGGGCCGGATCGACACCCCCGGACTGTCATACGCTGGCCCGGTCAGAAGGAGGAGCCGCATGCCCGCCGACACCACCCCGGGCGTCGCCGCCGCGGTTGACGCCGCGTTCCGCGAGGAGTGGGGGCGGATCGTGGCCACGCTGATCGCCGTGACCGGCGACTGGGACCTCGCCGAAGAGTGCGCGCAGGACGCGTTCACCCGGGCGCTGCAGACCTGGGCAAGGGACGGGGTGCCGACCCGGCCCGGTGCGTGGCTCACCACCACCGCCCGCAACCGCGCGGTCGACGTGCTGCGCCGCCGGGCCAACGAGTCCGCGAAACTCCAGCAGGCGGCCCGCCTCGAGCCGGCGGACCAGGACGCCGGCACCGGCGACGGCGAGGCCGACCCGAGCGGGATTCCCGACGACCGGCTGCGGCTGATCTTCACCTGCTGTCATCCCGCGCTGCCGCTCGATGCCAGGGTGGGGCTGACGCTGCGCACCCTCGCCGGGCTGACCACGGCCGAGATCGCGCGGGCGCTGCTCGTCGCCGAGCCGGCCATGGCACAGCGTCTTGTCCGCGCCAAGCGCAAGATCCGCAATGCGGCGATCCCTTACCGGGTCCCGCCCGCCGGGCTGCTGCCAGAGCGGACCGCGGGCGTCCTCGCCGTGCTGTACCTGCTGTTCAACGAGGGATACAGCGCGACCGCGGGGGCGGACATGCTGCGCGCGGACCTGTCCGCGGAAGCCATCCGGCTGGCGCGACTGGTCGCCCGGCTGATGCCCGGCGAGCCGGAGGTGCTCGGCCTCCTCGCGCTGGTGCTGTTCCAGGACTCGCGCCGCGGCGCCCGGGTTGACGACGCCGGGAACCTGGTGACCCTGGAGGACCAGGACAGGACCCGGTGGGACCGCGCCTTGATCGCCGAGGGGCGCCAGGTCCTGGAAACCGCCGCCCGCGCCGGAGCCGCCGGGCCTTATCAGCTCCAGGCGGCGATCGGCGCCTGCCACGCGAGCGCCGCCAGCGCCGCACAGACGGAGTGGCCAATGATCGCCCGGCTGTACGGCCGGCTCGCCAAGCTGACACCGTCCCCGGTGGTCGAACTCAACCGCGCCGTCGCGGTCGGCATGGCGGAGGGCCCCGCCGCCGGGCTCGCCCTGGTCGACGCCCTCGCCGCGAGCGGTGCGCTCGCCGGCTACCGGCTGCTGCCCGCGACCCGCGCCGACCTGCTGCGCCGTCTCGGCCGCAACGACGAGGCGGCGGACGCCTACCGTTCGGCCCTGGCCCTCGCCGGAACCAGCGCCGAGCAGCGCTACCTGGCCCGCCGCCTCTCCGAGGTCGCCAGGAAGTAGTAAAGGCCCGCCGTCCGAGGAACATCCGCCTGGTTAGCGTGAGACCATCCCTCGCATGAAGGGCACTCTCACGCAAGACGGCGCAACTGCCGACGCAACCCTGGAGGGGATCAAGCAGGCAGCGGCAGGCGGCGCGTTTTTCTGGCTCAACCTCGACATTCACGACCCGGGACCCGACGACGATGTCACGGGGCTGCTGGTCAACACCTTCCACTTCCACCCGGTGGCCGTAGAGGCGGTCGAGCGGTTCGGCCAGCGTGCCCGCATCGATGACTACGACGACTTCGTGCACATCATCACCTTCGGCATGGCCGCCGACGGCAAGAGCGTGGCCGAGGTGCACTGCTTCGTCACCGACCGGTTCATCATCAGCCTCCACCAGGGCGACTGCCCGGCACTTGGCACGGTGTGCGACCGCATCGCCGGCCACCACTCCGCGAAGGCGTCCGCGCCCCAGGCCATCATCTTCTACCTGATCATGGACACCCTGATCGACTCGTTCTTCCCGGTGCTTTCCGACATCGACGACTCCATCGACAACCTCGAGAGCGCCATACTCAAGAACCCGACCGAGGAGCAGCTGGGCACGCTCTTCGACATGAAGCGGCAGATCATGACCATCCGCAAGGTCATCACCCCGCAGCGCGACATGATCGCCAGCCTCAACGCCGGCATGGTGGAAATCCCCGGGATGACCGACGCGGGTTCTGTCTACTTCCGCAACCTCTACGACCATCTCATCCGCATCAGCGACATGGTGGACGCCTACCGGGACCTAGTCGGCGGTGCCATGGACACGCACCTGTCCATGGTGTCCAACCGGCTGAACGTGATCATGAAGCAACTGGCCATGATCGCCACCATCTTCCTGCCCCTCGGCTTCCTGACCGGGTTCTTCGGGCAGAACTTCTCCTGGCCGATCGCGCACCTGCAGGTCGGTTTCGGCTACTTCCTCTTCCTCGGCGTCGGCTCGGAGGTGGTCGCGATCGTGCTCCTGCTCCTCCTATTCAAACGGCGCGGCTGGCTCGGCAGCGGCCCCACGGCCTGACGTCCCCGTCGGTCAAAGTGCGGTGGCCCGCGGCTACACGGCGTCCTTGATGGCGCGCCGGCCCGCCGCGCTGCCCGTGAGGTAGCCGTAGGTGCCCTGGTCGCGAAGCTCGGTCGCCGCGTCGACCAGCGCGCCGAGCGCGGCGAACGCGAAGGCGCCGCCGACCGACACCCGGCTGACGCCGGCCTGCGCGAGCTCGCCGACGGACGGGGCGCCGGCGACGGCGAGCACGTTCACCGGGCGGTCCACCGCCGCGACCAGCTGCCTGATGTCCGCCAGGCTGGTCAGGCCAGGGGCGTACAGCACGTCGGCGCCCGCCGCCTGGTACGCCTGCAGCCGGGTGATCGTGTCCGCCAGGTCCGGCCGGCCGTGGAGGTAGTTCTCGGCCCGCGCGGTGAGCACCAGGCGCACCGCTCCGGCGTGCGCCGCCTCGGCGGCGGCCGCGACGCGCTCGGCCGCCAGCCCGATGTCATAAATGGGGTCGGACTCGCCGCCGGTGAAATCCTCGAGTGAGCAGCCCGCTAGCCCGGCTTCCACGGCCAGGGCCACGGTCCGCGCGACGCCGGCCGGCTCGTCGGCGAAGCAGTTCTCCAGGTCGGCGGAGACCGGAAGATCGGTCGCCGCGACGACCGCGGCGGCGTGCGCCAGGGCCTCGTCGCGGCTCACCGAGCCGTCCAGGCGGCCCAACGTCGCGGCGTACCCGGAACTCGTGGTGGCGAGCGCATGAAAGCCAAGCGAGGCAAGCAGCCTCGCGGATCCCTGGTCCCACGGGTTCGGCAGCAGCAGCGGGTTCCCTGGGCGGTGCAGTTCGAGGAACCCCGCCGCCTTCTCGCTCTGGGTTGTCATAGCTCAGAACGTACCGTCAGCCGCACCAGAACGGTCGCTCCGGGACCCCTCCCTCGCCCCCGGGTCTAGGTGATGCCGGGGACCGGGCGGCCGTTTTCCAGGTAGACGCATCGGCGGTGCCGGGTGGCGGCGCGGACGCGGCGGCGGATCGGGGGCCTGAGCAGGGCGAGCGCGTCCTTTGGCGGGACGAGGCGGTACTCGGCGACCTCTTCCGGCTGCACCGTGATCGCGGCCAGGGCCGCGTCGTCGGCGGCTCCGCAGTCGAACAGGAACCGGACGCCGCCTGGGCGCCCCGGGCGGGCAGGCCGGAAGTCGACGCAGGCCAGCCGCCCGCCGTACACCTCGATGCCGCACTCCTCGCGCACTTCCCGCCGGCACGCGTCCCACGGAGTCTCCCCGTCTGCCTCCATCACGCCGCCGGGAATCGTCCAGCCCGTCTTGTACGTCGGCTTGAGGATCAGCAGTCGGCCCGCCCGGTCGTAGATGAGTGCGCCGGCAGACACGGGTATCGCGGGCAACTCGTCATCGGCGACCACACTGCCGTCGTTCCCCGAGGGGCCGGGCGGCACTCATTCGCTGGCGGGCTGCTACCGCCAGCCAGCCCGCAGGAGATGGCGTGACGGTGGGGGAGTAGCACGCACTCGTTCTGGATATCGCAGCAGTGCAACCACCGGCGCGCTGGCAGGACCGCGGAACCCGCAAGGCTACGAGGTGCCCGCGACCTCGTAATGGCGCACGGTGAGGTCCCGCTCTATGAGGTACTTGTCGTCTTCTGGATAGAAGACCGCCTTATCGATGTCCTGCCCGGCGAAGCCCTCAATCGCGGCCAGGGACTCCCACAAGCTCATCGTGATGAACTCGGCCCTGCTGCCCTCGGCTCGCCACATTAGCCAGGCCCCGCGGTTACCTGGCGTGCGCCGGTAGCCCTCGATCCCGGTCCGCTCAACGTACGCCGCGTACGCGGCGGCGTCCTCGACGCGGACCGCTCCGCGCCAGATCCTCGCGATCATCGTCGATCCTCCACAGTAGACGCGGCTACCCTGCCGCAAGCCGTCAAACCGCCCTCGACAAACCGCACGCAACCGCTGCGATCAGCGCGCCGATCCGGCATGGACCGGCTTCGACCTGCGACGACAATCCGGCGGGCCCCGCTGTGCATTTTTGTTAACAGTTTTTTAACGGTGCCATTAACCGGATTTAAGGCTGTTGGCTATTGTCGCGTTCCCCGTGCGGAGTTATGACTACTCACGATGTCATGAGACTGCTGAGCAGTAATGGGAGGCGTCGTGAAGTCGTTCCCCGGCGTGAGAAATCGTCGTTGGTTGTTCAGGATAGTAGCGACGGCCGCGGCGGCGCTGGCGCTGCCGGTGGCGGCGCTCGTGGCCCCCGCCTCGGGCGCCGTGGCCCAGGCCGGGGGAACCGCCAGGACGGCCGCGGGCACGGCCTCCTGCCCGTGGCTCAACCAGTCGCTGCCAGTGGCGCAGCGGGTATCGCTGCTTATGGCGCAGATGACCCTGCCCGACAAGATCAACATGGTGACCGGGGGCGGGACCAGCCAGCCGTACGTCTTCGAAATCCCCGCCATCCCGAGCCTGTGCATCCCGGCCATCGGCGAGGAAGACGGCCCGCTCGGCGTGGGCGACGGCCTGACCGGCGTGACGCAGATGCCCTCCGCCGCTTCCGTGGCGGCCACCTTCGACACCTCCCTGGCGTACCAGTACGGGCAGGTCGTCGGCTCAGAAGAGCATGCCAAGGGCGCCATGGTCGACCTCGGGCCGACGGTCAACATCGACCGCGACCCGCGCTGGGGACGGTCGTTCGAGGCCTACACCGAGGACCCGTACCTGAACTCCGCGCTGGCGGTCGCCGACGTCAACGGCGTGCAGAGCACCGGCGAGATGGCGCAGATCAAGCACTACGCCGTCTACAACCAGGAGACCAACCGCAACGCCCCGGCCGACAACGCGATCGTGAGCACCCGGGCGGAGCAGGAGATCTACCTGCCCGCGTTCTACGCCGGGACGACGCAGGCCCACGCGGCGTCGGTGATGTGCTCCTACAGCTACATCAACGGCCAGGACGCCTGCCAGAACCAGTACCTGCTGCAGACCACCCTGGACCAGAACTGGGCCTACCCCGGCTTCGTCACGTCGGACTACGGCGCCACCCACTCCACGGTGCAGTCCGCCGACGCAGGCAATGACCAGGAGATGCCCTCGGCGGTGTTCTACGGCCCCGCGCTGCAGGCGGCGGTGCAGTCCGGCCAGGTCTCCATGGCCACGCTCAACGGCATGGTCAGCCGCATCCTGACCGAGATGTTCAAGTTCAACGAGTTCAACAACCCGCCGACCGGGACGACTAGCGCGACCGTCACCACTGCCGCCCACCAGGCGGTCTCCACCTCCGTCGCCGAGCAGGGCACCGTGCTGCTGAAGAACTCCGGCGCCACCCTGCCGCTTTCCGCGAGCGGAGCCGGGTCTGTGGCGGTGATCGGCCCGGCCGCCTCCGCCGCGCCGACCGACACCGGCGGCGGCAGCGCCCACGTGACCTCCACGTTCAACGTGACCCCGCTGCAGGGCATCCAGACCGCGGCCGGGACTGGAACCACGGTGAACTACGTGCAGGGCCTGCCCGCGGACACGTCCTTGACGGCGATCCCGAGCACCGACCTGACCCCGGCCTACCAGGCGACCAACTACGGCCAGAACTACACCGGCACGCTGACCGCCCCGGAGACCGGCACCTACGTGCTGGCGTTCCAGAACCCTGGCTCCTACACCGCCACCAACCTTTACCTGGACGGCAAGGAGATCCTCGCCAACCCGGGTACGCCCCCGGTTTCCACCTACTCGGTGAGCGTGGACCTGACGGCCGGCCAGACGTACACCCTGTCGCTTTCCGGTGGCGGCCCGTCGGCCGCGCTGAGCTGGGCCACCCCGTCCGACCTGGCGCCGGGAATCGCGCAGGCGGTCGCCGCGGCGAAGTCGGCCTCCACCGCGGTGGTCGTCGTGTCCGACGACACCGAGTCCGAGGCGGCGGACCGCGTGAGCCTGTCCCTGCCGTCCGCGCAGAACGAGCTGATCTCGGCGGTGGCCGCGGCCAACCCGCACACCGTCGTGGTCGTGGACGCGGGCGCCCCGGTGACCATGCCCTGGCTCAACCAGGTCTCCTCGGTGGTCGACGCCTGGTACCCGGGCGAGAGCAACGGCACGGCGCTGGCCTCGGTGCTGTTCGGCCAGACCAACCCGAGCGGCCACCTGCCGGTGACCTTCCCCACCAGCCTCTCGCAGGTGCCCGCGTCCACCCCCAGCGAGTTCCCTGGGACCGGCGGCGAGGTGCAGTACTCCGAGGGCATTGACGGCGGGTACCGCTACTACGACGCGAACAACGAGACCCCGCTGTTCCCGTTCGGCTACGGCCTGTCCTACACGACGTTCGGCTACAGCCACCTGAACGTCACCCCGCGGGAGGTCATGAACAGCACGTCCAACCCGGGAACGCCCGCCTGCGGCTGCAACGGGCAGTCGGGCAAGCAGGTGACGGTGTCCGCCGTCGTCACCAACACCGGCAAGGTGACCGGCTCGGACGTGGCCCAGCTGTACCTGGATGACCCGGCCGCGGCCGGCGAGCCGCCGCGTCAGCTCAAGGGATTCCAGAAGGTCACGCTGAAGCCCGGGCAGTCCACGACCGTCCACTTCACCCTCTCCGGCCAGGACCTGTCGTACTGGAACGACACGGCCAACGGCTGGGTCGTCCCCGACGGCACGTTCGGCGTCGACGTCGGCGACTCCTCGGGCCCGGCCAACCTGCCGCTGCGCGGCAGCTTCACGGTCGACCGGACGCTCGGGGCCCGCTACGCCACGGTGAGCGCCCCGACCACGGTGATGCCGGGCACCCCCGCCAGCGTGACCGCCACCCTCGTCAACGACGGTGACTACGCGATGCCGCAGGCGCGGTTCACGCTCAAGGCACCGGCCGGCTGGACCGTCAGCAACCCGGCGCCGGTCACGATCGCCCCGGGCCAGACCGTCACCGAGCACTTCACCGTGACCGCGCCGGCCAACGCCCAGCCGGGCGACAGCACGCTGACGGTCACGGTCAGGCCCACGGCAGGCAACTCCGATGACCGCGGCAGCACGGTGGAGGCGTCGGCCACGGTGACCGTCGCGGCCTCCTCGCTCACCGCCGCCTACAACAACACCGGGATCAGCGACAACTCCGACGTGGCGGCGGCCAACTACGACGGGGTCGGCGACAGCTACTCCGCCCAGGCCCTCGCCGCGGGCACGCCGACCGCGCTGACCCCCGGCAAGCAGGTCACGATCGGCGGCACCACGTTCACCTGGCCCTCGGCCGCAGCGGGAACCCCGGACAACGTGGTGGCCGGCGGCCAGACCGTCGCTCTCTCCGGGTCGGGCACCGACCTCGGGTTCCTCGGGGCCAGCCAGAACGGCACCGCCAGCGGCGCGGTCGCCGTGCACTACACCGACGGCAGCAGCCAGTCGTTCAACCTCAACATGGCGGACTGGTACGCCAACAGCCCCGCGGTCGGCAACCAGCTCCTGACCACCACCACGAGCTGGAACTTCACCAGCACCACGCAGACCGCGCACCCGGTGAGCCTCTACTTCGCCTCGGTGCCGCTGCAGGCAGGCAAGCAGGTGTCGTCGGTCACGCTGCCGGTACTCAACAACGCGGGCGGCACCACGGCGATGCACATCTTCGCGATGGCCACCGGAACAGGGACGCCGACCACCGGCGCGCCTTACTCCTCGCTCTCCGCCGCCTACGACAACATCGGGATCACCGACAACGCCAACCCCGCGCCGGGCAACTTCGACGGCACCGGAGAGAGCTACTCCGCCCAGGCCCTGGCGGCGGGCACGCCGACTCCGCTCACCGCGGGCGGCCAGGCGACGTTCGGCGGGACCACGTTCACCTGGCCCACCGCCGTCGGCACGGCCAACAACGTAATCGCCGACGGGCAGAAGATCGACCTGACCGGGTCAGGGACCGACCTGGGCTTCCTGGGCGCCGGCGCGTTCGGTGCGGCCAGCGGGACGGGGACGATCACCTACACCGACGGCACCACCCAGTCCTACAGCCTGGTCATGGCGGACTGGTACAACAACGCGCCGGTGGCCGGCGACCAGATCGCCACCACCACAACGAGCTGGAACTTCTCCAGCACCACGCAGACCGCGCACCCGGTGAGCATCTACTTCGCGTCGGTGCCGCTGCAGGCAGGCAAGACCGTGGCCTCGGTCACGCTGCCGACAGTGAGCGCGGGCGCCGGCAACGGGATCACCGCGTTGCACGTCTTCGCGATGGCGGTCGGATCAGGCACGCCGACTATCGGCAGCTGACACCGGGCGATCACTTCGGTCCCTGCTCCCCGCGAGCAGGGACCGAAGTGCGCTATTCGGAAGCCGTTCTGTGGCGGAACGGTAGGTTTTGTGCATGTCATCGCATCTCGGTCACGGCCCCGGGTTTACCGAAAGTGCCCGCAGCCAGCCGGGGCTGGTTGGCGCTTTCTTCATCGACGCTGTCGGGACTGGGATGTTCCTTCCCTTCTCGCTGCTGTTCTTCCAGGCGACCACCCCCTTGCCGCTGGCGCGGATCGGGCTGGGGCTGTCGGTCGCCGCCCTCGTGCGGATCCCGGTGACCATCGTGGCCGGGCCGCTGACCGACCGGTTCGGGCCCCGTACCGCCGTCATCGCGTCGCAGCTCCTGCAGGCGGCAGGCTTTGCCGGTTACCTGTTCGTGCACGGGTTCTGGCAGCTTGTCGCCGCCGCGGTCCTGGTCCAGATCGGCAACTCGATCTTCTGGGTGGCCTATGCTCCGCTTATCTTCGCCATCGCCGCGGAGGGCGAGCGCGAGCACTGGTTCGCCTTGGCCACCGCGCTGCGAACCGCGGGCCTGGCCGCGGGCGGGGTGGCCGCCGGGGCCGCGGTGAGCGTCGGCGGACACGGGGGGTACATCGACGTCGCCGCGGCGAACGGCGCCTCGTTCATCCTCGCGGCATTCCTCTCCGCGAGGGTGCGGACCGGCACAGCCACGCCCCGCCGGGGCGCAGAAGCGGAGGCCGGGTCCTGGCCAAGCGGCCGGAAGCCGATGCTGCACGACCATGCCTTCCTCGGATTCGTGGCGATCAACGTCGGCATTACGTTCCTTGCCCTCGCGATCCCCCTGGCGCTGCCGGTGTTCGTGGTGGACATCCTCCACCTGCCGAAATGGGCGCCCGGGGTCGCTCTCGCGCTGAACGCGACCCTCGTGGCGGTGTCCGCGCCGATCGTGATGTCCGCGATCTCCGGCCGCAGGCGCCGGAACGTCCTGATCGCTTCGCAGGCATGCATGATCGTCGCGCTCGCCGTCTTCCTGCTCGTGCACCTGCTTCCGGCCGGCGCCGCGGTGGCTCTCGTGCTGATCGCCATCCTGCCCGTGGCCGTGTGCGAGGTGATTCAGGCCGCCGTCGTGCCCGCGGTCGTGACCGAGTCGGCGCCCCCCGGGGCTATCGGCCGCTACACATCGGCCTACCAGATGACGTTCAGCATCGGTGACATCATCGTCCCGGCTACCGTGGCGGCCGCGCTGCACGCAGGCGCGGCGGCGCTGTGGCTGCCGCTGGCCGCCGTCGCCCTCGTTGACCTGATCGCGGTCGGCCTGCTCGGCCGCCGGATGACCGCGCTGACCCAGCGCGTTGGACAGGCCTCGCCCGAGTCCGCGATCCAGGCGGAGCGCCTGCGCGAGGCCGACGGGGTCTGAAAACACCGGTGCGGCGGCCGGCGCAACCGGGCAAAACGGGCAGCCCGTGGCGCGTGACGAGGATAGTGGATCGTTACCTACGCCATCGGGTGTTCAACGATCCACTGTCTTGCTGACAGCCGCTCGAGGCGCCCCGGCGCCGCGGCCGCCAGGGCTCGCCTTGGCCCGCGCTCTGGTGCGGAGGGGCGCCATAGGGTCTCATGGCAGATGACGGGGAACGATGCTCGCTGGGTACTCGCATGCGGTCCGTGCCCGGTGGCACCCGGTCGATCCGTCAGGACGCTGGCTCCGACTGACGCGGCATGACCGAACAGGCAGCACGAGGAGGCGCTTCACGTGGACGTAGAGAATCTCTTGGCGAAGGTGGCGGACAATCTCTCGGTGCGCCGCGCGTTCGGCGAGGCGTACGAGAAGAACGGCATGCTCATCATCCCGGTCGCGATCGTGGCCGGCGGGGGCGGCGGGGGCACAGGGCATAACCGGCGCGGTGACCCAGCGGCCGGTCCCGATAGCCCGCCCGACGCGCCCGCCGCGCCCGACGCTGCCGGCACGCCCGACGCGGCCGGCACGCCCGGCGCGCCCGAAGCGGCGCACGACCGCACGCCGCAGGACCCAGGGCGCACAGAGGCAGGCGGGGGCTTCGGCGGGCTGGTGCTGCCCTCAGGCGCTTACGTCGTGAACGGCGAACAGGTCCGCTGGGTACCCGCGGTAGACGTGAC
>Ga0210389_10003356_pt1 | contig 12494 bp, 10 predicted proteins | sample IncBWH28OmetaG_FD_160127 | JGI IMG/M metagenome (GOLD analysis project Ga0210389, IMG submission 160127) | Forest soil microbial communities from Barre Woods Harvard Forest LTER site, Petersham, Massachusetts, United States - Inc-BW-H-28-O ...
TGGGCTCGGACAGGTCGAAGCCCAGCGGCTCGACCAGGTGCAGTTCGCAGCCGGTGGCCGCCGCGGTCCGGATGGCGTTGCCCGTGTTGGCGGCGATGCGCGGAGAGTAAAACAGCAGCTTGAACACGATACGGAATCCTCCCGGTTGCGCGTACTCGGAAGGCTACGACCGCCCCCGAAAGACGGCCGAGGGGGCAGCTGGAGGCGATCCGGGGGCGCAAGGTGGTGGCGCCGTCGGTTTGACCGAACAAATTCAGCCCACAGAACATGATCCCGTTTGAGGCGTATTTCCGCTTAATGCTTTTGGCTCAGCCGCGGCCGCCGACGAGCGGGCCCGCCCGTCGTATCTTTGCTGGCAGGTAGGCGCCTACTACCGCAAAACGTTTAAACTGAACCCAGTACCGAAGTAATAATTTGAATTAGTGTCTCGACTGCAGCGATAGCAAAGACAATGCCAACAAGACCTAAGACAATAGGAGCAAAAACGATCAGGCTAAGCAAGTAAGGCAAAAATTCATCGAGATTAGCGAGAATATATGGTATCTCGGATAAGCCGAACAGAGCGTTGGCAATCGAAGTGCTGAACCGATTCAACAACGAGGCAATGGCATCCTCCATGCTCGTGTAAGACACGGCGCTAACTTTCAAGTTCTGAACAAACTGCTCCTGAGACGCAGCGGCCTTCATGGCCACTGCCTGATAGTCCTGGGCATGCTGGGAGAACAGGTGCGCGATACCCACCGACACCTCATCGGCTGCCGCGGGTGCCAGCGCGAGGGTCGGGGTCGCCGCCGCGGTGTGGGCCGCATCGAGCGTTGAACCGATGGTTGCCAGATCCGTTGCCCCTGCTGTCATCATCTCCGGCGCAGCGATCACGTACGACATGTCTGTCCCATCTAGCTCGTCGGGCCTGCCCTGCTGGCGTGGCTTGCCTCCCGGGCGTGGTCGCGCCGGCGCTCAGGTATTGCGTAACCGAGTCTCGCCTGAATCGATGGGGCGGCTTGCGGTAGTCGACTACTGAAAGACGGGCGGCTGCCGCAGTCGACTACTTATAGCGTGCTGGCGCAACCAGAACGTTGGACTTGAGCTAATGGAACGGTTTGCCGTGGGCGCCTTGCCGTTGCACGTGGTGAGTTTGCCAGACCTGCTCGCCAGGTACGGCAGTGGTGACTACGACTGCGGGCTGTCATACTCGCAGGGTTGCCAGGCGTTTATCGCTCGCGCCCATCGGCCTGGGGCGAGCGGAATAAAGCAGGAAGTCTCATGAGCCTCTCGTTTCTTCGAGCGCTAAAACTCAGCCCTGCCGCCGGTCGCGCGGCCGCGGTCCAGTGACCATGTTTACCCGCCCGGCCCCTCCGGTCGCGGCGGATCCACCCGGCAGCCCGAATGCCCCGGCCGCCGCGGCGGCGCCGAAGAAGAAACGGCCGCCGGCCTGGGCGCTGAGCAACTGGCCGGTGGGATCGAAAGTCTTGGCGATTGTGCTGGTACCGCTGGCGCTGGCGACGGTTTTCGGCGGATTACGTGTCGAGGGTGCGATGGCCAGCGCCAGCGGTTTACGGCTGGCCGCTGCCCGCGCCGACGTGATCCCGGCGATCACAAAATACATGTCGTCATTGGACGTCGCATTGCTGGCCAGTTCCACCGGACGCGACATCGAGGGTGCCAAGAAGAACTACGAGGCGCGCAAGTACGAGCTGCAGACGCGACTGGCGGACACCGATGTGATCCCCGACGTCCGATCGGGAGTGAACACCCTGTTGAACGGCGGTCAGGCGCTGCTGGACAAGGTGCTGGCCAACAGCATCAGTTTGCGCGACCGGGTGACCACCTACGCGCCGATCCTGTTGACGGCCGAGGATGTGATCAACGAATCGGCGCGCGTCGACAGCGAGCAGATCCGGGCTCAGGCGCAGGGCTTGAGCCGAGCGGTCGGGGCTCGCGGCCAGATGACGATGCAGGAGATCCTGGTGACTCGCGGCACAGACCTGCCCGAACCGGAGTTGCGCACCTCGATGATCACCCTGGCCGGCACCGAACCATCGACGCTGTTCGGGATGAGCGAGGTGCTCGGCGCCAGCTCGCCTGAAGCCAAAATGCTCCAGCAGCAAATGGTGACGCGGATGGCGATCATGTCCGATCCGGCCAGTGCGCTCGTCGACAACTCCGAGTTGCTGCGCTCGATACAGATCACCGACGGGATCGCCGAACAGGTCATCAAAGACGCCACTGCGTCGGTGACGAAGTCGGTGCAGGACCAGGCCGCCGACCGGCGCGATGCCGCGATGCGCGACACCGGGCTGATGCTGGCCGCCCTGGTGATCGCGCTAGGCATCGTGCTGCTGGTGGCGCGCGCGCTGGTCGGCCCGCTGCGGGTGCTGCGCGACGGCGCGCTGAAGGTCGCCCACACCGACCTCGAGGACGAGATCGCCCGAATCCGGGCCGGCGCCGAGCCGATTCCCAGGCCGCTGGCGGTGTACACCACCGAGGAAATCGGCCAGGTCGCCCACGCCGTCGAGGAATTGCACACCCAGGCGCTGCTGCTGGCCGGCGACGAGGCGCGGTTGCGATTGCTCGTCAACGACATGTTCGAGACCATGTCGCGGCGCAATCGTTCACTGGTCGACCAGCAGCTGTCGCTCATCGACCGGTTGGAACGCAACGAGGAGGACCCCGAGCGGCTCGACAGCCTTTTCCGGCTGGATCACTTGGCGGCCCGGCTGCGCCGCAACAGCGCCAACCTGCTGGTGCTGGCGGGCGCACAGCTTTCGCGCGACCAGCGCGAGCCGGTGCCGCTGTCGACGGTGATCAGCGCCGCCGTTTCCGAAGTTGAGGACTATCGCCGGGTCGAAACCGCGGGGGTGCCCGATTGCACGGTGATCGGGGCGGCGACCGGCGGCATCATCCATCTCCTGGCCGAGTTGATCGACAACGCGCTGCGCTACTCGTCGCCGACAACCTCGGTTTGGGTTTCCGCGGCACGCGCCGGCGACGGAGGCGTTCTGCTGTGGGTGTCCGACTCCGGCCTGGGCATGAACGACGGTGATCGGCGCATCGCCAACATGCGCCTGCAGTCAGGCGGTGAGGTCACCCCCGATAATGCCCGCCACATGGGCCTTTTCGTGGTCGGCCGGCTGGCGGCGCGACACGGCCTCCGGGTCGGGCTGCGCGGTCCGACGACGGATGAAGAGAGCACCGGGACGACCGCGGAGATCTACCTCCCGCCGTCGGTGCTCGTCGAGGCCCTCGTACGGGTCCCGCCACCGAACGCCATACCCGACCGGCCGGTCGATTCGCTGGACGGTGTGCCCGCCGGACACGCCGCCGCACAGCCCGCTGTCTCCGTCGAGACGTCACAGCGCAACGGGGGAGCTGGAACGCCGGTGACGTTGTTGCCGCGCCGCACTCCGGGTTCCAGCGGCATCACCGACGTTCCTGCCCAGCCCGCCGAGCAGCAGCAGGGGCGGAAGCGGCGTGAGCTGGCCACTCCCTGGTGGGAGAACGGGGCCCAGCCACGGCCGCCAGAGCCGCAGCGGCCAGAGCCACAGCAGGCACCGGCCGCGGCCCAAGCGCCGTCGGACACCTCGGCATTCTTTGCAGCTCGGGCAGGCGCGGCCGATGATGACGTGATCTACCAAGGAATGCTTGCAGAGTGGCTGAGCGACCCCCACGACCTGGTCCAAAGCTCCGACCTGGATTGGCAGTCGGTATGGGACCGCGGCTGGTCACTGGCCGCCGAGGCCGAGGACAAGCCGGTCGAGTCGCGCACCGACCACGGCCTCCCGGTGCGCTCACCCGGCGCCCAGCTGGTGCCAGGGGCCGGGGTGGCCAGGGGATTTGCTGAGCAGGACGGGCCTGACCAGGGGGACCAGGATTCCGGGCCAGCATCGGACGGCGCGTTTCATCCCGACCGGCAGCCGCAGCACGCGGCTGTTGTACGCGACCCCGAAGCGGTTCGCGCTTCCATTGGCGGCCATTTCGGCGGCGTGCACAGCGGACGGTCGCATGCCCGGGAAACCGGTCGGGGCGATCAGGAATGAGAGCCCACGCGCCGAACAACTCATTGGGCTGGCTGGTGTCGAAGTTCGCCCGCGAGGTCCCCGGGGTGGCGCATGCGTTGCTGGTGTCCGTCGACGGATTGCCCATCGCCGCCAGTGAGCGGCTATCGCGCGAACGGGCCGACCAGTTGGCGGCGGTGGCTTCGGGGCTGGCCAGCCTCGCCGTCGGCGCCGCGCAGCTGTTCGACGGTGGGCCGGTGCTGCAGTCGGTGGTCGAGATGCAGAAGGGCTATCTGTTGTTGATGCACGTCGGCGACGGCTCGCATCTGGCGACGCTCGCCGTGTCATCGTGCGATATCGGCCAGATCGGATACGAGATGGCCATCCTTGTCGAACAAGTGGGCGGCGTGGTGCAGTCTTCCCGCCGCGCCTCGTCGTCGCCCGGCGCGATGTACTCGTGAGCCGCGATGGACAGAGGCGAGTCACTGGAGGCCCGGTTACCCGGACGTGAGGCGAGCTTGGTCCGCCCGTACACGTTGACGGCCGGACGGACCGAGACCAGTGTCGACCTCCCGCTGGAAGCGCCTGTTCAGGCGCTGCAGACGGCGCTGGCTCACAAGTGGCCACCCAACGACGTGAGAGACAAGATCATCCGACTGTGTATCAAGAGCCCTTCGGTCGCCGAAATCTCGGCCCGGCTGGATTTGCCGCTGGGCGTCGCGCGCGTCCTGGTCGGCGATCTGGTTATGTCAGGTTACCTTCGAGTGCATAGAACGTTGAGCGACCGTTCGACCCGCGATGAGCGCCGCGAACTCATAGGAAGGACGCTGCGTGGCCTTAAAGCACTCTGAGGGGGGAGCCACCACAGCGACGAAGATCGTCATCGCGGGAGGGTTCGGCGCGGGCAAGACCACGTTCGTGGGGGCGGTTTCGGAGATCATGCCACTGCGCACCGAGGCGATGGTCACCGACGCCTCGGTCGGCGTCGACATGCTTGAGGCCACTCCGCACAAGCAGACCACCACGGTGGCAATGGACTTCGGCCGGATCACCTTGGCCCACGACCTGGTGCTCTACCTGTTCGGTACCCCGGGCCAGCGCCGGTTCTGGTTCATGTGGGACGACCTGGTGCACGGCGCTATCGGAGCGATCGTGCTGGTCGACTGCCGGCGCCTGCAGGACAGCTTTCCGGCGGTCGACTTCTTCGAGAACCGCAACCTGCCGTTTGTGGTCGCGGTCAATGAATTCGACGGTGCGCCAAGGTATCCGACGGGCGAGGTGCGCGAAGCGTTGACGCTGCCCCCGCATATTCCGGTGATCAGCGTGGATGCCAGGGATCGCAGGTCAGCGACTGACGCATTGATCGCGGTGAGTGAATACGCAATGCACTGCCTGACATCCAGCGGTAGCTGACCGCCGTTGCAGTGGACCGATTGCGAATTTGCCGGCAGGGATTTCCGCGACTTCAACAACGCCGACCTTTCTCGATTGCGCACCGAACGAGTCGTGTTCAGCGAATGCGATTTCAGCGGCGTCAACCTGGCCGAGTCGGAACACCGCGCATCGGCCTTTCGAAATCGCGCGTTTCAACGAACGTCATTGTGGCACTGGGGGCACCGCCCGCTTGCGGGGGACGTATTTCGCCAGCGCAGCATGTTGGGCTCGGTCTTTGTGCAATGCCGGCTGCGGCCGTTGACGTTCGACGAGGTGACTTCTCGCTGGCGGTGCTCGGCGGCAACGACCTTCGCTAAGGGAGACCAGCTTGGTGGCTGGATGGCGCCGATCTGCGCGGCGCGACCATCGACCCGTCGTTGTGGCGAACCGCCTCGCTGGCTGGCGCGCCTCGACGTCCCGCAAGCTTTGGCCTATGCGCTGGCGCACGGGCTGCGTCTGGACGCGTGATGGATCAGCGCTTGAGCCGGATGCGCCACCGCACGATGCAGGAGTAGGCGACTGTCAGCGCTCCCAGCATCGCCATGTCGAACACCCACGCACTCTTCGTGTGCAGCCAGTGGCCGTCCTTGGGAAGGAGCGAACCGGGCACCAGCGCCCGCAAGTCGACCGTCGACGCCGATGCCGCGTAGCCCCACCGTGAGGGCGCCACCCAGGACAGTTGGTCGAGGAAGATCCGGCCGGTCACCGGGATCAGGCCACCGGCAAGCACCAGCTGCAGCATCAGCGACACCACCAGCAGCGGCATGATCTGCTCATTCGAGCGGGCTATCGACGACAGCGCCAAACCCAGAATCGCCGAGGCCACACACGTCGCGGCAATGGTGACGAACAGCTCGACGCTCGGATTGCCGAGCAATACCGCTTGTTGGGTAGGTGCGCCCTTGCCAAGGATCACGATGGCCGTCGCGATCGCCGCCTGGATGATCGCGAACCAGCAGAACACCGCGATCTTGGCGCTCAGGTAGGCCCCGGTGGACAGGCCGACGGCTTGCTCGCGCCGGAAGATGGCACGCTCACCGATGAGGTCGCGGATCGTCAGCGCGGTGCCCATGAAGACGGCCGCGATGGACAGCAGCGTCAAGATCTGGGCGGCTTCGTCGGGCGTCTCACTGGTCGGCGGGGCGATGCCGAATCCGGTATTGCCCGGAACGGTCAGCGACAACCCACCCATGATGAACGGCAACAGCGCCAGGAACACGAAGTACGCCCGGTCGGAGACGACCAAGCGAACCTGACGGCGGGCGATCGTGGAGAACTGGCGGCTTTTGCTGGTGTGCGCCGGGGTGCCCAGATCGCCCGGCGCCGCCTGCGTGGGTGGCGAGGGTCGGTTCTGAGCCAGGAAGCGGCGATTGGCCTCGTCGGGATCGGCGCCCACCTTGGCAAAAATGTGCGCCCAGTTGGTGGTTCCCATGGCCGCACCGATTTGGTCGGGTGGGCCCAGGAACGCCGTCTTGCCGCCAGGCGCCATCAGCAGCACCTGATCGCAGACATCGAGGTAGGTCAGCGAGTGCGTCACCACTAGCACCACGCGACCGGCGTCGGCCAGTTGCCGCAGCATCGTCATGACTTGCAGATCCAGCGCCGGGTCCAGACCCGAGGTCGGCTCGTCGAGGATCAGCAGCGAGGGCCCGGTGAGCAGTTCGAGTGCGACCGAGGCACGTTTGCGCTGGCCCCCGGAGAGCTGGTCGACCCGGGTGTCGGCATGTTTCGTCAGCCCCAGTTCATCGAGTACCTCGGCGACGACCCGTTGTCGGTCCTGTTCGCTGGTGTCCGGCGGCAGCCGCAGCTCGGCCGCATAGCCGAGCGCCTGGTTGACGGTCAGCTGGCGGTGCACGACGTCATCCTGGGGGACCATCCCGATCCTGCTGCGCAACGACGCGTACTGGGTGTGGATGTTGTGGCCCTCAAAGGTGACCGTGCCGGAGCTAGGGGTCGTGTATCCGCCGATCAGCCGCGACAGCGTGGTCTTGCCGGCGCCGGACCCACCGATGATGGCGGTCAGCGTGCCGGGCCTGGCGGTCAGCGTGACGTTCTCGAGCAGCGGCTTCGCATTGATGCTGAACCCGACGCCGCGCACCTCCAGACCGCCCGTGCGCGCTGCCGCCTCGGTACGGCGAACCAGGATGCCGCCGGTGAAAACCAGGTCGACGTTGCCGATCGTGACCACGTCGCCCTCGGTCAGCACGGCCGATCCGACCCGGATCCCGTTGACGAAGGTTCCGTTGATGCTGTGCGCGTCGCGGATCTCGGTGCCTAACGGCGTCGGGGCCAGATACGCGTGGTGGCGCGACGCCAGCACGTCTTGGATGACGATGTCGTTGTCGATCGCCCGACCGATGCGGGCACCCGTGGTTGTCTGGCGCGCCGATCCGGCTCCCGCTTTCAGCATCCGGGTCGGGACCTGCGACACCGTGGTGCCCTCGGCCATTCGGGTGGGTGGACCCAGATCCGACTCGGGGCGCGGCGTGGACTTGGCAGGTGGCGGAGTTGCCCGGGGTGCCTGGTAGGGGGCCTGCGGACGCGGCTGTGGCGGACTTCCGAGCGGACCGCTGGGCGGAGCCGCGGGCGCACCTCCGGGCGGCGCAATCACCGGGACCATCTCCGTCGGCGGCAGTTGACCGACCGCGCCCTGGTGATGTCCAACTTCGAAGGTCACCCGCGGCCCGTCGGGCTTGCCGATGTTGATGCTCTGGCCGTCGTGGATGTCGACGATCGGAATCCGCCGTCCTTCGACAAACATCCCGTTGAGCGAGTTGTTGTCGATCGCCGTCCACCTGCCCTGATCGAAGCGCAGCAGCACGTGCGCGCGGGCGATCAGCGGGTGCGCCACGCGCAGGTCGGCGCGCAGGTCACTCCCGACGACCACATCGCGGCCCGGCGCGAAGCTGCCTTGGGACCGGTTAGCCCGAACCGTCAGCACGGGTTGCGCGGGTCGATTCATCGGTTCAGTGCCGCTTGAGCCGGATCTTCCACCACACGATGGCGCTATAGACCACGCACAACAGCCCGAGCATCCCCATGTCGAACAGCCATGCGCTCGTGGTGTGGGCAAAGTGTTGGTCTTTCGGGTCGGTCGGGCCAACCACCAGGCGGTGGGTGTCGATCGTCGACGCCGACGCCGCGTAGCCCCACCGGGCCGGCGTGCCCCACGACAACTGGTCGAGTACGGGCCGGTTGGTCACCCAGATCAACCCGCCGCAGAACACCAGCTGCGACATGATGGCGACCACCAGCAGCGGCATGATCTGATCCTGGGAGCTGGCGATTGCTGACAAGGCCATTCCCAAAAGCGCCGAGGCCACGCAAGTCGCGGCGACGTCGACGAACAATTCGAAGCTGACATTGCCCAGCACCACGGCGTTGGCGATCGGCTGGCCCCAGCCGACTACCGAGATCACAGTTGCGATCGCCGCCTGCACGGTCGCGAACACGCTGAACACCGCGATCTTGGCCAGCAGATACGCCATGGTCGACAGGCCGACGGCCTGCTCACGCCGGAAGATGGGACGCTCGCCGACGAGGTCGCGAATCGTCAGAGCGGTACCCATGAATACGGCGCCGACCGTGAGCATGACCAGAATCTGGTCGGGCTGGTTGGGTGAGTTGCTCGTCGGGTCCCCCATGCCGTATCCGGTCTTGCCGCGAACGGTGAGGGTGAGGACGCCGATGAGGAACGGCAGCAGCGCCAGGAACAGCGTGTAGCCCCGGTCGGAGATCACCAGCCGCACCTGGCGTCGCGCAACCGTGGAGAACTGGCGCTGGACGTTGGTGTGTACCGGTTCGCCCAAGTCCTTCGGGCTGGCGTCGGACGGAGCGGCCGGCCGCGGCCGATTTTCGGCAAGGAAGCGGCGATTGGCCTCATCCGGGTCGGCGCCCACCTTCGTGAAGATGTCAGCCCAATTGGTGGTTCCCATGGCCGCACCGATCTGGCTGGGCGGCCCCAGGAACGCCGTCTTGCCACCGGGTGCCACCAGCAGCAGCTGATCGCAGACGTCGAGATAGGACACCGAGTGCGTGACGATCAGCACCACGCGACCGGCGTCGGCCAATTGGCGCAACATCATCATCACCTGACGATCCAGCGCCGGGTCCAGGCCGGTGGTCGGCTCGTCGAGGATCAGCAGCGACGGCCCGGTGAGCAGTTCCAGCGCCACTGAGGCGCGTTTGCGCTGGCCGCCGGACAGCTTGTCGACCCGGGTATCGGCGTGCTTGGTCAGCTCGAGTTCCTCGAGCACCTGCGCCACGACCTGTTGCCGGTCGGATTTGCTGGTGTCGGGCGGCAGCCTGAGCTCGGCGGCGTAGCCGAGGGCCTGGTTGACCGTCAGCTGGCGGTGGACGACGTCGTCCTGAGGGACCATCCCGATCCGGCTGCGCATGGACGCGTACTCGGTGTGGATGTTGTGGCCCTCGAACGTGACCGAGCCGGAGGTGGGGCTGGTGTATCCGGCGATCAGCCGCGACAGCGTGGTCTTGCCGGCGCCGGACCCGCCGATGATGGCGGTCAGCGTCCCGGGACGGGCGGTCAGCGAGATGTGGTCGAGCAGTTGCTTGCCGCGGTCGACGGTGAAGCAGACGGCGTTCACCTCCAGGCCGCCGGTGCGCGTGGCCGCTTCGGTGCGGCGGACCAGGGTGTCGCGGGTGAACACCAGGTCGACGTTGCCGATGGTGACGACATCGCCTTCGGTGAGCACCGCGGACCCCACCCGGACACCGTTGACGAAGGTTCCGTTGACGCTGTGTGCGTCGCGGATCTCGGTGCCCAGCGGCGTCTGGGTCAAGAACGCGTGATGGCGCGACGCCAGGACGTCCTGGATGACGATGTCGTTATCGGTGGCACGGCCGATCGTGGCCGAGCCCAGTGGCTGCCGCAGTGCCCCGGATCGGGAAGGCAGCAATGCCTGGATCATCTTCGTCGCCAGGTTCGAAACTGACACCTCTTGCGGCTTGACGGCGCTGGGCGCCATCTGGGTCTGCGCCGGCTGATTCGGCGACCCCGCATATCCCACGCCGGACTTCTGATGAGGCGCCTGGAATGTGGTCGGCGGTGGCGGCGAGCTGGTCGGGTACGCAGTGGGCCGCGGCGGCCCGCCGCTGGTCGGATACACGGGCTGCCCGGGCGCGCCGGGGTGCGGTCGCGCTGGTGGTGGCGAGGCCCAATTTGCTGGGCGTCCGGGTGGCCCCGGGGCGGGCGGTGGGGGAGCGGCCATCGCAGGGCCTGGCTGTCCAGATATCTGAGAGCCTGGCCAAGCCGTCCCGGATGCCGCGGCGATGGGCATCGACGCGGTTTGGGGTGGGCGCCCAACCATCCCGCGGTGCCTCCCAACCTCAAACTTCAGCGATGGCCCGTCGGGATTTCCGATGTTGACACACTGGCCGTCGCGGATGTCGACCACGGGCACCCGCCGGCCGTTCACGAAGGTCCCGTTCAATGAACCGTTGTCGATCGCCAGCCACCTGCCCTGATCGAACCGCAGCAAGAGATGGGCACGCGAAATCAGCGGGTGCGTGATGCGCATATCGGCACGGAGGTCGCGCCCGACCACCACGTCATGGCCCGCTGCGAATGTCCGTTCCGAACCGTCATGCCGAACGGTCAGCGCTGGTGGGGCTGGCGGAGTCATCGCACCAACTTTAGCTGGTGGACCCCATGTCCCAATTGCAACAGTTGCGACACGGCGGGTTCCACGACGTGCCGGCTACGTTGCGCTATTCGCGTCCGGTGCGCCGGTCACCACGCAATGGGTGTGACTGTAGATGGTCGGCATGCACCGGTTGCAATGCGTGCACGCCGACCGCACGCCCGCGCCGTCGTGTGCGATCCGATTGACCAGGTCGGGCTCGGCCAGCAGTGCCCGGGCCATCGCGACGAACTGAAATCCCTCAGCCATGGCCAGGTCCATCGTTTCCCGGTTGGTGATGCCGCCGAGCAGGATCAGGGGCATCGACAGCTCGGCGCGGAACAGCTTGGCGTCGTCCAGCAGATACGCCTCCCGGTAGGGGTATTCGCGCATGAACTTCTTGCCCATAGTCCGTACGCCCCACCGCATCGGACGGTGAAATCCCTTGGCGAATTCCTTGACCGGCGCGTCGCCGCGAAACAGGTACATCGGGTTGACCAGCGAGCTGCCCGCGGTGAGTTCGATGGCGTCCAGGCCGCCGTCCTCCTCGAGCCACTTGGCGGTCTGCAGCGATTCTTCGACCGGGATGCCGCGGCGCGCGCCGTCGGTCATGTTGAGTTTGGCCGTTACCGCGATCGGGGTGCCCTCCTTCGCCACCGCGTCGCGCACCGCCATCACGATGCCGCGCGCCACCTTGGCGCGGTTCGCCAGCGTTCCGCCGAACTCGTCGTCGCGCTTGTTGATCAGTGGACTGAGGAAGGCGCTGGCGAGGTAGTTGTGGCCCAGGTGAATCTCGACCGCGTCGAACCCGGCGTCGATCGCGAACCGCGCCGCCGTGGCGTGGTCTGCGATCACCCTGTCGACGTCCGCACGCGTGGCCTGTTTGGAGAATTTGAGCCCGAAAGGGTTGAACGCCCGCATGGGCGCGATTGCCCTGCCCCGATAGGTGTTGAAATGCGCGAGGGGCCCGGCGTGCCCGATCTGCGCGCTGATGGCCGCACCTTCGGCGTGTATGGCGTCGGTCAGTTTGCGTAGACCCGGTATCGCCTCCGGGCGCCACCAGATCTGGTCGAAGTCGGTGCGCCCGTCGGGCGAAACCGCCAAATAGGCGACGGTCGTCATTCCCACTCCGCCCGCGGCGACCAATCGGTGGAACCTGATCAGGCGGTCACTCACGAGTGCATTCGGAGTCGACGCTTCGAACGTCGCCGACTTGATGATCCGGTTGCGCAGCGTCACCGGACCGAGCTTGGCCGGCGCGAGCACGTCCGGGACGGTAGACATGTCAGGAGCGTAAATGGCGATCGCAAGCGCGGCGAAGCCGGGCGCAGCGGGTCGCCATCATTCGCGCCGGGCGATCGCAAGCGCGGCGAAGCCGGGCGCAGCGGGTCGCCATCATTCGCGCCGGGCGATCGCAAGCGCGGCG
>Ga0210389_10003357_pt1 | contig 12492 bp, 11 predicted proteins | sample IncBWH28OmetaG_FD_160127 | JGI IMG/M metagenome (GOLD analysis project Ga0210389, IMG submission 160127) | Forest soil microbial communities from Barre Woods Harvard Forest LTER site, Petersham, Massachusetts, United States - Inc-BW-H-28-O ...
CGAGCGCGTTCCCATTCGGAACGACTTCGGCAACCGCTCCCCATTCATACGCAGTACGCGCCGGAAGGGGCTGCGGGTTGAGCAGGAAAGCCTCGGCCCGTCCGGATCCGGCGCGATAGCTCCAGCAGGTGAAGATGCCATCACCGGGCACGACACCCGCGGCAAAGTGGCCCACGTCCTGGAACGTTGCGCTCTCGGCCGCAACAACGACGTTGGCCAGTAGCGCGTACTCAGAATGAATATGGGCTCGTCCCTCGATGGCCGCAATCACCGGAACGCGAATATTGGCTATGTTTTCCAAAACCTGGACGCCTTCATCGTGGATCTGGCTCCACACGCCGGGATCGGAAACGTTGGTAAAAGACGACCAATCCACGCCTATCATGAAGTCCCCGCCAGCCCCGGTGAGGATTACGATCTTATTCGCTCGATCTTGTGAAATCCGGTAGAACGCATCGACGACCTCCGTATGGGCCTCTGCCGTGAATGTGAGTGGTCCTCCGTTGCTATGGAATTGGACGACCAGCACTCCTTCGGGGTCTCGGGTCAGCTTCAGGTTGCGATAGGCAGTCAAATAGTTGTCTCGCAGTGTTTGCATGATGTTCTCCTTTGTGTACTTATCTCTTAAGATATTTGGTTTCAGCGCTTCTTAATGATCCAAGACGCAGTTTCCCCCACCAGTCCATTCCGGTTGAATGCCGTTGCGACTGAGCGTATCGTGGACACGCGCGGGGCTCCCAAGGTCAGCCCAACCTGATGTTCGATCACGCAGAACCAAGAGTCTCTGCGGCAGGTTCGCTAAAACATCCCGCGAAAAGTCCACGGTGTCTAACTCGGGGTACGCAGTGTCGAACCTGTCGTTTGCCATAGCCCGCGATATGGCAAGCACTGCTTCGGGAACTTGCGAACACAACATCTCAAAAAGCGTCGTGGCGCGGCCTACAGTAACGAAAGTGTTCCAAAGGCAGCCCCGGCGCAAAAGGGTACGGGCTTGATCCAAGGGAGGCTTCTCCCAAAATCGAGCAACGCGCGCAAGCGGCCCCACCACACATTCCGAGACAACTACGCCAGGCTCAATCCATCCATAATCGACCTCGGGATACTCGGCTACGGCTCCAACGAGGATGATCCACTCGGAATTTTGCTCCGCGCATTCAACGGCACATCGGATCGTTAAGCGAAACGAGTCGTCGTCGGTATAAAAGTGGTCACAAGGGAAGAAGGCGACCACAGCGTCAGCATCACGTTGCAAGAGATGAAGGAGCGTCGTAATGATCGCGATCCCCGTGCCTCGATTAACCGGCTGTTCGATAACGCAGGAATGCCCACCATCGATCAGGTCGTGACTGTAATATCTTTCGTGCGCACGGGAAAGTACGAAGATTTGTCGATCGGATAAGAACAGCGGATCAAGGCGTGCGCGCGTCTGCCGAAAGAGGGTCTGTTCACCGACAATGCGACAGAACTGTTTGGGTCTGGAATCCCCTGCAATCCTTCGCGTTAGATCTCGTAACCGAACGCCATCACCGCCGGCCAAGAGCACCGCCCAGAGGTGCGAAGCTGAGGAATCCGGCTTCTGCCTGCGCTGCATATACACACTGTTATTTAAGATTCTTTGCATGACGCTCATCGAACCGAGGAATGCGACGGCCTTGGCGATTTCGTCCTGATCTCCGGGCCGGCCATCCGGGTTTCAGCGTGGCTAAGAACTTCTGACCGTTAAGCCGTCTTATTCTAGGGCTCATATTTGCTTGCACTCTTTGATCTTGCGAGAACCCACGCAATGGAAGAAACCGCAAGGTATGGGCCAAAGCCTGACACTTCGATAAGCCTTTGATTTTCCTGGTGCCTACGATGGTGACTTGATCACAGCTCGGCCAACTGTCAATGCTGTCAATGACGGTCGGTACTCCTGTCTGACTGTCGCGCCTGCTCACATGTCAGAATCCGTGGACTCGTCCGTGGCCCCGCGGAGGCTTCCGCACGCCTTACGGGCCAGTTGCTTCAAGACTTCCCGCGTGTACACGCCACAGAGGAATTTAGCCTTCTCTTGCATCAATTGCCGCAGTACGGCTTCTCCTTCCGGACTGATCGCAGTCAGGCTCCTGAGATCGACGATCAGCTCGCGCTCTACAAGACCTGTTTTGGCATTTTCGTACGCGCTCGTGAGCTCGGCGGCCCAAGGTGCGATGAGTCTGCCCTCGACGAGCAGTCGGCGCTGGTGCCGGCCCTCGACAACCGTGATCTTCAGCATGCCGCACCTATCCCTAGGTATGAGAACGCAACGCATGCACCAAAGAGATTTGGCTTTAACTACTATATTTTCAATGTGAGAATGACATAAGCCGGAGGCGGGTTGAAACTGTCACTGTCGATTGACATTTACGGTGATCGCAAGCATCAGGCGTAGTCGTGGGGATCGATCCCCAACTTCTTCATCCGAGCCAGGAGCGTTGTCCGATTCATACGCATCCTCGCCGCCGCTCCGTCCGCGCCGCCCACTCGCCCCTTCGCCTTGGTGAGCGCGTGCACGATCTCATCCCGCTGTTTCTTAAGACGATCACCGGTAGCGCTGTTGTTTCCATGTAGGGCATTAATGGTTTCCTTGACGATCCGGGCGATGTCGTCGTGATTGGCGGCAGCGGCTTTGGGCTCGGCGCCGCTGACCTTCCGCAATTCCGCGAGTGGCGCGGCCAGCGATCTGCCGCGTGAGAGGATCACGGCACGTTCGACGAAATTTTCAAGTTCGCGAACATTTCCTGGCCATTCCCATGCCGTTAGCGCCTTCATGACGTTCCCCGGAATGCTCTCTACCTTCTTCTGCATCTGCTTCGCGAACTTCTGCACGAAATAACTCACCAACAGAGGGATATCGTGTTTGCGTTCCCGTAGCGGCGGTATGCGAATTGGAAAGACGTTAAGACGGTAATACAGATCGCTGCGAAATTCACGCGCTGCGATCATACTTTCAAGATCGCGGTTGGTAGCGGCCACGAGGCGAACGCTCACTTTGCGTGTATGGGTGCTTCCGAGCCGCTCGAACTCACGCTCCTGCAGTGCACGCAAAAGCTTCGGCTGGACTTCAAGTGGAATATCGCCCACTTCGTCCAGAAACAGTGTGCCCTGGTCGGCCAATTCGAGCCGGCCAATCTTCTGGGTGATGGCGCCCGTGAAAGCCCCCTTTTCGTGACCAAATAACTCGCTCTCCAGTAGGCCGGTGGGAATCGCCGCGCAGTTCAGCTTTACGAAGGTGCGATTCTTACGACCGCTGCGGTCGTGAATCGCTCGGGCGATTAACTCTTTGCCGGTTCCCGTTTCACCGAGTAACAGAACGGTCGAATCGCTGGACGCGACGGTTTCGACCAATTGAAGAACATGCTTGAGCGCCGGGCTATTTCCCACGATCTGTTCGAAACCCATGTCGCTGCGGATTTCTTCTTCGAGATAGACTTTCTCTTGAGCGAGCTTTTCTTTCAGTTCGGAGATCTGGCTGAAGGCGAGGCAGTTTTCTATAGCGATAGCTATCTGACCAGACGCTTCCTGAAGAAAATCGATCTCATCCGGCAGGAATGGATTATCGGTCCTTCGGTTAATGGTCAGAGCTGCGACGGCGCGGCCGCGGCTCACAAGCGGTATCACGCATTGAGTCTTCAACCCCTCGGCCAGCATCAACTTGTACAGATCGGGCGGGAATTCCTGGGGATTGGCGATATTCCTGATTGTCGGTTGCAGGGTTTCCAAAGCTCTCTTACAGGCGCCGACCGACTCGATAAGGATTCCCTCCTTGACAAAGCCCTTTCCCTCTGGAAAATCCAGGGCGTACAAGCGGAATTTACCCGAAGCCGAATCCGCGAGCCAAATTTGGACTGCGTCACAATCCATAACTTCACGAATACTTGCGGAGATTGCGCGCAGCAATTCGCGAAGCTCCAGGTTTGAAGTGATCTCCTGCGTTAGCTTCAGAAGAAGCTGGAGTCGGCTATTCTGAGTGACAATCGCTTGCTCAGCAGTCTTGCGCGCTTCGATGTCAGTATTTGTTCCGTACCATTTCACGACCCTTCCATGGTCCAGGGATGGTGTCGCGCGAAATAGAAACCAGCGGTACACTCCGTCGAAGCGGCGGAGGCGTGCTTCGAACTCGCCAGGTGCCCCGGATGCCAAGACGCTGCGCCAGTAATCCGCAAGCCTGCTGAGATCATCTGGATGAACCGCACTGGTCCAGCCCCAACCATGTACCTGATCCGCGGAAAGGCCGGCGTAGTCCAGCCATCGCCGATTGAAGAACTCCGCCGCGCCGTCCGCTGCTGCGGACCAGGCCATGACGGGAATCGTTTCAATTACTTCCTGTAACTCCCTCTCGCTGCGTTTCAGCCGCTCATTCTGGCGTTGTAATTCTCGTTGTGCGGACTCGGCCTGCCTGAGATTGAAATTGTCATCAATCGCGAACGCAACCACTCGCCCGATCAGGCTTAGGAAAGAAATGTCCTCCGTACTGTAAACGGTGCCAGGAGGTCCGGACATGCCCAGAGCGCCCAGCCGACGGTGCGGTGTCGTAAGCGGCACAAAAACCAGCGGCCCGATCTGAAGGCCTTGAGCCGCAATTCCCTGCTTGAGACGCGCCGGCACCCTCTCGTCTGCGTCCCAATCGGCAATGTGAAATGGCTCCTGCGCGGCGTATGCCTGCCAGGATGGCCGGTCTTCGACCGGTACGTCGGCATACGCGCTGATGAGATTCTTCTCAGACCCGACGACGGCCCATTCGACTTCAGTCGAATTCTCTTTGTAGCAAACGATGTAGAACTGGAAGAAGTCGAGGAATTCGCGCAATTGTTCCGAAAGGATTCGCGTCAGGTCTTCAGTCTCGCGGCACGCAGAAAGCGCTTCACTGATGCGAAGCACGGCTTCATAACGACTCCCGCGGGTCCGGGGCGGAATGGAGGCATTGCCGTTCATATCGTTCTTCGGATGCGGCTGCGTCCGCTCAGCCAAAGAAATTCATACCACAAACCAGGATGCCTGAACTGCACCACAGGTCGCAATCCACGTTGCGGAGAGTGATTGGCTCGCCGCTGTCAACGTATAGTTGACAATCTCGACACGCCCCGAGTCCTGTCGTCCCCTAAAGCGCGAAGTGGTTTCCGCTCTTGTACTTACCCGCCTGTCGCTTGCTGGCATAGCACTTGCTTTTTCAGGCCGCATCCTTGGCGGTTGCCGAGTGGTGTTGAGATAAAAGATCGGTGCCCAATTCGGTATATATGGAGCAGGCCAGGGGTGGGGACCGAAGTGTGCGTCGCCGTTCCTGAAATTGCGAAACGCTCTATCCATGGCCGCGGCCCCACGTAGGAGGTACGTGGTCACACGAGTAGTTTGATACATCCTGGTAGCACTTGCCCTTCCAGTCCCCATTCTTGACGGTCGCCCGTCGACACTGGGCAGGAGAATGCGGGCAAGACTGCGGAGGACGGCGGATCGTACGAGACGTGGATAGCCGATCATAGTGGCGCGACAGGAATTTCGACGGCGATGATTCGCGCTTTACCGGCCGCCAGGAACGTGACAGCCACGAAAATGGCCGCACGAAGGGTCCATCTTTGAAACAACTGTTGAGCGCACATGCGATCACGGCCGCGTGTCACGATCGCGTTGACACTTTTGACACGGCACTGATGGGTGATTCCCTTGCTCTTCAGCGACTCAATGAAATCAAGCTCTCGAACGGCGCTCAGAGTTGGCACGCGCGTTGCGTTTTCCCGGTTGAGCGGTATTGCCGAGGTGGTAAACGCGCCGCGATGATCAAGGCCTAAAAAGTCGGGAGGAAGTCAACACATATGATTCAGACTTACGCGGAGCGGGCGCAAAGCGACGTGCGCATGGAAGTGAGTATGACAGTGAACGGCTCATTGCGGACGTTAAAAGTCGAACCTAGAACTACGCTCCTCGACGCATTGCGTGATGAGCTGGGCTTGACGGGTCCGAAAAAATCGTGCGATCGCGGGGAATGCGGAGCGTGCACAGTCCACATCGACGGCCGGCGAATTCTGTCCTGTATGACCTTGGCAGCGATGCACGATGGTCAGCTAATCACGACGATCGAAGGACTGGAGAGCAACGGCAGCCTGCACGCAGTCCAGGACATGTTTATTGAGCATGACGGGTTTCAGTGCGGCTTCTGTACTTCGGGCCAGATCATGTCTGCCGTCACAGTGATCGAAGAAGCGGCAGCGGGCTGGCCGAGTGCGGCGACCGAGGACGTCACGAAGCCATTCACAATTGAGGATCTGTCGCCAGCAGAGATTCGCGAGCGCATGAGTGGCAACCTGTGTCGCTGCTCGTGCTATCCCAACATTGTTGCAGCGGTCGCTGAAGCAGCAAGGAGGCGGTAAACATGCATCCATTCACGCTTTCGAGACCGGCCGATATTTCAGCGGCGATCACTGCACATGCCCATGACGCTCATCTCGCCTTCATAGCAGGCGGCACCGACCTGATCGGCCTAATGAAGGACAGGGTAACGCTTCCCGACCGTCTGTTGGACATCAATCACTTGCCTGATATGGCGCAAATCGAGGCCCTCCATAACGGTGGGCTTCGCCTGGGCTCGCTCGCGCGAATGAGCGATGTGGCAGCGAACTTGGACGTACGATCCCGTTTTCCGGTCATCGCCGAAAGCTTGCTGTTTGCAGCATCAGGCCAACTCCGAAACATGGCCACCATTGGCGGGAACATCATGCAGCGGACTCGCTGCGCATACTTTCGTGATGAAGACGACCTCCCTTGCAACAAACGGCGGCCCGGCTCCGGTTGTTCGGCGCGATATGGGTTCAATCGCAATCTCGCGATCTTCGGGTGGTCCGATGATTGCGTCGCGACAAATCCCTCGGACTTGGCGGTGGCGTTCTCCGCGCTGGATGCGATTGTTTTGGTGCGCGGGCTTCGTGGACAACGGTCGATCCCGTTCACGGAATTCAATCGGCTGCCCGGTAACACGCCCGAACGCGACAACGCGCTCGACCGTGGCGATCTCATCGTAGCGGTTGAAGTACCACCGCGGATTGAGGGACGCGCCTCGCACTACTTCAAGCTTCGCGACCGCCAGTCGTACGAATTCGCGCTGGTATCGGCGGCGGCGGCCGTGGCAGTCCGCGACGGGCGCATTGAATCGGCGCGACTCGCGATGGGCGGCGTTGCACACAAGCCGTGGCGCTTGAAGGCGGCCGAATCTGCGCTGCGAGGCATATCGCTGGACAATGCCGATGCGCTTAGGACGGCGATTGCAACGTCATTCACCGAAGCTCGCCCGCTCGCACAAAACGCGTTCAAAGTCGAACTTGCCCAGCGTGTCGCGCTGCGGGCGCTTGAGACCGCGGGAGCACGTGTATGAACGCCATCGGACAACCAATCTCCCGAATCGACGGACGCCTCAAAGTGACTGGCGGAGCACACTATACGTCCGACATTCCGATCGAGGGCACCGTTCACGGCGTTATCGTCCAGAGCACGATTGCGAATGGGCGGACGACATCGATCGACACAGCTGAGGCGGAGCACGCTCCCGGAGTGTTGGCAGTCTTTACCCATCGAAATATGCCGCGCATGAACCCGACCCCAAAGCCCTGGAGCCATTTGCACCCCCATGGGCAATCGTATCTTCCTCTTCAGGACGACAGGATTCTGTACGCCGACCAGCCGATCGCGTTGGTTGTGGGCACGTCGCGCGATCAGGCAGCATATGCCGGCACACTGATCAGGGTCGATTACGAAACGGAACAGCCGGCCGTCTTCGGTCCGCAAGCGCCGAACGATGCGGTTCAACCGCCACAATTCCTATGGCCGGTCGCCTCGTCGGTCGGAAACGCGGATGAAGCGATCTCTGCCAGCCTTTTTCAAATCAAACAAATCTACACCACATCAGATCGACACCACAACCCGATGGAGCCGCACGCCACAACGGCCGTGTGGGACGCCAATGGCGTGTTGACCCTCTATGAAACAACTCAGCACATCTTTGGAACAAAAGAACTTGTCTCGCTGGTGCTCGGTATTCCTCAAGAAAAGATCAACGTCGCGTCTCAGTATCTGGGCGGCGGGTTTGGGTGCAAGGGGTACGTTTGGCCGCATACCCTGTTGACAGCACTGGCAGCGAAGGTCTTGGGCCGGCCGCTACACGTTCAGCTGACGCGGGCGCAAATGTATTCTATGGTTGGCCATCAGGCGGCGAGTGTTCAGACAATCGCGTTGGGCGCAGACGGCACTGGCAGGCTGAACGGGATTCGCCATGACAGCATTACGCCGAGTTCCATGTTCGACAACTACATCGAGTACGCGGCGCTCTGCCCACGCTCGCTCTGGGATGCGCGCGGAGGCATCGCGACAAATCACAAGATCGTCCATGTGAATCGGAACACTCCGACGGCGCTCCGTGCACCCCACGAGGCCCTAGGACATTTTGCTCTCGAAAGCGCGCTCGACGAACTTGCCTACGCCACAGGAGTGGATCCGGTCACCATTCGTCTCCTGAACGATACCCAAGTTGACCCCGACACTGGACGCCCGTTTTCCACTCGTGCGATGCGCAAGTGCCTGACGGAAGGAGCCGCGCGCTTCGGATGGGAGAAAAGGACCCCTGAACCTTGCTCGATGCGGGACGGCCGTTATCTGATCGGCCAAGGAATGGCATGCGCAATCTACACCCATTGGCGCTGGCCGGCACAGGCCCGGGTTACGTTGAATTGTGACGGTACGGCGCTAGTCGAGGCCGGGACGCACGACATAGGCACCGGGACTTACACCGTCTTTCAACAGATCGTTGCCGACACACTTGGACTGCCGCTAGAGAAAATCAGTGTGCGAATTGGTGACACGAGGTTGCCTAAATCTCACGCGTCAATCGGGTCGGCCACTTTAGCCAACGCTGGAGGGTCCGTGATGCTGGCCGCAAAGGCCGCGCGCGACAAAGCAATTGAGCTGGCGCGAACTGGCCGGTTTGCGCCTTTCGCGGACGTCGGAATTGATGAAATTGTGGCCAGTGATGGCAAACTGGTGCTGCCGGGGAAGAATCGCGATGTTTCCTATGCTGAAGTATTGGATCGCAATGACCTTGCGTCGCTCGTGGGCGATGGGAATTACGACCCCAGCCCGGAAGGACCGAAGGCGACCTTCAGTTTCTCCGCGGTATTCGCCGAAGTTCACGTCGATCCGGATCTTGGGCTCGTTCGTCTGAGCCGATTTGTTGGCGCGTACGACTGCGGCCGAGTCATCAACCCCAAGACCGCACGCAGCCAGGCGATCGGCGGAATCATCTGGGGCGTCGGACAAGCCCTGCTAGAGCGCACGGAGACGGATCCGACGCTAGGCCGCTTTCTCAACCGCAATTACTCCGGCTACCTCGTACCGGCATGTGCGGACATTCCAGAACTCGACGTCCTGTTCGTGGGCGAGTTCGACGAGGAAGCCAGCCCGATCGGCGGAAAAGGACTGGGAGAACTCGCTTCAGTGTCAGTCGCACCGGCGATTGCCAACGCTGTCTATCATGCAACAGGTAAGCGCGTGAGGGACCTTCCGATCACGATCGAGAAGCTGTTGTGGCGAGGGACGCCGTTTTTCCGTCAGGCATGAACGCTAGTTCGGGTAAATGGAAATGGCATCGTTTGGCGACAATCCGTTTGCTGCATTAACGATCGTCGTCGCGCCGGCGATTCTGACTAACGCCTCTTCCGTCCTTTGCCTGGGAACAGCCAATCGGCTCGCTAGAGTTGTGGACAGAACACGCGTAGTGTCGGCGGAACTCGCTAATGCCGCTCCAAACACCAGGAATCTTGAGGCCTGCCAGCGTAAACTGCAGGATCTAAGAGTGCGTTGGACCCTTGTTCTCCGGGCTCTGAAATTGTTCTACCTGTCGCTCGGATCGTTCGCTGCGGCAGCGCTGATCTCGCTCTTCGGGTCCGTATTTACAGCTTCCGGCCAGCACCCCTCCTTCAATTTCATTGCTCTGCTTGGACTCCTCGCGGGCACCGTGGGCGTCGCTGGCCTTGTCATCGGGTGCACCATAATGATGCGGGAAACACGTTTGGCTATCAAGAATCTTGAAGAAGAAACGCAGGGTCCGCGATAACGGCGGATGTTGCACAATGCCCCTTCTCGTTACAAGCGCGTCCGGTGCCAGTGGAAACGGATTTGGGGCGCTGCTCGCGTTTGAATCGGACGGCAGCCTCCGCGGAACGTTTATCGATGACGATCGCATTGCCGATCCGCGCGGCCTTGCCGTCCACCCGCAGGAAAACTTGCTGTTTCTAAACAGTGGGGCCGATCGGGTAGTAGCGATCTCCGTGGATGGGCGAGTCGTTCGTGACACTGGCCGGATTGAAGGCCTGAATCCCGGCGGCGGCAATTTCGGCCCCGACGGGCGTTATTTCGTCGGGTTGCGCAGCAAACGTACAATCATCGCGTTCTCGACCAGTCTTGATGCTCCTGGAGAGCATCTGTTGCCGCCCGGGGTGGTGCCTTTTCCTCGAGGGTTTGCCTTCGGTTATGATGGGCGGCTGTTCCTCGCTTCAGGAATGGGCCCTAACGGCCAAGGCGATAACACGATAGTGGCCTTTACTCCAAGCACACCTATGCAGCCCTGCCGGCTGGTCACCGATCCCGAATTGAGTCCGCTCGATCTCGCAATCGCGCCCAACGGCAATATTGTCGTTTCCAGCGAGCATCCATTCGGCGCCGTGGATGCAGTGACGAGCGTTCGGGAATACGATACGAGGGACGGACACCTCGTCCGAGTTTTCTCTCCCAATAAAAAGGTTGAGTTCCGCAAACCGCGCGGCTTGCGCTTTGCGAACAGTCGAGTCCTGTACTGCGTCGCCCGCGACGAGGTTGTCGGATTTGATTTCACGACTGGCGAATGCCTGGGGGCTATTGTGCGATTGCCGCGGTTAAATGGACAAGCCTTGGCGCTATTCCCGTAATGCACCGAGTACCTAAAATCTGGAATGGAGATCTAGACTCGATTACGCACGCACGCAATTAGCGCAGAATCGAAGTATGGAAAACGTCATTGCTTCGCGGGAAACACGCCCCCGGGCCTTCCCGGCACTAACTGAAGAACAGATCGACCGTATTCGCCCCTTGGGGCGTATACGCCAAGTGCGGAGCGGCGACGTCTTGATCAAGCCTGGCGACACGGTGATTCCGTTTTATGTGCTGCTCTCCGGCCGTATGGAGATCGTGCAGCCGTCCCTTGATGGCGAGCGGATGATCGCGTTGCACGAGCCGGGCGGGTTCACCGGGGAAATGACCATGCTTTCCGGCGCGCGGAGCCAGGTCATTGGTCGCGTGAGCGAGGGCGGAGAGTTTCTCGAACTGAGCCCCGAGAACTTGCGGGTGCTGGTCGCCAGGGACACGGAACTGAGCGAAATTCTCATGCGTGCCTTTATTCTGCGCCGGTTAGAGATGATTCGCCAAGGCTGGGGCACCCTGGTCGTTTTGGGATCGCAGCACTCGGCCCGAACCCTGGAAATCCGGGAATTCCTCAGCCGCAACGGGCAGCCCTATACTTATGTCGACCTGGATCGCGACCAGACCTCCCAGGAACTGCTGGATCGTTTCGAAGTGAAGCCCAGGGACGTGCCGGTCGTGTTTGCCCCGGGCGGGGGGTGCTGCGCAGCCCTTCGGTTCGGGATCTGGCGGCCGGCCTCGGATTGAGTGTGGTCAGCGGCGGCAAACAAATCCGGGACGTGATCATTGTGGGTGCCGGCCCCGCGGGCCTGGCCGCGGCGGTTTATGCGGCCTCGGAAGGGCTCGATGTACTGCTGATCGAAACAAGTTCGCCTGGCGGGCAGGCGGCATCGAGCTCGAAAATCGAGAATTATCTAGGATTCCCGACGGGAATTTCGGGACAGGAACTGGCGGGACGCGCCGCCTCGCAGGCGCTGAAGTTTGGCGCGCAAATAGTGGTCGCCCGCAGCGTTTTGAGACTCGCCTGCGAACGGCGGCCGTATACGGTGAAGTTGGACGGCGGAGAGGAGCTGGCGGCGCGCACGATCGTGATCGCCACGGGAGCGCAGTACAACAAACCGGCGCTGCCGAACCTGGAACGGTTCGAGGGGAACGGCGTGTATTACGGCGCTACCTATATGGAATCGCAATTGTGCACGGGTGAGGAGGTCGCGGTCGTGGGCGGCGGGAATTCGGCAGGGCAAGCGGCGGCATTCCTTGCCCAGACTGCGAGCCGGGTACACGTGCTGGTGCGGGCAGCGGAACTCTCCAGCACGATGTCGCGCTACCTCATTCAGCGGCTCGACGAGAACCCGAAGGTGGACCTCCATTATCAAACCGAAATTTCTGGACTCGACGGAGAAGACCATTTGGAGCGCCTTACCTGGCGAGACCGGAGGACCGGCGCTGAGTCGGAGCACGCCGTCCGACACCTGTTCATTATGACCGGGGCTTCTCCGCGAACCGAATGGCTGAAGGGCTGCCTTGCACTCGATCAGAAAG
>Ga0210389_10003358_pt1 | contig 12490 bp, 10 predicted proteins | sample IncBWH28OmetaG_FD_160127 | JGI IMG/M metagenome (GOLD analysis project Ga0210389, IMG submission 160127) | Forest soil microbial communities from Barre Woods Harvard Forest LTER site, Petersham, Massachusetts, United States - Inc-BW-H-28-O ...
CGGTGGGTGAGGCTGACGAGGCCGAGCCGGTCGGTGAGGCCGAAGCGCAGGACGCCTCCGTCGACGAAACGAAATGACCCCCTGTGACGCTGTGAGCGAACGCGCCCATTTCAGGGGGTGCGGGACCGGCGGACAGCGGGCTTGGTTGGTTAGTGTCGGTGCATACGGAATTCGAGAAAGCAGGTAACCCAGTCGTGACTGACATGCGTTCGAACTCGCAGGGTCTCAACCTCACGGACTCGGTCTATGAGCGCTTGCTCTCCGAGCGCATCATCTTCCTGGGTTCGGAGGTGAGCGACGAAATCGCGAATCGGCTGTGCGCGCAGATCTTGTTGCTCGCCGCCGAAGACTCCTCCAAGGACATTTCGCTCTACATCAATTCCCCCGGCGGATCGATCAGCGCCGGGATGGCGATCTACGACACCATGGTCCTGGCGCCCTGTGATATCGCCACCTACGCCATGGGCATGGCCGCCTCGATGGGCGAGTTCCTGTTGGCGGCGGGCACTAAGGGCAAGCGCTACGCGTTGCCGCATGCCCGCATCCTGATGCACCAGCCGCTGGGCGGGGTGACCGGGAGCGCGGCCGACATCGCCATCCAGGCCGAGCAGTTCGCCGTCATCAAGAAGGAGATGTTCCGGCTCAACGCCGAATTCACCGGCCAGCCGATCGAACGCATCGAGGCGGATTCCGACCGCGACCGTTGGTTCACCGCCCCCGAAGCCCTGGAATACGGGTTCGTCGACCACATCATCACCCGCGCCGCCCACATCACTAACGGAGAAGCCCAGTGAGTACCCAGCATCCCGAGATCCAGCCCCAGGCGCGCTACATCCTGCCGTCGTTCATCGAGCACTCGAGCTTCGGCATCAAGGAGTCCAACCCCTACAACAAGCTGTTCGAGGAACGCATCATTTTCCTCGGTGTGCAGGTCGACGATGCGTCGGCGAACGACATCATGGCGCAGCTGCTGGTGCTGGAGTCGCTGGACCCCGACCGCGATATCACCATGTACATCAACTCGCCCGGCGGCGGGTTCACATCACTGATGGCGATCTACGACACTATGCAGTACGTGCGCGCCGACATCCAGACGGTGTGCCTGGGCCAGGCCGCCTCAGCGGCGGCGGTGCTGCTGGCCGCCGGCACACCCGGTAAGCGGATGGCGCTGCCCAACGCGCGGGTGCTGATTCACCAGCCTTCGCTGTCCGGCGTGATCCAGGGCCAATTCTCCGACCTGGAGATCCAGGCCGCCGAGATCGAGCGGATGCGCACCCTGATGGAGACCACGCTGGCCCACCACACCAATAAGGATCCCGCGGTCATTCGCAAAGACACCGACCGGGACAAGATCCTGACCGCAGCAGAGGCCAAGGACTACGGGATCATCGACACCGTCCTGGAGTATCGCAAGCTCTCCGCGCAGAACGCCTGAGGTCCGGCGAGCGGACCTTACGCCACTGCCCTCGCCAGTTCGGCGATGTCGCCCGGCCCCACCCGGCAGCATCCGCCGATGACGCGAGCACCGGCCGCTACCCACTGGGGGGCAAGCTGCGCGCTAAACGTGCGCGGCCCTGTCCACGCCCGCCCGTCCCATCGCTCACCGCTGTTGGGGTAGACGATGACGGGTTTGCCGATGTTCGCCGAACGGATCGCGGGCAGCACGTCGTCGGGCGTGCAGCAGTTGACGCCGATCGCGACGATCTCGTCGACCCCGGCGGCCACCGCGAACGCTTCGGCGAGCGGTTGTCCGGCGCGGGTCCGGGTCCCGTCGATGGTGTAGCTGAGCCAGGCCGGCACCCCCAGCGAACGCACCAGGTTGACCAGCGCTTCGGCCTCGTCGACGTCGGGCACCGTTTCGAGGGCGAGCACGTCCGGGCCGGCGGCGGCCAGGATCTCCAGCCGGGGCTGATGCCACCGCATCAACGCTGCGCTGGACAACCCGTAGCGACCGCGATATTCGGACCCGTCGGCCAGCGCCGCGCCGTACGGGCCGACCGAGGCGGCAACGCAAAGGTCATCTGCGAGGCGATCAGCGCGGGCCTCGTCGCGCGCGGTCTTGGCGAGTTCGACGCTGCGGCGCAGCAGCACGCCGGCTTCGCGACGTCCTATTCCGCGGGCCGCAAAGCCCTCGAACGATGCCTGGTAGCTAGCCGTCGTCGCGATCGACGCGCCGGCGCGAAAGTACGCGGCGTGCACCGCGACAATCTCCTGCGGAGCCTCCGCCAAAAGCCTGGCCGACCACAACGGGTCGGACAGGTCATGACCGCGCGCTTCGAGCTCGGTGGCCAGGCCTCCATCGCCGATCAGCACGGATTCTCCAGGCAGAGCCAACCCCACTCAGCCACTGTAAGGTTGTTGCTTGAAGGTCCGCGCAAACCTCGCCTCACCGCAGGATTGGGGGCGGCACCTTCAGCGGCACCAGGATCTGGCGGCGCCTCCAGCCTCGGTCGGGTAACGACCGCGACACGCCAAAGACACGGATTGCGCGTCTCGGCGAGTGACGGGCACCGTCTGCCTATATGTTTCATTCAGACGGACAGGCATCAGGCCATGAATACCAAGGACGCGATTCGGCGCTAATGGTCGCGCCGGGCCCGAGCAAGCGGGTAGCGTCGTGGATTACATGCGGCATAGCAAGACGAACGGCGAACAGGAAGTAGGCCCTCAGCACCATGGCGCGCATTGGAGACGGTGGCGACCTGCTTAAGTGCTCGTTCTGCGGGAAGAGCCAAAAGCAAGTCAAGAAACTCATTGCCGGCCCCGGTGTGTACATCTGTGATGAATGCATCGATCTCTGTAACGAGATCATCGAAGAGGAGCTCGCCGACGCCGACGACGTCAAGCTCGATGAACTGCCCAAGCCCGCTGAGATCCGGGATTTCCTCGAGGGATATGTCATCGGGCAGGACACCGCCAAGCGGACGCTGGCCGTCGCGGTCTACAACCACTACAAGCGGATCCAGGCCGGCGAGAAGAGCCGTGACTCCCGGGCCGAGCCGGTGGAGCTGACCAAGTCCAACATCCTGATGCTCGGACCGACCGGCTGCGGGAAGACCTACCTGGCTCAGACGCTGGCCAAAATGCTCAACGTGCCGTTCGCCATCGCCGACGCCACCGCGCTGACCGAGGCCGGTTACGTCGGCGAGGACGTCGAGAACATCTTGCTGAAACTCATCCAGGCCGCAGACTACGACGTCAAGCGTGCCGAGACCGGGATCATCTACATCGACGAGGTCGACAAGATCGCCCGCAAGAGCGAGAACCCGTCGATCACCCGCGACGTCTCCGGCGAGGGCGTGCAGCAGGCACTGCTGAAAATCCTGGAGGGCACCCAGGCGTCGGTTCCCCCGCAGGGCGGCCGCAAGCACCCGCACCAAGAGTTCATCCAGATCGACACCACCAACGTGCTGTTCATTGTCGCGGGTGCGTTCGCCGGGCTGGAAAAGATCATCTACGAGCGCGTCGGCAAGCGTGGGCTGGGCTTCGGCGCCGAGGTCCGCTCCAAGGCCGAGATCGACACCACCGACCACTTCGCCGACGTGATGCCCGAGGATCTCATCAAGTTCGGCCTGATCCCCGAATTCATCGGCCGGCTGCCGGTCATCGCGTCTGTGACCAACCTGGACATGGACTCGTTGGTCAAGATCCTGTCCGAGCCGAAGAACGCTTTGGTCAAGCAGTACATCCGGCTCTTCGAGATGGACGGCGTGGAACTGGAATTCACCGACGACGCGCTGGAGGCGATCGCTGACCAAGCGATCCACCGCGGCACCGGCGCCCGTGGCCTGCGGGCGATCATGGAAGAAGTCCTGCTGCCGGTCATGTATGACATCCCGAGCCGCGACGACGTCGCCAAAGTGGTGGTGACCAAGGAGACCGTGCAGGACAACGTGCTGCCGACCATCGTGCCGCGCAAGCCGTCGCGCAGTGAGCGCCGCGACAAGAGCGCCTAGCCCGGCGACGATCGCGGCAGGGACTGCCGCGTGAGGAGTTGGGCAATCCAGCCCGAGCCCGACGACGATCGCGGCAGGGACTGCCGCGGGCCAGCCGCGATCCGTTCCGTGGGGCTGTGAACGCAGGTGCCGTACGTCGTTGACTAGCTCTGACGCGGTACCGCGCCGGGTGGCGCGTGCGCTGGATCTACTCAACTTCTTGTTGGCTGACGTTCGCGACGGGTTGGGTCCGTACCTGTCGATCTACCTCCTGCTGGCTCACCGCTGGGACCCGGGCTCGATCGGGTTCGTGATGGCGGTCGGGGGGATCGGCGCGATCGTCGCACAAGCGCCGGCCGGCGCGTTGGTCGACAGGACAACGGCCAAGCGAGCGGTGATCGTCGGCGGCGCGTTGACCGTGACCGCCGGGTCGTTGATGATGCCGCTGTTCCCGGGTTTCGCTTCGATCTCGATACTGCAAGCCCTCACCGGAATCGCCGGCTCGGTTTTCGCGCCGGCGCTGGCCGCGATCACTTTGGGGGTCGTGGGCCCACGCTTCTTCTCCCGGCGAATCGGGCGAAACGAGTCTTTCAACCACGCGGGGAACGCGTCGGCCGCCGCCATCACCGGCGGTCTGGCCTATTTCTTCGGACCCGTGGTGGTGTTTTGGGTGCTCGCCGCCCTGGCGGCCGGGAGTGTGATTGCGACCCTGCGGATTCCGCGCGACGCGATCGACCATGACCTTGCCCGCGGCATGGACCATGCACCGGCAGAGTCGCGCCGGCAGCCTCGACGACAACCTGCGCGGCTGACTGTTCTGCTGCACAACCAGAGGTTGATGATCTTCGCCGCGACGGTCATCGCGTTCCACTTCGCCAACGCGGCCATGCTTCCTCTCGTCGGGCAGCTGCTGGCGTTGCACAACAAGGACGTGGGGACCGCGCTGATGGCGGGCTGCATCGTGGCCGCGCAGGTCGTCATGGTGCCGGTGGCTTACGTTGCCGGGGCCAAGGCCGATTCCTGGGGGCGAAAGCCGATCTTCTTGCTTGCATTCGCGGTCTTGGCCGCACGTGGATTTCTCTACACAGTGTCGGATAACTCGTATTGGCTGGTCGCCGTGCAACTGCTGGACGGTGTGGGAGCCGGTGTGTTCGGTGCGCTGTTTCCCCTCGTGGTCCAGGACCTGACGCATGGAACCGGCCGGTTCAACGTCAGCCTGGGGGCGGTGACGGCCGCGACGGCATCGGCGCTTCGGTATCGAATCTTGTCGCGGGCTCGATCGTGGTCGCGGCCGGTTACAACGCGGCTTTCGCCTTCCTCGGTGCGCTCGCCGCAGCGGGCTTCGTTCTGTATTTGATCGCTATGCCCGAAACGGCACCGACGGAACTCGGCGCCCCGTTTGCGCGACGAACGTGATCAACAACACAGTTCTTAAGCTTTGCATCGTCGGCGCGTCGCTGACTTCGGGTTTTGGTGACAAATTCGCTGCTTGGAAGGGGTCTGGGGCACACATCCGCAACCAAAAGCAGTGCCATAATTGGTACTACCAGTGACATACAAGCCCGGGCGCGCGGGAGTCAATCCTTTGGCGCGTAGCGTAAAGCTCCAGCAGAGTGCCTATCCGGGTAGGAAATGGAAGGCGGAGACGTGGATCCGAACGGCAGTGCGGCCGGATCAGATTCTCCTAACGGGTCATCTCAGCGTGGGTCCCAGCAGCAGCGTCTGGAACAAGTCGTCATTCGATTCGCCGGCGACTCCGGCGACGGAATGCAGCTGACCGGCGACCGGTTCACCTCAGAGGCAGCGATTTTCGGCAACGACCTCGCGACGCAACCGAACTACCCCGCCGAGATCCGCGCTCCCGCAGGCACTTTGCCCGGGGTTTCGTCCTTCCAGATCCAAATCGCCGACTATGACATCCTGACCGCCGGTGACCGGCCTGACGTCTTGGTAGCGATGAACCCGGCCGCTTTGAAGGCCAATATCGGTGACTTGCCACGCGGCGGCATGGTGATCGCGAACGCCGACGAGTTCACCAAGCGCAACCTGACCAAGGTCGGTTACGTGACGAACCCACTGGAGTCCGACGAGCTGGAGGAGTACGTCGTCCACGCCGTCCCGATGACCACCCTCACGCTGGGGGCCGTCGAGGCGATCGGTGCATCGAAGAAAGACGGCCAACGCGCCAAGAACATGTTCGCGCTGGGCCTGTTGTCCTGGATGTACGGACGGCCGATCCGGGCCAGCGAGACTTTCATCAGGGAGAAGTTCGCGCGCAAGCCCGACATCGCGGAGGCCAACGTACGGGCCCTCAATGCGGGCTGGAACTACGGCGAAACGACCGAGGCTTTCGGCACCACCTACGAGGTCTCTCGGGCGACCCTGCCCGCGGGCGAGTACCGGCAGATCTCGGGCAACACCGCATTGGCGTACGGCATCGTCGCTGCCGGTCGAATGGCCGACAAACAGGTCATGCTCGGCAGTTACCCAATCACACCCGCGTCCGACATCCTGCACGAACTGTCCAAGCACAAGAATTTCAACGTCATCACCTTCCAAGCGGAGGACGAGATCGGCGGCATCTGCGCTGCCATCGGCGCCTCCTACGGAGGCGCGCTCGGCGTCACCAGCACGTCCGGGCCGGGTATTTCCTTGAAGTCCGAAGCGCTCGGGCTTGCCGTGATGACCGAGCTGCCACTGATCGTCATCGACGTCCAGCGGGGCGGGCCGTCAACCGGGCTGCCCACCAAGACCGAGCAGGCCGACCTGCTGCAGGCGTTGTTCGGCCGCAACGGTGAGTCACCGGTGGCAGTCGTGGCGCCGCGGTCGCCCGCGGATTGCTTTGATACCGCCCTCGAGGCGGTGCGCATCGCCGTCGGCTACCACACCCCGGTGATCGTGCTGAGCGACGGCGCCATCGCCAATGGCTCGGAGCCGTGGCAGGTCCCGGATGTCGGTTCACTGCAGCCGATCACGCACAAGTTCGCCAAAACGGGCGAACCCTTCCAGCCTTATAACCGCGACCCGGAAACCCTCGCCCGCCAATTCGCCGTTCCGGGAACTCCCGGGCTGGAACACCGCATCGGTGGGCTGGAAGCGGCCAACGGCTCGGGCAACATCTCCTATGAGCCGGTCAACCACGACCTGATGGTGCGGGTAAGGCAGGCCAAGATCGACGGTATCCGCGTTCCCGATCTGGAGGTCGACGACCCGACCGGAGACGCCGAGCTGCTGTTGATCGGGTGGGGCAGTTCGTATGGGCCGATCGGCGAAGCCTGTCGGCGGGCGCGGCGCAAGGGCGTCAAGGTCGCACATGCTCACCTGCGCTACCTCAATCCCTTCCCGGCCAACCTTGGCGATGTGCTGCGGCGTTACCGGCTGGTGGTGTGCCCGGAGATGAACCTGGGTCAGCTGGCGATGTTGATGCGGGCAAAGTACCTGGTCGACGTGCAATCGGTCAGCAAGGTTCAAGGGCTGGCGTTCCTGGCCGACGAGGTGGGCCGCATCATCCGGGCCGCGCTGGGCGGCACGCTGGCCGAGATTGAGCAAGACAAAGCGATGGTCGCCAAGCTATCGGCGGCCACGATTGGAGCGGGAGCGGAAGAATGACCGACCTGATCGGCAATCTGGCGGGCACCGAGCTCGGGTTGACTGCAGGATCGAACAAGAACGTCCGGCTAACCAAAAACGACGGGGTGCCGACTTTGTCTTCCGGGCATCAGCCACAGAAGGGCAAGGACTTCACCAGCGACCAAGAGGTCCGCTGGTGCCCGGGCTGCGGCGACTACGTCATCCTCAACACCATCCGCAACTTCCTGCCCGAGCTGGGCCTGCGTCGCGAGAACATCGTCTTCATCAGCGGGATCGGCTGCTCCAGCCGGTTCCCGTACTACCTGGAGACCTACGGATTCCACTCGATCCACGGCCGCGCGCCCGCGATCGCCACTGGTCTGGCGCTGGCCCGCGACGATCTGTCGGTATGGGTGGTCACGGGTGACGGCGACGCGTTGTCGATCGGCGGAAACCACCTGATCCACGCGCTGCGCCGCAACATCAACATCACGATCCTGCTGTTCAATAACCGGATCTACGGGCTGACCAAGGGTCAGTACTCGCCGACGTCGGAGGTCGGCAAGGTCACCAAGTCGACGCCGATGGGTTCGCTGGATCACCCGTTCAACCCGGTCTCACTGGCGTTGGGCGCCGAGGCGACGTTCGTCGGCCGCGCACTGGACTCCGATCGCAACGGCCTCACCGAGGTGTTGCGCGCCGCGGCCCAACACCGGGGCGCCGCGCTTGTCGAGATCCTGCAGGATTGCCCGATTTTCAACGACGGCTCGTTCGACGCGCTGCGCAAGGAGGGCGCCGAAGAGCGGGTGATCAATGTCCGCCACGGCGAACCGATCGTCTTCGGCGCCAACGGCGAATACTGCGTGGTGAAGTCCGGTTTCAGCCTGGACGTGGCCAAGACCGCCGACGTGGCCGTCGAGGAGATCGTGGTGCACGACGCGCACGCTGACGACGCGGCCTACGCATTCGCGCTGTCCCGGTTGTCCGATCAGAACCTCGATCACACGGTGCTGGGCATCTTCCGCGATATCCGTCGGGCCACCTACGACGACGCGGCGCGCTCCCAGGTGCGAGCCGCCCAGTCGTCGAAGCCGTTCGATTCCGACGCCCTGCAGTCGCTGCTGCGGGGGCGCGACACCTGGACCGTCGACTAGAAATGGCCGAGCTCATGACCGACGCAGTGGCACAGGCCGGGGCACTGGCGGGGATAGCACTCGCTGGTGGTGAATCGCGGCGTATGGGCCGCGATAAGGCCATGCTGCCCATCCCCGGGACCGCTGGGGCTTCAAATGCCGCCACGATGGTCGAGCACGTGATCGGCGTCCTGCACCAGCGCTGCAAGCCGATTTTCGTGATGGCCGCCCAAGGGCAACCGATACCGGCACTGGATTCTGTGCGTGTCATGCGCGACGAACTGCGCGGCCTGGGGCCCTTGTCGGCGACCGCGCGGGCACTGCGCGCGGCCGGAGCGGCCGGTGCGCGGCTCGCCTTCGTCTGTGCCGTCGACATGCCGTTCCTGACCGTCGAACTGATCGACGACCTCGTCCGCCGGGCCGTAGAAACCAACGCCGAAGTGGTTTTGCCATGGGACGGACAGGACCACTTCCTGGCCGCCGTGTACCGAACCGATCTGGCCGAACGCGCCGACGCGCTGGTGGCCACCGGCAAGCGCGCGATGCGCGACCTGGTCGATGTCTCGGACACACAGCGGATCGTCGTCTCCGAGTCCCGCCCGCTGACCAACGTCAACACGGAAGCGGAGCTGCGCGCACTGGCACAGCCGGGCGCCTGAGGGCGAGCCCGCACCCGTCAGGTTGAATTTAGTTAAACGGTCGCTTTATAAATCGTGCTCAAAACGACCGTAACTCGAAGCATAGTTAATTGTCAGTGATTTCTCGGATATAAATCGAATTCGTGTCGAGCGCTATCTTTAAACGGGTCAGCGAATATCTCAACGATAGCGGTCGTGTGCTCGCCGCGGCGTGAGTTGTATCGTGTTGGGAGAGCAGCGATTTCGACGTCGAGTGATCACGTCTCGGATACCGCCGGGCGAAGTGCGTGCGCCTCGGCGAGTGTCGGGCCCCATTCGCGCGGCAAATAGTCGCACGCAAATCTTATGCGTCGCCTCGCAGCATCGGGGCCGCCTGGACGGGCCTGGAAGCGGCTGCGGCCGGATCGGCGATCCCACTGCTGGGGCAACCTCTGAAAGGCGTTGGGGTGAGCGCCAATTAGCAGAAATCGCCGCGGATACGGGTATTGAGAGGGCCAAGCCCGGACGCGGCATGGTTGCACCGCGCGGCGTAGCCAGTTGAGCGTCGAAATATCTTGTAAATACTGATCTTTCGGGATAGCTCACTCCGGCATGTCGGATGTCGGGCCGCCATCGCTTGCTGCAATCTGGCGGCGGGCCGCCGCGCCTCGGGTGGTAAATTCTGGCCGCAGCGCCAGGCCGACCCTCAAGCAAATGAGTGTCCCAGTTCACAATATTGGCGTGATTCGGATCACAATTTGGACCCGTGCGCTACGGCTCCGGCCTGTGCTGAAAAGGCTGGGTTGACCAGCAATAATCATTCTTGGATTGCGCCGTAATCGGTACGTAATTCAACCGGGATATCGATTCACCGAGGATGGACTAACGCGCTCCCATCTCGTACGGTCCTCTTAGCCCAAAAACGGGTTAACGAAAATGTAATAGAAAAATTAAATCCACGGATCCGCGTGTGAGCGGGGGCGGTGGCTGGCCAGGAGCCGCGCCGCATCCTCGGGGTCACCACCCCGTAGGACAGATCTTGCCCGCCGCTGTCGTGCCAGAACGAGACGGCACGTCCCAGAGCAGCTATTCCGCATCGACCAAGCACCCCCCACCCACCCCGTGGGTTTGCTTTGGCGCGCGCGCACCGCGAAAGGAAGAAACGTGAAGAACGTCCGCAAGACGCTCATCTTTGCCGCGATCGCGGGAACGCTCGCGAGCGTGCCATCCGCGACCGCCAACGCGGACCCGATGGGCATTGACCCGAACGTTCCCCAGGCAGGGGTAGCACCGGATGTGCCCCCGCCGCCCGCTCCGGACGCCCCGGCGCCGGCTCCCGTGGGCTTCGACCCGAACGTTCCGCCCCCGGCCCCCGTTCCGGATGCTCTGGCGCCGGTTGACGCGCCTCCCGCACCCGCTCCGGTGGGCTTCGACCCGAACGTTCCCCCGCCGCCTCCGCCGGCGCCGGACCTCCCGCCGCCTCCGGCACCGGTGGGTTTCGACCCGAACATTCCGCTGCCTCCCGCACCGGACGTACCGCCGCCGCCCCCGGTGCACGCCTACAGCGTGAACTGGGACGCCATCGCGCAGTGCGAGTCGGGTGGAAACTGGTCGATCAACACCGGTAACGGCTACTCCGGTGGCCTCCAGTTCACGTCGGGCACCTGGCACGCCAACGGTGGCTCGGGTTCGGCGGGCGGCGCCAGCCGTGAGGAGCAGATTCGGGTGGCCGAGAACGTCCTGCACAGCCAGGGCATTCACGCTTGGCCGGTCTGCGGTCGGCGTGGCTGATCAGCGGCTGCGCCTGACGGCCTGACAGCCGTCGTTAAGCAATACCGTCGTTAAGTGATAGAGGAATGCCGGGCCCTGTGCCCGGCATTTCTCTGTTTTCTTGCCCGTTGCGCCCACCGGTTACGCCTGACCTCCGTCGGGGTAGCGTCGGACCCGTGACCGCAACGCCGCGCGAGTTCGACATTGTGTTGTATGGGGCGACCGGCTTCGTGGGGAAGCTGACCGCCGAATACCTGGCACGGGCCGCAGCGGGCGCGCGGATCGCGTTGGCCGGCAGGTCCCAGGACCGATTGCTCGCCGTTCGCGAGAGCCTTGCGGAGCCCGCGCAGTCTTGGCCGGTCCTGACCGCCGACGCGGAATCGCCGTCGACGCTGGACGAGATGGCCGCCCGGACACAAGTCGTCGTCACCACGGTCGGGCCTTACACCCGCTACGGGCTGCCGCTGGTGGCCGCGTGTGCCGCGGCGGGCACCGATTACGCCGACCTGACCGGCGAGCCGCCGTTCATCGGCGACAGCATCGACCTGTATCACAAGCAGGCCGCCGACAACGGCGCCCGCATCGTGCACGCCTGCGGATTCGACTCCATCCCCTCGGACTTGAGCGTGTACGCGCTGTACCGGGCGGCGCGAGACGACGGCGAGGGCGAGCTCGCCGGCACCGACTTCGTGGTGCGCTCATTCTCGGGTGGGTTATCCGGTGGCACCATCGCGTCGCTGGTGGAGGTGCTGAACGCCGCCTCCAGCGACCCCGACGTTCGCCGCCGGCATGCCGACCCGTACTCGCTGAGCACCGACCGCGGCGCCGAACCTGAGCTCGGCCGCCAACCCGACCTGCCATGGCGTCGCGGTCGCCAGCTCGCGCCGGAACTGGCGCGTCAGTGGACGGCGGGATTCATGATGGCGCCCAGCAACACCCGAATCGTGCGGCGGACCAACGCCCTGCTCGACTGGGCATACGGCCGCCAATTCCGCTACAGCGAAAACATGAGCCTCGGGTCGTCGCCTATCGCGCCATTGGCATCGGCCGTCGTCACCGGGATCGGCAACGCCACCTTTGGATTGGGCGGCCGTTACTTCCGGCTGCTGCCCCGTCGGCTCGTGGAGCGCATTCTCCCCAAACCCGGCACCGGCCCGAGTGCGGCGGCCCGGGACCGTGGCTACTACCGGGTCGAGACCTACACCACCACAACCACCGGTGCCCGTTATGTAGCACGCATGGAGCAGCAGGGGGACCCCGGTTACAAGGCGACCTCGGTGCTGTTAGGCGAGTCGGCTCGGGCGCTGGCATTCGACCGCGACTCGCTGTCGGAGCTGCGCGGCGTGCTCACGCCCGCTTCGGCGATGGGGGACGCCTTGTTGGCGCGATTCCCGGCCGCCGACGTCTCACTGCGCACCGAGCGGCTGAGCTGATCGCGCGTCGGTGCGGGGTGCGGAAGGTCCGA
>Ga0210389_10003359_pt1 | contig 12490 bp, 10 predicted proteins | sample IncBWH28OmetaG_FD_160127 | JGI IMG/M metagenome (GOLD analysis project Ga0210389, IMG submission 160127) | Forest soil microbial communities from Barre Woods Harvard Forest LTER site, Petersham, Massachusetts, United States - Inc-BW-H-28-O ...
ATCCTTCGCTGCGGCGATTATTCTCAGGTCTCTGCATCCTGGCCAGGCGCTGTGTTGCACGACATGCGCGGCCAATTCATTCTTCCGGGCTTGGTCGATATTCATGTGCACTTCCCGCAGATCCGGATTCTCGGCGGCCTTGGGTTCACGCTCCTCGACTGGTTGGAGCAACTCTCGTTTCCCGAAGTGGCCACGTTGGCCGATGCGAACGACGCTGTGCAGGCGAATTCGTCAATAGCTCGCAGCACACGGTCCGACAACAGCGTTGGTCTTCGGTTCTCACTTCGCCCCTGCGACCGCGGCACTCTTCGACGAAGCGGCAAAGCGCGGAGACGTGGTTTTTACCAGACCTTACAGGCCTTCTGCCGCACCATCGGCTGGCCCAATTTGCAGCTGAACGCGGTTTGGAATTCGGGCATATTCGAGACCACGCCATTGACCCTGTATTCAAGCGGCGAATGCGGATCGGTGATCGCGTTCGCGCGCAGATTCTCGGGCCGTTCGCTGCCGCACGCCCACTGAGCCATGCCGATGAAGAAGCGCTGATCGGGCGCGAAGCCATCAATCGGCGGAAGCGATTTGCCTTTGTTCGCGGCCTTCCAGGCTATGTAAGCGAGCAGCGTGCCACCAAGATCGGCAACATCTTCGCCCATCGTGAGCTTGCCGTTGATTTTGATGTCGTCGACCACGGTGAACTGCGAATATTCGTCGGAAACGCAATCGGCGCGTTTCTGAAATTCGGCGGCGTCGGTTTTGTTCCACCAGTCGCGCAGATTGCCTTTGGCGTCAAACTGGCGGCCTTCGTCATCGAAGCCGTGCGTCAATTCGTGGCCCATCGTAGCGCCGGTGTTGCCGTAGTTGGGCCCGTCATCCATTTTCGGATCGAACAGAGGCGGCTGTAGAACGCCAGCGGGGAAATTGATGTCGTTCATCTGCGGATCGTAATAAGCGTTCACCGTCGGCGGCGAAATTATCCACTCGGTGCGATCCACCGGCTTGCCAATCTTGTTGAGTTCGCGGTGCGATTCGAAAGCGACGGCGCGATTGACATCCCCCAGGAAATCGCCGGCCTTGATATCCACCGAACTGTAATCGCGCCATTTGTCGGGATACCCGATCTTGTTGACGACAGCATGCAATTTCAGCAGCGCCTGTTTCTTAGTCGGCGGACTCATCCAGGGGAGCGCGTCGATCTCGCTTTGCATCGCTGCTTCGATTTCCTTCGTCATGGTGACGGCACGCGCTTTGGTATCCGGGGTGAACGTCTTCTCGACGAACACCTGTCCGAGCGCTTCGCCCAGTGTGTGATCGACCAGTTGGACGCAACGCTTCCAGCGAGGCTGCATCTCGGGTACCCCGCGCAGGTAATGGCTGAAGAAATCGAAATCAGCCTGCACATAAGGCGTCGAGAGGAAGCGCGCTTTGGCGTGGATCACATGCCAGCGCAGATAGGTCTTCAGGTCGGCCAGAGAATTCGTCCTGAGTTGGGTCTCGAGCGCACGGTAAAATGCGGGCTGACTCACATTGACCTGCCGCGCCGAAGGCATCTGGAGATCCGCGAAGTAATCGTCCCAGCGGAATGACGGTGTGATCGCCTGCAGTTGTGCGCGGGACATCTTGTGAAAGAGCTTGTACGGATCGCGCTCTTCGACTCGTGTCAAAGTCGCGGCGGCGAGCGCGGTTTCGATGCGCATCACGGTTGCGGCATTGGCTGCGGCTGCCGCGGGGGCGTCGCCCAACAGCTCGAACATGTGCTCGACATGCTCCACATACTTCTGGCGGATTTCCACGGATTTCGCGTCGGCCTTGGAATAGTAATCCCGATCGGGCAGGCCGAGGCCGCCGGCATCGGCAAACGCGATCATCGCCGAGGAATTGGCGTAGTCCTGGTTGGACCCAAACGAAAAGAACATGCTCGTCGTGTAGAGCGTGAGATGCTGCGCGGCGAGAAACGCCGGGAGGTCCCGCAGGGACTTGATGGCATTGATCTGGTCGAGAATCGGCTGAATCGGCGCCGCACCCTCCTGCTCGATGGCTGTTTCATCCATGCAGGCGTGGAACAGGTCGCCGATCTTCTGCTGGTTGGCGGTACGGGTCGCGTCGTTTCTGCCTGCCTGCAGCAGAAGCCCCCAGAGATAGAGCTGGTTTTCGTACGTGAGTTTGCTATAGACGTCCCAGCGGGCCTGATCGGCGGGAATCGGATTGTCCTTGATCCACGTTCCGCACGAGTACTGGTAGAAGTTGTCGCAAGGCTGTACGGATCTATCCATAGCCTGGAGATCGAAGCTGGGCGTGTAGGGCAGCGAAGTCAGAGGTTGAGGCTGCTGGGCAAAGGCCTTCGTCAGAACCAACAGGAATGTCACACACAACCGGCGCATGTTCCTACGTTACTCCGGTCCTGCGCGATTTCAGCGGATCGGATCGGTTTGCGCATGCATCCAAGTGCGCATGGAATTGCGACAACTTGGCAGATCGGGATTGATGGTGCCCGTGCTCTCCTACGGGACCGGCACGTTTGGCGGCCGGGGAAACCTGTTCGCCGCGTGGGGTTCTACGGAAGTCGATGAAGCGCGGCGACTGGTGGATATCTGCCTGGAAGCCGGCGTCAATTTGTTCGACACTGCAGACGCCTATTCGGGAGGGCGTTCGGAGGAAGTTCTCGGCGAAGCTGTCAAAGGCCGCCGAGAGCAGGTGCTGATTGCGACCAAGGCATTTTTCAGGATGGGTTCGCATCCGAATGACGGCGGGAGTTCGCGCCACCACCTGATCGCCGCCTGCGAAGCCAGCCTCCGGCGTCTGGGGACCGACTATATCGATCTGTATCAGATGCACGCGTTCGACGGCATGGCGCCCGTGGAGGAGACCTTGCGGGTGCTCGATGATCTCGTCGCCGCCGGCAAGGTGCGTTACATCGGCGCTTCGAACTTTTCGGGCTGGCATCTGATGAAGTCCCTGGCGGCGAGCGACCGCTATGGCTGGTCGCGATATGTGGCGCATCAGGTCTACTATTCGCTGATTGGGCGCGAATATGAATGGGAACTGATGCCGCTGGCATCCGATCAGGGTGTTGGAGCGCTGATCTGGAGCCCGCTGGGTTGGGGGCGTCTCACCGGCAAGATCCGCCGCGGGCAGCCGCTTCCGGAAGTCAGCCGCTTGCCCGCGACGGCGCACATCGGCCCTCCGGTGAGCGATGAGATGCTCTACACGGTGGTCGAAGCGCTCGACGAAATCGCGAAGGAAACCGGCAAGACGGTGCCGCAGATTGCCTTGAACTGGCTTGCGCAGCAGCCTACCGTGTCATCCGTCATTATGGGCGCGCGCAATGAACAACAGCTACGCGATAACCTGGGCGCGGCTGGGTGGGCGCTGACTGCGGAACAGATTTCAAAGCTGGACTCGGCGAGCAAAGTGACTCCGGCCTACCCTTACTGGCACCAGCGCGCGACAGCAGCGGACCGCAATCCGCCCCCGGTGAAGTAGCATTTGTGGGGTCGGGCCTTCTGGCCCGCCGCGGGGCTTCTGCCCGGCGATTCGATGCGCCGCCCGGCCAGGGCGGCCGCAGGCGGTATTATTTCAGCGCGTCTTCGATCAGGCGTTTCTGCTCTTCGGCGTGGCGTTTGGCCGAGCCGACGGCGGGGCTGGCGTTCTTTACGCGTCCCGCGTAATGAATGACGCGGCCGAGGCCCTTGAAGTAGCCGTACATGAAGCGCCATGCGCCCATGTTGCGCGGCTCTTCCTGGCACCAGATCAGATCCACGTTCGGGCTGTAGCGCGCGAGCACGTTGATCACAGTCTGTTCGGGGAAGGGATAAAGTTCCTCGATGCGAATCAAAGCGATATCTTCGATCTTTCTGGCTTCGCGGGCAGCCACCAGATCGTAATAAACCTTACCGGTGCAGAAGACGAGTTTGCGCACGCGCGAGGGATCGAGTGAATCTCCAATAACCTCGCGGAATGAACCGTGCGTCAATTCATTGAAGCTCGACACGGCGGCGGGTGAACGCAGCAGGCTTTTCGGTGTGAAAAGCACCAGGGGCTTGCGCTCGGTGGCCATCTGACGGCGCAGAATGTGGAAATACTGAGCCGGCGTCGAGCAGTTGGCGACGCGGATGTTATGTTCCGCGCAGAGCAGCAGGAAGCGCTCCATGCGGGCGCTCGAGTGCTCCGGGCCCTGACCTTCATAGCCGTGCGGGAGCAGCATGACCAGCCCGCTCACCTGGCTCCATTTCTGCTCGGCGGTTGTGATGAACTGGTCGATCACGATCTGTGCGCCGTTTGAGAAATCGCCGAACTGCGCCTCCCACAAAGTCAGCGTCTGTGGATCGGAAACGCTGTAGCCGTATTCAAAGCCCAGCACTCCGAATTCGCTGAGAGAACTGTCGTAGACGTGGAATGGCGCCTGATCTTCGGACATGTACTGCAGCGGAATGTAGCGGTGGCCGTCTTCGAAATCGTAGAAGGCAAGGTGGCGCTGGCTGAATGTGCCGCGGCCGGAATCCTGTCCGCTCAAGCGAACCGGCACGCGTTCCAGGACGAGGCTGCCGAATGCGATTGCTTCCGCAAATGCCCAATCGACAGGTCCGTCTTTCGCGAGCGTTTCCCGTCGCCTCTTCACAAAATTATCGAGCTTGGGATGGATATGGAACGAAGACGGCAGGAAGGTAATGCCGTCAACCACGCGCTCGAGCATCTCGCGGGAGATCGCAGTCGAACTGTATGCGGGCGGCGGCGCGAATGCGGGCTGCAGCACCCAGGGTCCCGCGGCTTTATTCGCGTCGAACGCGGCATCCAGCCGGGCCGTAATCTTCTTCCGCGCGCCATCGACTTCCGTCTGAGAGAGAACTTTCCTGGCCGCAAGCTGCTGGCCGTACAACACGGCTACGGACGGGTGTTCCTTGATCGTGTGGTACATCACCGGCTGCGTGTATGCCGGATCGTCGGCTTCGTTGTGACCGTGCCGGCGGTAGCAAATCATGTCGATGACGACGTCGCGCTTGAACTGCTGGCGATACTCGAATGCCAGGCGCAGGACGCGCAGTGCTTCTTCGGGCTGATCGCCATTTACGTGGAAAATCGGCGCCTGCACGGTCCGCGCGATATCGGTCGCATAAGGTGTGGATCGCGAATCCTCCGGCAGCGTGGTAAAGCCTATCTGGTTGTTGATGACGAAATGGATCGTCCCGCCGGTGCAATAGCCTTCGAGCTGGGAAAGATTCAGGGTCTCGGCGACAACGCCCTGACCGGCGAAAGCGGCATCGCCATGGACCAGAACAGGCAGCACGCGCTCCCTGTGACGATCCCCGAGGCGATCCTGCTTCGCGCGCACCATACCTTCGACAACCGGATTGACGGCTTCGAGGTGGCTGGGATTGGCCGCCAGCGAGACCACGATTTCGTTGCCGGCGGGCGAACGGTGAAGTCCGCTCGCGCCCAAATGGTATTTCACGTCGCCCGAACCCTGCGTGGAAGCGGGGTCGATGTTGCCTTCAAACTCCGAGAAGATCTGGCCCAGCGGCTTGCCGATGATGTTCGCGAGCACGTTCAGACGGCCGCGGTGAGCCATTCCGATTACCAGTTCCTGAGCGCCGCGACTGGCCGCCAGATTGGCTAGATCGGACAGAATGGCGATGGTGGTTTCGGCGCCTTCGAGCGAGAAGCGCTTCTGGCCGATGTAGCGGAGGTCCAGGAAGTGCTCGAATTCTTCGGCTTCGAGCAGATCGTTGAGGATCTGCAGCTTCTCTTCCTTCGACAGTTTGAACGCGAACTCGGGCGATTCCATGCGTTCCTGCAGCCAGATCTTTTCTTCCGGCCGCTGGATATACATGTACTCGCAGCCGATCTTGCCGCAGTAGGTTTCACGGAGCACGTCGATCATCTCGCGCAGCGTGGCCTGTTTGCGGCCCATGAACGCGTGGACGAGTGAGTCGGTGTAGAAAAGCCGGTCGAGATCCCAGATCGTGAGACCGTAGGTAAGCGGATCGAGCTCCGGATTATAGGCAGGCTCGTCGCCGAGCGGATCGAGATCCGTCATCAGGTGGCCGCGCACACGGAAGGCGTTGATCAGATGAATGACGGCAGCTTGCTTGACGATTTCGACGGAGGGCTCGGGCACTGGGGCCAGCGCCGAGGGCACCTTATCCGGAGCCCATTTCACTGGCACGTACGGAATGTGCAGAGATTCGAAGATCTCTTCGTAGAAATTCTCCTCGCCGTCGAGCAATGACTGCAGCGTGCCCAGGAACAAGCCCGATTCCGCGCCCTGGATGATGCGGTGATCATAGGTGCAGGTGACCGACATCACTTTGCTGATACCAAGCGAGGCGATGACGTCAGGCGACACCCCGCGGTATTCGGCGGGGTAATCCATAGCGCCGACCGCAATGATTGCGCCTTGTCCGGCAACCAGACGCGGCATCGACGCCATGGTTCCGACCGTGCCGGGATTCGTCAGGGAAATCGTGGTGCCCTGAAAATCCGGCGGACTGAGCCTGGCGTTGCGGGCGCGGGCAACCAGGTCGTCGAATGCGGCCATGTATTGCGAAAACGACATCGCGCTTGCGTTCTTGATGCTGGGAACGAGCAGGCTGCGGCCGCCGTTCTTTCCGGCCACGTCAATTGCCAGCCCGAAGTTGATGTCCTTCTTTACGACGCGGAAAAGTTCACCCTCGCCATTCGACGCGAAAGCGTGATTCAGCGCCGGATTCGCCTGGACCGCTTTGACAATGGCCCATCCGATGAGGTGCGTATAGGAAACCTTGCTCTTGCCGAGCAGCGCGCGATGGTGGTTGATCAGGCGCCGGTTCTCATCAATGACCTTTACCGGAATGATGCGCTGCGAAGTAGCCAGAGGGATGGTGGCACTGACTGCCATGTTCTCGGCGATGCGCGCGGCAACGCCGCGCAGCGGCATCAGTTCCTCGGAACCGGAAAGTTCGGGAACCTCGGCCGGGGGCAACGCTACAGCGACGGCTGATGTGGCATGGTTTGCGCCATTCCCATTGCCGTGGCCGTTGGTTTTGGCGACTGCCACGCCGTTCGTGCCCTCATGGTCGAAAACATCTTTCCAATCGGCGTCAACAGATGTCCTGTCGTGGTGGTACTGCTGTAGGAGCTCTTCTTCGAGCCACGCATTTATGCCCGATTGCGGGCCTGGGTTTGCTGCCATACGGGGGGAGACTAAGCCTCTAACATTGTATCGGACACAGTTCTCTGTTCTTTTGATGCGAGGCAGACCCAATAAGCCACAAGCTTACGTCGGACCAAGTGGGTTGGGTCTTCTGGCCCGCCGCAGGGCTTCTGCCCGGCGATCCATGCGCGCCCGGCACTGACCCCACCAGAGCAAAAAAGGCGGTAAGTTAGTGAAATGCAAAGAACGATGAATACTCTCAGCCGACGGGAATGGATCGGTGCCATTGCCCTGGCCAGCCAAGCGAGAACGCTGTTTGCCGCCTCCGGCATCGACGCGGCAATTCAGAACAGCATGACGCGCCGCAAGATCCCGACCGTCGTTGCAATGGTGGCGAACGCGGACAAGATCATTTGGAGCGGCGCCTTCGGAAAGCGCGACGCTGCTTCCGGCATCGATGTCAAACCGGACTCGATTTTCAGCATCGCCTCGATGACCAAGGCGATCACCAGTACCGCGGCTATGCAGTTGGTCGAGCAGGGCAAGGTCGGATTGCATGAACCCGCCGGCAAATATCTGCCCGAACTCGCCAAACTGGATGTGCTCGACGGATTCGACAGCGCCGGCAAACCGATACTGCATCCGGCCACCAAACCGGTGACGCTTCATCACCTCATGACCCACACCTCCGGGTTCGCCTACGACGTATGGGATGAGCGCATGCTGAAGTACAACGCTACACACGGCGGGCCTTCGGCGGGTGTCGTGGCTCCGCTGACGCCGTTGATTTTCGAACCCGGAACGCGCTGGCAATATGGAACCGGTCTTGACTGGACGGGCAAGCTGGTGGAGAAAGTCAGCGGCCTGTCTCTCGAAGACTACATGCAGCGCAACATCCTGCAGCCGCTCGGCATGAACGACACGACGTTTGTTTTTCCCGCCGCGAAGTTCGATCGGCTGGTGGGCTCTTACCGGCGCCAGAAAGACGGGGTGCTCAAGGCAGATCCGCGGAACATGCCGGTCCCGCCCAAACAATACAACGGCGGCGGCGGATTATTTTCCACCGCGCCGGACTACGTTGCGTTCATGCAGATGATCCTGCACCAGGGTAAAGGGCCCCACGGTCAGATTCTGCTACCGAAAACCGTAGCCATGATGACGACGAATCAGATCGGCGACATCAGCGCCGGAAAACTGAAGACCGCGCGGCCTGAAATTTCGAGCGATGTCGATTTTCATCCCGGAGTCAAAGATGGCTACACGTACGGATTCCTCATCAACACCACCGCGTATCAGGGAGGCCGCTCGGCCGGGAGCCTGGCGTGGGCTGGGGTCGAGAACACTTATTATTGGATCGACCCGAAAAAGTCTTTATGCGGCGTGGTTATGATGCAATTCTTCCCGTTTGCGGACTCGCAGGCGGTCGGACTGTTGGGCGATTTCGAGAGGGCTGTATACGCAAGCTGACACAACCCCGATTGCCGCCGACTCGGCACTGCTGACCATTGATGTCCAGGAAGATTTCGCATCAGTAATCGAGGGCACCCGGGAGTGCGTCCCGGCGATGCAGCGTGTGCTGCACGCTTACCGGGAGCGCGGTTTGCCGATCGTGCACGTGGTCCGGCTGTATCTGCCGGACGGCAGCAATGCGGATCTCTGCCGGCGCGGCACGAACCTGGTTGCGCCGGGAAGCGACGGCGCCGAACTGGTTGCTGGACTCAAGCCGGATCCCGCCGTGCATCTGGATGCACCGTTGCTTCTGGGCGGCGGTTTTCAGAAATTCCGGAAGCACGAATGGGCCATGTACAAGCCCCGATGGGATGCGTTTTATGGCACTCCGCTCGAGGCGCATCTGCGAACGCTGGGCGTCACAACCGTCAGTATGATCGGTTGTAATTTTCCCAACTGCCCGCGCTCGACGATCTACGGCGCCAGCATGCGGGACTTCCGCCTGGCCATATTTGCGGACGCGATTTCGGGCATTTATGAAAGAGGGATCGCGGAGTTGAGGAACATTGGCGTGGCCGCGATGAATTCCGCGGAGTGCGCTGCCTGGCTGGAGCACGAGGCCTATGTTTGAGCGATACACCGAAAGCGCCCGCCGCGTGATTTTTTTCGCCCGTTATGAGGCGCACCAGTCCGGGGCGAGTGAAATCGGGCCGGAGCACTTTCTGCTCGGGTTCCTCCGCCAGACCAATTTCTTCGGCGACGACGCCAGGAAGTCGATACGCGACGAGATCAAGCAAGGATTGCCCCGGGAGGAAACGGTATCGAAATCCGTAGAAATGCCGTTCGCCCTGGCCACCAAAAGAGTCCTCGCTTACGGTGCTGAGGAATCGGAAAGGGCGAGGCAACGGCACATCGATGTCGAGCATTTGCTTCTGGGTTTGATGCGAGAAAGTAAGTCAGTGGCCGCGCTTCTCGAAAAACACGGAATTGATCGCAAGACGGTCCTGCACCAGCATGCGGGATTTCCGCGTGGCGGTGAAACCTATGTTTGAGCGATACACCGAAGGCGCCCGCCGCGTGATCTTTTTCGCCCGTTGGGAAGCGCACCAGTTCGGCGCGGGTGAAATCGAGCTGGAGCACCTTCTGCTCGGGTTCCTGCGCCAGACCAATTTCTTCGGCGAAGAGGCCGGCAAATCAATACGCGACGAGATCGAGCAAGGTTTGCCCCGGGTGGAAAAAACCACGACGTCGGTAGACATGCCGGTCGCTGCAGCCGCCATAAGGGCCCTTGCTTATGCGGCAGAGGAGTCGGAGCGGGCGGATCATCACCATATCGGCGTGGAGCATTTGCTCCTTGGATTGATGCGGGAGAGCAAGACGATTGCCGCGCTTCTCGAGAAGCACGGAATCGATCGCGAAAAGCTTCCGCGCGAAATCCCACCAGAGCCCGAACAGGACTTGCCTGACCGGCAAAGCCTGCACGCTTTGATCGACAAGCTGCCAGAGACTGCCTTTCGTCGGGCTAAGCGCAGGCTGGAACACATGCAGAACTGGCCTCCGATTCCATCTCCGGGGCCTCCGGAGGCTCCCGGTGTCGGAGGCGGCTTCGCCCGCACAGCCGCCCTCCCCGCGTACGGCTGGCGCCGGTGCTCGACACGCACGGAAGACGGTACAGAAGTGTTCGAGACCCAGCATTTCCACCGTGGCCACGAAGTTACGCTCATCGAACGCTACCGTATGAGCGAAGACGGCAGGAAGCTGGCGTATTCGCAGGAAATCCGCGGTCCCGGCAAGTCGGTGCACCATACAATCGATTTCGATATTCCGGAAAGTTGAAAAAGGCGGAAGGATTCCGTTGTCCCAAACGTCCAAGCAAAGAACGGCCAACGTGTCGATGGTGGCGGAAGGGACCGATCGCGAACTCCTCGAGGCGTGCCGACGCGGCGAAGCCGGCGCCTACCGCACGCTCTTCGAGAAATACAAGGACAAGGTCTATTCAGTCGCCCTTCGCTACAGCGGAGATGCGGCGGCCGCTCAGGATATCGCGCAGGATACGTTCCTGAAGCTCTTTTCCGCGATCGAGGGATTCCGCGGCGACTCCGGTTTCGAATCGTGGCTCTATCGGTTGGTGGTCAACCGCTGCTTCGACCTGAAGCGCCGGACGCGCCGGTTGATGCCGCTGATGGATGAATTGTTCTCCGCACTGCGCGCCCCCGACGAAAGCATTCTCGACGAAGTTCTGCGATCGGAAATGAGCGCGCACGTAGCGGCCGTAGTGGCCGGCTTGCCGCCGGAACAACGGATGGTTGTCGTCCTGCGGTACACGCAAAATCTCTCGTACGACGAGATCGCCGAAATACTGGGGTGCTCGAGCGGGACCATCGGGTCCAGGCTCAATCGCGCTCATCGCGTCATTGCGCGGCGGCTGTCGCATCTGGTGAATCCGAAAGGGAGGGGGCGATGAACGACTCCACGCCGTGGCTCGAACGCGAACTCACGCGGCAACTGGCGCCGGTCGCTGCGCCGGAATCATTGTGGTATCGCCTTCAGGATGGGCGCCGGCCGGCGCCGCGCAGCGACTCATTCCGGTGGACCGTCTGGCCCGCCGTTGCGCTGCTGACGCTGATTCTTTGTGCCGTCGCGTTTCGGCAGATGAGCATTCTCGGGAGCGAAAGACTGACGGCCCAGGATCTGGCAGAACTCGCCCGGACATCCCGGAACTTCGATTTTCGTTCGGAGGATTTCGTTGCGATTCGGGCGTGGGTAAAGGCAGAGGCCAACATCGATGTCGACCTCCCCGACAGTTCCGCGGCGGCCGAAAGTGCGCAGATTCGGCTCCTTGGCGTGCGTTTGATGCGGCTCCGCGGAATACCCGTCGCAGCCATCGATTATCGTGTGGGACGTGAAGTGGCGACGCTTCTCGTTTCGGCCCGGCACCCGGGGCTCGGCGCCAATACTGGCGCGCGACGACACATGTTCTCGACGATCAAGACGACCGGGACACGGCTCGTCTCATGGAACATGCGCGATGAAAACTACGCCATTGCATTCACGGGTACGGGAAACATGCACGAGGCCTGCATGCTGTGTCACGCGAACCTACCTGGCATGATCGCGATAAACTGACAGCTGCAATGTCGATTGCGCATGCTGTTTCGGTGGATGAATACCTGAACACCAGCTACCGGCCGGACTGCGAGTATCTGGAAGGCGAACTTCTTGAGCGAAACGTAGGCGAATTCGATCACAGCCGGCTGCAAATCTCCCTGGCCTCTTATTTGAGGGCGAGAGAGAAGCAGTTTGGCATCCTGGCATTGACGGCGCAACGTGTCCAGGTCAAAGCCAACCGTTTTCGTGTCCCTGATATCACGGTGCTGCTTGGTCCGCCGCCTGCCGGTCAGATCGTCACCACACATCCTTTCCTCTGCATTGAAATCCTCTCGCCCAGCGACCGCCTGACCGAAATGCAGGAGCGAATCGACGACTACATAAATTTTGGCGTCCAGTATGTCTGGGTGATCAATCCACGCAACCACCGCAGCTCCATTTACAGGCCCGAAGGCGTCGAGGAAGTCAAGAACGGCATCCTGACCACCAAAAATCTCGACATCCGCGTCCCCTTGGCCGAAATCGAATAACGCCTGTTAACCCCACCCCTTCCGACGCGTAATTACCCGGCAGAGGCGATTTGGGAATGACGCAAACACGAATCTGGCGGTTCTTGCCCCTGGCGTTGCTGGCTTTGTCCGCTGCTCCCGCCTGGCCACAGGTACCTCCGGTTCCCGCGGTTCCCGCGGCTCCTCCCGGCCTGGAGCAGGCGGATGCGCAACGCACGAAATGGGAGCTGGATATCCTTTTGCGCGGCTATCCTCCATCGTTGCGGAATGTCCTGTCGCTCGACCCCACTCTTCTCAC
>Ga0210389_10003360_pt1 | contig 12488 bp, 5 predicted proteins | sample IncBWH28OmetaG_FD_160127 | JGI IMG/M metagenome (GOLD analysis project Ga0210389, IMG submission 160127) | Forest soil microbial communities from Barre Woods Harvard Forest LTER site, Petersham, Massachusetts, United States - Inc-BW-H-28-O ...
GCAGGATGGAGAAGTAAGGATGGACAATTACACGATTATTATTTCCTATGGGTTAATGGAATTGCTATTCATTATGGCCTGGTCAATAAAAAAGAAGCCAATGATATTATGGATGTACTTATGGCAAAATTGAAAGAAGTAGGTTATACAAATTTCAATTTAGGACTTCCGGGAAATTTAATAACAGTTGCATTAAAGGATTATGCCCATAACTTACCTGATGCAAGATTTGGCGGTGGAGTGAAACCCGATAATTCAGATGGATTTCAAAATTATGAAAATGGCTGTGCAACGGGTGCATATGCCTTTTTCACTTTGGCTGCACTATATGATTTAGGTCGTAAGGAAGAAGCGGACAAAATTTTGTTTCCTATGCTGGAAGAATATGGACGCTGTGGTTTCCAACAACGTGATCCTAAAACTAACAGATCAAATGACTGGCGACGTTGGGACGGAACACCTACCGGATACGAAGGGTTTCTTACGGACGATTATTATGCACTGTATGCCGTAGCAATGCGACAATTACCGGTACAATGGCAATCGGGATTTCGTCCTGTTACAGGACTTGACTAAAGTGAACGTCTTATAAAAATGAAACGTAAAGAGTTTATACAATCAACTTCTATTTTTTCGGCAGGTATTATGCTCTTGCCGAAAGATTTGATTTTCAATAAAAATGAAAGTGTAGAAAGTTTGTATAACTTATTTAAAAATCCGCCATTAAAATATCATCCTTATGTACGCTGGTGGTGGGTAGGCGATAAGGTTGAAAGATCGGAAATAACCAGGGAACTTGAATTATTAAAATCTGCCGGTATCGGGGGCGTTGAAATAAATCCGATTGAATTCCCCCCCTATACAGACGATTTGAATAAAAGATCTTTAACCTGGCTGAGCGATGAGTGGATTGACATGTTAGACCATACATTAAATGAAACAAAACGATTAGGCTTAACGGCGGATTTGCTCGTAGGAAGCGGCTGGCCATTTGGAGCGGAATTTTTAGAAGGTGATGAAAGGGAGGAAATGTTAACTATTGCGGTTAAAAAATTTGAGGGCGTTCAGGATATAAATATTTCAATTGCCGATATTATCGAAGAAGCAGATCTTAAATTTGGAAGATCAACGGAATATTTGCAGTATGAAAACATGGAAGTATTACTGGTTCCGGACCCTGTTTCGTCTCTTGATAATATCATAAACTTATCCGATCAAATCAGCTCCGGAAATATTAAAGCAAAAATTCCTTCACATAGATGGGCTTTATATGTATTGGTAAAAATGACCGGATTTCAGAAAGTAGCTCATGGTGCTCCCGGATCAGCTGGTCCTGTGCTGAATCATTTAAATAAACAGGCAGTAGAAAAATACTTTAATCACATGACGGATACGATTCAAAATAAGATCGGTCCGTTAAAAGGGAGGGTCAGATCTTTTTTCATAGATAGTTTAGAATTGAACGGTGGTAACTGGAATAAAGAGATGCCCGAAGAATTTAAGAGAAGAAGGGGATATGATTTGGGACCGTATTTGCCACTTGTACTTTTTAAAGCACCTCGTAAGGGAGTTCCTTTAGATGATAATTATGGAGTAAAAATTGCAGATTCATTTAAAGATACGATTGACAAAGTAAGATTGGATTTCGATCTCACCATTATCGAAGTATATCGTGATAATTTATCTGAAACGTTTAGAAAATGGTGCAGAAAAAATGGTATTCAATCAAGAGTGCAGGCTTATGGGAATATGTATAATACGCTTGACGGAAATTTTGGAAATGATATACCTGAAGGCGAAACATGGATAAAGTACAGGTATGGAAAAGTAATGCCCGATGACAACTACACAGATAGCAGGTCTTATACGGTGGTAAATAAATATGCCTCTTCCGCTGCACATTTACAAGGAAATCGATTGGTGAGTTGCGAAGAATGTACAAACCTGGAAATGATCTTCAATGCCACCTTACAAATGATGAAACTTTGTAGTGACATGAGTTTGATTACCGGTATTACTCATTCCATTTGGCATGGCTACACTTATTCGCCTCCGGAAGCTCCTTTCCCGGGTTGGATCCGGTTCGGAAATTTTATTAGTCCGCACAACACACATTGGCAATATTTTAAATGTATAAACATCTATAAAGCACGTATTTCTGCACTGATGCAGCAAGCTGATTTCTTTGCCGATATTGCTTTATTCATCTCCCAAAATGAATTATGGACGAAGTATAGTTTGCAAAATGAACCGGGACCTAAATACCGGTATCCGGAATATATTTCGCTGGTTTGGGAAGCTATTCACCGCAATGGAAATGCTTGCGATTATATCTCGGAAAGTGTGATTCAATCTTCTGAAATTAAGAACGGCGAATTGATCTATGGCAAAAGACACTACAAAATAATCTTTTTGATCAGTATTGAGATCCTGCATCCGGATGTTGCGGAGAAACTATTGAGGTTCTTGGAAAGCGGCGGAAAAATATTTTGCATGGGTACTTTCCCCAATAAAAGCGTTGGATTATTGAATAGTGCACTCAACGATGCTGCTGTAAGAGAGAAAGTTGGGAAGATGAAAGCGTTTAAAACGGATTTTATTTTTCTTGAAATACCCGATAAAGATTTTACCGGTTGGTTTAAAAATATCCAGCAAACTTATCAAATAAAGCCTTACGTAAAACTGCAAGGAGGTAATACGTTTATTCAGCAGATCAGGTATTCAAATACAGAGGCAGATTTTATCTTCTTATTTAATTCAAATTACGACAATACATACGAACAGCAAACTATCATTCCCGATAAGACTTTAATAAAAAACAGAAAAGTGTACTTATGGGATGCAAATACCGGAGAACGTTTTCAACTTCCTGATTCGGAAAAGTGGACGATTGATCTATATCCTGCAGATCTCAGGATTTTTGTTTGCGCCAAAGGAAAAGAGGAGCCGGTATTTGAAAACTATCCTGACGTTAAAAATTCAAAAGCTGTTGAAACACCCTGGAGCCTCGAATTTGTTCATATGAATGGGGGACCTGTAAAAAAAATTAAATGGAATGAACTAAAAGATCTGAAAGATACGGCATTCGTAGATTTTGGAGGAAAAATAGTTTATAGGAATAGCTTCCGCGGAGGGCATTTCAACTGGCTTGATCTTGGAATCGTACATGGTATTAGTGATGTAAAAGTGAACGGTAAGGAAGCCGGGATCAGATGGTATGGCAGACATATTTATTCTTTGAAAAATTTCCTCACTGACAATGAAAATGAAATAGAAGTAACTGTTACGGTGGTGATGGGGAATTATATAAAATCATTAAAAGATAACATTTCAACTCAGTATCGGGTAGAAAAGCAACCCATTCAATCCATGGGATTAATAGGGCCGGTGCATTTAATTTGATAAACTTGATTTAATAGTAAAAATATCGTGAATAGGAAACAATTTATCACACAAAGTTCTCTTGCTTTTGCAGGTGTGGTGTTATCAAAAAATGGTATTGCAAAGGATGATTTTCCTGTTGTACGTGTCCCGCTTTCACAACGAAGATTTACGAGTGTCGCCGTAGAAGACTTAATTACAGAAATTCAAAAAAATATTGGTAATAAGGAATTGGCATGGATGTTTGGCAACTGTTTCCCCAATACATTGGATACAACGGTTGACTTTGAAATCATAAATGGTAAACCCGATACATATGTAATTACCGGCGATATTAATGCTATGTGGTTGCGTGATTCAACGGCCCAGATTACCCCTTATATTTTGTTATCGAAAAATGATAAGAAGTTACAGCAACTCATTCAGGGAGTCATCAACCGCCAGGTATATTGTATACTTAAAGACCCTTATGCCAATGCGTTCTATAAAGACGAAACTAAGATCAGCCCATGGAAAGATCGTGATAAAACAGAAATGAAACCCGGTATCCATGAACGTAAATGGGAAGTGGACAGTCTTTGTTACCCCATTAGATTGAGTTATTTATACTGGAGGCAAACGGGTGATATTACGGATTTTGACAGCCATTGGATCGATGCTATGCAGCTGGTCTTAAAAACATTTAAAGAACAGCAGCGGTGGGATGGCAAATCACCTTATACCTTTCAACGCGTGACCTCATGGGCTACCGATGGAGTAACGATGGGTGGTATGGGCTATCCTGTAAAAGCCAACGGGTTAATTTGCTCCTCCTTCAGACCAAGTGATGATGCTACGGTTTTCTCCTATTTAATTCCATCTAATTTTTTCGCGGTAGTGGCATGCAAACAAGCTGCTGAAATTTTACAACGCATTGGCCAGAATAGCTTGGCGGAACAATTCATGCAGTTGTCCAACCAGGTAAAAAAGGCAATTATGGATAATGCCATTATTGAATTGCCTCGCTTCGGGAAAATATATGCTTACGAAATAAATGGTTTTGGTAGTTATAATCTAATGGATGATACCAATGTGCCCTCCTTGTTGTCTTTACCTTATTTGGGCGCTGTCGCTTCCGATGATCCCATCTATCTCAATACCAGGAAATTTATTTTCTCTGATGCAAATCCTTTCTATGCAACAAGCAAATGGGGAGAAGGTATTACCAGTCCGCATTGTGGATTGGAGATGTTGTGGCCATTGAGTATTATAGTCCGTGGACTCACTTCAAACAGTATCGAAGAAGTTAAAACGAGTTTGAAACAATTAGAGGAAACTCATGCAAACACAGGGTTTATACACGAAACATTTCATAAGGAAATTCCGGGAAAGTTTACCCGTAAATGGTTCGCTTGGGCTAACACTATTTTCGGTGAGTTTGTGTGGAAAGTATATAGGGAACATAAAAGGCTTTTAGATTAATTAATAACATATAAGTTATATGAAAAGGAAGGAATTTTTGCAAACAAGTGCATTGTTTTCCATAGGCAGCATGTTATTGCCTGGGAATATTTCGTTTGCACAAATTTCTGATAATGAAGATCTTGCTTATCGGCTTTTCAAAAATCCGCCTGCTCAATATCACCCTTATGTCCGCTGGTGGTGGAATGGCGATAAGGTGGAAAAAGCAGAATTGACCAGAGAACTTGAATTATTAAAAACGGCCGGCATTGGCGGTGTAGAAATTAACCCTATTCAATTTCCGCAACATACAGATGATATGGGCCGACGCTCATTGGTTTGGCTGAGTGATGAATGGATCGAAATGTTAGACCATACATTAAAGGAGACAAAACGGTTGGGTCTTACCGCCGATTTGCTGGTGGGAAGTGGCTGGCCATTTGGGGCGGAATTTTTGCAAGGAGAAGAACGTGCAGAAATTATAACTATTGGCGTTAAAAAAATTGAGGGTGAATTCGATTTTGAGATATCCTTGTTTGATTTGATCAAGATAGCCGATCCATCAATTGTCAGCCTCCATTCACGCAGGGAACCGCTGGTGCAAAAAGTTTATTTAGTCCCCGATCCGATGACTTCCCTGGATCAGGTGAAAGATCTGTCCGATCAAATTCCAAATGGTTTTATAAAAGTCTCCATACCCTTGGGTCGTTGGGCTATTTATGCGCAGGTAATTACCAGGGGTTTTCAGTCGGTTTTGAATGGTGCACCGGGGGCGAATGGACCGGTGTTAAATCATTTTAATAAAGAAGCCGTTGAAAAATACTTGAATCACATGACGGATACGATTCAACAAAAGATTGGTCCGCTAAAAGGCAGGCTGAGGGCATTTTTTACCGACAGCCTTGAGGTAGAAGGTGCCAACTGGTGCTCCGATATGGCGGAAGAATTTAAGAAAAGGAGGGGGTATGATATACTCCCTTATTTGCCGTTTATCTTATTCAAGTTCGGTGGTATGGGTTCTGTATCCGATTATAATTATGGGGTAGCCCATTCCGATGATTTCCGGGATGTTTTGGAACGGATACGGTTGGATTTTAAAATTACGATGGCGGAGCTTTTTTATGAACGTTTTTGCCTATCGTTTGAAACCTGGTGCAAAAAAAATGGCGTACAATCTCGTGTACAACCTTATGGCAGGGGATATCATATTGTGGATGGAGCCCTGACTTTTGATATTCCGGAGGGGGAAACCTGGGTAAGGCCACATAGCGGGAAAGATATGCCGGAAAATAACCCCGGATGGGGCAGGTCTTACGATATGATGAATAAGTACGTTACATCTGCTGCTCATTTGAACGGAAAACGTTTGATCAGTTGCGAGGAGTGCACCAATACTTCGGTGGTCTTTAGTACCACTTTACAATTATTAAAACTTTGCAGTGACCAGAGTTTAATCTCCGGCGTGACACACTCCGTTTATCATGGATTCAATTATTCGCCACCTGATGCGCCATTCCCGGGATGGATTCGCTATGGTAATTTTATGAACGAACGAAATACCTATTGGCCATACTTCAAATATCTGAATGAATATAAAGCGCGAATTTCGGCTTTATTGCAACAAGCCGATTTTTATTCAGACATTGCTTTGCTGCCTTGTGAGTATGATGCATGGTCTAAGTATGGAGATTGGCTGGATGTTACTTCTAAATATTTTCAAAAAGATGAAGATTTTCGTGAAATAAGAGACTTGAAGTATATCGCTTTGCTCTGGGAAGCTATTCATCATAATGGGAATGCCTGCGACTTTGTTTCAGAAAAAATTATTGCAGAAGCTACCATGCAAAACGGGCTAATACAGTTTGGCAACAAAAAATATCACACGCTGTTTTTATTGAGTATGGAAATAATGGATGAATCCACCGCAAAAAAGATATTAGAGTTTTTGAAATGCGGTGGAAAGGTTTTTTGTATAGACAGGATCCCTTCTACCGGCGTTGGCTTTCACAATAAAGAAACAAAGAGTAAAGCATTGAAAGCCGTTATGGATGAAATAATTTCTTACAAAGACAAATTTATCTTTCTAAAAAAACCGGATAGCGATTACATAGGCTGGGTTAAAAGTTTACAGCAGCAATACAATATAAAACCTTATATAACTATCGACGGTGTTAACCCGTTCATCCAGCAAATCAGGTATTCAACTAAAGATTTTGAGTTGATCTTTGTTACCAATTCCAGCTACAACAATAGTTATGAGATAAAAATGAGCCCCGATGGATCTTTGATAAAAGACAGGCAAGCTTATGTATGGGATGCGGTATCAGGCGATCGTTATCGATTGGACAATAACGAGAATTGGGATTTTACATTGTATCCTGCAGATTCAAAAATAATTGTTTGCGAGAATAGTATAAGAAAAGATGCTAAAGCTTTTAGAGAAGCTCCGCAAGCACAAGATAACTTTAAAACGATCGATCAATGGGAAGTTGAATTTATACCAATTAATAATGGTGAAGTCAGGAAAGTAAAGATGTCGGCATTGAAAGATTTGAAGGATACTGAATTTATGAATTTTACCGGAAAAATAATATACAGAAATTCATTTAGAGGAAATGCTGATTGGCTTGATCTGGGCGTGGTACAAGGATTAAGTGACGTGAAAGTTAACGGGAAAGAGGCAGGCGTACGATGGTATGGAAGGCATATTTATTCATTAAAAAAGCTAGTGAATAATGATTTGAATACCGTAGAGATCGGAATTGTGGTGGTGATGTGCAATTATATGAAATCATTAAAAGATAATCCTATTGCACAAGGTTGGACAAGAAATCAATCCATCCAATCAATGGGCTTAATGGGGCCTGTGATGGTTTTTTAAAAATTAAATATTCTAATAATATGAAAAGATGGCACAATTGAAAAATTTGTTTTTGTATTTATTGTTAACGGCAATAGCAATCTATTCTAAGGCGCAAAAAGGAAGTAATTCTTCTGACGGAGTGCTTACAGGATTCAAACAAATGGCATCTTTAGAACGATTGCCTTTATTATATCCCTATGGCAGTAAAAAAAATCGTATTATTTGTTATGATGCCACAGGTGGGAATAAAGACGGATATTTTCGCTCTACTTTTAAGCGGTACATCGATAAAAATGGTGAGTTAGTGATTTTTGATGCGTTTGGTCCCGGGTGTTTATATCGTCAACAAATGAATATTTGGATGGGTTCCGGTATTGGTAGAATGAGCAAAACAGTTCGGATCAGATACTATCTCGACGAGGATCCTAAGCCGATCATTGATGCCAATGTTCATGATTTCTTTAATGGACTTTGTCCCCCGGTTACAGCACCTTTTGCTTTCTTACGAAACAGTCAACAGTTTGGTATTGTATATTATCCTTTTAGCTTTAATGAGCATTTGAAAGTAACCTTGTCAGACACCCTCATCACAAGATATGTAGCCACAAAATTTGATCCCGATTGTAATTGGTATCAATATGATTATGTAAGTTATCCGCAAAATGTTAAAGTCAAACCATCCTTTCGCAGGGATGAAGTTGCAGAGGCATTGGTTAGGAAGCAATGGGATAATCTTGGATCAGATCCTAAATCGAAAGAAGGAAATTTGTCTAAAGAAAAAAGTATTGCCATAGAGAATGGAAGTACCGGAACCGTTTTTGATCTTGATGGTAAAGCTTCTATTGCCTCTATTGAATTAAATATGACTCCATTTGATTCGGCTACTTTTTATCACAGCAAAATTCGCGTTACCTGGGATAACAATGCGACCGCTGCGGTTGATATGCCGCTGAGTTATTTCTTTGGCGGCGGTGGTGTGAAAGATGGCAAGTGGAATGCTTCCTTAGCTACCTTGCTCTATGGATTTGATCAATCTAAACAAAACCTGTTTTGCTACTGGCCTATGCCTTTTTGGAAACATGCCAATATTCAAATTATAAATAATTCCGGTGAAAATATAGCTGCACTGCGGTATAAAATCTCTTACAAAACAGACACCACATATAATTATGCAAGGGATAGATCATGCTACTTCATGGCCAAGCTTACGTGCGATACCAGTACCGGAGCCATAGCACGTACCCATTTTACTAAACCTTATATGAATGCATTTCAGGAAAAGGGATATGGCGAAGTAATGGCTTGTAATTTATGGTCGGGCAATTTTTTGGAAGATGGCGATGAGTTTACTTATTTGGATGATAGCCATACGCCCCAAATTCATGGCGATGGAACAGAAGATGATTTCAATCAGGGATGGTCGGGAGCTCCGTATCAACGACCCTTGTGGGGTTCTATGATCAGTGGTATGAAAGGCGTGTATCGGTTGCATTTATTTGAGCCCTATATTTTTTATAAAAATATAGACATGCGTTTCGAACTTTGTACCAATCACTACAAACGTCCTCGTCAGGGAACGGCAGATGATATGATCGAAACGGAATTTGTGGTGTGGTACTATTTATCTCCCCTTGGAAAAATATTGTCTTTGACCGATAGTATTGATATTGGGAATAGGAATGATGAAAAAGCACATGATTTTGCAGTCAAAGGGCAAACCCAAGAATACAAGTTGACACAATGTTATGATACTTACGGAATAGACAATAATTATGACTTATCTACCGATGATGGCAGAAGCTTTAAGCAATATTATTCTTTCAAAGCAAAATTGGATGCCAACAATCAAGGGGTGCGATTAAGAAATAAGATCAACAGAACGGATAATGGGATTCAGGTAGCCAATGTATATGTGGATGGTAAAAAATTACCGCAGCCTTGGTACATCTTCACTTATTCCGATATGCCTCTAAAGGGGGAACGTTCCTTCGATGGTTGGTATGAAAGTGAATATGAGATTCCGGCAGATTACACCGCTAATAAAAAATCAGTCAATATTAAAATAGAACATTTGAGATCAGTAAAGAATGAATTGAACAGTTTTTACTATTGGATTTATTGTTATGAAAAACAATAATTTATTAAAATAAAAATTAAAAAATAAAATGTTGAATTGTAAAAAAATACTTTCAGGCGCTATATTGATGAATATTATAGTTAGCTCATTTGCGCAACAGAAAGCCGAGAAACTATCTAATGAAGTTGTAACAGGATTTGAGCAAATGGCAAAGATTGAAAGATTGCCGTTACTATATCCGTACGGTACAAAGAAAAATCGTATGATATCTTATGATGCCTCCGGCGGGAATGGGTTTGGTTTATTAATAAACACATTTAAAAAATACATTGATGAACATGGCGATATTGTAATTTTCGATGCTTATGGCCCGGGTTGCTTGTACCGCGAACAAATGAATATTTGGACGGATAATGGTATCGGTAAAATAAGCAATACCATACGGATAAAATATTATTTTGATGGTGAAACTACTCCAAGCATTGACGCGCCGGTGCTTGATCTATTTAAAGGGGAATATTCACCTGTTAAAAAGCCTTTCGGTTTCAGGGAGATAAAGCAGTTTGGCGATGTATATTATCCCTTTGCTTTTAGTCGGCGATTAAAAATAGCTTTGTCCGACACGGTTATCACAAGATTATTGAAGGAAAACAACGACCGTTCATGTAACTGGTATCAATTTGATTACCTTACTTTTCCGCAAGACTGTAAAGTGAGATCCTGGAAAAAAAATGCCGACAATCCTTATGAAGAAATAACCAGGCAGCAATGGATGAACTTAGGCCAGAATCCTACATCTGCCACAAACAATGTAGTGGAAGAAAAGATAATTAATATTCCTGCCGGCTCGACTTCCGTTATTTTTAATAAAAATGGAAAAGCCTCAATTGCTGCGCTCGAATTTAAAATGTCTCCATTTGATTCTGCAATATTTTACAATACAGATATCCGCATTTCTTTTGATGACCTTACGGAACCGGCAGTGGATATGCCTATCAGCTATTTCTTCGGCGGTGGCGGCTGGAAAGACCAATTTTCCAAAAAAACATTAAAAACCTTACTATATGGGTTCAATGCAAATGAAGGAACTGCTTATTGCTATTTTCCCATGCCGTATTTCAAAAACGCAAAAATTGAGATCATCAACCATTCGTCTGTAAACATCGACAACTTTAATTATAAAATTAGTGTAAAGCCGGCATCGGTTGTAGACTATCCTCAGTCGCAAACTGCTTACTTTATGGCTAAGGTTACATATGATTCTACACCGGGGGGGCAAACAAGAAAAGGGTTTATTAAGCCTTATCAAAACGCTTTTCTTGAGAACGGACGGGGTCATGTTGAAGCTATTAATATGTTTTCGGCAAACTATAATGAAGATGGCGATGAGTTTACTTACCTGGACAACAGCAATACACCACAAATCCATGGTTCCGGTACTGAAGACGAATTTAATCAGGGCTGGGCAGGCGGCTTATTTCAGCAACCATTATGGGGATCTCTGAAAAGTGGTGTTAAAGGGTCCTACAGGATCCATATGAACGAACCCTATGTTTTTTACGATAATATCAATATCCGGTTTGAAGATAACGCGGGAAAATATCCCGGTGTAGCTCCCCGCAGAAGATTCGGTACGCCGGACTCCGTGATACAATCCGAATTTATGATTTGGTATTATAAAACCCCCGGCGGTTCCGTATTGCATTTGCGTGATAGTATTGATGTAGGTAATATAGCCAGCGAACAAGCACATGATTTTAATATTCAGGGGCAAACATTCAGCGGTACCACAGAAACCTGCTTTGACAGTTATGAAACTGCTGATGATTATATGCAAATGAAAGATGATGGCAGAGCTTACAATAAATACATTTCTTTCAACGCAAATATTGGTAGTGATAACAAAGGGATCCGGATCCGCAACAGGATATGCAGGACAGACAATGGTATCCAGGTGGCAAATGTATATGTAAACGGAAAGAAATTGCCGCAACCCTGGTACATCCTGACTTATTCAGAACAAAAAGCCAAACGCAATCGCTCTTTCGATGGTTGGTTTGAAAGTGAATATGAAGTTCCCGCTAAGTATACTGCAGGCAAGGATAAAGTAAATATCAAATTGGAATATGTACGGGCCATAAAGAACGAATTGAACTCCTATTTCCTAAAAGTATATAGTTATGCAGATAATCATCAAAACAATTAAAGAAAGCAAATAAGAAAAAAAATGAACAGGTATAATCGTACAATATTTCTAATTCTTGGGCTTCTCTTTCAAGGTATTAACGTCTTTTCGCAGAAACCTACATCGTATGTAAATCCTTTGATCGGAGCAGGCGGACATGGACATGTATTTTTAGGAGCCAATGTTCCATTCGGTGCAGTCCAGGTTGGACCTTCTAATATTTTTAAAGGGTGGGACTGGTGTTCCGGATATCATTATTCAGACAGTATTATTATTGGGTTCCCGCAAACGCATTTAAGCGGTACCGGCGGTTCTGATTTGGGGGATGTGCTCATTATGCCCTTTACCGGAAAAATTAAAACCGATAAAGGAGTACAAAATAACCACAGCATCGGCTACAGTTCTCTCTTCTCACATTCAACTGAAAAAGTACGCCCCGGGTATTACAGTGTGGTATTGGACGATTATAAGATCGCGGTGGAATTGACCGCAAGCGAGCGTGTAGCTTTTCATCAGTATCAATTTCCTGACGACAACAAAGA
>Ga0210389_10003364_pt1 | contig 12476 bp, 13 predicted proteins | sample IncBWH28OmetaG_FD_160127 | JGI IMG/M metagenome (GOLD analysis project Ga0210389, IMG submission 160127) | Forest soil microbial communities from Barre Woods Harvard Forest LTER site, Petersham, Massachusetts, United States - Inc-BW-H-28-O ...
TTCTTCCGGCGTAAACCAGTCCGCCAATGATCACACGGTCATTCACCGCGAGTCCCGACCGGATCACTCTCAGACCGCTTTGAAGCTCGCCGACCTCTACTTTCTTCGCGACTACCGACCCGTCCGCGGAAACCGTCAGCACCGCATGTTGGGATTGATCCGGCTGCACCACCGCATCTGGCACCAATAGGGCTGGCGAAGGAGGCGCGACGACCAATTGCACCCGAGCGAACTCGCCTGGCACCAGTGCGAAATCGGAATTCGGAACCGTTGCGCGCGCGTGAATCGTGCCGCTCGATCGGTCAAGCACGTTGTCCAGGAAATCGAATGTCCCTTTCCTTCTGTAGCCCTTGTCATCGCCCACCGCGAGTTCGACTTGCCGTATATCTGAACCCTTCGCACGCGCCCGGTATTGGGAAAATAGCTGGAAATCGGCCTCGCTCATATCGAAGTCGAAATGGATTGGATCGAGTGACACCAGAGTCGCGAGCAGCGTCGTCGGACCGTTTGCTGTACGGCTGCCGCCGATCAAGTTACCTATTGAGACCAGGTGCTTGCCGATCCGTCCTGTGAACGGTGAGTAGATGCGGCAGCGGTCAAGGTCAAACTGCGCATCCCGAATCCGTTCCCGGGCCTCTTCTACCGACGCCTGTGCTGCGCGCTGATCGCCGGTTCGCTGGTCGACGTTCTCGATCGTGCCAGCATCACTCTGCTGCAGATCTTTGGCGCGGGCAAGTTGCCGTTCTGCCAATTCGAGATGCGCCTCCGAAACACCGAGCTGGGCCGTCGCCCGGCCCAGCGCGATCTCGTACGGTTGCGGATCGATCGTGAAGAGAAGGTCCCCTTTCTGAACGATGTCGCCGTCTTTGAAAAATATGCCTGTAAGAGTGCCCCCCACCTGGGCCCGCACTTCGACTTGTGAGACGGCCGAGAATTGGCCGAGGAGGCTCAGACGTGTGTCGAGATTCCTTACAAGCGGCCTGCTCACCATCACATGCGGCAGCGGAGGCGGTGTCGCACCAGCGGGCTTGGCATTCGCGTGCGGCAAATACTTGAGCGATGCAGCGACGAGAGCGATTATCGTAACGCCGGCCCCAATCCACGCTGTGGCTGGCAAACGACGATTGGAATGCGCTGGCTTGTTGTCCGCAGCCGCTCTGTCTTTACTTGTTCTTCCGAGACCATTTCTTCTCCCTGATGGTTCCTGACGATGTTGACGCGCCGCGAGAGGACACGAGCCGTTGTTGTGCCACAACGACTCGCGCCTTTTCAAAAGCACGAAAGGCACCACGGCAATCGAGGAACTTGAGAAACACCAACGCCATTTGGTTTCCGTGTGGCGCCAAATCTCCGGCGCGGATTAGCTAGTTACCCAGGTGTAAAACTGTCGACGTCGGAGTTGGAATGATGACAATGGCGCCGGGCCATCAGGTCGGGGCGGTGAGAACGTACCGCCGATCTTCACCTCTTCGGCGTAACTGTCTATGAAACCCCGCCTGGCTGCTTTCGTTCAGCCAGATGAATTCGCCTGCGCACCTAGGGAAAACAGGTGCACGTCCCGCGCCCCGATCCAACTTCGCACGCGCTGATGGTAGGCCGACGGTCGACACGCGCCGATCCATGTCGCCTGTATGCCACGCCGAAGGGTCGCGCCCCTGCATTTTCAGTGAGCTCCGGGCGGCGGCAGAAATGCTGGATACCAATTACGGTAACAGCGCATGAATAAGGACAACCAGACAAACTCAACGAAGAGCGAAAAGGCCGCCGCAGATCTCTACTGGCTCGCCTTCCTCCTGACAGGTCGCCAGGATATAAGCATCGACATCACTGTCAAGGCCGTTGGCTCTGACGACCCGGACAATCCCTTTTTTGCCGACTGGATGCGCGGCTGGTACCGGCGACTCGTGATCGTACACGCGCTGGCAGCAATCCGCGACGATCTTGCCGAATCGGCGCATCGGACAGAAACTGCGCGCTTCACAATTCAAAGAGTGCCGCAGAACTGGCCTCTTGGTCCCGATGCGACGAAAGAAGATCTTGAACGGGCCCTACTGGCGATCGATGCGTTTCCGCGGGCGGCTGTTCTCGTACTCGTCTTCGAAGGTATGCGAATTGCCGACGCCGTTTCCCTGCTGGACGCGAAACCGGACCTTCTGAAAAAAGCTCAGGCAATCGGCCTATCGGAACTGACAGCCAACCTTGCCGGACCGAAAGCCAATGCAGGTACTGCCTCTTCTGCGTGGAAATTCAGCATCAGATCTCTCATCGAGGCTCCGAAGAAACTCTTCGACTCTATGCGGGCTGCGCTCGGTGCGGAATTGAAATGGAAGCAGTTTCGGAGGTGAGACAGCCAGTCCTGCGATGCGCTGTTCCCGGGATGTGATGGCTAACGGCGCACCAGCAGAACGTCTGTTCGAGCAGATGACAACTATGCGGAAACACAAAGCCGTATCTTTCGGCTTCGGCCGATGTAACGGAATGCAAGAAGCCCTGCCGATGAAATATCTTCTGAGAAGTCCCGTCGAGTGCTACTCTGTCACCACTCTATGGCCTGCGTCCTCCGCCTCGCGGGGAATGCTGAATTCCGGATGTTGCCCGCTATCGCTGGCGTCGACGGTCGTTCCTCGCAGGCCCCAGAGAACGAGTATCGACGCGGCGATGATTGCGATCGTCACGGTGAGAAATCCCATTGCGACAACACTCTCTTCCCACGGTTGGCCGCTGTGGCCGGCTGACGTAATCGGAGAACTTGCCGCGGTTCCGAAAGCCGCAGCTATCGAGGTCACCAGCCAGTTCGCATAGGCGCCGTAAAGCGCGGCACAATAGGCCGCCACCTTTACGGGATGAGGCAACCGTACATCGTTCCATGCGGCGCCGAGCGCAAGCAGGAGGATGCCGTTCATCACACCCTCGAGGTGCGCTGAAAGTCCCATGCGAACGTTGGTGAAACGTTGCTCGAGTAACCCGGTGATAAGCCCGAGGAGAAAGAGCAATGTGCCGTGCCACATAAGTCGACGATTTTGCGTTTTCACTTTTGTTTCCTGCTCACGTTTGGAACCATTTCAAAAGCCTGTTCAGGGTAAATCGGTCAGGCTCCCAGAACGCCAGTAAGAATGCTGCAGCGGCCGCCGAGAAGACTGAATAATCGAATGGCTTCTTGATGCCAAGACCCGTGACCATGCCTATGGCAAATGACAAAAGCACGAGACCGGAGAGAATGGTGGCCGCTCGTGTTTTGTAGCCGGTGATAAGCAGAATCCCACAGAGCGTCTCCGCGACGGTAGCTGTCCACGCAAACGATACTGCCAACGAACTGGGAAAAAGAGACGTCACCTCGCCTGTGTACTTCACGAAATGAGCGAACGTCCCCCAGGAAACGTTCTTTGTTCCATATGGCCCCCACAGGCCAAAACGGTCCGCCACAGCGGACAGAAAGGAAGCTCCCAGCGCCAACCGCGCGAACACCCGGACAACCTCCGTAAGATAGTCTCTGGAGCGCGCGGCGTTTGTTAGGTTCATGCTTGCCTCTGCATACGAAATATCGCTTGCGCCAATTGGGTTCATCTTTGACACTCAGCGCCCCCAGAGCTGGGTGATAGGGGAGTGAGAATCCAATGCTCCCTCACCCAGCCGGCTGACCGCGCCTCCACGAACGCGCATCCGACTTCCGCCAGCTGTCAATCGAGCCTGGGAGTCGTCGCGAGGCTGGAATATGGAAAGGCGCGCGCACATCATACCCGTGAACCGATTTACAACTCTCTTTGCCATGAGCTTGTGAAACCTGTTTCCTATAAGGAAGGGATTCGCTTAGCGGGCATGAGCTGACCGTCGCAATATTGTTCGGCCGAGAAAGTCACGCATCAGCGACGCAATCCGATCCCCCTCTTCTTCCAACGCGAAATGGCCGGTGTCGAGCAGATGGAGCTCTGCACTGGGAATATCTTTTTTAAAGAGTTCAGCGCCCTCCACGGTAAAGATGCCATCGTTTTTGCCCCAGACGATCAGCGTAGGAGGCTGTTGTTTACGGAAATACTCTTGCCAATCGGCAAAGACATCCAGATCCCTTTTTGCGTTGTAGAGGATTGAAAGTTGGATGTCCTTGTTCCCCGGCCTGTCCTGATAAGCCTGGTCGATCACCCAGTTGTCAGGGCTGATCTTCGACGCATCGCGGACACCGTGCAGATAATGCCATTTGGTTCCCTCGATCGTCAGAAGCCAGTCGAGCAGGGGTTGAGCACTCTTTTCGCTCCGATCTTCCCAATATTCAAATAATCCCTTCGCGAACTCTTTATTTAGAGCTTCAACATGGGCGCCCCCGTTTTGGACGATCATAGCGGTCACACGCTCGGAATGCATTACGGCCAACCGCAAGCCAACCGATGCTCCTATGTCCGAGAGATATAGTGCGTATGACGAAAGGTTCAGCTTTTCGGTGAACTTGTCGGTCAGAGTCGCCAACCGTTCGAAGGAATACTCGAAATCGTTGATCGGGGGTGTTGAGCTTTCGCCGTAGCCCGGGAAGTCTGGCGCAACGACATGATATTGATCCGAAAGCAGAGGAATCAGGTTGCGGAACATATGGGAAGATGACGGGAATCCGTGTAGGAGCAAGACTGTGGGCCCATCCCGGGGTCCGGCTTCGCGGTAGAAGATCTCCAGATCCTCCACGTTGATCCTGCGATAGAAAACGGTTTGCGTAATCGTGTTCGACATCTAAACTCTCCTTCAGTTTTGTGAATTGGACCTTCGTGGGTGTCAGGCAACGGTCGCGGCCTTACGGATGAACGCGAATGATCGTCTTTCCCTTGATCCGCTCGGTCCGGTTAAAGGCGGCAATCGCATCGTCGAGGGAAGTGACGTTGCCAATGTGTGTCCGAAGCCGGCCAACCCGGACCCGTCGGACGAGCTCACTCAATTGGGCGCAATCTGGTATGACGACGAAGTCGACAGTCAGGCCGCCAGCGGGTCGCACCTCGGTCGGGCCGGTGACGGTGACCAGCATTCCTCCGGTGCGAATCAGGCACGCAGACTGCTTCGCGATGTCGCCGCCGAGGACATCGAAAACCAGATCGACCTTGCCAACGTCCTTGAGCGCGTCGTTTTCCAGGTCCACGAACTCCTGCGCGCCGAAGTCGAGTGCCGTCTGACGCGCGGCAGCGCGCCCGGTGCCGATGACGTACGCGCCGGCCTCACGTGCGAGCTGGCTTGCCATCGAGCCGACGACGCCTGCCGCACCGTGTACGAGTACGCTCTGCCCCGCACGAAGCCGACCGTGCTCGAACAGCCCCTGCCACGCGGTCAGCCCAGGCATCACAAGGGCCGCGCCCACCGTGTAGTCAACGTCGCCCGGCAGCGGTGTGAGGTTGCGTGCCTCGACGGCTACATACTCCGCCAGCGTGCCGTCGCGATACCAGTCCGTGAGGCCGAATACCCGCTGTCCGATGGACAGCCCCGTCGTGCCATAGCCGAGAGCCGTAACCACTCCGGCCAGTTCGTGTCCGGGGATTGAGGGCGTTCGGTCGCGGCCGATGCGGTCGGTCCAGGTCGACGGCCATGTCAACTCATCGCCGGTGAATCCCGACGCATGAATCTGAACAACGACGTCGTTTATCGCGGCCTGCGCCTCTGGCCGCTCCACCAGCTTCACCCCGGCCGTTTTCTTTGCCTGATCCGTCGCCACAATTGCCTTCATTGGTTGCCTCCCTTCTTGCCCGTAAGATAGCTGCTCGATCTGTCGCCGTTGTGCCGGTCATCTGACGGAAACTGATCGATCAAAAACCTTGCCTCGCCCGCCTCCATTTTGGATGCGGAGTGGCCGTGCCATGTATGTCCCATAGGATTCGTCTCCTCGCTAATGTGTCTGTTTGCGGAAATGTAAGTTATCTTCCCGACGCATCCGCTTGTGATCGGCTGGCGTCCTCAAGCGACCCCGGGGCGCCAGCGATCAGTGGTGCCATAAAAGCCTTTTCGAGTACGGCCGCTAGGCCAATTTGAAATCCTCCAAAGTAGAGGGATAGCTGAACGTGACCAGAAGCGAGCAGCCGGTCTTCGTGGTGTGTGGACCATGGGCCGTGTTCGGCTTGATGTTGAATTCCGTGCCTTTCGGGTACGAAACGCCGTCGTTTATGAAGTCACCATCCAGGACGTACGACATTTCGGTTGTTTGCTCGTGCACGTGCCTCGCAATCTCGCTCCCCGGCTCCATTCTCAGAATGGCGACCGCTGGACCAAAGGACTGGTCGCCATTCAGTATCTTGATAGTGGCCGTTCCTTTCGTGTTCGGAAATGGTGCTGTTATGGCCTCGATCTTCGAGGCTTCAACTGCTTGTATAGAGTTCATTTAAGTTATCCTTTCGTTGTTCTGTCTTTCGTGTCTCGTTTTGGGCCATGCCCGTGCATCGGCTGCCCGCCAGTGTCACTGGCACGCATCCGGTAGTTTGCGAGCCTCTGACGCGCCTCTTAATAGTCACTGCAGTTTCACGTGCAGCAAAGGGTAGTACTGCACCCACACCATGTCCGTTTTGGCGACGCCGGCAATGTGGCAAGATGCGCATTGCGCGACGGACATTACTCTGGCACTCGGGCTATAGGGAGGGGCCCGATGTCCAAAGGTAAAGAAGCCCCACTTGTTCGTGTTCGCGAAGCGTTTGCTATCCTTCACCATCACGTCCATTCCATGGAGTTCGCTCGGAAAATACCCCCGACCAGAGGCGGAATCGAGGGAGCCATCCGGATGTTTTCCTTTTTGCGTAAGCACAAGCTCCTTGACGAGCACAGTCCCCTCGGGAAAGTAGCCTTGGTGCTGGTAATAACGAAGGTTCTCCCGCTCGATGTAAACATCGTGGAACTCCGGAAACGGGGCTTCACCTCCATTCAGACTGTTAGGCGTAATGGGTCCTCCCATGAAGACCCACTCCCGGAAACCCGTCGGCAGAACCAGGTCTCCGTCCTTCGTGAACACCGGGCCGCTGCGAGAGTGCGTTTGCGAGAGCGCGACTGTCGTAAGGAGACAAGCACCCGCAATTAACGATTTCGACATCATTCGCATCGCTTACCTCGATTGCGGCGTGTCCCATCCCGCTTCCGTTGTCCGATTAAGAAGCAATGGATAGAACTGAATCCAGGTCATGTCAGTCTTGGCGACATTGGCCATATGACAGTTTGCGCAGACCGCCGCCGGGGCCTCCGCAGCTGTTTTTTCATACGGCAGGGGATGGTGACCGAATGTAAAGAAGCCCCATCCGTTCGTTTTGGCGAAGCGCTTGCTATCCTTCACAGTCAAGTCGATGCCATTGAAGGCGCCATTGAAGAAACCGCGTCCGGACGGCTCGGTGCGCGATCCATCCGGGAAAGTCGGATTCAGCAAGCGCGTCAATTCCTTTACGATGACGGTGCCCTCCGGGAACTGCCCCGTCTTCATGTATGCGTCGACGTTCTTCGCCTGGATATAGACATCGTGAAATTCCGGGAAGTTTGCCTGCCCATTGTTGAGTCCGTTCGGTGTCAGCGGCGCGCCAACAAAAACCCACTTGCGGAAGCCTGTGGGTATTTGCAGCTTGCCGTCTGAAGTGAACACCGCCGCGGATTCCTGCGCCTGCGCGACCGCAGGGTGCCCCTGGAACAAGGCGATGCCGGTGCCGATCAAGGCGATTCCAGCAACAATCGCGCCCAGATAATCTCTCTTCTGCATTGTGCATAGCCCTTTCAGATTGGGATTAAGCGGTGTTACTTAGAGCTGAGAAGCGGATACCCCTTGACGTAAATCCAGTCGTCTGCCTTAGCGGGCACATGGCAGCTGAGACAATCCTTTTTGTAGTCGGTTGCGACCTGTTTGTCGGGCGAATCCGATTTGAAGAGCGCCCAGCCCCAGCCGTCGCCCCATAGCGGATTGTTTTTGTATCGCCCGCTGGAGTCCTTGATCAGAACGAACCAGACCTTGATGTCCGTGGCCCAGTGCGCGTCACCGGTGGTCATTGCAGCGTGGTCCGTTCCATGCACTTCCTTTACCAGCACCGTTCCATCGGCGAACTTCTTATTCCGCCGATAGTACTCAGCGGCTCCTGGTGATGCGTAGGTGTCATGCATCTGGTTCCCTTTTGGATCGAGGACGGTGTAAGCGCCGATCATCTGGTACGTCTGGCGATAGTCGTCGGGCTTGCGAATGTTTCCCGTTTTGTCAACGAGTTTGAATCCGTCAAACGAGTTTCGGCTCTGCGCGGCGATGTCAAAGACGCTCCCCAGCGCCGGCAGCCAAAGAATAAGCAGGACTGTGCGATACATCTGAATGACTCCTTGTCTTTAGAACGTGAGATATTTGTCTATCGACGACACTCACTCGCCCCGAAAAGCTCGGCGGGTGGATGCCATGTCATCGATTACCCGCACCTGCAGAGGGCACGGCGGTCGCCAAAAGAGACGAGGAAGCGATTACGCAACAACCATCTTTCTTATCTGCGCATTGCCAATGAGGCGGCATCAATCACAAACGCGGCGCGCCGTTCCCTGACGGTCTACATTTCAACAGCGTCAACTGTTCAACACGGCCTCGGTGCGGCACAGCGGTGCGTCAACCACGAACCCGGAGCGCACCTGACGCGGGCCGCCGGCCAGCGAGCATTGAACGGGACCAGATACTCCCCTGGTTAGAAGCGTGACATCGACACCTTCCGGAACCCGCAAGCCGGCGTGGAGGTGACCGTCACGGCATACGGCGTCAACGACGCACTGAGGCCTTCTGCGGCGACACTTTCTGAAGCTTTGAACATGTTCCCCCGGTTCCGCATCAACCCCGCAGCTTAAGCAGCTTAATTAGTAGCCGAAGAGGTGATTCAAGTTGAAAACGCCCGCCATCTGCGGGAGCGGCGGGAAACGATATCTCGATTCGGTCGCGGCGGTTTCTGAACGACGGGGTTGCAGTTTGCGACTCGATACCTGGTTAATGACATTGAAAGATGCTGCCCCACTGTTTTTTCGTTCTCCCGTCCGTCGTCGGTTGCTCTGGCCGCCGTCAATGCACTGTGGTGGGCTGAATTCGGGGTCACTATGCCGACATGGAGATCGAATAACAACGCGCAGAAGCTCAGGCCGGTGACGTTGGAACAGCCCTCAAATTCACTTGCCATGCTCTAAACGCTCGTTTGTGCGAGAGCATTGCCTGACAAAAAGGCGAAGGCTCTACCTGGCCTCACACTTGCATTCCGCCAGATCGAAGAAGCCATGCCACTATTTCGCAACCGATGACTTACCGTAAGGAGCTGATACATGAAAAAGATGTTCGTGTTTGTCTTCTCACTGCTTCTACCTGTGCTGCCTTTATTCTTTCCGTCAGGCCGCGCAGGCACTCAAATCGCAAAAGAGAATCCACTGCTGACTAGGGCTCTTCCTGACATTTCAGGGAAGGAGGGCTTGATCGAAAGAGTCGTTCTTTCTCCAGGCGAGGCAGTTCCGGCACATCGACATAATGCCGATGTCTTCGTCTATGTTTTGGAGGGAGGCATCGTTACACAATTGGAAGGCCACAAACTTCAGACAGTTCACACCGGCGAAGCGTTTTACGAATCTCCTGCCGATGTGCATATTGCAAGTCGCAACGCAAGTACGACGCAGCCGGCGAGGCTACTCGTTTTCTTCGTGAAGAAAATAGGTGCCCCTGCAACAGTAGCGATAACGTCAGCGAACACTATTGTTAAAGCGCACTGAACTTCCTGGTTCGAGCGGAGGTGCAATCAACGCGGGCACAAGCCTTCATGCGGAGTGCCGGCAACGCTTAGCCGAACTTGAACTGACTTTTGTCGATGTTCAGGGCCTTGATCCTGTGAGCAAGAGTGGACGAAGCAATCTTGAGTTTGGCTGCCGCCCCCGACGGCCCAGCGACGCGGCCTCTGCTTTCGGTCAGTGCCGCCTCGATAATTTCCCGCTCGCTGCGCGGCTCGCCACTGGAAGGTCCCACAAAGTGAACGCCAGCTACGGGTGGCGATGATTCCCGGGAAAGCCACAATTCGTCGATTGAGAAAACATCTCCAGTGCTTAGAATCACGGACCTCTCGATCACGTTTTGCAACTCGCGTATATTCCCTGGCCAGTCGTAGGCCAGCAATAGATCGAGTGTCTTCTTGTCAATCGATCGTATGTTCTTACCTGCCCGGCTTGCGTAGCGCTGCACAAAATACTCGACCAGCATCAGAAGGTCATCTTTACGCTCTCGGAGGGGAGGCACTTCAATAGGAAATACATTCAACCGATAGAACAGGTCCTGGCGAAAGGTGCCGGTGGCTATCGCGGCCTTTAGATCACGATTCGTGGCTGCGATGAGGCGAACGTCCACACGGACCGGATGTGTGCCTCCCACGCGCTCGAATTCTCGTTCCTGCAGCACTCGCAAGAGCGCCGCCTGGGTGTCGGGCAGAAGTTCACCTACTTCGTCCAGGAAAATCGTTCCTCCGTCCGCTAGCTCGAAACGGCCCAGCTTGCGTTGTGTGGCTCCGGTGAATGCTCCTCTCTCATGACCAAACAGCTCCGACGAGATCAGCGATGGCGCGAGCGCGGCACAGTTTACGCTGACGAACGCGCGCTTCGATCGCTGTGATCGCACATGTACCGCGCGGGCGATGAGTTCCTTGCCGGTGCCAGTCTCTCCCGTGATAAACACGGTCGAGTCGGTCGGAGCGACTTTGTCAATGCGGGAAAGGACAGCTTTCAGTGGTTTTGAACAACCAACAATTTCCTCGAACATCGAGACCCGATCGACTTCGTCGCGCAGTGCCAGATTTTCTCGGTAGAGCTGGTCTTTCAGGCGCTGGACTTCTTTGAGCGCCGCCTGCAGCCCGTCTTCCGCCTTCTGGCGCTTCAGTTCCGCCGCCGCGCGGGCAGCAAAAATCCTGACCAGGCCGATGGCGCGGGAATCGGCGTCCATGGGCTTGTCATCGAGGATGGCAATGTGGCCAATCACGCGGTTGCTGCGGTCGAGCATCGGAACTCCGAGATAACTCTCGGCATTCCAATCCGCGAGGAGTGTGTCCAGGGGAAAGAGCCCCTGCAGTCCCTGCTGGTACTGGCAAACCTCGCCATGAAGAACCTTTTCACAAGGAGTATCGGTGATCTCGAACTCGAAGTTTTCGCCGAAGCCGTCGCCTTTCCAGAAAGCCAGGGAACGGGCGTGCTTCTGGTCATCACAGGAAGTGAGAAATGCAAAGCGGGCGCGCAGCGCCGCAGCCATATGCCGCACCAGGGTCTGAAAGAAATCAGTTCCGGTGCTTGCGGCTGTGCCAACTACGATGAGGCGAAATGTTTCCTCCGCTATGTGCCGCTCGGTCACATCCCGCACCGTTCCAATGACACCTACGATGTTGCCCTCGGAATCCCGGTGAGCAGCAAATGTACAGGATTCCCAGACCTCGCGACCGGTCTTCGGCATCCGCACCAAAACGTCGGGGACCTGTACTATTTCTCCCTGCAAGGCGCGACTGAGCGCAGCCTCCATCGCGCTCTCACGCAAGGACGGGAAGAGCTCAACGGTCGACGTCCCCAGCGCCTCTTCGGCGCGCCTGCCGGTTAACTGCTCCATGAAGCGGTTCCACACCTGGTAACGCAGCTCGCGATCGAGGACGACGATCCCCTCGGCGGCGCAATCGATGATTTCCTGATTGAACTGTTGGACGTCGTGCAAAGATGGGTGCATATACGACTCTCGACGCTTGGCTGCCAGGTTCGTGCTCTCCGTCGGGCACCGGAGCTTTCTCCTTCCAGTCTCCCTCACGTGGGGAATCGCCACACGCCACGCTCGGCGACGGGAAGAAACCGTCATTGTTGCTGCTGCAATGTCATGCCAGTGCCGACAGGCTGTTGGGTGCGATACTCGCAGATGATTCCTGACATTCTATTGACGGCTCAGCTGTTTCCCGCGAAATTCTCAATTTCCGCATCTTGCTGATAAGGGTCGTTCTGTTCAGTCCGAGTCTCGCGGCTGCGCCGCTCCGTCCGCCAACAACCCAATTGGTTTCTCGAAGAGTCGATATGATGTGGGCTCTATTCGCAGCCGCGAGTGTGGGCGGGCCGGGCATCGGTATTCCGCCGGGCATTGGCATTCCGCCGGGCATCGGCATTCGTTTGGTTGTGAGTTCCGCGACCGGCGCTCGCAGTTCCACACCTCCCTTCGTCAGGATGACCGATCTCTGTATGAAGTTCTGCAGTTCCCGGATATTGCCCGGCCAATCGTATCTCACGAGAGCCGTCATCACATCGTCAGAAACACGCTCAATCGATTCAGCCTGGCGGCATTTCGCTGTACGGAGGAAGTGATCTACAAACAAAGGAATATCATCTGGTCGTTCACGCAGGGGCGGGAGCTCGATCGGGAAAACATTTAGTCGATAGTACAAATCCATACGGAACCGTCGTTCACTTACCATCTGCTCAAGATTTTGGTTTGTCGCCGCCACTATGCGCACGTCGACTCGAGTTGTTTGCGAACTCCCAAG
>Ga0210389_10003365_pt1 | contig 12475 bp, 9 predicted proteins | sample IncBWH28OmetaG_FD_160127 | JGI IMG/M metagenome (GOLD analysis project Ga0210389, IMG submission 160127) | Forest soil microbial communities from Barre Woods Harvard Forest LTER site, Petersham, Massachusetts, United States - Inc-BW-H-28-O ...
TACTCCGGCATGGCAATTCTGACCAGCGCTCATTCCTCACCGGCCGCGTCGGTAGCAAATTGTTTGGCGACAACATCACCATCTGGGACGACGTCGATCACCCCCTGCAAACTGGCGCTCCCTTCGACGGCGAAGGCATGCGGCGCCAACGCGTGCTGTTGGTCGAGAATGGAATCGTCCGGCGGGTAGTCTATGCGCGGGCCACGGCCGCGCGCATGAGGCGCTCCGAACATTATTGCGAACATCCGGAAAAGGTCGGCCCTGTCGCACCCACGGGCCACGGGTTTGCTCTGCCCAACGAGATAGGTGAGATGCCACTTAACATCGTTTTTGCATCACCGCAAGATCCGCAAACTCTTGCTCAGATGATCGCCTCCACTGAGCGGGGTGTGCTCGTCACCCGGCTCTGGTACATCCGTGAAGTCGATCCTTATGAGAAAATTGTCACCGGCATGACCCGCGACGGAACCTTTCTCGTGGAAAACGGAAGAGTACAGCAAGGCATCCGCAATTTTCGCTTCAATCAAAGCCTCATCCACATGCTTTCGAGCGTCGACGCCATGAGTCTACCTCTTCGTGCCTGCGGTGAGGAATCGTTTGACATGGTGGTGCCCGCCATGAGGATCCGCGACTTTAACTTCACAGAAGTGACTAGATTTTGAGTGGAGATTGATTCCGTTTCTATAACCCCGTCGCGTGCTTAAATCGGCACGGTTTTCGTTGTAATCCTCTCATCCTCAAGTAGTTAACGCCCTATCGTTCCATGACTTCCGTAACTTTGCGACCCAGATTCCTGGGTGTACGCTGCCCTAGAGTTCGTCAAAGTTTGTTGGCAAGAATTCTCTATTCCGGATGGGTATTTGTCCGGAGGGAAGGTTCGTCGGGACAGTGTCGGGCGAAGCGACAGAGCGGCAATTGACCTCGGAATCGCAGCAACAAACTGCGATCAAGCACTACGCTGAGATGCAGAGTGCTCCCCGGTTCCCTTTGCATTTGCCGGTCGAGCTGAAATCGAGCAGCGGCGCGTGTTCAGCGGAAACCCAGAATATTTCCGCCAATGGCGTTCTCTTTGCCATGGATCGCGACGTTCCCGTGGGCTCGATGGTTGATTTCACCATCCTGCTTCCGGGAGATGTCGTCGGTTCCAGTTCCGACGTGCAGATTGACTGCCACGGCCGCGTGGTTCGCAGCTTCGAGGACAAAGGGCGTCGAGGCGTAGGCGTGGTGATTGACGAATACCATTTCGAGAGAGTTTAGGGCGCAGCGAGTAAAAGGAAACTGATGGCCAGCACGGTCAGCATCGGCGAAAATCACGGGGCCCACGAGGACAGCGGCTCGACCCGCTTGATCCGTGTGATCCTGGCTGATACTCAGGCTATCTTTCGCGCCGGCCTGCGCAAGATCTTCGCACTGGAAGACGATATCCGAGTTGTGGGCCAAGCCGAGACGCTGCCCCAGACTCAATCCGCGGTAACCAAATTTTCGGCGGATGTTTTGATCTTTGAATCGGCTCTGACGCCAAATCCCGTGGAAGCGCTGACCGAACTCCTGCGCCAGGCGCCGCAATTGAAAATCATCGTCGTCACTCCTGCCTCCGACGAACAGCTTACCCTCGATCTTTTTCGCCGCGGAGCACACGGCATTCTATCGCGCGAAGTTGAACCCGAGGTGCTCGTCGACTGCCTCCGTAAAGTGGCCGCCGGAGAGCCATGGCTCGAGAACCAAGCCGTCCAATGGGTGATGGAAGCCTTTCGCGGACACAATCTGCGGCCTTCCGGGGCCCGCCCGAAAGTTCAACTAACGCCCAAAGAAACGCTGATCGTTTCCTGTGTTACTCAGGGCATGAAGAATAAAGAGATTGCGATTCGGGTGGGAACAACCGAACAAGTGGTAAAGAATTACCTGCGCAAAGTATATGACAAACTGGGCGTGGCCGACCGCCTGGAACTCGCGCTCTACTGTCTAAGCCATCACGTTGTCGATGGCGTCAAGCCGCCTCCCATTCCAGAAAATGCCGCGCAGAAAAATAGCGCATCCGGGCCAGTCGCCGCCAACGGAGCGGCCGCAAGCGCCTCCGCGGGTGCGTCCGCGATTACATCGTCCGCCCCTTCTGGTTCGAGCAGTTCGGGCGCCCTCAATCCCACCTTCTCGGACAAACTTCCTTAAGTTCGAACCTCCCAGAATGTCAATTCGGGCCGATGTCTTGTTTGCACCGATGCACCCGTGCCCCATAGAATGAAATAACGCCGGCTGGCAGCAATTCGCCAACCGGGCTCTTAGTAAAAATATTCCCCGAAACCAGTTATTCTCACCAGGGTTTCGCCGGAGAGATGGCCGAGTGGCTGAAGGCGCACGCTTGGAAAGCGTGTTTACTCGAAAGGGTAACGTGGGTTCGAATCCCACTCTCTCCGCCATATTTTTTGTTTTCAATATGTTACGATGTGGTGATACCTAACCTGATACCCAAATCAGAAAGGGTCACCACCAATGAACCGCGAATGCAACGTCACGAAGCGAGTACACAATTCCAGCGGTAGCCTACGCTACTATCCGGTTGTTCTCGGCGCCAACGGGCGTATCAAGCCTAACTTCGTACTGGTCAACGGAAAGCCGGAGCGCCATGACGAAGGAGCGTACTACCTCGAATGGCGGGAAGGCTCCAAGCGGGTGCGGTTGTCGGTCGGTAAAGACGCCGCAGATGCCGGTGCCCGTAGACTCCGCAAGGAAGCAGAGCTAAACGCCCTGAACAATGGCGCGGCCATCGTGCCAGAGGGCAAGGACGCAAAGCGGTCCTTAGCTGCATCGGTTGCTGATTTCCTCGATGAAACACGGCTGACGAAAAAACCCAAAACGCTAGCAGCCTACACAACCGCGCTGGCCTACTTCGTCGAATCCTGTCACAAGATGAATCTGGAAGAGATTGAGCGCCTTGATCTGCTAAAGTTCTGTTCCTTCCTGCGGGAAGAAAAAGAGCAAGCGCCGCGCACATGCTGGAATAAATTTTCTAACGTCATGTCCTTCCTCAAGGCGAATGGAATTCGAGGTCTCGTCACTAAGAATGATTGGCCACGCTTCACTGAGGAAGAACCCGAGATTTACGAAAAAGAAGAACTCAAAAAACTTTTTACCGTGTGCGATGCAGAAGAAAAACTCTGGTACGAGTTCTTTTTGATGACTGGAATGCGCGAACAGGAAGTGATGTTTACGTACTGGTCAGATGTGAATTTTACGGCGTCCACAATCAAGGTTACGCACAAGCCTGACAGAGGATGGACACCGAAGGCTTACAAGGAGCGCGAGATTCCGATGCCAACGAAACTGGCCACTAGCCTCAAGGCATGGAAGGCGAAGTCTAATAAACTATGTCCGCTAGTCTTCCCTACTTCGGGCTGCAATGTGAAGATGAATTTTCTTGACGATCTAAAAGCTGTAGCAGAACGTGCTGAGGTTGACTCTGATACTTGCTGGCTTCACAAGTTCCGAGCGACCTTTGCTACCCGGTGCCTCTGGGCTGGCGTCGATCTGCGCACGGTACAGCAGTGGCTCGGCCACTCAGACATGGAATCGACGATGCGGTATTTGAAGCCGTCGCGCAGCCAGCATGTGCGGGACAAAGTAAACGAGATTTTCGGCTGAGTACCAGCGGATTTTAGATCCACAATGGGTTCTGAATGGTTAGGACAATTCTCTAGTCTGCCCTGATCACCAGTGGGAGGAGCCCGCTACTCTTTCCCGTCAAGAATACAGCCGATATTGAAAAGCTCATCCACTGCGAGAGCCAGGGCATGAATGTCAGCCACCCCGATTCGGACGGGATCATAAGCGACGGGATTTTACAGTTTCATCGGTGACCACTCGACACCATGCGGAGCAGCACGTGGGAATCCTTCTCGAAGGCAAGCGGGATCACCGGTTCGCCGATTCGTTCCGGCCCGATGCGATCAGAATGACCGATTGGGCAATTAACGCCGGACTAATCGGGCACTGGACGTGCGCCCACCTCCTAAAACTCACTTCGTGGCATCTTCATCTTCGGGGCGATAGCCTATCAATAGGCAAGTTGTGGGCTTGCCGAGGGCGAGTGTATTCCTCGCCTAGATCGAATTTGTGAGTCCTAAATCCCAAAGTAAAAGGAGACTTTTGCACCGCCGGTATTCCTATCATAGCACGGCGGTTTTTTCTTGCCTGAAGGCTTCCGCGTTTGCTAAACTCTTATCATGCTTTCAGGCGACTTTACCGATTTTGCACGCAGGGAAATCGGTTACTGCCTGAGCGGTTCGAGAATTTGTATGGCCCCAACCGGCAGGGGCAAGAAGACTACTTAGCTAGATTTAATTGATTCGATCTTCTATTTTAGCCGGGAGAAATAGAGGATTGCCGTGTTTCGTATACTTTTCGAATTCAGATCCCCTAAACCAAACGGGACGCCCGAACCGCCCTCCCACAAGATCGAACGCCTTAAGCTTCGCTACAGCCTTCTTGCAATCTTCCTTTACCACCTCGGGACATACTTACGCGCCGAGTTTTTCCATTGAAGGTTATCCCCAGGACACCCTTGCGCGATCCTGCTGTTTGCTAGAGTGATAGTAACTTCAGATCGGACAATCCTTGCACGCTTACACATTTTTATCTGTTTTCCGCAAGGCTTACAGGTAAGAAGTTGTAAGCGTTTTCGTTCTAAAACATCCTGCGCGTTGGGTGAGCGAAGCAAGCAGCCCCCCGTGGTAGCGATTTGAATGTTGCACTTGGAAACCCCGAAACACCCCGACGAAGCCATGAACCAACCGTGCAATCATCGTTCCCCGTCCGGCGATGACGGCGAACCCAACGGCGCGTAGCGCCCCACGGAGAGCGGAAAGTGAAGCGGACGGACGATTTCGTTCTTTGAATCGCAGTAGAAAACTGTTAGCGCAATTGCTCCACGGCTGAGAAATAATTTCGCCCATGTGCGATGGCCATGGTTTCTCAAGGATTCCTACCGCAGTAGAGCGCGAATCAAAAAACCTATTTCGCCGCTAAAAAACAGAGAAGCTCCCCCGCTCTTAACCCCTCGCACGCCCTCTAAAGTCATAAACCAAGTAAATGACCGCTCCCTGTACCAAATGCGGAGAACAGATCTAACGCGTAGACTCGCCACAATCGAAGCCTGAGTATTGGGTATGTTTTGACTGTAAGCGGAAGAGGAACAAATTAGCGGCGATCAGTTCAAAATATACTGTTCGGCGATCAAATCGTGGTGGCACAAACGTGCTATTTCAATAACGCAATCTGAAGGTCATAATTTTCGGCGAATTGAAGATAGCGTTCACTCTCGTCTTACTCTCATTGCCCCTTTTTGGGCAACAATCATCTGCACCAACCCCAGCTCAAAACAAGTTTCCTCCAGCCGACTGTAGTCTTGTTGATCACTCGCCCGGTTGCCGCTCTTTCAATGAGATGGTTATGGGTCAGGACAAGGACCTCACGGCCTTTTTCGGTGCTGACTATATCACTTACGTTTGCTTTGAGAAAGACACAGATGCGTTCAGGATAGTCTCCGTTTCTTCGGCGATTCCTGTGCTCTATCAGAAAGAAAAAGCAACCCTCGCTGAGACACAACCTTCTGTCGCTTTTTATCAGTATTTCAAGGATGGCGTGAGTAAAGATTTTGAATACCTCAGTGGAACGTGGAAGCGTGTGCCGGAAATCTCTGAGAATTTCTATACCAAACCGGGCAATCAGACAATTTCACTTGACGACTCCGAAATGACTTACACCGATGCGTACCAAAATTTAAATAAGACCCAAACCCACTATTCCCTCTCCATCCGGCGCTCAACGCTTCGTTTCGCTCAGAATTTCCGCTTTCCCTCAGACGATAATAAAACCGTCGTGAATGTAGACGAGACCGGCCATTGCCTTCGTTACTGAACTACGCCCACGTCCTGTTCAGCGCCTCTTCGAGCGATACCTGCCGCGACTGCACGAAGCTCGCATAGTGCATTTCGGCGATGTGACCGGAATTCCCCAAAATCATAGCGACTATTTCGAGCGGCACTCCCTTATTCAAAAGCTCAACTGAAAACGAAGCCCGCACTACGCATGGAGTGCGCAATCCTCAACGAATTTTGCAAGTCATTGGAAGCACACTGAAATATGGCGGAAGCGAGTGGGGTCGAACCCACCAGTGACGGGGGTGCCCGCCGCGCCCCGGTTTTGAAGATCAAACAGTGTGTTCTGACGGGTTATGAAAATTCTCTACTCTATCTGATTCTTCAACCGCTTACCAGAACTGAGTTCTGATTCGTTCTGATCGACTTGGACCCATTCTGAACGTGGAACTATCACGTTTTTATCACGTCACGTCCCAAGTCCGAAAAGAGCCGGAGCCCGCGAGGCTGGCGAGGCTCCAAAGGCCGCGCTCGATTCACAGTCACCTTTCTGCCCTCGAAAAGAGAAGATGTAGATAAGGATAACCTGCCCGCCACCAGCCCAACGAGGGACACTATCGCAATCAAAATGATCCGATGTCCGGACAACAGCTCCGTAAATTTGTCCATAATGGCCTCTCATATTACAGCTGCGGTAAAGAGACGTTGGTCGACTGAGTATAATGCACCTGCCCGTGGAATCTCGTGAAGGAGTTACAAATGTCTAGGCCCAGCACTCCTGTGTCACTCGGTATAGAGGTCTGTTTTGCAATTCCTACGTCTCCGGACCAGATCGAAAGGACTGTCCTCGAATTACAGGCTGAGGTTAGCGAACTGAACGTTGAATCAGTGGCAGTTGCCTCAGCAGAACACGTCCGACCCGGCGGAAAAGGAGATGGCCTTACACTCGCAGGGCTGGCAATAGCTGTGGTTCCGGAATTGATTGGCGAGGTTCTAAAGCTGCTCTTTGACTGGGTCGAGCGCGATCCTACGCGAACGATCAAGATCAAAGAGAAGGCATCCGGCCCGGAATATGAGATAACGGGCCGTTGGACGGCCGAACAACTGGCAGGCGTTATGAAGGTTCTATCAAAGCGCGACGTGAAGTAACTTTTATGAGTGGACGGTTTGCTCTCGTAATTGGTAACGAGCACTATGATGATCCAGCGTTGAATACTGGCTTGCACGCGCCCAAACAAGACGTCGAGGAACTGGCTTCCGTTCTTGGAGACCCTACCATCGGAAGGTTCGAAGTCACAAAAGTCTTGGATAAGGAGTTCGCAGAGGTTCGCGACAGGATGTCGGAGTTCCTAGCGGACCGGAGCCGAGACGATACTTTGCTGATCTATTTTTCTGGACACGGGATTAAAGACAGCTCGGGAAGTGTCTACCTGGCTGTTAAAGACACGCGCAAGCAAAGCCCTTGGTCTCGCGGTATAGACAATGAATTTCTTAGAAAAGCGATGGAGAGGTGTAGGTCTCAGAGGCAAGTTTTGATTCTCGACTGCTGTTATAGCGGAGCTTGGGCAAGTGGGAGAAAAGGGGTTGCCGAAATAGATACAGAATCAACCTTTCTTAGTAGTGGTTATGGTCACGTGATTATAACGGCGACAAATGCAGTTCAAGAGGCACTCGAAGCTGACCAATTAATACCGAGCTCTGGGTACTCATTGTTCACGCATCACCTCATCGAAGGACTCCAGACTGGGCTTGCCGATGGGTTTCCGAACGGGACGCCAGATGGGGAAATCAGTGAGTTCGAGCTATATGAGTATGCGTTCAAGCAAACTGAGGCCACGAAAGCTCAGAGTCCGCAGCGTGTTGCCCGACATGAAGGTGCACCTATCGTCGTCGCGAGGAACCCAGCTTTCGACTTTACCCCAGCAGAACTACTCGACCTTATCAAGTTAACAACGGAAACATCTCGTCGTGATCAAAAGGCATTGGCAGCGTCGGCTCTAGGGGAATATCTAAAAGATTCGGACCCGCGGCTTGTAGCGTTGGCCAAGAATGTTCTTGAAGGCCTCCTTAATGATACAAGCCCCATGGTCGCAGATGCCGCGCGGAATGCCCTGGAAAAACAGAATAGCCTTCCCGGAGTAGTCCTTCCTTCAAAGCGAATGTGGAAGGACTTCAACCTTGCGCTGTCTGTGGCCCTGCTGGTGACGGTGTTGGCGGCGGTGGGAGCGTACTGGTGGAAACACCGGTCCCAGGCGAGCCTGGAGCAGAAGAAGGCGATTGCGGTGCTGCCGCTGCAGAACATGAACGGGGATTTCGCCGTGGATTACCTGCGCTTCGCGCTGGCGGATGAATTGACCAGCATGTTGACGTATTCCCGGTCTCTGGAAGTGCGGCCTTCGTCGCTGACACGGAGGTACGCGGCACTGGATCTGGATCCGCGCAATGTAGGCCAAGAACTGCACGTAGGATGGTTGCTGACCGGACACTTTGCGCGGCAGGATAAACAAATAAGTGTGACCCTGGAGGCAATTGATGTGTCAACGGACGGGCTGTCGTGGCAGGCGACAGTCACTGTGCCAGTCGACGATTTGATTTCCCTACAAAACCAATTAAGCACGCAAGTGCAGCAAGGGCTGCTGCCCGCGTTGGGTGCGGGAGGAACTCTGAGCACGTCCTCGCGTCCCAAGAGCCAAGAGGCTTATGACCTCTACTTGCACGCCCTTGCCCAGCCCCACGATACTGTTCCTAACAAGGATGCGATCGCGGTGCTCGAACACGTGGTGAGCGAGGATCCGGGTTACGCTCCAGCATGGGAGGCGCTGGGACTCCGGTACTACTACGATTCCTATTTCGGCGGAGGCGGAGAGCAGATGTTTCAGCGCTCGAATGCCGCTTTTGAGAAGGCGGTGGCGCTGGATCCGAACCGGATGCTGGCAGCGAGCCATTTGATCGAAAACCACGTGGAGCGGGGCGATCTGGGCCGGGCTTATGACGCGGTTACGGATCTAGTGAAGCGCAGACCACAAAGTGCCGACGCTCATTTCGCCTTCAGTTACGTCCTGCGTTATGCGGGCATGCTGGAACAGGCCACTCAGGAGTGCAACGCAGCACGATCGCTGGATCCGGCAAACTTCGATTTCCGGTCCTGCGCCTGGGCATTCCTGGAGCTGGGGAAAACGGACCGCGGCATGGATTTTGTGCACCTAGACGCGGGCTCGGAGTGGGCTACTTGGGTGAAACCATATGTTTATCTGGCCGAGGGAAATTTGGCGCAGGCGCGAGACAGTGCGAAGAGTGTGGCAAAACTTCCAGCTTACCACCGTGAATTGATCGTGGCCTGCACCCAGGATCAACGGCCGCGCGACATGGATCGGATTGTGCGAGAGGCAGAGGCCTCCGTGATGACCGAACCCGACCCGGAGTCGTGGTATCACGTGGGGGCGTTGATGGCCTACTGTGGGCAGAAAGACGCGGCCTTGCGTCTGCTGGAGGGCGCAGTGCAGCGCAATTATTGCGCATATTCAGCCCTGTTAGAGGACCCGCTGCTGAAAGACTTGCGCAAGGAGACGGCGTTCAATGCAGTGCTCACGGCAGGGAGCAAGTGTCAGGAGACGTTGAAGGAAGGACGACAGTAGACGAAACCTATCACGGAAAGTCAAACTGCCAAGACGCTTACAAGGTAAAAGTCGGATTAGAAAACTACAGATTTCTAACGCACTGAGTGGAGATTTAGAAGCCTCGCCATCGGGTGGTTCCACGGAGGCAATTCCGGGCAGGTTTTCTAATGGACGGTGGAATCGGGCACAAGCATAGGTTCCGGATGCCAGCGGAATTTCGCGGCTTCCCACAAGCGTTTATGGATAACTTCCGGTTGGCCGACTATCCGGGAGCCGAGCGGCGCTCGGCTCTTTGAGCGACCTTGGCCCCCATCGTCTTTAAGCAAAATGAAGGAATGTTCTCCGTCGCGGCGAGCGGCAGATGCGAGATGATGTGACAATGAGGGAGCCTTCATTAAAGCTGATCGACACTTTACTCGTGTGCGCACTTGCGTTCTCTACTTCGATAGCGGGGGCCCAAGTCATCCGCTACGACGAGCCCTACCGCCCACAGGTACACTTCTCTCCTCGCGAGCATTGGACGAACGATCCTAACGGCCTCGTTTACTTTCACAAGGAGTATCACCTCTTCTATCAGTTCAATCCGTTCGGTGATGAATGGGGCCACATGAGTTGGGGGCACGCCGTTAGCACGAACCTTCTGGATTGGCAGGAGCTTCCGGTCGCAATCCCAGAGAAGGACGGCGAAATGGCGTTCACGGGCAGCGTCGTCGTGGACCGCGAGAACACCAGTGGCTTCTGCGCGCCCGGAGCAGAGTGCCTGGTCGCGGTATACACCGGTTCCCGCAGCACGAGCGAAGGGACACAGCAGACACAGAACCTTGCATACAGCCGCGACGACGGACGGACCTGGACCCGATATGCCGCCAACCCCGTAATCGATCTGCACATGGCCGACTTCCGTGACCCCAGCGTGTCGTGGGATGAGAAGGAAAACCGTTGGTTGATGGCGGTTTCCTTGGCCATGGAGCACAAGATTCGTTTCTATACGTCACCGAACCTAAAGGAGTGGACGCAACTGAGCGACTTCGGACCCGCTGGCGACGTCGAAGGAGTTTGGGAATGCCCAGACCTCCTGCGTATCCCCGGCGAGAATGGAACAGGTGCTATGTGGGCCCTGAAAACTGGTCTCAATCCGGGCGCGCCGCAAGGCGGTTCCGGCGAGCAGTATTTCCTTGGCAACTTCAACGGGAAGCGGTTTACAGCGTCCAGCGAGGCTGGATCACACGGATGGACGAACTATGGCAAGGATGATTACTGCGCCATCAGCTTTAACGGGCTGCCGAAGGACGCGAAGCCGATTCTGATCGGCTGGATGAGTAACTGGCAGTACGCGTCAGAACTGCCGACCTCTCCCTGGCGCGGGCAGATGAGTGTTCCAAGACGCCTCTCGCTACTGACGGACGCTGCGGGATTGGCAGTAGTGCAGGACCCCGTTATCGCCCCGCTCCGTGCAACTCATTCCGACATTTCTACGACAAAGGGTGGCAGTCTCTCCGGTAACATAGAGGCCCCCTTCGAGTTAGACTTGCAGTTTGGCCGACCATCTGAACAAGTCTTTGGCATACGCATCTACACCGACAAGCAGCATTGGACGGAAATCGGGTTTGATCAGCCGAAGCGAGAGTTCTACATCGATCGCACAAAGTCCGGTGCGGCTATTACGCCGGACTTCCCGGCGAGGACAACGGCTCCGCTGATCGCAAGCCGCCCCTACGACGTCAAACTCATCATTGATCGCTCCTCCATAGAGGCTTACGCACAGAACGGCACGATTGCTATGGCGGACTTGATTTTCCCCGCTTCACGAAACAGCAAGGTTTCACTCTTCTCTTCAAGCGGGAAGGTAGTTTCAGTAAGGGGTAACCGCTGGGAGCTTCGTTCGATTTGGAGGTGAAACACACGCCCGGTAGATCCCTGCGTTCACGTATGCAAGAAGAAGCACCGTGGGTGGCAACTCGTCGCCTTCGTTTCACGCGGAGTCGACAGTCGCCTAACCACGCTGGGGATCGAGGTCAAAACTGTGCTCCCCATCGCTCCCTAGTGACGGGCAACCCGGAAGTTATGCCCCGGAACAAACTTTCAACGACGCCGGGCCAGAAGTCCTCTTGTGGGAAGCTTCACCAGAACGCACTTGTGTGGAAAGTGATGATGAGGATTGCGGCGTATCGGTCGGCCATCCTAGAACAATCCAGTCGTGGGTGTCACATTGCTTAGACCGATAATCGCTGAGCCCTCGATGTTCCGCAGCCAATTCGCCGCAGGTCTGTAGATAAAATCACCGAAACCGGTTTCTCCTTTTTAAGGATCGCACAGGCGTCCCCGATCTATCCGCCACGGGTCCGCAACCAATCTGCGACCGTGCGCGGGCAAAATCGGACACAGCTACCGACTCGAAAAGACGGGAGCGTGCCACGTTTCGCCAGTTTGAAGATCGTGACCGCGGAGATTGACAAAATTTCGGACAATTGTCGCGCGGTCAACGCGCCCTTAAAGCTGGCAATCTGATCGGCCAGAGTTTCCGCATTGGAAGGCTCACTTCCACGTGGAATTACTTGCAATCGCGAGAGCCGTGCCGGTTGAGGAACACGCTGTTGACAGACGGATCTGGTCACCGGCGCTTGGGCCAGATTGTTCTCGAATGGACGCTTCACAACTTCCCATTTCTCCCCCAATCTTTTGATGGTCAATCGTGCAGATTTTTAGGCCAGCAAGGCCACGCCAATATTTCTCATTTTGAGAATTAATCGTTTGTGTAGAGTTTTGGGAGGCGCTGGGCTAAGTAGAAAATGTCGGCAACATTTTTGCCCCCATCCCGTCTGTCCACCCATCTCTGCGGCGAGTGATCATCGTGGCTACGGACGCCGTAAAACATTGTTTAGCCTCCATCGTTATGATTCTAATTATCTTATTTTTCCTAACCCAAACAATGCTGTAGCCGTGGCTACGTGGCTACGGATGAGTCCACGATGAGCCTAACTCCGATGA
>Ga0210389_10003366_pt1 | contig 12474 bp, 9 predicted proteins | sample IncBWH28OmetaG_FD_160127 | JGI IMG/M metagenome (GOLD analysis project Ga0210389, IMG submission 160127) | Forest soil microbial communities from Barre Woods Harvard Forest LTER site, Petersham, Massachusetts, United States - Inc-BW-H-28-O ...
TTGCCCTCTACACCGAAGCCGCCGACCAGGTCGAGCTCTGCCTGTTTGACGCCGCCGGGCCAGCTGAGTCCGGTCCTGAGGAACGGGTCGCCCTCACGGAGGTCGACGGCTACATCTGGCACGGCTACCTGAATGGCGTCGGGCCAGGGCAGCGCTACGGATTCCGCGTCCACGGCGACTACGACCCTGGCGCCGGGCAGCGCTGTAATCCGGCCAAGCTGCTGCTCGACCCCTACGCCAAGGCGATCGAGGGCGGGGTCCGGTGGGGCCAGCCGGTATTTGGCTATCGCTTCAGCCAGGAGCAGGAACCTGACGACAGCGATTCCGCTCCGTCCGTGCCGCGCTGCGTGGTCGCGAACCCGTACTTCGACTGGGGCAACGACCGGCAGCCGCACATTCCGTATCACCAGAGCGTGATCTACGAGGCGCACGTGCGCGGCCTGACGAAGCTGCACCCGGCGGTGCCGAAGGAGCAGCGCGGCACGTACGCGGGTCTCGCCCACCCGGCAGTCATCGAGCACCTGGTTGGCCTCGGCGTCACGGCTGTCGAGCTCATGCCGGTGCACCAGTTCGTCAGCGACGGCTTCCTCGCCGAACGCGGATTGTCCAACTACTGGGGTTACAACAGCATCGGGTTCTTCGCGCCGCACAACGCCTACTCGGCGTCGGGTCAGCTAGGCGAGCAGGTGCCGGAGTTCAAGTCGATGGTGCGGGCGCTGCACGAGGCCGGGCTGGAAGTGATACTCGACGTCGTCTACAACCACACCGCGGAGGGAAACCGGCTCGGACCGACGCTGTCGTTCCGCGGCATCGACAACGCCAACTACTACCGGCTGACTCCAGCCCCGGATCGCAGCCACTACTTCGACACCACCGGCACTGGCAACAGCCTGCTGATGAGCAGCCCGCACGTGCTGCAGCTGATCATGGACTCGCTGCGCTACTGGGTACTCGACATGCACGTCGACGGATTCCGGTTCGACCTCGCCTCGGCGCTAGCCCGGCAGTTCCACGAGGTGGACCGGCTGTCGGCGTTCTTCGACCTGGTGCAGCAGGATCCGGTGGTGTCGCAGGCCAAGCTCATCGCCGAGCCCTGGGACGTCGGTGACGGCGGCTACCAGGTCGGCAATTTCCCCCCGTTGTGGACGGAGTGGAACGGCAAGTACCGGGACGAGGTGCGCGACTTCTGGCGCGGCGAGCCGGCCGCGCTGCCCGAGTTCGCTTCCCGCCTGACCGGCTCGGCGGACCTGTACGACAGCGACAACCGCCACCCGATCGCGTCGGTCAACTTCGTGACCTGCCACGACGGGTTCACGCTGGCCGACCTGGTGAGCTACGACCATAAGCACAACGAGGCCAACGCCGAGGACAACGCCGATGGCACCGACGACAACCGGTCGTGGAACTGCGGTGCCGAGGGCCCGACTGACGACCCGGCCGTGCTGGACTTGCGCGCCCGGCAGCAGCGCAACTTCCTGGCGACGCTGCTGCTGTCGCAGGGCGTCCCGATGCTGCTGTCCGGCGACGAGTTCGGCCGCTCCCAGGGCGGCAACAACAACGGCTACTGCCAGGACAACGACACATCCTGGGTGCACTGGCCGGCTGACCGTGGCACCGGGACCGATCTCACCGACGACAAGCAGGGAACGGGGCCGTTCCTGGATTCCTTCGTTCGCTCGCTGATCCGGCTCCGGGCTAGCCACCCCGTCTTTCGCAGGCTCCGGTTCTTTACCGGGGAGGCCGGCCGCAGCCGGGCCGATCATCTCGGTGACATCCGCTGGCTGACCCCGTCAGCGGATGAGATGACCGACGAGGACTGGGCCGCAGGATTTGCCAAGTCGCTCGTCGTCTTCCTCAACGGAAAGGCGATCAGTGAACCCGATCAGCGCGGCGAGCGGATCACCGACGACACCTTCTTGCTGATGTTCAACGCCGGCGAGCACGATCTTGATTTCACCGTTCCGGCGGCCGAGTTCGGCGATCAGTGGATCGGCGAGATTGACACCGCCGATCCGCAGCTGCCGCCTGGCGACGCCGTGGCCGTCAAGCCGGGAGAAATAATCACCCTCCTCAGCCGCTCGCTGCGGTTGCTTCGCCGTGCCTGATCGCCCCCTACCTCACGGGACCGTTCCGGCGTCGACCTACCGGCTTCAGCTGCACGCAGAGTTCGGTTTCGCCGATGCCGCCGACCTGGCCGGCTACCTGTCCAGCCTGGGGGTGACCCACGCCTATCTGTCGCCGATACTCCAGGCAGCCCCTGGTTCGCAGCACGGCTATGACGTGATCGACCACTCGCGCATTTCAGCGGAGCTGGGCGGCGAAGACGGGTTCCGTTATCTGGCCCGTCGACTAGCCCGCCACGGCATCGGCCTGGTGGTGGATGTCGTGCCGAACCACATGGGCATCCCGTCGCCTGAATACCTCAACCGCGAGCTGTGGTCAGTCCTGGCCGGTGGCCGCCAGTCGGCGCACGCGCACTGGTTCGACATCGACTGGGCGGCGCTGAACGGGCAGATGCTGCTGCCGATCCTGGCCAGACCGCCCAGGTTCTGCCTGGACGACCTGAAGGTTTCCCGGCTCGCCGAGCTGCCAGGCGCTGCGGCGCTGGCAGGTGACGACGACACGCCAGTGCTGTGCTACCAGGGTCACGTGCTGCCGCTGCGAGGCGGAACCGAGCAATTGCCGCTGCCTGACCTGCTGGCCGCCCAGCATTATCGGCTCGAAAGCTGGCGCGCCGCGGCGACGCAGCTCAACTGGCGCCGGTTCTTCGACATCAGCTCGCTGATCGCGGTCCGGGTCGAGGAGCCTGACGTCTTCGCTGCCACCCACGGCCTGCTGCTCGGGCTGGTCGCTGAGGGCCTCATCGACGGGCTGCGGATCGACCATCCGGATGGCCTGGCCGATCCGGACGCGTACCTGCGCCAGCTGACGACGGCTGCGGGCGGCCACTGGATCGTCGCGGAAAAGATTCTCGCCGCCGGGGAGGAACTGCCGCGCGACTGGTCCTGCGCGGGCACGACAGGCTACGACGCGCTGGCAGCCGTCGGAGCGGTCCTCACCAGCCCGGTCGGCGCCGACCGGCTCGGCGCCGGGTACCAGCGGTTCGCAGGCGGGCCACCGGACTTCGCCACCGCTGCTGCCGCGGCCAAGCGCGAGATCGCCAACCAGCTCATGGCGGCGGAGATCGGCCGCCTCGCCCGACTGGTCGACCGGCTCGACGAGCCTGCGCTCGCCGCCGTCCCAGCAGAGCACCTGCAGTCGATCCTGGCCGAACTGGTCGCCGCGCTCGGCGTCTACCGGGCGTATGTGATACCCGGAGAGCCACCGCCGGCCACCAGCAGCGCGCAACTCGGCGCGGCCGCCGCGGCAGCGCGCCGACACCTGGCGGCCGGCTTGCACCCCGGCGTCGACCTCATAGCCGCACTACTACTCGGCCGCGGCGTGGCGGCCAGCCAGCGCGCCGTCCGGGACGAGCTGATTGTCAGGTTCCAGCAGACATCCGCGGCGGTGCAGGCGAAAGGCGTCGAGGACACCGCCGGATATCGGTGGACCCGACTGGTATCAGCGAACGAAGTGGGCTCCGATCCTGATCGCCCGGCCGCGTCCACGGCAGAATTCCACGCTTTCGCGCGGCGGCTGAGCGAGGACTGGCCAGCGACGATGACCACCCTGTCCACGCACGACGCTAAGCGCCAGGAGGACGTCCGGGCCAGGCTCGCCGTGCTGGCAGAGATCCCGGCGGACTGGGGGCGCGCAGTCGCAGCCTGGCACGACCGGGCTGTCCAGCTGGCCCGCACCCAGCCGCCGGATCCACCGACCGAGTACCTGCTGTGGCAGACGCTGGTCGGCGCCTGGCCGATCGACGGCGACCGGCTGGCCGACTACCTGTGCAAGGCCATGCGCGAAGCCAAGCTGACGACATCGTGGACGGAGCCGGACTCGCGCTACGAGGCAGCAGTCATCAGCTTCGCATGGCTAGCTCTCACCGACGCCGAACTGTCCGGCCGGATCGCCGCCTTCGTCGCCTCGATCGCTGCCGACGCGGTGGCCAACTCCCTGGGCGCCAAGCTGGTGCAGCTGACGATGCCCGGCGTCCCCGACGTCTACCAGGGCTGCGAGCTGGCCGGGCTGGCCCTGGTTGATCCGGATAACCGCCAGCCAGTGGACTACGCGCGACGGCAGGCGATGCTGGCGGCGCTAGACAGCGAGCCTGCCGTGCTGGCGGCCGGCCTCGACGCCGCGAAGCTGCTCGTGACATCGCGTGCCCTGCAGGTGCGGCGCGTCCACCCGGGCTGGTTCGCCGGCGACTACCAGCCGCCGTGTTGCAGCGGTGTCGCGGCTGCCCACGTGGTCGCGTTCTGCCGGTCCGATCGGGCCGTCACGGTGGCGACGAGGCTGCCGGTTGGCCTGCGCCGGGCGGGCGGCTGGCGGGACACCGCGCTGCGGGTGGCGCCCGGCCGCTGGGACGACGTGCTGACCGGCGTCCACCACGATGCGGCGCCCGCCAGCCGGTCGCAGCCAGGCGGCTGGCTCCGGCTTGACGGCTTGCTCGCGCAGCTGCCGGTGGCACTGCTTGTCCGAGCGGACGACGACGCGGCTCACGTGTGATGGAATCCTGCCGAACAGAGTTTCGGGTCTGGGCACCGGCCGCTCGCCGGGTACAGGCGGAGGTCGTCGGCAGACTGCACGATATGACGGCGGGCGCGGGCGGCTGGTGGACGGTCCGGGTGCCGGACGCCGATCCGGAGGCCTTGTACGCATTCCGCCTCGACGGCGGCGCCCTGCTTCCGGACCCGAGGTCGCTGCGCCAGCCGGCCGGGCCGGACGGACCTAGCCAGCGCTACGACCATGGCGCCTTCCAGTGGACAGACGCGGGCTGGCCCGGCACCCCGCTGCCGGGCTCGGTCATCTACGAACTGCACATCGGCACCTTCACCGCCGGCGGGACCTTCGATGCAGCGGTGAAGCAGCTCGATCATCTGGTCGACCTGGGCGTCACCGCGATCGAGCTGATGCCTGTGGCCGCGTTCCCTGGCCGACGCGGCTGGGGTTACGACGGCATCGGGCTGTGGGCCGTCCATGAGCCCTACGGCGGGCCGGACGGACTCAAGCGGTTCGTCGACGCCTGCCATGCCCGCAGGCTCGCAGTCTTTCTCGACGTCGTCTACAACCACGTGGGGCCTGGCAACCGGCTCGCCGATTTCGGCCCCTACTTCAGCGATACACACCGCACCGGATGGGGCCTGGCGGTCAATCTGAACCAGCCGGGTGCCGACGAGGTCCGGGCCTTCATCGTGTCGAACGCGCTGATGTGGCTGCGCGACTACCACCTGGACGGACTGCGCCTCGACGCGGTACACGCCCTCGAGGATCACGGTGCGGTACACCTGCTGGAGCAGCTCAGCACCGAGGTACGGGCGCTGGCGGCGCGGCTGAACAGGGCGCTCGTGCTGATCGCCGAGTCCGACGCCAACGATCCCCGGCTGGTCACGTCGCCGGAAGCGGGCGGATATGGCCTTGACGCGCAGTGGAACGACGACTTCCACCACGCCGTGCACGCCGCCATCACCGGCGAGCGGCAGGGCTACTACCGCGACTTCGGCTCAATGGCGGCGCTAGCGAAGACGATGACGCGAGTGTTCTACCACGACGGGACCTGGTCGTCTTTTCGCGGCCGGTCCCACGGCCGCCCGGTCGACGTGTTCCGGGTGCCTGGCTATCGGTTCGTTGGCTATCTCCAGGACCACGACCAAGTCGGCAATCGCGCGGCTGGCGACCGGATGGCCGTCGGCAGGCCGGCCGGCCTGCTCAAGGTGGCCGCCGGCCTGGTGCTCACGGCGCCATTCACTCCGATGCTGTTTATGGGCGAGGAATGGGGCGCGCTCACGCCGTGGCAATACTTCACCGATCATCAGGACCGAGGGCTGGGGCAGGCCGTGGCCGCGGGGCGGCGGGCCGAGTTTGCCCGGCACGGCTGGCCGGGCGAAGTGCCCGATCCGCAGGACGAAGCGACCTTCGAGCGCTCCCGGCTGAACTGGGCGGACCTAGACGAGCAGCGGCATCTCGACATTCTTGCCTGGTACCGAGCGCTGATCACGTTGCGGCGCCAGCAGCCAGAACTGACCGATCCGGACGTCAGCAGGATCGAGGCGAGCTGGCACGAAGCTGCGCGGTGGCTGCTGGTCCGTCGCGGCCGGCTGCGCGTGGCGGCCAACCTTGGCCCGGACACCCAGCGCCTGCCGCTTGGCGCGCCAGGCAGCGAGGTGCTGCTGAGCTCGGCTGGCGGCGTCACCTCGGTCGGCGACGCGCTGAGCATGCCACCAGCGTCGTTCGCGGTCGTGCGCGTGTGATCCGGCGCTGCTGCCATTGTTTGAAGCCACCGGATCAGGAAAGCAGGTGGGGACCCAAATTCAGGAGGTCCCATGTCCGGCGCAATTATTGCCATCGTCATCGCGGCGGTGATCATCGTCGCTGGGCTGGTCGCGGCCGCGGCCCTCACCGCCCGGCGCCGCCGGCTTCAGCGGCAGTTCGGGCCTGAGTACGAGCGGGCCGTCACCGAGCAGAACAGCAGGCTGCGGGCCGAAGCCGAGCTGACCGGCCGGCAGCGCCGCGTCCGCAAGCTGGACATCAGGCCACTGAGCGAGGAGACCAGGGAGCAGTACGCCGCCGACTGGACGGTGATCCAGGAGCAGTTCGTCGACTCACCGCAGACTGCCGTCGGGCGCGCTTATGGCCTCGTCGTGACCGTGATGACCGAGCGCGGCTACCCGACTGACGACAGCGAGCAGGTTGTCGCTGACCTGTCGGTGGAGCACGCCGCGACGGTCGGCCACTTCCGCTCGGCCCAGCAGATCGCCAGCGCGGCTACGTCGGGCGACGTAGCGACCGAAGACCTGCGGCAGGCGCTGATTCACTACCGGGCGCTGTTCTCTGACCTGCTCGGCGAGACCCCAGACGTAGCACCTACGGGTACAGACGGCACGGGCACAGACAGCACAGACACAGACAGCACAGACACAGACAGCACGGGCGCAGACAGCACAGGCGTTCCGGCGGCCGAGCCCACCCCGGCGCTCAGCAACGACCCGCAATGGAGGTAAGTACGTGACGTCGCAGCCTTTTACGCCGCAGTCTGAAAGCCGAACCGAGCCAGCAGGTAGCTCAGTAGCTCCGGACACCAGGTCGGAGCTCGACCCCGACATCGTCGTGCTGGATGACAGTGACGTCGAAGAAGTCACCCGCCTTACAGCGCCAGAGGACGGCTACGCGCTGATGGAGCCGACCAGTAATGAGCCGACCAGTAATGACCCGGCTAGTAATGAGCCGACCGGTAATGACCCGGCCAGCAGTGAGCCAGCCGGCAGTGAGCCAGCCGGCAATGAGCCGGGCCTCAGCGAGCAGTGGCATGACATCCAGGCCATGTTCGTCGATGACCCGCAAGGCTCCGTAGACCGCGCGGCAGCGGCTGCTGACGACGCCGTCAGTGCCCTGGTCGAAACGCTGCGCCGTCGGCTGCCAGCAGGCCCGGCTGGCGATCTGGGCGACACCGAACAGCTGCGCTCGACGCTGCGCAGTTACCGGGACTTCTGCCAGCGGGTCGCTGACCTCGACGAGGAGCTACTGCGCGCCGGCCCGATGGCTCGCTGAGGCAGTTCCACTTCGAAGGACGGGCCAGGTGCGCCCCGAGCGCGCCTGGCCCTTCGTCAGCTCGGCGCGAGATAGCGGCGCGAGATAGCAGGGCTACTTGCCGGGAAAAACAGCTGGTCCCGCGGTGGCGGGGCACGACAGTCGCCCGTAGGCAGCCGCGCGCTGAACAGACGCCGATCCGCATCCCCCTGACCCGTGCCAGCTGACGCCGACCACTGTAAGGAGGACCACGAACGACATCACGACGTAACCGGCGAACGCCGTCGAGCGCCAGGTCAGGCGGTCGCGACTGGCGCGCAGCTGCTCTCGGCCGGGCAGGGCCTCACTGGAACAGAGGCGGGTGAAAATGGCGTACATGGCGGCGAGCTTGGGCTCGCTGCGTCGCAGCCGGTCAGCTATCGCGTCAAGGGTGTGCTGCTGGGCTGCTGGCAAGCTCATGTTCGTCACTCCAAGCCATTCGTCGCTGCGGCTCTGCAGCTACCCACGCGGCGTGAGGCAAACCCGCCGCCCGCGACGAATTGGCTGCCTATCGGCGGTACATGTGCAGCCGAATGGTGGTGCCGAGCTCACTCGACCTGATCTCCGCGAGATCACAAAGCTGGTTGACTAGCCATAGTCCCTGCCCGCCCGGCACGTCATCGGACGGTCGCCAGTGCCCCGCCAGCGGGTCAGTGATGTACCCGCGGTCCTCGATCTGACAGAGCACTTCGGCATCGGTTTCCCAGAGCCGGACAACACCCTCCCCGGTGGTATGCCGGAGCGTGTTCGCGGCGACCTCACTGGCTGCTATCACCAGATCGGTGCACCGCGCTGGTGACAGGCCGGCCTGGCTCGCGACCGCCGCGACCAGCGCTCGGACCGGTCGCAGGTCTCCCTCGTAGACCAGCATCTCCGCGCTAGCCGGGGCGACGAGCAGCTTGGCCAGGCTGTCAGGCCAGCCGCCCGGACCACAGTAATCCGGGTTGGCGCGCTCACCGTGTTCGTTGCGGAGCGTCGGATGCACTCCACGGGCGTCGGCGAGCACCGCGGGCGACAGATCGGTCGCGTTATACGGGCACAGGGCGCTGATCTGCGTGTTGGCGAAGGCAAGGTTGAGCAGGCTCTCGTGCCTCGCGACTTCCAGCAGCTCGGCGCCGGAACGATCGACCCAGGCAGGTTCGCCCAGATACCGCACCCGCCGACGAGGGAAGCGGTCTGCGAAAGCGCGCAGTGCCGGAATGAGCCTGGCCGGATTGCCCCCCAGTTCCCGCATATCAGCAACTGTCACGCTCGGCCCGCGGGGGAACCAGTCGGCCGGCAGCTCCAAGCCGGGGACCACGAGGAATACCGGCTCGTCGCACGCGAGTCCTGCCTGGACGAACTTCCTGACACCGCCGAGGTACTCGGCGCGAGAGCGGTACAACCAGGCCGCGTGACGGAATCCGCCACCGCGCCCGGCCCGGTTCGTCACCGTTCACCCCCACGCGTCGCCAGCCACTGCCGCTGCCTGCCCGCGGTACCTTCCCGTCGCATTACGGTATATGCAACGGGCCAGGTGGGCGCGCGCTCCTACTATGGGCCTGTAGAGGGTCAATACGCGGATTACTAGCCAGGGGTGGAGCGTGGAAGGAACCGGGTTCTCCGCCGAGAACCGTGGTGACAGCATGGTCATCACGATCCATGGCGACCTGGATATCGTGACCAGCCCGCAGCTGGACGAGAGCCTGACCCGCGCCGAGAGCACCAATCGGCGGATCATCCTCGATCTTGGCGCTGTCGACTTCCTGGACACGAGCGGGCTAGCCGTCATCGTGGGGCACTGGAAGAAGCTCGAGTCGGCCGGCGGGATGCTGGCGCTCGCCGGGGCTCGGTACCGGTACACCAAGACGCTGTGGATCACTGGCCTGGCCGACAAGCTGACGCTCTATCCGACCGTCGAGGAAGCGCTGCGCGCCCAGGCCGAGACGACCGCGCCCGGTGGCCCCTAGCGTAAGGAAGCAAGTGCCGAGTTCCGATCTCGCCGACCGCGCCGCGTCGTTGCTAAGCCTGGCTGCGGCTACCGAGGAGCGGTCGCTGAGCCAGCTCACGGCCCTGGCGGCCAGCCAGGTGCCCGGCTGCGCCGCGGCCGACGTGACCGTCTGGCGCGGTGGGGAGCTCACCAGCCAGGCCGCAAGCCAACCGGAGCTGTCCCGGCTTGCTGCCATCCAGGTAGCCGCCGGGCGCGGTCCCATGCTCGACGCGGTAGCCGGAGAAGACCCGGCGGCGGCCAGCGCGGGTGATGTGAGCGGCTCGGGCGCGGCCAGGGGCCCCGCGGTGATCTGCACCGACACCCTGACCGAGACGCGGTGGCCCGAGTTCAGCGGCGCGGCGCTCCGCATGGGCGTCCGCAGCAGCGTCTCGCTCAGCTACCGCGGACAGGCGATCGTGACCCTGACCCTCGTCGGCCTGCGACCGCGCGCGCTGGATCCCGATCGGCTTCAGCTCGCCGAGCTCCTGGTCGCCTACGGGGGGGCAATCGTCGGCGCCGTGGCTGACTACGGCGACTCGCGGCGTGTCGCCGACCAGTTGCGGGGCGCCGCGGATTCGCGGGCGATCGTGGACCAGGCCAAGGGCATTTTGATGCACGCCCTCGGCTGCAGCGCCGACGAGGCGCTCGAGCGGATGCGCGAGGTGTCGCAGCGCAGCAACATCCGGGCGACCGAGGTCGCGAGGCGGGTCATCGACGCGCACAGCGGCCGATCCGGCCGCGCCGCCCGCGACAGTGTCGGCCAGCTCGCCGACCTCGCGAGCCGGGCCCGGCGAACTCCGGCGGATCGGCAGCGACATGGCCGCGCCTGACTCAGCCGCGCCCGGCGACCTCGGCGACCTGAGGTCCAGGGCCGCCGCGCTCCGGCAGGCCGCGGCGCTGCCGCAGGCCGACCAGCAGGTGCTGCTGGCGGCCGCGCTGGTCGAGCTGGACGGCGCCGTCGCGGCGCTCGACGAGGCCGCCGGCAATCCCGCCGCGCTAGGCGAGGGCGGCCAGCCGCTGAGCGGGCAGCATTCGGATCGCCGCCTGCTGCACGCGATCTTCACCGGCACCCCAGTGCCGCTTTACGTCGTTGATCACGACGGGACGGTGCTGCGGGCCAATACCGCTGCCTGCGAGTTGCTCGGCGTCGGGCCGGGATACGCGACCGGCAGGTCGCTAGCCGCGCTGGTCGAACCGTCCGTGCGGGCGGCCCTGCGATCACAGCTAGCCGCTGCGGCGCGCACCAGCATCGGCACCCGGCTCGGCTGCGGCATGCTCGCCGACACTGGACTCGTTCGCTGCCAGCTGGAGATCCGGCCGCTAACCGTGCGGGGCGATGCCGACCGGCTGCTTGTCGCGGTCACTCCGGACGAGGCCCCGAAGCTACCAGATGTCACGGCGCCTGCTGCCAGTGCCGACGCGGCCAGTGCCGACGCGATCGCAGCGGTGCGGCGGCTCGACCTGCTCGCCACGGCTGCGCGGCAGCTACTGGAGAGCAGTACGGTCAGCGAGTCAGTCTTGCTGCAGCGGTCCGCCCGAATGCTGTCCGGTGCGCTGGCTACCTGGGCAATCGTCGACGTCCGGCGGCGCGGTCAGCTGCGGCGTCACTACGTCGCCGGGCCCGACGACCCGGACTCGGCGCGCCTGGCCCAGCTGGCTGCTGCCGCTGACCCCGGCCCCGGCACGGTTCCCGATCAGGTCTTCGAATCCGGCCAGACGCTGGTCCTCACCCACGTCGACGACGATCGCGCCCTCGGCCCGCCTGAGCAAGGGCAGCCCCAGCATGGGCCGCCGCTGCTGGCCCTACTCGGCGGCGCTTCAGTGCTGGCCGTGCCGATGACCGACGGAGCGCGCCGGTTCGGTGTCGTGACGTTGATCCGGCGGGCGGACGACGGCCAGTTCAGCATCGCGGATGCCGCGGTCGCGGAGGAGATCGGCGCCCTGCTCGGCCTCGCCATCGCGGCCCGGCGCGTGCTCAGGCAGCGGACCGAGACAGCCGACGCGCTCCGGGCCAGCCTGCTCCCGCCCGTGCTCAAGCCGGTGCCTGGGGTCGAGATTGCGTCGGCGCACCTCGCACCGACGCGCGGCCGCGAGGTGGGCGGCGATTTCTACGACGTCTACCCCACGCCCGGCGGCTGGGGTGTCGCGATCGGAGACGTCTGCGGCAAGGGCGAGGACGCGGCCGCAGCGACGGCGACAGCCCGGCACGCGATCAGGGTGCTGGCGCACTCCACCGCCAATCCGGCCGACGTACTGCGCGGCGCCAACGACATCATGCTGGCCGAGGAGTTCGGCGGCCGGTTCGTGACGGCAAGCGCAGCCCACCTCAGCTGGCACGGTGGCACTCTGAAGGTCGTGCTGGCCAACGCGGGCCATCCCGCGCCGCTCATTATCAGGCCGGACGGCCGGACCGAGCAGGTGCCAGGCGGCGGCGTCCCGCTCGGGATCTTCCCCGATCCGGAGCCAGCAACGGTGGAGCTGGAGCTCTCCGACGGGGACGTGCTGTTCTATTACACAGACGGCCTGGCTGATGCGCGCAGCCAGCAGGCGACGTATCTGGAAGACAGTCTCGCCGACTGCCTCGCGCAGCTGGCCGGGCGGCGCGCCGCCGACATCGTGGCGGAGATGCGCAAGGTCGTGCTCGACTTCAGCAACAACGTTCTGCGCGACGACCTGACGATGCTGGTCCTGCGCGCCGGGACCCCGCCCGCCGAGTGACGCGGGCGGCCGTGGTCCGCGAACTCGGGAGTGTACTCAGCTGACCTGCGGCTCGAGCCTTCGACGACGGGCGACGATCTGGCGCCGCTCCGCTTCGCTCGCGCCACCCCAGATGCCATCCG
>Ga0210389_10003367_pt1 | contig 12474 bp, 14 predicted proteins | sample IncBWH28OmetaG_FD_160127 | JGI IMG/M metagenome (GOLD analysis project Ga0210389, IMG submission 160127) | Forest soil microbial communities from Barre Woods Harvard Forest LTER site, Petersham, Massachusetts, United States - Inc-BW-H-28-O ...
AGTACAATCGATCCGGCCCTTGGGGCTTGAGTTTTACTGTGTTTAACCTGCGGCGTTGTCACACATTATCGGCCGATTTACCCCACTTATCTAAGCAGGCAAATGCCCCGCCGCAATGTGAAACCAGGGGCTAACCGCCGACCTGAGGGAACCCTTGCCATGACGACCTTCGACAAGCGCGAAGAAGCCTTCGAGAAGAGGTTTGCGCTCGATGAGGAACTGAAGTTCAAGGCGGAAGCCCGCCGCAACAGGCTGCTCGGCCAATGGGCGGCCGAGCAACTGGGCTTGTCTGGCGATGCGGCCACCGCTTATGCCCGCGAAACGGTCGCCGGGGCCTTTGCCCAAGGCGGCGTGACAACCATCGTCGCCCGCGTTGCGGACGATCTCTCAGCCAAGGGTGTCACCGAAGATGCCATCCGCACGCAAATGAAAGAACTGATGGTGCAGGCCATCGCTCAGGTGAAGGCCGGCGTCTGAGAACCCGGCCTGGTCATCACTCCCTTACTTCAGGGTAATTTGCAGGCTCATCGAGCCGTTGACGTTGAGGCCCTCTTGCTGCTGCTGGTTGAACTGCCGCCCGCCATTGGTGTTGACATTGACGTTGACCGACTCCATCCGGCAGTCTTTTGCAAGAATGTCGCGCAGCAAATCGCATTCATGCGCGGCCATCTCGTAGACCAAGCGCTGCGCCTTTTCGCGCAGCTTCTGTGCTTCCTCGCCTTCGCCCGTCGGCCCGGCGATGAAAAAACTGATGTTGTTCTGAACGCGCACCATGTTTTCCGGCCGTGGCCCGGCATTGAACTGTTCCACCGAAATCCTCTGGCCGGTTTGCGCGATGGCGGGAAAAGCCAGAAGCAGGGTGGCACTTGCGAGGATCGCGCACTTGAAAGACGGCATTGAATATCTCCGGGATGGGACGGTGGCGTGAACACCGTCTTATCAACCCCGGATTGCAGATTGGCGAATTCCTCCCGTTGTAACCGCGCGTTCCGGTTCACAACGAATTAACCAGCAGAACAGACCGCGAGGTGGCGACGCGACAAGTCATCCGTGCGTCATCCATTTAATTCGTCATTCCGCGATGGTGCCCGAGCACCAGATGCGCAATCGCGCACTGGGGAATCTCGAGATTCCGGATCGCCGCGGAGCCTGTCATCGGGCCGCGCGTCGCTCGGACCCGTTGGCGCCGTCCGGAATGACGTTGCAGTCGCCGGTCCTACCCCTCCTTGAAACCATATTCCGGCACGTTGCCGCTCGCGCCATAATATTTGTACGGCAGGAACTTGCCCGACATCGTGATCTTGACGCGATCGCCCTTCGGGTTGGGCAGCCGCTCAATCGCCATGTCGAAATCGATCGCCGACATGATGCCGTCGCCATACTCCTCCTCGATCAACGCTTTCCAGGCTGGTCCATTGACCATCACGAGTTCGTAGAAGCGGTAAATCAAGGGATCGGTCGGCGGCATCGGTATGCCGCGCATCGGCACCTCGTTGAGCATCGCGGCCTCGGATTTGGAAAGCCCGAACAGCTCAGCGGCGTTGGCAGCCTGCGGCTTGGTCAGCTTCATCTGGCCGAGGCAAGCGCCGACGATCAGCACTTCGGAATAACCGCCGATCTTTTCGCAGATGTATTTCCAGGTCCAGCCCTTCTCGCGCTTGATGTCGAGCAGCTTTTCAGTGAGGTCGGATCGTTTCATGTTTCGCTCCCTTGCTTCAATTTCGATTTGATCTGCCTAAGGCTTCGCTGTGTGGGCTTTCGGCAACCGAGGCGATCACCAACTCGGGCTTTCCAACCCGGACCACCGGCACATTGCGCGCATCGTGGCCGGGCGTATCAGCCGCGAAAGTCTTGCTGCGGCTGACCAGGAAATCAACGATGTGGTTGCGCACCGCGTAGTAGTAGGGGTGGCGGTGCAGATCAGTTCGGCCCCAGTCCTTGGGCAGTGGGTTCTCCACGATCTCGGCCAATACCGCGCCCGGGCCATTGGTCATCAGGAAAATCCTGTCGGCAAGATAGATCGCCTCATCGACGTCGTGGGTGATCATGAAGGCGGTCTGTCCGGTCTCCAGGCAAATACGTCGGACTTCGTCCTGCAAGGTGCCGCGCGTCAGCGCGTCCAATGCCGAGAACGGCTCATCCATCAGCATGATTTTTGGGGTGATCGACAACGCGCGGGCAATACCGACCCGCTGTTTCATGCCGCCGGAGAGTTCCGACGGACGTTTGTGCTCGGCGCCGGTCAAGCCCACGAGATCGATAAAGCTCTGCGCGTGCGCCTTGACCTTGGCGCGATCCCAGTCGCGCCATTTCGACGTCACGGCGTAAGCGACGTTGCCGAGCACGGTGCGCCAGGGCAGCAGCGCGTGGCTCTGGAAAATCACGGCGCGGTCGAGGCTCGTGCCTTCGATCGCCTGACCATCGACGATCACGGCCCCCTCGCTTGGCGTATCGAGCCCGGCCAGGATGTTCAGCACCGTGGTCTTGCCGCAGCCGGAATGACCGATCACGCAGACGAATTCGCCGCGCTGCATCGACAGCCAGAGATTTTCGAAAACAGCAACATCCCCGCCCCCGGCGCGGGGATAGCGCTTGGCGATGGCTTCGATGGAAATAAATTTGTCGGTCATCGCTTCACTCCGGGAAGGTGACCATGCGGGTGAAGCGCGCCAGGATCTGATCGAGCAGCATGCCGACGATGCCGATCAGCAAAATGGCGATGATGACGTTGGTGATCGAGAGGTTGTTCCACTCGTTCCAGACAAAGTAGCCAATGCCGGTGCCGCCAACCAGCATTTCGGCGGCGACGATCACAAGCCAGGCAATCCCAATCGAAATCCGCATGCCCGTGAGAATGGTCGGCGCTGCGGCCGGCAGGATGACGGTGAAGGCGCGTCGGAGCGTGCCGACCTCGAGCGTGCGTGCGACATTAATCCACTCCTTGCGCACCGCGGCGACACCGAACGCTGTGTTGAGCAGCATCGGCCATACCGAGCAGATGAAGATCACGAAGATTGCCGACAGCCCGGAATCCTTGATGGTGTAGAGCGCGAGCGGCATCCAGGCGAGCGGCGAGATCGGTTTGAGGACCTGAATGAACGGATCGAGCGCGCGATTGATCAACGGCGACATCCCGATCAAAAAGCCGAGCGGAATGGCAACGATCACGGCCAACAGATAGCCCAGGCCCACCCGCGCGATCGAGTAGCCGAGCTGGATGCCGAGCCCCTTGTCGTTCGGGCCGTTATCGTAGAACGGCCGCTTCAGGTGCTCCCACAATTTGGCGCCGACATCGAGCGGCCCTGGCATCGCCGATTTGCCGGCGGTCGCGGTGATGCCCATCAGCTTGGCGTATTCCGGGCTCATGTTGCCGACCGCGCTGGTGCTGCGCGTAGCGAGGTGCCAGACGCCGACGAAAGCCAGAAACAGCGCGAGCGAGACAACGCCTGCGCGAACGCGGAGCGAAAAGCTCATGCCGTCACGATGCCTTCCTGATCTTGAAGCTGTTGAGATAATCCTCAGGGCTCGCCGGATCGAAGGTCTTGCCCATCACCGAGAACGACTTGTAGGACGAGGCCGGCGGCGCCAGCCCCATCTCGGTCATCGCCTTGCGCGTGTCGGTCGCTAGATAAACCTGTTCGGCGATCGCCTTGTAATCGACATCGCCCTTGATCTGGCCCCAGCGCTTCATCTGCGTCAGCATCCAGACCGCGAAGGATTGCCAGGGGAACGGATCAAAATCGACGCGCTTGGCATCGGTCTTGATGCCCCCTAAGCCGTCCGCGAAGGTGCCGGTGAGCACCTGCTCCAGCACCGTGACCGGCGCGTTGATGTAGTTGGCCGGCGCAATCGCTTCCGCAATCTGCTTGCGGTTCTCGGCCTTCGAGGCGTAGGCGGTCGCATCGAGAATGGCGCGGGTCAGTGCCGCAAAACTGTTCGGCGATGTCGTGATGAATTCCCGGCTGGCCGCAAAGCTGCAACAGGGATGGCCGTCCCAGATTTCCTTGGACAGAACATGCATGAAGCCGACGCCGTCATAGATCGCGCGCTGGCAGATATTGTCCGGCGCCAGGAAGCCGTCGATGTTGTCGGCGCGCAAGTTAGCGACCATCTCCGGCGGCGGCACCGAACGAAGCTGCACGTCGGTATCGGGATCGAGGCCGTGTTCAGCGAGATAATAGCGCAGCAGGTAATTGTGCATCGAGTAGTCGAACGGAATGGCGAACTTCATGCCCTTCCAGTCTTTCGGATCGCGCTTGTCCTTGTGCTTCATGGCCAGCGTAATGCCCTGGCCGTTGATATTCTCGATCGCCGGCACCGCGAACGGGATCGCCTGCGCCCCCAGGCCCAGCGAAATCGCAATCGGCATCGGCGCCAGCATATGCGCCGCGTCGTATTCCTTGTTGATGGTCTTGTCGCGCACGACCGCCCAGCCGGCGGTCTTGACCACTTCGACGTTCAAGCCGTGCTTGGCATAGAAGCCAAGCGGTGCGGCCATGATGATCGGCGTCGCGCAGGTGATCGGAATAAAGCCGACCTTCAGATCCTTCTTTTCGGGTACACCCGCTTCGGCAAAAGCTTCGGTCGCTGTCTTGAGCGGGAAGAATTGCGAGATCGCAGCCAGCGCCGTCGAAGCGCCGACGGATTTCAGGAACGCCCGCCGCGCTGCGTCCTTTGGAAACATCGCCCGCATCACGGCAGAGGCAACGACGCCTTCGTAGCGCTGCTCGCGCGAAGGTCCCGGCTCCACCGGCTCGCACCGCACCGCCAACGCAGCATGCTCATGTTCAGCCGCAGAGCGATGCTGGCCGCAGACGCAGCTTGCGCGCGTGAGTTCACGGTCAGAATCGAAGGGATCGTCAAAGGTCGACATGCCTGAATTCCTCACGTGGTGCCCGAACGCTCAGGGGCAAATCCCGCCACGTTCGGACGAAATTCACCGCCCGGCCGCGGAAAACGGTCGGACGGTAAAAAGCATGCAGCTTTTATGCCGCTTTTTCGGTCAGCCTGACGTCGGTGGGCAGGCCTTCCTCGATCGGCAGCGACGGATCGCGCGACCATTCATTCCAGGAGCCGAAATACATCCGCACATCCTTCACACCGGCATTCTTCAGCGCGAGAAAAGTGTTGGACGCGCGGGCTCCCTTGAAACAATAGAGGTAGACCGGGGTCGTTTGCGTGATGCCGACGGTGGCGCATTCGGCTAGGATTTCGTCCTTAGACTTGAAGCGCGTTCCCTCCCCGGTCGGCTTCATCATGCGGTACCATTCGAGCCAGACGGCGCCGGGAATGCGGCCCTTGCGCGGGCAAAAATCCTTGCCATACGGCGAAGAGCTGTCGCCGATCCATTCATCGACATCGCGGACGTCAAGCAATGCGATGCCGGGCTTGCCGACGGCGGCCAGCATGGTCTTGGCATCGATCAGGATGTCGCCGGCTTCCGGGATGATCGAGAACGATGCCGGTTTCGGCGCCGGCACGGCCGTGGTGACCGGCAGACCCTTGGCGACCCAGGCGTCGTAGCCGCCGTGCACGACCTTGATCTTGGGATAGCCGAGCATGGTCAGGAGGTAATAGCCGCGGCAGGATTGGCCGAAGCCCGAATTCATCGACTGCTCGTAAATGACGGCCGTTTCCTTGCCCGACAGGCCGGCCTTGCCGAAGGCCTCGGCGAACTTGGTCTTCAGCTCATGCATGCCTTCGGGCGTCGAAGTCGCGAGATACGTGAATATCTCATGCACGTTCACGGCATTCGGGATGTGTCCCGCACCATAGGCATCCGGATTGCGGGTGTCGATGATGACACACGGCTCCTTGGATACGAGTTCGGCGAGTTCGCTGGCAGAAATCAGAACGTCAGTCATGGCAGCCTCTCCTGTTTTTGGTGGTTGGGGGTCGATCGGGAGTCGTTGCGAAGCTCACATGTCGGCCAACATCTTGCGCAGTTGCTTGGTGGCGGGCGTGACGATGGCGACGAAATAGGCTTCGCGAAGCCGGCGCTGGGCGCGGTGGCTCATGAGGTAGCCGCGCGCGCCGCAATGGAGCATCGCCGCGTGAGCAGCCGCGACGCTCGCCTCGCCGGCACGCAGCCGAAGCGCTACGACCTTGCGCCAGTAGCTGTCCTCTTCGTTATAGGGATCGGAGGCCAGCGCCATCGCTTCGGTTTCAAGCTCGGAAAGCAGCTCGCGAAAATTCACCGGTTGCTGCGGCAGGTAGCGGTTGACGTGGCCGAGCGGCGCATCGACCTCGTTCATGATGGCGATGCAGTCGCGGATCAAACCGATGGCCATGCCGACCTGCAGCAGGACGAACCCGGCGCGGATTTTCCTGACAAAGGGAGCGGCGGCATCGGCCAGGATGAGATCGTCGGGCACAAAGACGTCGCGGAACTGCACGCCGTAAGTGCCGGTGCCGTCCATCGCGAGGAACGGTTTGCATGGCTGCAAGGTGATGCCGGGATCGGAGCAGTCGGCCAGGAACATCACGATGCCGGGCTCGTCCTCGCGCTCGAAGATGGTGCCAAAGAAATGTCCGCGCCCGAGATTGGACACCCAGGGCAGCGCACCCTTGACGATGTAGCCGCCGTCGACCTTGCGTCCCCTGAGTTTCAGTTTCTCGATTCCGAAGAAGCTCTTCATCGGGTTGGAGAGACCGGTGCCGCCGAGAATCTGCCCGGTTGCGAATTTGTCGCCGAATTTGGCGGCAAGCTGTGGATTGTCGGAATTCGCCGCGTACCACACCAGTGTGTTCTGGCACCACGCCATGAAGGCGGTCGCGCCGCAGACCTCGCCTAGCGCTGCGATCGACTGAATGGCGCAGCGCAGGTCGGCCGCGCCATTCCTCGGTTGATGGCTGGCCCAGGCGCCGACGTCGCCGAGACGCCGGAGCAGTTCGTCCGGATAGACCGTGCCGGTGTCGATGGCGGCCGCCATGGGAGCAAGGTTCTTGCGGGCGATGGTTGCGACCTGATCGGTGATCGACGCCGATGACGGACCGTCTTCAACGACACGTCGCGAAACAGCCAGTGAACCCATGAGACCCCTCCGCTAAACGCCTTGTCTTCCGCCGGTCTTCAGGAAGCGCTGACCTCGAGATTGACGGGGCGCGTGAAGGTGTTGGCGACGGGCGACCATTTCTTGACGTGGGCAACGAGCGCTTCGACCTCGCTCTTCGGAATGCCCTCGCATTCCATGTCGACCTTGACGCGCACGTCGGTGAAGCCGACGGGCTTTTCGCTGACGTCGCCGGTGCCCCAGACCGCGGTGATGTTGAGGTCGCCCTCGAGTTCGAGTTCGAGCTTGTTGACGATCCAACCGCGATGCACGGCGTTGGCGTGCAGGCCGACCGCCAGACACGAACCGAGCGCGGCAAGCGACGCCTCGGAAGGATTGGGCGCGGTGTCGTCGCCGAGAAGCCCGGGCGGCTCGTCGACGATGTAGGGCGCGAGGTTGCGGATGTAGTTGGCGTGGCGGAACTTGCCCTCGGCCACCGTCTTGCACTTCAAGGTCTTGATGACCTTCGGATTGGCCTTGCTGTTGGCGATCAGTTGCTCCAGCCCATTCTTGTCGATGGGGGCGAGGCAACCTGTAAGCACTGTTTTTTGAGCGGCCGCGGTCATTGATTTTCTCCTTAGGATCCAAGGATACAGAACGGTCTGTATCCTGCACGAAACGTGCCAGATGACGCCTTGGGAAAAACGCGAACCCTCAAAGCTGCTTAAGGGTGACTGCCTTCGGATTGACCAGCACGGCCCTGCTCAATCGCAATGCAATTGACGACGCGAGCGATCAATTTGCGCGCAACAAGATGCGACTTGATGAGGGCGCCGCAGTTGGATTAAGTGGGGAACATGGGCAAGGCAGCTCCGAAGCGGCGATCGGTTACGGCGAATCTCGCCGGCGATGACGAGTCCGCGCGCGGGCGTCTATTGAGTGCCGCGACGCATCTGTTCTGCAAGAACGGCATCAACGCCACCGGCATCGATGCCATCATCAACGAAGCCGGCACCGCCAAGACGACGCTCTACAAGTTGTTCGGATCGAAGAACAACCTGGTGCACGCGGTCCTCGAGACCGAGGGCAAGCAGTGGCGCGAATGGTTCATCGCCGCCATCGAATCCGGCGGCGGCAGCGCGCAAACCAAATTGACGCGGATCTTTCCCGCACTGAAGGACTGGTTCCGCCAGGAGCGCTTTTACGGCTGCCCCTTCATTAATGCCGTCGGCGAACACGACAAGGACCAGAAGCAGCTTCGCGCCATCGCGATGCGGCACAAGAAAGTGGTTCTCGCCTATATCGAGAAGCTCGCCGGTGACATGGGCGCGGCCGAGCCGGGAGTGCTGGCGCATCAACTCGGATTGCTGATGGACGGCGCAATCGTCGCCGCCATGGTGTCGCGCGATCCAGGCGTCGCTGACACCGCGGGGCTTGCGGCCTGCTCGCTATTTGTTCCTTCGAAGCCCAAGCGGCCGAAGCGCGCCGGAACCGCGCCGGAACAGTTAATGGCGGTCTGACCGGGCGCCGTCGCGCCCGGTCCCTATTCCGGCCGTCTCACTTTCCGAGATGCTTGTCGAAGAAGCCTGAAATCTCCTCGAACACTTCCTTGCTCTCGGGCGCGGTGTCGTCGCGGATGTAATGGGCATGCGCCATCCCCTCATAGACCTGAAGGGTGGCCTCGACATTGGCCTGACGCAGCTTGCGGTGGACGCGAACCGTATTGCTCAACAGCAGATCCCGCGTGCCGCTGGTGAGGATGGTCGGCGGAAATCCGTGCATGTCGCCATAGACCGGCGAGAGCAACGGGTCCTTCATGTCGTGTCCGTTCGCATAGACCTTCGCGCCGTCGTCGCAGAAACCGTCCGGAGAGACGAGGACGTTGTCCACCATGGCGTTGGTGTAGAAGGTGTCGCCGACTTTGGTGACATCCGACATCGGCGTTCCCGCCGCGATCGCGCCCGGCTGCGGCAGCCCGAGCTCCTTGGCCTTGAGCCCCATTTCGAGCACCAGCGCGCCGCCGGCCGACGTGCCGAAGAATGCCATGTTCTTCGCCGGCATGTTTTTGAGCTCCGCTTTGTAGACCGTGATCCCGTCATCGAGCGCCGCCGGGAAATAGGCTTCCGGCGGCATGCGATATTCGACCGAGATCACCTTGATGTGCCCGAAGCCGGCCATGAAGATCGCTTCCGGCAGGCTGGCTTCGCCTGGGTTGAGAACGTAGCAGCCGCCATGCATGTGGATGAGCTGGCGGTTCTTGTTCTCGGCTGCGATCGTCTCCGGTGTGAGAACGAAAGCGCGTACGCCGTCGATCGTGGCCTTCTCGACCTTGACCTTCAACCGCTCCATCATGCCCGGCACCATCTTGGAGAGCGCGGCGGCGCCGGCTTCCGCGACCGGCTTCCACTCCTCACCGGTCTTGGGATGGATGTCCCAGTTCGACCGCAGCGGCGCGCCAATGATCTTCTGAAGCTGCGGGCTGACGTCGGTTGGCGTCTGGAGGGTCTTGGCAGGCACTTGCAACGTGCCCGGCGCCGGGCTTTGGGCTTTCGCTACCGTGGCAAGTGAAAGCATCGCAAGGCCACCCAGGGTCAGGGCGGTCGAATACAACACACGGTTACGCACGAGCTGCGACTTCTTCATCGGTCGTCTCCAATTTCAGATCTATGTTGTTGCAAAACCGCGCTCTATTTGAGCGCGGCCTCGACCTTGGCGATGCCGGCGTTGGCGCAGACTTCGTCCTTCTCGCCGCCGGGTGCGCCGGAGACGCCGACGCCGCCGATCACTTCATTGCCCGCGCGGATCGGAACACCTCCGCCGATGCCGACCAGGCCGGGAATCTGCCGGAGAGGAGCACTGGCGGGATCTTCAAGCTGCTTCATGGTCTGGAGCGAGGTCTGGTTTCGGATTCGCGCCGTGTAGGCCTTCAGCCGGCTGAACTCCATGGTGTGCGGACTGGTGCCGTCGCCGCGGAGCTGGGCCGCGACACTGCCGGACTTGTCGACGATGGTGACGGAGACCTTGTATCCGTCCTTGGTGCATTGCTCGATTGCCCCCTGGAGGATGGCAAGGGACATGGCCATCGAGACGTTCTTTTCGACCTGGACCTGCGGCGCCTGGGCGAAAGCGGGCGCGGCGGCAAACATCGAAACCGAGGCAAAAAGGGCTAATTTGACAGGACGCATCTTGGGTCTCCCTGGTGTTTTGGTTGTTTTGTGGCTGGTATGGGTGAAACCCTAGCCCTTTGGTCTTAATCCCGGCAACCGCCGCACTTTAGAAAAAATATCGTTCCGCGCAGCCCATCAGGTCGGCCCTCACAGGAGCGAGGCCAGCCGGTCGAGTTCGGTAGCGAGGTCGCGCTCGACATCGGCTGCGGCGATATCGACCACCCGGTAGTCGCGGGCCTCAAGCCAGGTCCGCCGCTCGGCGCGATCCTTCATGATCACATCGCTCTCGCCGGGATTGGTCAGTTCGACCGCGATCCGGTGCACGAACGAGACAAAATCCGGGATATGGCGGCCGACCGGCGTCTGCCGCTTGAAAAGCCCGGCGAAGCGGCGATCGCGGGTCAGCGACTGCCAGAGGATGCGCTCAGCATCCGTTGGATTGCGCCGCAACAGCCGCGCCAGCCCGCGTACCGTGCCGCTTTCCGTTAGCGGCGCGCCCTGCCCGTGCTCGGCCAGAAGAGCGCGCAGCCGGGTAGCCTGATCGCCATCGAGCACGCCACCCTTGGCCGGACCCTTGCGCCCTTCCGCGATCGCCATCACCACCCCGTGCAGCGTGTGCATGTCCTGCTTGGTTGGGTCCATCCGGCTGAAGATGTTGCGCAAGTTCACCAGCATGGTGTCGCGCTTCTCGGCGGGCCGCAAAAATTCGACCCGGTCCAGTTCGCTGACGAGATTGTCGAAGAACGCCTGCATCTGGTGCTGCGAAGCCGGCTCCGAGCGCTCCGGCATCGCAAACGGCAACGCGCCCGCGGTCGAAAGTTTGAACCACTCATAGCCGATCAGGAGCACGGCCTGCGCGAGATTCAATGAGGCAAAGCCGGGATTGACTGGGAAGGTGATGATGCGGTTGGCAAGCCCAACCTCCTCATTCTGCAGGCCGTAGCGCTCGCGGCCGAAGAGAATGCCGACCGTGCCGCCGCTTCTGATCTGGCCGGCCATCTCAGTTGCGGCCACGTCAGGGCCGACCACCGGTTTGGCCTGATCGTGGGCGCGCGCAGTGGTCGCAAACAGCAACGTGCAGTCGGCGACCGCTGCTTCCACCGTGTCGAACAATTCGGCGCCTTCCAGGATGTGGTCGGCGCCCGCGGCCGCGCGTTGCGCGCTGACATTCGGCCAGCCATCGCGCGGATTGACGATGCGAAGCCGCGACAGCGCAAAGTTGCCCATCGCGCGCGCCGCCATGCCGATATTCTCGCCAAGCTGCGGCTCGACCAGAATGACGATGGGGCCAGCAAGCTCAAAACCCGCTTTGGTCTTGTCGGTGCCCGACATTCTCACATCACCTTTCAAGGTCGGGAATCCCTCCCTGAAGAATCCGATTCAGCATTTACTTCTTTTTGGCGTCGCCCCTTGGTTGACCGGTCCGGCGATGTTTCTCAAGCGAAATAATCGGCTTGAAATAATCGGCTTGGCGAATCGTGTGGCAGATCTGAGATTGAAGGCTCGTCGCCTGCGCGCCTTCGCCTTTCGGATAGGCTCTCCATCAATCAGCGAACCCGAGGACCGTTTCAACGTCGGGTACATCACCAACCAGATTCTGGTCTGGGCCGTCATCAACGGCCTGGTCACACTCGCTTTGGTGCCGTTTGCACCGAAGCGGGCGAGGCGGAGTGGGATCATCGAGCCATCGATCCTGATCGCCCTGGCCACCGTCGTCTCGGGCTACGCCGCGCTATGGGTGGCTGATCTTGGCTTCAAGATCGACTTCCGCTTCTGAAACGTTGCTTTGAAATTGATGAGCGCAAAGCAATTCTTGATCTTCCTGATCTATCTCCTGGTATTTGGTGGCCGGCACAGCCACGCAGGCGGCCTTTTGAGGCGATTTTGATGGGGATAAGGCCTCGTTTGGGACGCCATCCGAATTGAGGCCTTGGACTAAAAGATGGGCTGAAACCGCATACCACCTCGGCTTTCGCCGCAACCGCGGCGGTGCTATAGCGCGGGGACAAATCAGTCCGGTTTCCGCGCCGTCCCTCAAGAGGCGCACTTTCCAAAAAGGCCCGATTCCCCATGGCAAAAATCAAGGTGACCAACCCCGTCGTCGAACTCGATGGCGACGAGATGACCCGGATCATCTGGCAATACATCAAGGACAAGCTGATTCACCCGTTCCTCGATATCAACCTGATGTATTTCGACCTCGGGATGGAATACCGCGACAAGACCAACGACCAGGTCACGGTCGATGCCGCCAACGCCATCAAGAAGGTCGGTGTCGGCGTCAAATGCGCCACCATCACCCCGGACGAAGCGCG
>Ga0210389_10003369_pt1 | contig 12469 bp, 10 predicted proteins | sample IncBWH28OmetaG_FD_160127 | JGI IMG/M metagenome (GOLD analysis project Ga0210389, IMG submission 160127) | Forest soil microbial communities from Barre Woods Harvard Forest LTER site, Petersham, Massachusetts, United States - Inc-BW-H-28-O ...
AACTCATTCGGAACTGGTGGCCGATCTGAAGGGCATCGTCCGATACTCGGTCGCCCCGGCTTTTGGTTGGAGCGGCTCTACCCCCGACGGCTCCGCTCTGTTCTCCCGCGATCTTAGCACTGACGAAATCTACGCACTGGATCTGGAACTTCCGTAGCAGATCTAATCTTCCACCGCCTGCGCCGTCATTTCCGATGGCTCGCCGCCAGCCACGGCCTGCGCCACGATCAAGCGCCGCGCCTCGACACGAATCTTCGGTAGTTGCAAACCAAACCAGCAAGCGCCTCCAATCGACGCCAGGCCGCCGATCGCCACGGTAAGCGGAGCGCCCAGATGCTCCGCCAAAGCTCCACCCAGCAGTGCGCCAATCGGAGCCATCCCCATGAACATCATCGAATAGACAGCCATCACGCGCCCGCGCAACGCGTCAGGCACCATCACCTGAATCAGCGTGTTGGAACAAGCCATTTGCAGCATCATGAAATAGCCGACCGGAAGCAGCAGAAACACCGAAACCCAGAATGAGCGCGAAATGGTAAAGACCACCAGACTGGTTCCAAATCCACCGCAGCACCACGCCACCAAGCGCCCAAGGCCTTTCACGCCTTCGCGGAATGCCAGAGTAAGCGCTCCTAACAACGCCCCCACGCCCGTCGCGCCCATCAGAATGCCCAAGCCTTTCGCCCCGCCGTGCAAAATCTGATCGGCAAAAATCGGCATCAGCACCACGTAAGGCATGCCCACCAGACTGACCACACCCAACAACAGCAGCAGTGAGCGGATCGGCGCCGTCTCGTTCACGAAGCGGAAGCCCTCCATCATGTGTTCGAACGGCGACGCCTGCAGTGCCCGCTTCGGACTGTGCACGCGCATCATCAGCAATCCAATGATGACTGCAATGTAGCTGACCGCATTAGCAAAGAAGCACCAGCCCTCGCCGATTTTCGCCACCAGAATCCCTGCAATGGCCGGACCAAGCACGCGCGCTCCGTTGAACATGGAAGAGTTCAGAGCGATGGCATTCATCAGATCTTCTTTGCCGACCATATCTACGAGAAACGATTGCCGGCCGGGAATATCGAAGGCATTCACAACTCCCAGCAACGCCGCCAGAACAAACACGTGCCAGACTTGAACTTTATGAAACAGGGTAAGCGTCGCAAGAATGGCCGCCAGAAGCATCGATGCAACCTGCGTACCGATTACGATGTGGCGGCGATTGACCCGGTCGGCGGTGATCCCTCCCAGCGGCGCAAAGAGAAACACCGGAATCTGGCTGGCGAATCCCACCGAACCTAGCAGCAGCGCCGAGCCGGTCAGCCGGTACACCAGCCACGACTGGGCCACGCTCTGCATCCACGTACCGATCAGAGAGACTAGTTGTCCGCTGAAAAAGAGTTGAAAGTTGCGATGGCGCAGCGCCCGGCCCGCCACCTGCCAGCGCGATCCTCGCCCGGAGACCGCATCGCCTCCGTTTACCGCCTGGCCTTCCCCGATTGGAGTTCTTGCCTCAGACACCTTGGCTCCTTTGGATGATGGTAACCACTCTTTGGACAATATAACTTTATTGCCTGTTCCATCCGCAAGGCGGAGAGGTCTATGGGGACACCATTACCATTATTCCATTTGGAAGAAACTAGGCTTAAATCCGCCGAAGGAAATCAGGTGGGGCGCAGCCTTGGCAATGCCCAGGGCGCAGTCCCGATGCGTTCCACGCATCGAATTTTTGGCTTCCCAGACCGGCCAGACTGCGCTACAGTGGCAGTTGCTCTCCCCCGGTGGATTTCCCTAAGGAAGGGACACGACGATGACTATCCCCCCGGTTGGTGTTGAACGGCGCATCGGGCAACGCTTCGCATATAACCTGCCGGTCTGCTTGCGCGACATTTCTACCGCCGCCGAAGGACTTGGATTCACTCAGGATCTTAGTTCCCGCGGAGCGTTTCTGTTCACCGACATGACGCTGAGCGAGAATGCCGAAATCGAACTCACTCTAAAGATGCCTTCGGAGATCACTCTGGGCGAAAACATGCGTGTTCGCTGCCGCGGCCGTGTTCTGAGAATCGTAAAAGGTGTAGATAAGAATTGGAACGGGGCCCCTGAAGGCGATGCCAAATCGGCAGAGACCAAGATCGGGGTGGCAGTCTGCTTGAACGGCTACGAATATCTTCCTGAAGTCGAGGACAGTGGCGCCGACTTCCGCCGAATTTCAGCCCTGCATAATCCCGGCGAAACCGACCGGACGATTACACCCGTTCCTGTCGTCCCCCGGGCCGCCGTCCACTAACTACTTGTTTCATCTTCAAAGATTCCCCCCAAAGACTTCGGGAATAAGAACGCCCCTTACTCCCAGCTTGGACCTCGCAGCCGTTATTTTTTATTTTTCCCTTCTCGGCCCTTGTTCAGTCTCCTCGGATTGGCTTAGAATGCGTATCACTAGTGCGGATTCGGTTGGGAGAATAAGTCCTGCTGTGCGCCTGTCGCTTTGTTTCTCTGCGTTGTGGATCGCGGCTCCCCCATCTCCCCGGCCGTTGTATGAGGATGTGCTCGCAGCCCGTTACCTAGGTCACTTGGCGAGGAGTACTTTCTCTTTCTAACATGCAAACACCAAGGGAAATCAGCGAGAACCGCGCCATGCATGGGATTGCAGTAGCCCTCCTGACCGAAAACCGTGAACATTTATCGGAACTGCAGCGCCGTGTAGAGGCTACGCGTCTCGCTCAGGCCGTGTTCAGCAATGTTGGCTTTCCCAGCGGACCGACTGACTCCATCCTGCGCCAGATTCAGGATTTGCGCGCGGAAGTCGTTATCATCGATATCTCCCCCGAGAATCCGCAATCTGCTATTCGAGCGATCGAACTCATCCAGGCCCATACCCTCCAACTGGCAATTTTCGCGAACGGCACCATGGAGCAGCCCACAACCATCGTAGCTAGTATGCGTGCAGGGGCTGGAGAATATCTGGATGACGGCACTGGCTCGGAATCTCTTCTTGAAGCTCTGACCCGATTCAGTTCAAACCGCACTCGAACGCGCGGGGGAGCGGGAAAAGCCCGCATCTTCACTTTCCTGAGCGCTAAGGGAGGCGCTGGGGCAACCACTTCTGCGGTGAATACTGCAGTGGCTCTGCAGCAAGCCTACGGCAATGTGGTTCTAGTGGACTTCGCTCCCGTGGGTCACGCTCAACTTCACCTCAACCTCAGGCCCAGCTTTGGAGTGCCCGACGCGCTGGAAAACCTGCACCGCCTCGACGCGTCGTTGCTCGAAGGCCTCATGACAACTTGCAAAGACGGCTTGCATCTCCTTGCCGGACCGCAACAACCTTATCCGTCTCTGCCTACTCCGGCCGAATTGGCCCGCCTCTTCGACCTGTTGGCCAGTCACTATCGATACGTCGTGGTCGACGCCTCAAGCCGGCTCGATGCCACCACGCGCCTGCTCTCTGATCTCTCCAATGCGGTGCTCATGGTAGCTCAGACCGACGTAGTTTCCTTATGGAGCGCAAGCCGCATTCATGCCTTCCTCGAAGAAGGTGCGGGGCGCAACCGTCTGCGGATGGTATTAAATCGCTACAAGAAGATTCCCGGATTTACCGACGAGGATGTTGAACACTCGACGCGATGCAAAGTCCTCTGGAAAATTCCCAACGCGTTTCAGGCCGTCTCTCCGGCCATCGATCATGGCACGCCGGTCGTTTTGCAGGAGGGCCAGGAGGTCAGCCGTTCATTCCGCGCGCTGGCAGCCGCATTGGCCGATGCATCACCCACTGCCGAAGGCGGACTTGATCTCGTCTATGCGCAGGAAAAAACGGACACCAAGAAGAAATCGCCCGGCCGTCTGGTCATCAGCCCCGCCCGCGCCGGTCAGTAGTTCGCATATCAAAGTGTGGGCGATTCCCGGCCAGTTGACCATTATTTTTTATCTGCCAATGTTTTTATCTGCTAATCGGCACGCGGCCTAGTTTCTCGCCGTAGGCACCGGCGACGCAGCCACGGGAAACATCTTGAATTCCACTTCTGTGGCGTGCGTTGTAACTTTCTTTTGCGCATCGCTGGCGTTGTTGATGAGCGTTCCCTTGAGAACGTAGTACGCTTCATCGCCCGGATTTTTCCCCTCGCCTCGTTCTACTGCGCCCTTGAAATCGAACCAGACGGCGTGGACCGTCTCGGTAGTGAATACGAGTTTGGTGCCGTCCAGCTTGGCGCTGCGAAAGTACTGATCCAGAAACGCCCCCTTGTCGCTTTCTCCCTCTCCGTAACGCGAGATGAATCCCGTCACTCGGCCGTCGTCTTCCACCGTGATCTGGACGAACTCTCCATCTTTCAGGAAACTGTACATCCCGGAATACGCACGCGCATTCGGAGCAGCATGCGTCGGAGACTGAGATTCTTCCGCCTTCGACGCGCCGGCCTTCGATGGAGCGGCCTTGGAATCTTGCGCGGCCATCGACGCGAACGTGACCGCGGCTAGAACTGGAGCGACGAGAAAAACATTCACCTTCTGCATAAGGACACTCCCGCTAGCCCTAATCGTACTACCTTCCCGGGAAACGGGGCACATGCCTCTCCGAGTATCCCGGAGTATCCACAAAACTCCCATTGCATCTAAGATAGAACGATGCGCGAAGCGCCGGGATCGCTGCTGGAGGAGACCGAATCACCAGCGCCGGAACTGCGCCTGTTGATTGCTCCCGAATCCTGGCCGCGTGTCTTTCTGCAGAATCTTCGCGAGCTGTTTCACTCGCGCGATCGCGCCACCTCGCAGCTGCTGTCTTCTCCCGCAGATTTCTGGCCTGATGTTTTTGTCGAGCGCAAACTTCCCTGGCGACGATTCCTGGAGTCGGGCGTGTATCACATTCTTGTGCTCGTCCTGATCGGGGCTGCATCGCGTTTTCTGGTCTTGCAGCCGCACATCACGGCTCAGCCCATATTCACGCGCGCCGACGTGGTTTACTACTCGCCTTCGGAATATCTTCCGCCCTTGGACACTCGGCGCTCGAAGTCCGTCCATGAACAGAAGGCCGATCCCGAATTTTCTGCGCAGCCGATCATCTCCGTGCCTCCCGAGGCCGACAACCATTCGCAGACCATCGTCACGCCGCCCAACATTCAGTTGAAGCACGACGTCGCTTTGCCGAACACCGTTGCCTGGTCGGACAGGCCGCGGATGCCGATTGCGCCGGCACCTCTCGTTCCGGCGTCCGAGATCTCGCGGCTCGCGCCGACGATGGAACGCTCGGTGATCGCGCCCCCGCCTTCGCTGGACACCGTTTCCAATCGCCGGGGCGATCTGAACGTCGGACGTAGCGCTGTGATCGCGCCCGCCCCGCAGCTTTCTTTGGATGAGCAACGTACGATGCGGGTTCTTTCCGCCGCGACAAGCGGAGGGCCTCCGCAAGTAGTCGCGCCGCCGCCTTCCGTGAGCACATCTGGAGGGTCGCGCTCTGGCAGCATGGTCGCGCTCAGCTTGCATCCCGCGGTGGGCGCGCCAACTGCGCCAGTCGCCGGCAATCGGCGCGGCAGCTTTGCGGCCACGCCCGAAGGGCATCGTGGAGCGGTGGGAGCGGCAGGAGGTTCCGCTGGGGCTTCCGCTGAGAGTGGAAGCGGAGCGGCCAAGAGCAGCGACGGGAGCTTGCCTTCGGGACTTTACGTGGGCAAGAGCGCGAACCCCACTTCGGCGGTTGCGGGCGATCCTGCTGCGAAGGTCACGAGCGGAAATACGGTTAATCCGAGGTTGCTGGCAGGAGCGCGAGCGCCGCGCGTTTCGCGAGTTCAGCCGGAAAATGCGAACAAGACCTCTGAAATCGAACGCGCAGTTTTCGGCGACCGCAAAGTCTACTCGCTCTTTCTCAACATGCCGAATCTGAATTCCGGGGGAGGAAGTTGGATCATCCGCTTCGCCGCGCTGAATGCGGATTCGACTGCTTCTACTAACGGAACAGCATCGGAGTCAGCTTCCGGCGAGCTGTCATCGCCGCTGGCGACCAGCAAAGTCGATCCGGCCTATCCGCTGGAACTGATGAAGCAGAATGTTGCCGGGACTGTGATTCTTTACGGCATCATTCACTCCGATGGAACAGTTGGAGGCTTGCGCGTGCTGCGCAGCGTCGATGAACGGCTCGACCGATTTGCCGGCGAAGCGATTGCTAAATGGCACTTCCAGCCTGCTACGAAGAACGGTACCCCGGTTGATGTGGAAGCAACGTTCTGGATTCCCTTTCGTCCTACCAAAGTTCGTTCCGATTTCTAGGGGCCAGTTCTCGATTCTCGTTCGGGGCACCCTCGGATGGTTGACGGCTAAGCCTTCGCGCTCTTCTTCTTTTCCAGTGCGGCGTAGATGGCGGGATCGGTGCAGACTTCGTAGTAGGTGCGGTCGGTCCAGCCTTGAACGGAGAAATCTTCGGCATTCACTTTGGGGACGCGGCTTTCGCGGACAACGATTTTGCGGAAGATATCGCGATCGACGGGGACGACACCGCTGGAGAGGCGGTACTCGCCTTTGTCGGAGGCCAGCGCAGGCGGCAGTTTTACGGCCAGCGGCACGAGGGAAATTTCCTGCTCCAGTTTGCGGAAGGCGGCTTGATTCATGCGAATGCCGCCGAGGTTGTAGCTGAGAATAAAGTCTTCGGGATTGGCCGGTTCCGAGGGCGAGGCCGGGTCCGAGGTCTGAAAGACGTAGACGTGGAAGGGGCCAGCTTGCGATTCCATTACTTTGCGAACCTGCTTGTTGCAGGAGGAGAGGCGATCGCTCTCGTTAAGGGCTTCGGAGATCATGATCTGGCGTTCGCCGTCCATCAGATAGAGCGGAGCGGTTTCCTGCAAAGTAATGCCGACGCCCAATTCAAGTCCGGGCATGCCGGAGCGCTGCATTAAGTCGTTGTAGCCGCGGACGATTTCGATGATCTCGCGGGCGAGGACGCAGGCGCGGCTGACGGCGAGGCCGGGCTCGCCTTCGCGCTCGAGGATGGCGAGGATGATGGCATCCCCCTCGAGAAAAACTTTTTGCGCTCCGTACTTTCCCAGAAGTTTGTTGACGGGATCGTAAAAATTCAAGCTGAAGTAGGACGCGGGATTGAGTCCCTTGTCCATGAGTGTGCGGGTGAGGCGGGTGGAATCGCGGACGTCGGCTTTGAGGACAACGTGGCGCAGGACGCGCTCTTCCTCGGGCTGCTGCGGTTGCTCATCAGCTAGAAGGAATTCGTAGAGCGTGCCGTTCATGCGGGAGAGTTCGCGAAGCTTTTCTGTGGCGACGAGGTTGACGGAGTCGAGGGCCGCGTTGAGGACTTCGAGGCGGCGGAGATCGCGATGGTAGTGGGAGAAATCCTTTAAGAAGCGGGCGGCGACTTTGGCACGCTCGGCTCCGCGACAGCCGGCGACCTTGCCCACAGCCGCGTATAGACTGGCCGGCGAAAGTTTGCCATGCTCCTGAATCATGCGTTCGACGCGATCGCATTCGGGGCGGGAGATGAGGGCATTTTTCAATTGCTGCGGATTGATGCGAGGCGCGTATTCGGCGAGCAGGGGCACCGTGTGATATGAGGCGATAACGCACTCCATCACTTGTTCATCTTCGAGCAGGCGCACCCAGTTGGCTAGGCGGTCCTGCTGGGCCAGGCCTTCTGGTGAGGAATCGTCAGGAGTGCCGGTACCGACGAGGGAGCGAGCGTTTTCCGGGACGCAGACCCAGGAATCGATGGTCTCGGTCGGGATCTGTTCGCCGTAGAGCGAGCGCAAAAAGCCCCATACGACGTCCTGGAGACGCGGGTAGCGGTCGGGATCGCGATCCCAGTTGCCGAGCATGACGTAGTGTTCGGCGCAGAGGTAGTCGTCGCGTCCGTCCTCGGAAAATGCCAGGCGGTTCACGAAGAGGCCATAGCTGCTGAGGGCGGCGGCACCGGGTTGGGCGGCTTTCGGCTCGCCAAAAAATGAGCGCCGGGTGCGGGCCAGAGTTTCTTTCTCGATGGCGCGCAGAGTCTCGAATAATTCCTGCCCGGTTTTGCGGAGGATGATTTTTTTTCGTACCTGGAAGGCGGCGACGCGCTCGCGATACTCGGCAGCTTTCCCCTGGCGTATGCCCTCGTAACCCTTGAGCAGGACGCGGCAACGCTCCAGCAGTTGGGCAAATTGCTGGGACATTTCTGTGCGCAGGAATTTGGTGACGGCCAGACGGGCCAGCAGATCGACAGAAATTTTTTCTTCCTTCTTGGCGCGATTGAGGGCTGCCAGGTGCAGTTCGGCGAGGAGCGGCTTCCAGTCGGATGGATCTACCGGATTGCGGACTGCGCCGCGGTTAGGGCCGGCGGCAGCGTCTCGCATCCATGACGGCGCCAGGCTTTTCTGGGGAGCCTCGGCGGCCAGCAAACCTTCTAATTCGCCGTGCCGCACCATCAGTTTCATGATCTGCGCTCGCGCGGCGTCGACGAAGCGAGGGCTCAGCGCGACATCGTGCCGCAGGTTATCGACGCCGACCGACAATCCGTCGAGAGCGATTGACGGAGTTGCGGCGGTCATTTCCGGCGGCGCCAGTTTTTCTGGCTCCTTGCCGAGGCGAAAAATGGGAAATCGAGGCATCGTAAATCGTGCGGGATTTCAGGAACTTACTGATTACACATGTACATATCGAGGCTAGCATGGGCCTTGACGAGAGCTAAAGTTACCTAGGTTATGGGCAACCCAAGAGGAGTTTTGTTTTGGGGCTGGAGCAGTAGGTCTTGTAGTAAGTCTTGTGGAGCTTGCGAATAAAGATGCGAACCTGTCCCAAGCATGATTCATCTAAGATGTAAAATTCGACATCGCAAAAAATCTGTCCACGCATGGAAAGCAGAAAATTGAGGAGAATTGCAATGATTGCTTTTTCGGTGAACGGCAAACACATCGATCTCGAAGTTGATCCTTCCACGCCGCTGCTATGGGTGATCCGCGAACAACTCGGGCTCACAGGAACGAAATACGGCTGCGGCATGGCGCAGTGCGGAGCTTGCACGGTGCATATCAACGGAGAAGCAGTGCGCTCCTGCGTTGCGCCGGTATCGCGGGCGGGCGGGAAGTCTGTCACGACGATCGAGGGGCTCTCTCCCGACCTGAGTAGTCCTCTGCAGCGGGCATGGCTGGAGGAAGACGTGCCGCAATGCGGGTATTGCCAATCGGGGCAACTGATGAGTGCAGCAGTGCTGCTGCGCGAGAAACCGAAGCCAACTGATGAGGATATTGACGAGGCGATGACGGGCAACATTTGCCGTTGCGGAACCTATCCGCGGATTCGGAAAGCGATTCACCGTGCGGCCGAGATGGTGGCGAAGGGAGGTGCACGATGATTCGCCGGAAACTGGAACGTCGAGACTTCCTGAAGATTTCGGTGGCGGCGAGCGGCGGACTGCTGATCGGATTTCAGTTTCCTAGAATCAGCGCGCTGGCATCGGCACCGTCATCGTCTGCGCTTGGAGCGTCCACGAATTCTTTTATGCCCAATGCATTCGTACGGATCGGAACGGACGAGCGAGTCACGGTGATCGTGAATCATTCGGAGATGGGACAGGGCGTTTACACATCTTTGCCGATGCTACTGGCCGATGAGCTCGATGCGGATTGGACGAAGGTTGGATTCGAACCTGCCCCGGTCGATCCCAAGTACAACCATCCGGCATTCGGAATGCAGATGACGGGAGGAAGCTCGAGCGTTTATTCCGGACTGCAGCAATTCCGCGAGGCTGGCGCGGCCGCGCGCGCTATGTTGATTGCTGCGGCGGCCCAGCAGTGGAGCGTGCCGGCGTCGGACTGCCGAACCGAATCCGGCGCTGTGTTGCATGGATCGAGAAAGCTAAGTTACGGGCAACTCGCAGGGACGGCGGCAAAGTTGACGCCCCCCGAGCACGTGCAACTGAAAGACCCAAAAGATTTCAAACTGATTGGCAAGCCGATCAAGCGGCTCGACACTCCCGAAAAGCTGAACGGCGGAGCTGTATTCGGGATTGATGTGAAGTTGCCGGGAATGGTGACGGCGGTAATTGCGCGGCCGCCGATTTTCGGAGCGAAGATGAAAAGCTTCGACGATGCGCGGGCGCGCTCGATGCCGGGCGTGAAAAAAATTGTGGCCATTCCAGCAGGCGTTGCCGTAATCGCAGACACCTTCTGGCAGGCGAAGACGGCGCGGGAGGCTCTGCGCGTCGAGTGGGATGAAGGCGCGATGCAGAATTTCAACACCAGTGAGATGATGCATCAGTTCCGGGAACGGGCGAAGGCGCCGGGAACCAGCGTGCGCAAGGACGGCGATGTGGCGACGGCAAGCGTGGCCAAGAAAATCGAGGCCGTGTACGAGGTTCCCTATCTTTCCCACCTGATGATGGAGCCGCTGAATTGCGTTGTGGATCTGCGCGCGGATTCATGCGAAGTATGGACGGGCTCTCAGTTCCAGACGATTGATCGGGCGAACGCAGCGAAGGTCGCCGGATTACCGCCGGAAAAAGTCCAACTTCACACAACTTTTCTGGGTGGAGGCTTTGGGCGCCGGGCGAATCCGCAGTCGGATTTTGTGGTGGAGGCGGTGTATGTGGCGAAAGCTGCGGGAGTTCCAGTAAAGGTAATCTGGACGCGGGAAGACGATATGCAGGGCGGCTGGTATCGTCCAGCATTCTTGCATGCGATTGAAGGCGGCGTCGATGCTAGCGGGAACGCGGTGAGTTGGAGGTCGAGACTGGTGGGGCAATCGATTATGGCCGGGACACCATTCGCAGCCGCAATGATGAAGGGTAAGGCTTACGATCCCGCGTCAGTCGAGGGCGTGGACGACCTTCCTTACGAAATCCCCAACCTGACGGTGGAATCGCATCAGGCAGAGATTGGCGTACCGGTGCAATGGCTGCGGTCGGTGGGCCACTCTCACACTGCATTTGCGACGGAATGTTTCGTAGATGAGCTCGCGGGGCTGGCGCAGAAAGATCCTTACCAGTTCAGGCGCGCGCTCTTGCAGAAGCATCCCAGGCATCTTGGCGTGCTTGATCTTGCAGCGCAGAAGGCGGGATGGGGAAAGCCGCTGCCGAAAGGCATGGGACGCGGAATCGCAGTGCACTTTGCCTTTGAGAGTTATTCCGCGCATGTGGCCGAAGTTTCGGTAGAGGACGGCAATGTTCGGGTGCATCGCATGGTGTGCGCCATCGATTGCGGTCAATATGTGAATCCCGGAATCATTGCGGCCCAGACCGAAGGTGGCGCGATCTTTGGCGCGTCGGCGGCTTTGTTCCAGGAATTGACTTTCGACAAGGGTCGCTTGCAGCAGACTAATTTCAATTCTTTTCCGGTGATGCGAATGAACGAATGTCCGTCAATCGAAACCCACATTGTCGACAACCACGAGAAGTCGGGCGGCATCGGAGAGCCGGGGGTTCCCTGTGCTGCGCCGGCGATTGCGAATGCTGTGTTCGCGGCGACGGGGAAACGTATCCGCAAATTGCCCATCCGTATGTCGGAGGCGGTATGAAGCATTTTAACTTGGTCGTTTGGAGTGCGATGTTCTGCGGCTTGGCTGCTGCGATATGGCTTTGGCGTCCTGTCGCAGCGGCAGCGCCAACAGCTGCGCCCACGGCAGCGGGGAGCGACAACGGAGCGCTGTTCACGGCTTTCGTTCCGGTGTTGCGGCATCCGCGCTGCATGAATTGTCATTCCAAAGGGGACTATCCTCGGCAAGGCGATGATTCGCATCCGCACACCATGGACATTCGGCGTGGGCCCGCCGGGTTCGGTGTGACCTCGGTAAAATGCAGCACCTGCCATCAGGATCACAATCTGGGAGCCGCGCATCTTCCGCCGGGAGCACCGGCCTGGCATTTGCCTCCCCCGAGCATGCCGATGATTTGGGAAGGATTAACAGACGCGCAACTTTGCGAATCGATCAAAGATCCGAAACAAAATCGAGGACGGAACATCGATCAACTGGTCGAACACCTTACCGAAGATAAGCTGGTGATGTGGGGATGGAATCCTGGCGAGGGACGGACCCCGGTGCCGATTCCGCGTGATGAATTTTCCGTGAAGGTGAAGGCGTGGCAGGCGGCGGGAGCGCCGTGCCCCGCGAGATGAGCTAGAGTTTCTTCGTGCGAACAGGCCGATTTTCGCCCGGCGGCGGCTGCCCTTACAGGAAGGTCGTCTACTTGTGTCGAATTCCGACCGGGCCGGCATACAATCCGGCGGAAAAACCTGCAACTGCCACTTCGGCGGAACCGACGTTGGCATGTAGCATTTGTCCGCGGTACTCGGTACTACTCCGAGTCGCTACTGGCTCTTGGCCCGTGCTGCTTCAAACTCATCGCCCTTCTGCCACCCGATGAGCTTCGAGAAGCTTGCAGCTTCCCAGCCCAAGGCGAAACCGAAGCGTGCCATCGCGGCGTCGCCGACGAAATCCATTTCTGGATGGTACTCATCGCTTGGCTGATGGTAATGCTTCTCGGTGTACTCCTTATTCTGCGCCAGTCCCCAGG
>Ga0210389_10003370_pt1 | contig 12467 bp, 10 predicted proteins | sample IncBWH28OmetaG_FD_160127 | JGI IMG/M metagenome (GOLD analysis project Ga0210389, IMG submission 160127) | Forest soil microbial communities from Barre Woods Harvard Forest LTER site, Petersham, Massachusetts, United States - Inc-BW-H-28-O ...
GTTCGGAAGCATCAGGGGAGTGTCAAGCGGAGGTCCCTTACGAGGTTTCACCGAGGGCAGGAAGGCCCATACGTGAAGCAGGTTGTGGAAACGCGGATCGTCGCGCAGTATTGCGAACATGGACCTCCGCTTGATGTAGAACATGGTGTTTGCATGGCCTTGATAGGCCTTCTCAAGCCATTCGAGATTGCAGCTCGATTCGGGAATCGATGTTCCGGTTTTGTTCGAGAGTGGGAAACAGTTGCCACATATACGGGTATTTCGGTTCGCCTCTACGTCATAGCGATGCCGATGAGGTAATGCATTCGTTTGCTATGCTTCCGCCGCAGGACGTGCAGGTAGGGGATCATGCCTTTTATCAGATTCCTTTTGTAACGCCTGTGAGTGGATGAAAAGCGATTGAACGGCAGATGATGGATGGTGTGTTGCTGATGGCTCTGTTTCGGAGTGCGTTCATCAGCTACGCAGATCACTTTGCGGTTCTGGAGCCGTGGTAGAGATCGTTGAGATGAGAGGCTCTGTACTTCGTGCAGTATGGCAACGATCTCCAGTGGCACCTGGAGCGCCTTCACCTAAGCGCTCTGACAAAACCTCTTCCTTAGAGCACGGGAGATCGGGTGTGCCAGTGGATATTTACTGAAAACTGCACGAAGTCGACGTGCTTAGTTCGGGCTGGATCAGAGAACGCGAAAGCATTCGACTACAATTTTTTTCTTGCATTCTGCCGAAGATCGCGGGAAACTTTATTGCCTTCCCCTACTCGGCATAACGACCGCCCGAGCAAAAATCTTCCAGGACAACGAAATACTTAAACCTTCGATTGAGGCCCACGACTTTTTCTCAAACAGAAAGGATCCAGTGTCATGAAACGGACTCCTGTCCTTGCCTTGTTCTCGCGTGTTATTGTGCTTCTCGCGTTCACAACTGGTTTCACTTTTGCCCAAGAGATCATCATGTTTGATGTCCCTGACGGAATCTCGACGACTCCAACAGCCATTACGCCACGGGGTCAAATCGTTGGCTACTATGGGGATACGAAAGCTGGAACAGTACGCGGCTTTCTTCGGAATCGCGATGGCAAAGTCACCACGTTTGCTGCCACTGATTCGACCTTCACCGTACCGACCGGGGTGAACCCATGGGGACAGATTGTCGGATATTATGACGAATCTTCTACTTCCGGTTTTCTGCAGCCAGGGTTCGTACGCAATCTCGATGGCGCGATCACCACAATTAATCTTTCTGAAGCGACGAACGTGTACCCCGAAGGCATAAACGCCAGGGGAGAAATTATCGGGCACTGGGTCGATCTGGCTCAATTTTCGCATGGTTTCGTGCGAAGCCCTCATGGCACAATCACATCGTTCGATGCGGGTTCCGGCGGCTTTCCGGGTACGATAGACCTCGCGATAAACTCTTTCGGCCAAAGCGTCGGTTCTTACGACGACTCGGGCACTGAGGCGCATGGTTTCCTGCGGCAAGCAGATGGGGTGATAGAAAGTTTTGATGCTCAGGATGCGACGAATACGTCGCCTGTAGCAATCAATGCAAGAGGGCAAATTGTTGGCAGCTACACGGACACGAATGATGTACGCCACGGGTTCCTGCGGCGTGCCGATGGGACGATAGAAACTTTTGATGTTCTAAATGCAACGAATACGTGGCCTGTAGCGATCAATGCAAGAAGGCAGATTGCCGGATATTATGCTGACGCAACTTCTGGACTCCACGGCTTCCTGCGGGAAGCCGACGGGGACGTAAAAAGATTTGATGTTCCAAACTCAACGAGCACAATGCCTACAGGAATGAATGAAAGAAGCGAAATTACTGGGGTGTTTACAGACTCGGATGGTAAACAGCATGGCTTCGTGACCAGGGCTCCTGACTCATATCGTGGTCAGCAAGATTTCTAACTACTTATTGTTGTGCACGGCGGCTTTGATTTTTCTGATGGGGATTCCCAACGAAGAGTTCGAACTCATGCCGTCTTGAAAATCATCTGAGGCGGCTGAACTGTTGCGCGATTGATCATGTATCGATCAAACCAGCCGATTAGCCGCTTAAGATGTTGGCCGAAATAGTTGTAGAAATGCTGGTTCAACAGATCACAGTAAATGTCATCACTCTTGAACCACTTGCTTCTTGTATCCCGACTCGATATCGGGTAGAAAGCCTGTCAGCAAACCGATGGCTGGTAAATAGGCACAAAGTTTGTAAACGAAGATGATGCTTGTCGAATCGGCGAGTCTGCCAAGAATGGCGGCGCCAATTCCTCCCATGCCGAATGCAAATCCGAAAAAGATTCCTGAGATCAAACCGATGCGTCCCGGAACAAGCTCCTGCGCATACACGAGTATGGCTGAGAACGCTGAAGAGATGACGAAGCCGATCACCACGCTCAACACACCTGTCCAATAGAGATTGGCATGCGGCAGAAGGAGAGTAAAGGGTAAAACTCCAAGAATCGATACCCAGATGACATACTTTCTGCCATAGCGGTCACCGATTGGACCACCAATGAGGGTACCCGCGGCCACGGCTCCGAGAAAAATGAACAGAAATATCTGTGATGTGCGCACCGGCACATGAAAACGGCTGATGAGATAGAACGTGTAATAGCTTGTGAGGCTTGCCAAATAAAAATATTTGGAAAAGATAAGCGCTGCGAGAATGGCAATTGCTCCGACGACCTTCTTTCTTGAGAGTGTTTGATGGCTCTCGCTGGGATGATTGCGTTTCTTAAGGGATGTCAGCGCCAGATGATGCTTCGACCAGAGCCCGACCTTTGTCAGAACGACGATGCCGATCATGGCGGGAATGGTGAACCACAGGACGCCGGACTGTCCGTGGGGTAAGACAACAAATGCCGCCAATAACGGCCCAATTGCTGAACCCGTGTTCCCACCAACCTGAAAAAAAGATTGCGCGAAGCCATGGCGTCCTCCGGATGCCATGCGGGCCACACGCGAGGATTCAGGATGAAAGACCGAGGATCCAATACCCACCAGCGCTGCTGCCAGTAATAGCCAGCCAAAAGTTGGTGCAATGGACAACAATACCAATCCGGCGAGGGTAAACCCCATTCCAATCGGCAAAGAAAATGTGGACGGCTTCCGATCAGTGAACTGCCCGACCACCGGCTGCAGAAAAGAGGCCGTAATCTGATATGCAAGCGTGAGAATGCCAATCTGGCCGAAATTTAAGTGAAACGAGGTCTTAAGAATGGGATAAATCGAGGGCAGCAGCGCCTGCACCATGTCATTCAGCAGATGACAGAAGCTGATTGCTGCGAGAACACGAAAAAGCCCGCTCGACGGCGTCGTTTCAGAAGCTAGATCTGTACTGGCAGTGAGTGAGGAATTCATCAGAGTCTTTTGAGTCTGTAACAGGCTATTTGGAATCGGTGAAAGCTACGGCTCACACTTTTTCCGCTGCTGTAGATATTGTTACATGCTGCTTCGAGTGGTTCACGTCCGCAGCCGCCCGCACAAGGCATTTCTGAGCTAGCCGTTTTCTACGCGTGCCTTTATGTCCGAGTACGCCGTCTCGATAAGCCTGTTGAGCGATGCGGCGTCTGTAACCATTCCCGGTTTCAACTTCACATGGCGCATGAACTTGCCGGTGCCTTGCAACAAGCGGGCCGGATCCGGCAGCGCTGCGCCTTGGAAGAATCCCACATTTACGTGCGAAGTGAATACATTGACGTAGCCGAAGGGCACATCGCCCAGACACGCAACCGGACAGCCGTCATGCAAGAGCTCCCGGACTTCGTCCCCGCATTTTCGCATCACCTCAAACCACTCATGTGCGATAGCTCCCAATTCACCTTCATGTTCTTTCATCCACGCATCGATGGCGGGATCGCGTTCGACCGCACCGTTGAATCGCAGCAACTCCGTTCTCATCGTCGCTCCATTTTCGTTTTCGGATCTATGTTACGTGGCATCCCTCACGGGGGACGGAAGGAATAGGTCCTCAGAAACGCCCTTGGATGGATCAGGGCGCAACTGTACAGGTATGAGCTCTACCGAAAGTGGGAAAAACTTCGAATCGGAACAGTAGACTTATCTTGTATGAAGAAAATAGGCTTCCTCTCATTCGGTCATTGGACACCTTCACCACAGTCACAAACTCAATCGGCAGCCGATACGCTCCTGCAGTCCATCGACCTTGCCATAGAGGCCGAGCGCCTGGGAGTGGATGGAGCCTACTTCCGCGTCCATCACTTCGCGCGACAACTCGCATCGCCATTCCCATTGCTCGCGGCGGTTGGTGCAAAGACCCGACGGATTGAGATTGGCACTGCAGTGATAGACATGCGGTATGAAAACCCTCACTACATGGCGGAGGATGCTGGGGCTGCAGATCTCATCGCTGGCGGTCGATTGCAGTTGGGAATCAGCCGCGGTTCGCCCGAGCAGGTGATTGATGGTTGGCGCTATTTTGGCTACCATCCGAATGAAGGCGAGACCGATGCAGCCATGGGTCGGCGGCATGCCGAAAAATTTCTTGAACTGCTGCGTGGTAAGGGTTTCGCTCAGCCGAACCCGCGTCCAATGTTTCCCAATCCGCCGGGACTGCTGCGCCTTGAGCCGTATTCCGAAGGATTGCGTGATCGTATCTGGTGGGGAGCAGGTTCCAATGCGACAGCTGTTTGGGCTGCTAAATTCGGAATGAACCTGCAATCCTCTACCCTCAAAGACGACGAGACCGGCGAACCATTCCACATCCAGCAGGCAGCCCAGATTCGCGCCTTTCGTGCAGCCTGGAAAGAGGCAGGTCACGCTCGCACTCCGCGCGTTTCCGTAAGCCGCAGTATCTTCGCGTTAATCGATGACCTGGATCGCGCCTATTTCGGACGAACTGGTCAGGAAGAGGACAAGATCGGCTTCATTGACCCAACTACACGGGCGATCTTCGGCCGCAGCTACGCTGCTGAGCCGGATGTCCTGATCGAGCAGCTTAGAAAAGACGAGGCCATCGCGGAGGCCGACACTCTACTGCTAACCGTCCCAAATCAACTAGGCGTTGCCTACAATGTGCATGTTATGGAGGCAATTCTGACTACTGTCGCCCCAGCTCTCAACTGGCGCTAAGTCGCCGATACACTCGTTGAGTCAGTGGATGACTTCCTGGAAGCCTATTTCGCGATCATCCGGGTATTCGTTCATGTGCATGATGGGTCAGCTTTGTGTCGGATGCTCCCAAATGCGCCCGGGAAATCTGGGCTCTCACCTGGACAAAGATTTTGTCCAGGTGATTATTTTTGACGCGTGTTCAGCCTATCGATTGCGCCCTTCAGCTCTTCAAGCTTTTGCCCTGCCTCGCCGAGCTTGCCTTCCGCAGTCAGGCGCTGGTAGTCGGCTAGGTCTTTGGCGGCTTCCGCGATGAGTGCGTTCAGGTCTGTTGCGGGTTGGGCCACGCCGGCCGACGCGGGGGCGGCTCGTGACGGCTCTGCCGAGGTAAGTGACGAGGCCGCTCCGCCAAAAAGCGACGTCAGCGCTGCCTCGAAGGTGGGTCCGTAGGCGAGCCGGTCTTGAAGCGCCAGCACGACGAGACGCAACTCCGGCATCGGACTCCGCTCGGCCTGCAGGTAAATCGGCTCCGCATACAACAGCGCGCGCCCCGTCGGAATCACCAGCAGAGCTCCACGTCGCACGTGCGAACCTTGCTGATTCCACAATGTCAATTGTCCTGAAAGCTGCGCGTTCTGATCGATTCGAGCTTCAATCTGCAGGGGGCCGTCAACCAGTTTTGTTTTAGGAAAGTTGTAGACCACCGATGTGCCGTAGTGGGCGCCGTCGCTGCGTCCCGCAATCCAGCCAATCAGATTGTTCCGGTTGGCTGGCGTGAAGGGCAGAATCTCTGCAAACTCGACGCCGGTTTCGTCCGGCAGCTTCATGAGCACGAAGTTTGGCTGCATCGGCTGCGTTGTCTGCTCACCACCCTCGCCCATGCCAACCTCGGTAGCGACTGTCCACAGATCCTCGCGGTTGTAGAACACCTCCGGATCTGTCATGTGATAAAGCCCGTACACCTCCGCCTGCAATTTGAGCAATAACTCGGGGTAGCGCATGTGTTTGCGGAGCCCCTGAGGCATCGTCGTAGCGTCCTTGAAGAGGCTCGGGAAGATGCGGCGATAGGCTGCGAGGACTGGATCCTCTGTGTCGAATACGTAAAACGTTGTTGTCCCATCGTAGGCGTCGATGACCACCTTAACGCTGTTCCGCATATAGTTAATGACGGTGTCATTGAGTCGGGAATGGCTCGCATACGGATAGCGGTCCGATGTCGTGAACGCATCCATGACCCAGGACAGCCTGCCATCATCACCGACCACGATATACGGATCCGGATCGTAAGTGAGGAACGGAGCCAAGGCCGATACGCGATCGCGCACGTTACGCCGCATCAGCAGCCGGCTTTCCGCGTTTACATCATCACTGAACGGTAGCTTTCCCAGATCGCCGCGATCGAAGGCAAGGAGGATGCGGCGCAGGAAGCCGCCGATGACAATGCCGCCGCTGCCTTCGTAAGAAGTGAGGCTGTTGCTCTGACCTTGCGGGTAGTTGAATTCCTTCTGCCGCGTCTTGACGTAGACGTCGGTATTGGTCAGCTCACCGAAATAGATTTCTGGTCGCGTCACGGTGAGACTGGGCACCGTGCTCTGGACAGGCATGTTGCTCAATATCAGAGTTGGCAGCCCTTCTGGCGTGAACCCATTTACGGGATTCATCGTAATGCCGTAGCCATGGGTGTAGATGAGCTTTTCGTTGATCCAGTTCCGGCTGCTCTCCGGAAGCTTGTCTACATTCAGTTCACGTGCCGCGAGCATCACCTGGCGCATCGTACCGCCGATTTGATAACGATCGATGTCGATATCGGGAAAGTCGTAATAGGTGCGGATTTCCTGGATCTGACGCAGCGTGTCCTGGAGCGCTTGCCAATCCCATAGCCGAATGTTCTGAAGCGTAGGCTGATTGTTTGCCGGATCGGTCGCCTCGACGGTCGTCTCAGCAGGAAACTCGCGCAGTGCGAAGCGGTCCAATCCGTAAGCCTGCCGCGTCAGCTCGATGTTGTGGGCAATATAGGGTTTCTCGCGAACCAGCTCGTTCGGCTTGACGATAAAGCTGCTGACGTACCAGCCAACCAACTGAACAGCGATAAAGCAGCCCACGGCCGGAAGGACCGCCACGATAAGCCGGCGTCCGCGTTGCGTCCACAGGGAGTTGATGGCAGCGATCGCCGCACCGAGAACGAGCGCCACACAAACGAAGAGCAGGCCGGTAAGCGTAACATGCGCGTCCGTGTAGGTCACACCGCTAAAGACCGTGTGTGCATCGAACAATCGCTCGAATCTGTCGAGATACACGCGTATCGCGAGGATCAGCAACAGAAAGGCAAACGCGATGGAGAGCCCGCGCCAGGGCAATCGGAAGTAGGTGCGGTGCTCCCTGGCGAGTGCACCGGCTCCGCCGGTGATGAGGACGAAGAGAATTGCAAGTACACAGACAATCCCGGCGAGCGTAAGCAGCCAGCCGACGATGAGCTGCCACGCGGGCAGCGTGAACAGGAAGAAGCTCAGTGGCTTGCCGAAGATTGGATCCATGACGCCAGGGGTGGCGTGCGGTGCGTACCAAAAGAGCGCGAGCGTTGGCCAGTCCACCATCATGGAGGCGCCGGTCACAGCAGCAATGGCGAACGAAACGAGTAGTGCGACAAGACGCAGGACAGGCTCGACTGGCAGGGTCACCGATCGTCCACCGATGAAGATCGTGTGACCACTCGGCAAATCGGGGAGATGGGCTCTCTTAAGAGCTAAAAACGATCCGTAGAGAATGAGAAATGTCACCACGGCAAAGACTGCGAAGATCGTCCACTGAAGGCTCAGCGTTTTCCAGAACACGCCTCCGTACCCGAGTGACCGGAACCAGAGCATGTCTACGTAATACGACAAAGCCGTCCGGCCGCCTAAGACGATGCCGGCAATTACAGCGGCAATAAGAAGAAAGCGGCGGCGACTCCGCTTTGGATGTGTATATGGCCAGTCAATGGACTCGGGCAATGCTCTACCTCGTTTACACCAGCATCATCATTGAAAGATGGTGATGCAAGGGCATTCTGCAGAGAACGGATGCGGCTAATCTCATTGCAAGGGACGCTGCATCATCAACAGGCGCAGCCATTCTCCGAATTTGTATCCCGCTTCAGGTAGCACACCAACCTGCTGAAATCCAAGCGACGCATGCAGAGCCACAGAGGTGGGATTCACTCCGCAGATGCAGGCAACCATCGAGTGACATCCTTTCGCCTGGCATTCCGAGATCAGCTCAGCCAGGAGCATTTTGCCTACTCCGTGGCCGATACAGTCATGGCGTACATAAATTGAGTCTTCGACCGTAAAACGATAGCCCTCGCGGGGACGGAATTGTGATGCGTAACAAAACCCCACGACATAGCCCTCAAGCTCTGCCACCAGATACGGCAAACCGCGATCCAGAACAGCGTGCAGTCTCCTCCGCATCTCGGCCTCATCCGGAACGACGATCTCGAACGTCGCAGTGCTCATAGTGACGAAATAGGCATAGATTGCGAGGACGTCAGGTATGTCTGCGGAGGTTGCGGGACGAACTAAGACCTTCGACGCATGGGGAACGTCGTGCACCTGGAGGGAGGCGCCACTTTCAGATCCGTTTTGACTTAGACTCGAAATAGCCATCGAGGGGATTGGATTGGGAATTCCCACTTTACTTAAGCTGGATCAGGTCCTCACTTCTCTCTCTAGTACACGCTGAAACTTATAAAGAAAGAATAAGACTCCAGCCCGCTTAGATACATTCATCAAGGGTCCACCAAGAAAATAAGGGGACACCTGATAATCTGACGCTGGATCACTACTGCATGGGACTTCTGAGTCATCTTTTCTTCCCGTGGGGCTTGCTGCTCCAGGGACTTGCGATCATCCACTTCATCCGGCGACGGCCGGAGATTTATTGGATTTACATCATCCTCTTTCTCGGTCCGCTCGGCGCACTCATATACATTTTCGTCGAGGCTGTGCCCGATATTGGATTGCTTCGTCAATCCTTCAAGGTTTTTCCGCGGCGCAAGCGCATCAGCGAGCTTGAAACGATAGTTCGCGATAATCCGTCATCTGGAAATTACGAAGAACTCGGCGACCTTTACATGGACGACGGCAGTCTCCAGTTGGCACGGGCCGCGTTTGACAAAGCCATTGCTGCTCGCGCTGATACGCTCGATCCATTTTACCGGCGCGGTGTTTGCGCCCTTTTACTGGGCGATGCAGCTGGCGCTCTACCCGACCTGGAACGAGTGGTCGGCAAAGACTCCGAATACGATTTCCATCGTGCGGCAGGATTGCTTGCCCACGCCTATGCTCAGACCGGGCAAAGAGAAAAAGCCGAGGCACTCTTCCGGCAGACAACCGCAAGGTCGACCTCGTCGGAGACGTACTTGAATTTCGCGGGCATGCTCGCCTCGGAAGGACGCGACGACGAAGCTCGCGAATGGGCGCAGAAGGTGCTCGATAAGAAGCCGATGATGCCCGCCTACCTGCGCCGTCGAGAACGCCTGTGGTTCCGTCGTGCACACGAGATGCTGAAAAGACTAACCGCGTGAAGATCTCAACACCGATTTTTCTTTCACCGGTTCATGACGAATCGGTGAACTAACGATGTCTGAGGAAACGAGTACGCGCACAGTTCTCGCACCGCCACGGCCAGCTTCCACACCTACAACAATGCTTTCCAAGTTGTCGTATTCCGCCATGATTTTGGGAGCTGTCGTGTAAGGCAATAGTAGGTTCGCGACGAACGCCTGGTACGAAGGATATTCCTCTCCCGAAAATGCCAGTATTGGCTGTTTGGCAACCTCACTCATCGGAACTTCGCGTAGCCGCGCAAACCGGTGCTTTTTGTGAGTTGCGACCCTGAGCGGATAGGTCCCCAACTCCTCCACCGTTAATCCTTGAAAATCGGTTGGCTGTGGATTTGCGCGCTGGAATGCTTGAAGAGCACGGGGAAGGATCTCAACAGAGGCGGGCATCGAGTAACCCACGTGGACCTGGCCTCGCTTCTGCTTCGCGACGGACTTTGTAAGAGCAACTGCGTCTTCCGCCCGCTGTAGTACCGCCCATGCCTCCAAAAGGAAAATCTTGCCTGCTTCGGTTAGACGTATCGCCTTGGCGCTGTGCTCGAAGAGTGCGAGACCCAATTCCGTTTCCAAGTCGCGGATTTGCCGAGTGGCCGCGCACTAATGCTTCGGTCCGACATTTCCTCACTGCCCACGCTGCCATTAATCCAGGCTCCGAATTCTGGGGGCATAGAGCGAAAGCAGTCTATTTCCGCCCCGAATGGACTTACTCTAAGACTGGTTTTTGAAGTTTCCTGATGACTTGGATGGTGCTTGTGGTGCTCTTTTGTCATCAGCGAGACATCTGTCTGGGCCTGACGATGCCTCTGCTCATCGAGAATCTTCGGTCCTCATATCTGAAACCGCTCGGACACTGCTTCGGGCCTTAGCCGCCGCCCTGCGGTCTTCGCAGGCTCTGCTTCGTTCGCTGAGGCGAACGCCCTCTGGGTTTCGGCTTTCTGAAAATCTTTTGTGCAACAGACGTAAAAAGGTTTTCAGAACCTTCCGAAAATGCACCCGCTTGCCTGGGGAGGCGGGGCCCTCGCGTGGCTTCGCCCGGTGTGTCCCGAGCGGCTTTAGAGACGACGGACCAAAGGAGATTCAAACGATGACAACGACAGTTCAGACACAGACGAGAACCTTCTCGAACACAATCCTTCACGGTGATTGCATCGAGATCATGCGCAAGATACCAGCGGACAGTATGGATTTCATTCTTACCGATCCGCCGTACCTGGTGAATTACTGCGATCGCACCGGACGCACGATTCAGAATGATGTCCATGGAGATTGGCTCAAGCCGGCAATGAAAGAAGCCTACCGCGTCTTGAAGCTGGATCGCCTTGCAGTCATGTTCTATGGATGGAATAAAGTCGATGAATTCTTTGCCGCATGGCGTGAAGCTGGGTTTTATCCGGTCGGACATCTGGTATTTCGAAAGGACTACGCTTCGAAGTGCAGACTCGTCCGTTACCAGCATGAGCAGGCGTATCTGCTGGCGAAAGGTAGGCCTCCACTGCCGAAGAATCCGATCGCGGACGTGATCGATGTATCTTATAGCGGCAACAAGATGCATCCTACGCAGAAACCTATTTCGGCGCTGGTGCCATTGATTCGCAGCTTTACTCTTCGAGGCGAACTGGTGCTCGATCCATTCGCGGGCAGCGGGAGCTCCTGCGCAGCAGCATTGCTCACAGGCCGTAAATATATCGGCATCGAGTGGTTGATACCGGCTCGGACATAGAGAACACAGTTGCCTTGCGAAGACGTGTTGAGAGCGGTGAGGTGTCAGGTCCGCGCATCCTTACTGCGGGGCTTCCTCTGTTTCCGGCGCGGGCACTGCCGTGTTACCTGGCGGAGCTGCCGCCGGACCTCAAGGCGAAGCTGGGCCAGCCCGAGACGACCACAGACGCGGCCGCACTGGTCGATAAGGATCGAGCCGCCGGAGCCGACATCGTAAAGCTCTTTACTGGTTCCATTGTTGCCCCGGATCACATTACTTCAATGCGAGTGGAGATCGCGCGTGCGGCGGTGGATGAGGGACACAAGCACGCGCAGTTGGTATTTGCGCATTCCGCGAATTTAGAGGGAACGAAAGTGGCGATCGACGCCGGGGTCGATGTTCTGGCGCATACGCCGGAGGCTACGGAAGGTATCGATGAGCCGATGTTGCGGCGCATCGTCGCGCAACACATGACCATCATTCCGACGCTGAAGCTGTTCTCGCAGGACGGCTCCATCTCGAAAATTCGTGAGCTCGATTCCCGATTTCACCGGCTCGGTGGGCGGCTCGTTTATGGCACCGACACTGGGTTCCTCCCGGACTACGACCAAGGCGAGGAATTTCGTCAACTCATGGCGGCCGGGTTTGGCTTCCGCGATGTGCTGACGATGCTGACTACGGCTCCTGCAGAGCTGTTTCGGGTATCTGCGCGCGAGGGAAAGGTGATCCCAGGAATGCGCGGCGATCTCACGATTCTGTCAGAAGATCCACAATCGGGACGACCAGAGGTGTTCATCAACATCCGATATACGATCCGTGCAGGCAAGGTGATCTGGGAAGCCAATCAGGCGATGAAATGACCTCACGGGATAATTAGTCCTCATAAACGCGCTAGTGTTTACTGATTTTCCGGTGAGTGACCTTCCACTTGGAAGAAAAGTCCACTCATCGGGACAATTGGCATCCCATAGTTCCTGGAAAACGGGGCGGTCTCAACCGGTCGATGCAACACCATCTGATGTGAGGGTGGTGATCATGAGACAAGGGAGACGGTACGGGCTTTCTGCGGCGCAGAGGACTGACATCTGGGGCC